>Ga0115103_1495379_pt1 | contig 14262 bp, 9 predicted proteins | sample MBTome_2_FD_89643 | JGI IMG/M metagenome (GOLD analysis project Ga0115103, IMG submission 89643) | Marine eukaryotic communities from Pacific Ocean to study complex ecological interactions - MBTS_5May14_M1_3um Metatranscriptome... | ecosystem: Environmental > Aquatic > Marine > Oceanic | place... | reverse complement strand
TGGTAATCACTTCTTACCAGTTGGTGCTTCAGACTCGTCTCCTGCCAAGTAGAAGATCCAAGGAGGCAAGCCCTTTGTGCTCACCATCATGCGGCCGGTCTTCGGCTGATCAGGTTTGTTCTCAAACTTAATCTAAAGTGATGTTGCTTTGCCTGGTTCAAGCGGTCCTGGCAGTTTGGAAGCCAGTGAGAAGTTGTTGTTGTCGAATGCAACCAAGAACTCGCATTTCTCGTTGAGAGGGTTCTTAAAGTCAACCGCAGCTGGTTTGGCTCCTGGTGGGCACTTGATTGGACCCTGAGGCTGAGGAGCAGTGGCCTTTCCGTAGAGCAGGCATGTGTAGTCCATTCCCTCTGGACTTGTGAGCTTCAGGCAGCCTCTGCTGTCACCAATAGTGAATGGCTCGTACTTGATGCTGCAGGACACCTCTACTCCCTTCGCTGATTCGGCAGCTGGAGCTTGCACTGTGGCCACTTCGGCCTTGAAGTCACAAGGGGCATTGGAGTCAAGACGTTCGACCTTGACTGTGAAGGTTGTTGGCTTCTTCAGGTAGCTGGTGAACTTGAAGGCTTGGACGACTTCGTTTCCGAGAGCACACTTGAACGCGAGGGATCTCTGGGTGCTTGGCTGGAGACCCTTCAGCAAGAGGTTGTACTTGAACATGCCCAGTGTGGCGTTGTCCAGCACCAGCTCACAGGTCTCCTCTTCGCTTGCGATCAGTGGACGGTAGTGGACCTCGAATCCGCGCTCGGAGCGAGCTGGAATTGTCAGAGTCGGGGGAGTGATCTCGATGTACTCGTTTCCGCAGCGGAATTCAGTGGCGGGAATGCTCACTTCGACGCCTGTCGGGTTTTCGATGCTGATCACCTGGCTCACGGACTCTCTCACCTGACTGGCGAGCTCAATCGTTCCAGTGAGAGCTGGGTCTTCGACTGTCACGTCAACGTTGTAGAAGGCGTACTCGCCGCTCTTCTGGGCCTTGAAAGTTGCCACAAAGCGGTACTGACCACTTCTCAGGCTGAGGAAGTTGAGCTTGTACTCCTTTGTGGAGGAGCCACCAACGTCGAAGGTGTTGGCGCCGCGGATGAACAGGGCTGGATCGTTCTCGCCCTCGATTGCCCACGAGGCGGTGAACCGCTGAGGCTGTCTCGACCAGTTCTTCACAGGGATGATGATCGACTTGGCGCGCTTGGCGGTCACGGTCTCGGAGAGTGTGCCCTCAGCGTCGGGCTCCGTGGCGGTACCAATCAGTCGGTAGAGGAGAGCCGTCCCGTTCGGCAGTGGGAAGAAGAGGCCACCCTTGTGAGTCTCCATTTCTTCTGCCTCGACTTCCTGGTCGCCCTCCTGCTTTTTGACCTTCGCAAGGTGGGTCATCGTCTGTGGCGTGTAAGCTACCTCGTACTCCGCCTGTCCTCTCGCTGGGACAACGAGGATCGACTTGCCGGCGAAGAAGCCCTTGCAGTCGTCGCCCTCTGTGCTGATAGTAGGGTTGATGGCCCACTCCTTGTCCTCGGTGTTGCGCACAGTCACGCTCTGTGTGGCCGTCTGCCGGACCTTCGTGGTGAAGGCCAGCTCCTCCGTCGAGGAAGTGTCCTGCTCAACGCTCTTTCCCATGAGGGAGAGCTCGAGCTTGTCGCCGCCCTTGATGTGACAAGGCACCTTGCTGTAGCGGATGTCGGGGTCCGCCTTGGACGGATGGAAGGTCACCTCGAGGTCGAGGTTGGAGTTGGGGTTGATGTATCCACTCTCGGGGCTGATCGTGAAGTGCTTGCTGTAGAGCTTCGACTCCCACTTGAAGTGAGCCTTCACGTCCCCAAAGTTGGAGAACTGCAGGGTCTTTGTCAACCTGCTGCCACGGACGACGCTTCCGAAGGCAACCACCTCGTCCATCAGCTTGAGCTCGATGCCGTGCGAGACACCGTGCAAGGAGACCAGCTTCCGGGGCTCGTTTGGCTCGACTGCCAGCAAGACGTCGAGATTGAAGTTGGGGAGTCTTGCCTTGGGGTGGAAGCGCACCTCGACAGGGAGGACCTCGCGCGGCTTGAGAGTGACCTCTCCGTCTGGAACGAAGGCGACATTGCACTTCTGGAACTGTGTCGCGTCGCTTGGCTTGAGCTTGAAGGTGACAGGCTTCTTGCTTCGGTTGACGATTGGCACCGTCTTGGTGACATCGCCTCCAACAGAGACGATGCCGAAGTCGAGGAAGGCCTGGTCAGGGTCCTTGAGCTCCAGCTGGAGTGGAATGCCCTCTCCCTTCACGTGCACATCGACCTTGTACAGGTTGTTGAAGTCGAACGTCACCGTCTCTTGGTAGCGCTTGAGCTCTCGGGGCGTGAACAGGATGGGGATCTCGAGCTTGTCGCTCTCTCCGGCAGAGTCGGGCATGAGCACCTGTCCAGGGGTCAGCTGCACGTCGAGGTGAGGCTTCTTCTCGAAGTCGGTCTCGATCGAGATGGCGCTGCTGTCCACGTTGTGCACCACCAGCATCCTCGTGAGTGGCACTGGCTGGCGAGTCACGAAGCACGGGCCGAAGTCCACCGTGGTGGAGCTGAGCTTGACGCCTGGCTTGCGAGCCCGTCCGACGAGGAGGAAGTCGTACTTGGGCCCGCTCACGATCTGGAGCTGCAACTTGTAGTTTGCAAGGTGGTGCTCGCCAATCGGCAAGTAGGTGATCTCGAACTCGAGCTCCTCGCCCTTCGGCACGCTGCCGGTCTCCGGCGTGATCGTGATGTACTTGTTGGCCTTGCGCTTCCAGACGAAGTCAAAGTTGAACTCGCCATTGTTTTGGACTACCACCTTCTTGGTCTTTCTCTCGTTGATGAAGAACTCGCCGAAGTCGAACGGATGGGGCTCACCGGGCTGCATTTCGACGCGGCTGGAGCCTGCGAAGACCGAGTGGTGGATCTTGTAGCCTTCGCCCTTCACGTTGAGCACGAGTGGGCGAGCCTTCCTCTTGACGTTGCAGGTGAGGTTGTAGTTGTACTGCAGCTCGTACTTTGGCTGGAACAGCACCTCGACAGGAACCTGGGACTGTGCCGGCACTACTCCGGACATGGGGCTCACTCTCAGGGAGTCGCCGAAGTCGGGGCTGCCTTTGACGCTCTCCTTCGCGAAGCTGAAGCTGAATGGGATGTGCTCCTGGTTGATGAGCGAGACGACCTCTCTGTTCTTGCCCTACAGCAGCAGTGGGCCGAACTTGATCTTACCTGTCTCGAAGAGAACGTTGGGCTCGGCGACCCGGCCTACGACCAGGAAGTGCTGCACGATGTTTTCGGCTGGGATGCGGAAGATCCATTGCGACTCGTGCTCACCGACCGTGTCTGGCGTGTACTCGAAGACCATCTCGGCCTTCTTGCCACTCAGGATGACGCCCCGCTGGGTGAGGCACTTGAACAGCGGCTTGTTATTGCGAGCCTCATCGGGTACCTCCTCCCACTCGAACTCGTAGCCCTGACCGGTCGGGTTGACAGCCATGAAGCGGCGGGTGTTCCTGATGCTCGTGCCCAGGCTCTCGAACTCGATGATCTTGTACTTGGAGTCCACAGGCGTCATGTCCTTCTCCTTGCGCTCCCTGTAGGCGCTAGGCGGGAGCTCGAAGTGAATGACAGGCCTCTCGGCCACGCCATGGACGCCGATCTCGAGGGGCTGCTGCTCTGGGTCGAGGTGCTGGAAGTTGGCGCAGATGGCGCGCCCGAAGTCGGCCTCGATCTCCATAGGGGCGAACTTGACCAGGAAGTTGTCATCGCAGCCTGGAGCGATCGAGCCCTTCTTCGGGAAGATGCTGTAGGCTCCTGCGTCGAGGATGCCGGTTTCTTGGTTGGTGATCTTGAAGTTGAAGTGAAGGTTGATGAGGGAGGTGTTCTTGATGGTGAACTTGTGGGTACGCTGCGCGTACATGAGCGTTGGCTTGAAGTCCATCCGAGTGGTCGCGCACTCGTAGCGGGCAAAGTCGCACACGAGGCTCGTCTTCAGGGCAACTGATCGCTCGCTGCCCTCGACCTTCTCGTGATCTGGCTCTGGGACCGTGTCGATGAGCTCAGCGGTGGCCTCCTCGGACTCGTCGACCTGCACGTCGTCCTCGCCGCCTGCCTCGTCCTTCTTTGCTGGGGCCTTGCCGCCCTTGGCACCTTTGCCCTTCGCAGCGGCTGCTTGAGCCGCCTCGGCCTCCTCCCTTCGGCGACGCTCCTCTGCTTCGCGCTCCGCCATAATCTTCTTGAGCTCTGAGGGTCGCACGAGCCTGACGGTCTTCATGGTGTCGTCCCAGTCTTTGAAGCCTGGACCGTCGACTGCCCCGGCGTCGTCCGCTGGTTTTTGCTCGATCACCACCGTCTCGCACGCGAGCTCGATCTGCTCGTAAGAGACAGCCTTGTCGGACTTGAAGGCGACCTTGACCTGCTTCGTGGAGTGCGCCTCGAGATGACCCTGGCAAGGGAAGAGCCGGAACTCCTCCTTGTCGCCGACGTTCCACGAGAAGCGGACCGCCTTGTCTCCATTGTTGGCCAGCTGGAAGGACATCGTCTTCTGCTTGCCGACGACGCAGTCTCCGAGGGCGAGCTCATCCTCGGGGAGCTCCTCGAAGGTCACGCTCTCTGAGTAGCCCTCTCCTGTGATGAGGACCTTGTGCTGCTCGTAGGGGTTGCTGAGCGTGCTGAACGTGAGCAGGAAGCTCTCACTCTGGGCCTGCTTGGGGTTGAACTGGATGTCGAAGGCGTGGTAGGACTTTGGCGTGATCGTGTGGCTGAGGTTGCCGAGGAACGTGAAGCAGTCGTGCTGCAGGGCATCGAACCGAGCGGTTGCAGGGACCTGGCCCTCGTTCTTCAGCACTATCGACAGCGTCGCATCGCGGCCGATCCTCGTTCTCCTGAAGCGGAGGACAGGCGTTCCCTCGGCGTCGACCTCTTCGGGTTTCTCGACGAGGAGAGTCGGCAGGGTTCCCTCGCCCCGCAGCTCGAAGACAAGCGTGCCACTCTTGCTCTCAGGGTCACCATTCTCGACGATGGCCTCGAAGATGCCTCCGTACGTCATCATGGCGGTCGGGTTGAAGCCTACCGTCACGTACTTGTGCTTGTGTGGATCGATTGTGAGGGTGTCAGGGGTCACCTCGAAGGCGAAGCCCTCGCTCTTGCTCTGGGATCGAGGCTTCACAGCGAACCGGACGGTGCATGGAATCTTGTTCGGGTTCATGATCTTGAACCGCTCCTTGGCGCCCTCGGGATTCTTCGAGGCGACCAGCGTGCCGAACCAGAAGACGCGCTCCTGGGTCGAGAAGAGGCTGGAGCTGATGATTGTCTGCGTGTTGAGGGAGGGATCGAGGGAGGGGATCACGGTCTGCTCCTCGAAGACTTGGTCCAGGTCGTCCGTGTTGATGCCAGGAATGGAGCTCTCGGCGCAGAGCTCGAAGGGAAGGCCTTCAGGGGAGTCTTGAGGGTCACGGTCTGCGATGTCGACGGCAAGGGTGCTCTCGTAGAACTTCGCGCCCTCGGCCCGGAAGGTCACGCTGACCACGGCCGCGTTGCCCGGAGGGATCGAGCCCGTCGAGGGTGTGACGTCGTACTGGCCAACCGTGAGCTAGGTGCCGTCGGCTGGGGCGCCCTCTTTGCCTGCCGGTGCCTTGCCCTTGGCCTTGGGATCCGGCTTCTTGCCCTTGGCAGCTGCCTTCGGGTCCTCCACAGCCTCCTGTGCGCCGTTGATCCGCTCTTCGATCTCCTTCTGGCGCTCCTCCTTGATCCTGGCCTTTGCCTCCTGGTCCTGGTCGTCGCAGATCGCGTACTTGAACTCGAAGAGGCCCTCGTTCCTGACCTCGAACGTGCGGGTGACCTGCTCGCCGTACTGCATGGGCCCGAAGTTGATTGTCTTGAGTGGGGTGATCGAGTACTTGCTGAAGACAGCGTTGACGTTCACGTTGATCGGGATGGGCTGGTGGACATCCTGGCTCTCGCCCTCGAGGATGTTGAGGATCAGGTCCGAGGTCTAGGTTGTCGTCTTCAGCTTGATCTCCCGCTGGCTGAGGAACCGCACTGTGATGGTCTTCTCCTCCTGAGGCTTGAGCTCGTCGGCCTCAGGCTCCACGCTGAAGATCTCTCGGGTGAGCCTCTTCTTCCTCGTGAAGCTGTACTTGATCGGGTACTTGCCGTCGTTCTTGATGGTGATGGTGTTCTCCTTTGGCTCGCCGACTCGGACCGCTCCGTAGTCGAGCAGCTGGCTCTCGTCCTTTCCGATGGTGACAGTCGGGGAGATCTTGAAGGCCTCGGCCTGAATCTTGATGACCTTCACTTCCTGCTGGACCGCGAAACCCTCTGTGTCCTCGACCTCAAGGGAGATCTGTGGCTCGAACTTGTCTTCCTCGCGGGCTTCGAACGTGATCTCTACGACCTGCTCCTGGCAAGGCTTCAGCGTGCCACTGGTGTGCGAAACTGAGAACTCCGCTGGCAGGGCGTCGACCCCCGAGAGCTTCCAGTTCGTCGGGATCGGGCACACGTTCTTCAGGGTGAGAGTCTTGGTGAGCTGCTTTCCGAGGAGGAGTCGATCGAAGGCCACGACCTCCTGGTCCACCTCGACGACTGGCTCGGCACCAAGAGCCTGGATGCAGAAGCCGGTCGGGTTCGGGTTGTCCTTGAGCAGGCAGACGACCTCGTCGGTGTACAGCCTGGCCTGCTCTGGGAACGCGAAGACGGTGAGGTGCTTGGTCTCGTCCACCTCGAGCTCCATGGTCTCAGGTTCGAGGATGAATGGGGACTTCTCACCGGCGCCACCCTCCTCGGCCGGGAGAGTCGAGGCCAGGGTGAAGGCAGCCTCAACCTTGTACTTGCCGTTGTTGGTGATCTAGAGGACGCTCGAGTTGACCTGCCTCATGGTGGCGTCCGTTGCCCTGCGTTCAGGGTCCTTCCTGACCAGGAGTGGACCGAAGTCGAATGCGTTCTCGCTGACCACGAACGTCTTCGAAAGGAGGCTTTCCGGCTGCTGGGCTGGCCTCGTCTTCTTGTGCGTCATGAAGACGTTCCTGTAGAAGGAGTTGATGGTTGGGAACTCGCAGGTGGCCTGGAGGCTCAACTCAAAGGCCCGTACGGAGCCAACGATCTCGAATCTCAGGACTTGGTTGAACGAGCCCGTGCGCTGCGAGAAGAACTTGACGTAGACCTTGCGGGTCTCCTTCGGGCCGATCACCCATCGAGTTTGGTCGCTGCTCATCTTCGGCAGAGCGTCCTCTCCCTCCGCGACTGCATCCTCCTCAACCGGGGCCTCGCCTTCCTCTTCAGCTGGGGCCTTCTCGCCCTCGGGAGCGGGTGTCCAGATGGAGAACAGGGTGATCTCCTTGCGCTCGGGCCTCACCGGTGGGCGCTTGACTATGGCGTGAGTGACTGGATGTGGGAGGGGCTCTTTGTCCGGGTCGGGCCAGACCGGCTCTGGCACAGCAGCCTTGGCGGTGTCGCAGAGGAACTTGAAGTCGTACTCGATGAACTGAGGCACGAGGATGCGCTGGCCACAGCGGGGCTGCTCGACCTCTGGCGCCTAGACCTCCTCGGCTGCGCTGGCGTTCTCGCCTGCGCCTTCCTCTGGCTGGTCGTTCTCCGGCGTGCCTGGCTCGACTCCCTCTTGGCCTGGATTCGCCTCTTCACCACTGCCAGACTTGGCGTCCGGCTCGGCCCCGCCGCCGAGCTGCCTCATCGTGAGGCCTCCGAAGAACTGCTCCATCTCGTCCGCGTAGCGCTGGTACTCCTCAACGTCCTCCGCGGTGTAGTCCTTCGGCCTCTGCTGCTCACGTGCGGCTTCCTCTTGGCGCTTGCGCTCCTCGTCCTCAAGGAGCCTGCGCTCAGCCTCAGCTTGCTCGGCGGGCTTCTCCTCGTCCTCCTTGGAGGCCCCCTTCCCGCCTCGCTTGGCACCCTTCGCAGGGGCGGCTCGGCTCTTTGCGGCCCGCTTTGCCTCGGCGTCACCCTCTCCAGCGACTCCGTCCTCGCCGCGCCCGCCCTTTGCGGCTGCTGCCTGCCTTCTGGCGAAGCGGTAGTTGGTGCAGACTTCTGCCGGCTCTTCCTCTCCGTCAGCTTCGGCCTGGTCGCGCTGGAATCTCAGGAGGATGACCTGGAGGTTCTGCTCCGGCACCGCCTCGCAGATGAGCTCGACCGCGAACTTGGCGTCTGGCCAGTATTCGCTCTCCAGGCAGTCGAAGATGGCACCGGCGTTGCAGTCCTCTTGGGCGAGGCGCTCCCTCAGCATGCGCGAGAGGATGTCCTTCGAAAGGTACTTGAACTCGTCGGGGTTGACGTCAGGCTCCTCGTCCTTGCCCTTCTTCTTGGCCTTCTTGCGCTTCTCCTGCTCGGCGAGGGCCACGTTGAGCTCCTCCTGGCGATCCTCGAGGAACTTTGCGGCCTCCTCGGCCAGCTGGGAGCCACGCTTGAGGCACCAGTCGTGGAGCTGGTCCAGTCTGACGACAGCCCGCTGGTGCTCCTGGGCGAGGTAGTTGGCGAGCGTCGTCTTGCCGCACTTCTCGGGGCCGATGATGACGAGGTTGAGCTTGTCCTCCTCCTTCACAGGGGCAGGGTACTTCACCTCGAGGTGGTCCTCCTGCTCCTCTGCGAGGGTGGCCTCGAGCTTGCCCTTCTGCTCCATGAGCTCGCTCTTGCGCTCGGAAATCTCCTCTTGCGTCTTGGCGGGTTCCTCGCCAGCAGGGGCGTCGCCTTCCTGCTCAGCTTCCTTTGCTGGCTGGCCAAGGGCCTGTTCCTCCTTGTCGAGCTGTGCCAGCTCCGAGTCGACGGCGCTGAGCTGCTCCCTGAGCTCCTCGCCTCTCCTCCGTCGGTCGTCCTGCTCCCGAAGAGACGACCAGAACTCGCCACCGGGGGCCCTCAGGGGAAGGAACAGTGGCTCGGGCTGGACTCCCTGGAACTGCTCCAGACGCTTGAGGATCTCCTCTTCCGCGAGGAACTGCGAGTCGAAGTCCTGTGAGAGCACTTCGATGGCCTGGTCCATCGGGTTCCTGAGCTCGATGCACTGCACGGCGCTCGTGTCGTAGGGCAGCACTGGCCCGAGGTGCGTGGTCTCCGGCACCAGGTCGACCTGGTAGTGAATGCCCTGGCCCTTGACGTTGAGAACGAACTGCTTGGGGTTGTCCTTGCACCTGAAGTTCAGCTTCTGGAGGAACGGCTTGTCGCTGTTGGGCGTGAACATGACGTCCACCGTCTGGCGCTGGCCGGGGAGCAGGGTGCCACTCAGAGGGAAGACCTGGAACCTCTCGCCCTCCTTGGCGGCCGCCGCTGCTGCAGCGACATCTGGCTTGTAGTGGTAGGACCAGTCGCAAGCAACCTCCTTCAGGTTCTCAAAGCGGACCTTCACCGTCTTGCGCGTCTGCACGCAGACCTTGCCGAAGTCGAGGGTCTCGGAGCTCATCGCGAGCTCGGGGATGGTGAGGTTGGCCGCAAACTCGATGAGGTAGGATGGGCCACCCTTGACGTCGATCGGCACGTGGTACCGCTGCCGCCCGAACTTGGCGTTCTTCCTGGTGGCAAACACCACGGTGTAGAGCGCCGAGGCAGCCGGGGCGAGCTTCTGGGCTTTGTCTGGCTCGATCGCGATGCCCGCCTGGGTGAGGAGCTTTTTGTCGAAGTTGAAGGTCACCGGTACCCGGCCGACGTTCGTGAGGCGGAAAGACTTGCGTCTCGTGGCGCCGACGACGACATCACCGAAGTCGCAGAGGTAGGTGGCGAGTTGGATGCCCTCGAGGTTGACCGCGGAGACGGCGCCTGCTCCTCCCTGGAGGTTGGCTCCCCCGTCTGGCGAGGCACCAGCGCCGGCAGCAGCATTTGCTGGCTTCTTGGTGGATCCTTGTCTGCCAGCGGCGGCCCTCCTGCCCGGGGCACCCTGGCCGGCGCTTCCCGTGGCATCCCTCGCCGCGGTGCCCCCGAACCCGGAGCCCGAGGTCTGGGCCAACCCTTGCGCGGGAGCCTGAGCCTGCTCGAGCTTCGCGACGATCTTGTCGCAGAGCAGCTCCCTCTCGGCCTCAGCCTCGACCTCCATGGCCTGTGGCTCCTTGATGAGCGCTCTCTCCCTCTCGGGCAGCTTGCTGGGCAGCGCTGGCATGAGCCGCACGGCCTCGCTCCCACTGAATGTCGCGGCGTACTGTGTCGCCTCCTCGCCCGGCTCACGGCGTGCCCTGGCCCGCTCGAGGCGGCCCTGCAGCTCCTCGTCACCAGCGCGGGGGAAGGAGAGCAGGCAGCCAGGGTAGATGCCGACAGCCTTGATCTTGAATCTGGCCGCGGGGAAGTGACCGCACTCAACGAGGAGCATCTCGTCGATGTTTGCTGGCACCCCGGGGAAGAACTTCACCACGACCTTGAAGCGCTCACCGGCAATCACCTTTCCGCTCATGTGGCTGCACTCGATGATGCCGGGCCTCGAGACGGTCGAGAGGTTGATGCTGAACTCGTACGGCACCTTGCCGATGTTCTCGATGAAGAACTCCTTCGAGGAGGACTCGTTGTAGGGGACTTCGCCGTAGTCGAGCTCGTGAGTCGACAGCCTGAAGTCCACGAAGCTTGACTCACCGAGGATGGGCACCTCGTAGTCGGGGCCTCCGTCCACGCTGCACACGGCGACGCCGTTGTAGGGCAATCCGTGACCCGCCTGGAAGGTGAACTCGACGTTCTCCGACTAGCCTGGCCCGAGGCGGCCACTGACCGGGAGAATGTCGAAGACTTCGTTGACTGGGAGGGCCTTTGGCTTCTTCTTGCGCCTGCGGGCCTCGTCCTCTTCCTGGACGGCGTTGAGGCTGGCGCCCTCCTCCTCGAGGAAGCTCCACTCGTAGTTGACGGGCATCTCGGACACGTTGGTGAGCACGAGGTACTTGCGCTTCGAGGTGTCGTTGAGGATGCAGCCGAAGTCGATGCTCGGAGGCAGGATCTGCAGGTTTGGGAAGCAGACCTCGCCCTGGAGGTGCACGACGTCACGATGGGGGTGGTTGGTGAGAGTGAGTCGCTCGGCGGCACAGCTGAAGGGTGGGTCGATGCGCAGGGTGACGGTGGTCGGCAGAGGCCCGTCGTTTGCGAGGCTGAGCGTCTTGGTGATCGGCATGGAGGCCACACCCTTCTCCCAGAGGTACCTGAAGGAGAGGCGGGGCTCGCTGAAGCCCAGGCTAGGGGTGATGAACTCTCCCATCACGTTGGTGCTGAACGCGGCCTTGGGCTTGCGGTCACCACCCATAGCGGCCTGGCACTCCCAGTTCTCGAGCACCTTGCCTACGTTCGCCGAGTTGGCCCGGAACTGCACTTTGTAGCCCATCTTCGGGTTGAGGACCATGCTCTCCGGCACCACTGAGAAGACGAAGCCGGCCTCGTCGCCGTCCTTTGAGTCGGGGTCGACGGACTCGGTACCAGCTGTGCCAGACTTGCCTGAGTCACCCGCCTTTGCGTCTCCTGCCTTCTTCTGGCCCTTGCGGTCTGGCTTGTTCGTGCGCACCCACTGGATTTTCATTTGCTTGCGGCCTCGGTTCTCGAGGAAGAACTCCTTGGTGGCGTTGATGTGCGTGTACTCAGTGCCAAAGTCGACGGTGTCCAGGGCGGACTTGCAGGCAAGGGTCGAGCCGATGCCCTTCGCGCGGAGGACGACCTCGAGGTCCCGGCCGTTGTTGATGATGATGTGCAGCGTGTCCTAGAACTTCTGCACCTCATCGGCGTTGCACACGACCTCGATTTCTCGCTTCTCGCCTGGCTGGAGGATCCCGTGCCTCTGGATGACCTTCCAGATGCTCTCCTTCTGCTTCGTGAAGGCGGTGTACTCCGCTGGGATCTGCGACGCGTTCCTGATCGTGAGCGTCCGCGTCTCGTCCTTCAGAGCCTCGACGTTGCCGTAGTCAAGCTCCTCGCGGTCGGGCTCAACCTCAGGGCCCCTAGGGGCGGCGTGCACGGTGACCATGAAGGGAATGTGGTGACCCTCGACCTTGATGTAGAGAGGAATGTGCACGGGCTGCAGGATCTCAGTCCTCAGCGCGATGTTGACGATCTGTGAGCTCCTCGGGTTGATGATGCCACTCGGCTTGTCGGCCGTGTAGACCGCGATCCGCTTTGACTGGTCGTCCTGTGGGACGATCTCGTACTTGGCCTTCAGGGAGTCTTCGTTGACGATCTCGATCTGCCTCGTCTTCGGGTGCCTCAGGAAGCAAGACTCGTACTCGAGGAAGTCCGAAGGACTCACTTTGACCTTTGGCACCAGGCACTCGGCCTTGATTGGCACTGCAAGCATGTCCTGCCCGACGCCTTCGAGGTCCACGACCAGCACCATGTCGTAGAGCTGAGGGAAGCTTGGAATGAACTCGATGTCGATCTTGGCCTCCTTGCTGCGCTCCAGGCGCCCACGGTCATTGCTGATGTTGAACTCAGACTGGAGGCTCCGGCCGTCCCCAGGGACCCGCACGACATAGTTGATGTCGACCTCGGAAGTGTTGGTGAGGTAGACGCTCTTGTGGATCGGGAACTTGTACGACACGCGCCCGAAATCAATGACCTCCTCGGAGAACTTGAAGGTCGGCGCGACGACGTGGCCCTTGAACGTGAGCGTGAGCATCTCCGAGCTGCCTTCGAGCGCGAACCGGAAGGTCTCCGAGAACTCGCCGAGGATGTCACTCTTGAACGTGACCTTGATGAGATCCCGCACATCCTGGTTGACGCCGAGTATGCCCTCGGTCTTGCTGAACTAGAACTTCGAGCCGAACGGCGTCTCGTAGGGGATCAGCTTCCAGTGGCAGTCGATCTCGCCGGTGTTCTCGATGCCCACGGCGAACTCTCTGCGGAAGTTGACGAAGATGTCGCCGATGTCCTACTCAGGGAGGGAAAGCTGGGCTTGTGGGCCCTTGCCCTGGCCCGTCATGTTGAGGGCCAGCCTCTCCTCGGAGCAGGTGGTGTTGCAGAAGGCCGTGCACGAATAGTGGTAGGGACCTTGGGGCTTGAAGGTCACGCAGCAGGTGATCTCAGTGTTTGGCCAGATCTTGCCTTCGAGAGGCTCGATGGTGAAAATCTCGTCTTGGAAGAGCATGGGATCGTCTTCGACGGCCTTGCGGATGCCCTGGTACTTGCGCTGCAGGGTGGCGACTGCCTTTTCCCTCGCCCGGGCTTGCTTGAGCTGGAGCTCCGCCTCGTCGTAGGAGTCATCGCTGTCGAGGCTTTCGTCTCCACTGTCGTTGTGCTCCTGGCCCTCGAGGACTGCCCGCTCCTCGGCCTCCTCCTGGCTGAGCTGCATGTTGAGCCGTGACTTCTTCTCGTTCTCCTCCTTGTCGGTGGCGAAGGCTCTCCAAGAGAACTCGATGGGCACCTGGCTCTTGTTGACGATCGTGTAGTACTGGTGAGAGTAGAGAGTGATGCTGGTCGGATCCATGTGGATGTGCGACTTGGACAGGTAGACGTTGTCGTTGTGGGCCTCTCCTCGGATCGCAACGACTGCTTCTAGCTGGTCGTAGCAGAGGATGACTTCGTCGCGGTAGGCGCGAGACTCCTGGGGGATAAACTTGAAGACGAGCTGCTCGCTCTGCCCGACTTCGAGGATGCCCTCGTCCTTGCTGAGCTCAAAGCCAGCAGGCACCTTGATCCGCCACTTGGTGGTCTTCTCACCCACGTTGCGGATCATCACCGGCTTCTCGGTGACGTGCTTGACGGGGACCTGCCCGAAGTCAAGAATGTCCGGGAAGTCGAGCATCGACCTGCACCCGACTGCTCTGACCGGCACGACGAACTTCTCGCGCTCAGTCAAGACCATGAGGTCGTAGGAGTAGTCGGACTTGGCCTCTGGAGAGAACTTGATGGTGTAGGAGATCTCCATTCCGGGTGCCACTCTGCACGACATGTTGTCGATGTCGTTGGCTCCTCCGAATCCAGCGTCGGACTTGGCGGTGCTCTGGAACTTCTGAGCCTTTTTGCAGGGCTGCACCTGGAAGAGTTTGGAGTCGGGAGGCACAATCTTGACGGACCTCGCGACCTTGTCTTTGTTTCTCAGCTTGAGGATCTGCTCGCAGACTTGCAGGGGCTCGTAGTTCGTGAACTGGATGACTGCAGGCTCCGCCTTGAAGAGCGGCTGGTCGATGTCGACCGTCGAGTCTGCATAGATGCTGTTGTCGGTGATGTTGAAGTGCTGGATGATCTTCGGCTTCGAGTACTGGTCGACAACGCTCCTTCCATTGGCCTGGTCTTTGACAAGCTGGCTTGGCGTTTTCTTTGAACCTTTGTTGGTTGCAGGCGAGGGTTGAATCCTGCCTTTTGTGGAGTAGTTGGAGTGCATGTGTTCTACTCTTCG
>Ga0115103_1013009_pt1 | contig 14277 bp, 13 predicted proteins | sample MBTome_2_FD_89643 | JGI IMG/M metagenome (GOLD analysis project Ga0115103, IMG submission 89643) | Marine eukaryotic communities from Pacific Ocean to study complex ecological interactions - MBTS_5May14_M1_3um Metatranscriptome... | ecosystem: Environmental > Aquatic > Marine > Oceanic | place... | reverse complement strand
GACCCCATACACGCCCAGTCTGAGGCATTAAAAGATCTTTTTCTTCTGGAGTGGAATAATTAACTATAGCATGACCAACCATAAGTAAGTAGTCATCAAAATTGTTACAATTACTTGGATTAAAAGTACTATCAAGAATATTCCCCCTAGAGATTAAGGTTTCAATTAGTTGATAATGTGCTTTCAGGGCTTCCGCGGTGAAGAGTGGTGCACTGACGAGGCCAGCAGTGCGATGGGGGTCCGATTTAGCATTATCCTTGCCATGTGAACCATCCTTAGAGATGTATTTTGACATATAACACATAACTCCACGACAACTTCTAGCCACCGTTATATGAGTCCGTGGATACCTTACATTTTCCTGCCAATCCGTATTTTTAGAAAATGGCACTAATTCACCATTAGAAAATCTTTGCTTCTTAATATGCTTATTAATACTTTCAGGAGCATCATTCCAATCAGGGTATACACGCTCACCACCTGCTCCATTCCTTGAATAATCCCAATAAAGATCACCTACACACTGACCCCACATAATATTCAAAGCTTTCTTACTAATCCCCTTAAGACCAAATATAATTAAATGGAAATGCGGAGCCCCTTCATGATTACCCGCAGAACGCTTCTGAGGTTCAACACGCCAAAAAGCAGGGGATTTACAATATCTACGCTTAAGACGCTTTAAAAACTTATCTAAATCTTTCTTAGATTGTTTAATAGTTGGGAACTGTTGACCATAAGTAAGAGTAACAAACAAAGGAGGAAATTCATCACTCTTAGTCAAAGCTTGATAATCAACTTTTTGTTGATGATCCATAATACGCTTTCTGGATTTCTTAGAAAAACCTCTAATAGGCCTCATAACTCCAGTAGCCTTTTTGGACTTTTTTGCTTTACCTTCAGCAACAAACTTAGCATGTTCTTCCTGCTCTTTATAAAGTTGCTCATAAGTAATCCCACGCTTAGCAACTTCAACAGCATTAAAAGCCTTAACTTTTTCTGCCTCTTCATCACTCATTAATGAAGTATCTAAACAAACTTCTCTCTTTACTTTAATCATGCCCGAACCATCTGAGTGTCTAGTATCTTCCACCAAGACAGAAAAGCCGCCAGAACGATAATCTTTAGAAAAAATGTCTTCGAGTGAGTTGTCTGTGTTTGCAAATTTCATTTTTATACTCTATTTTGAATTACTCTATCCCCTGTTGATCTGATTATCAGAACCGATCAATGGGGGTTTTTTTATGCCTGAGCAGGAAGCCCAAACCCTTTGGAAGTGTGTTGGAAGTTTACTTTTAAACTTCCAATCTAATTACGGATTAGTAGACAACTTCTTTCTTTTACTCTGATCAATCTTAACTGGAGGTAACACCCGATAATCTTCTAGCCACGGATTCCCATACCCCGTACCAATAAAATTCCAATCTGGTTTATCTTGGTTTGCAATATGAACAGCATCACTTTGAGGCGCAACTTTAACCAGATATTCAAGAATTGTTGTATCATAACCTTGATACGGTTTATCTCTAAGATCACCCTTAGTCCGAAGAAGTAGAAGAGCCTGATACTGGTCATGTTCTAAATTTATTGTCAATTGAGACTTCATTTTATCAACAATAAGTGTATAAGACTCCGGTTTACCTTCTTTGGCTTTCTTGAGCTTAAGCTCCGAAAACTCACCAAAACCTTGCGACAAGTCAAACTTAAATTCCGATGCGTCCATGATTTACCTCTATTTTATTTATTTTTCTATCATTAAGGAGTAATTATAATTGCATTAATGCATAACTATAGTTAACCCATGTGGTTCACTATAGGCATCACGCACCAAAATATCAAGACAACAGCAACTTTAAATAACCATTATAAGTGTTTATAGTTAACCGAAGACCAATAATTAACCAAAGAGTGATCATAATGGAACAAGAAAAAAGAAAATTAATTCAAACATGGCTACCCAAAGTGTGGGAGAAAAGCGAAAAAGGATTAATAAACCAAAGACTAGCATCATGTATAATTGGTATCTCTGATCAAGCAGTAAAAAAAGCAGGTGAGAAAAAAGCCATTAAAGTATATGAGTTTGAAAACATAAAAATGTACTCATACGCAGATGTCCTGGAATACAAAACAATAAGAGATGAAGCAATAAGAGAGGCGACCAAGTTTGATGAAATACAAAGATTAAAAAAAGAAGACCCAGAAGAAGCAAAAAAAAGAACTCATGAAGAATGGGAAGCCTATGAGAGAGAACTAGACAGAAGAGAAAAAGCCACAGAAGAGGCAAGAGACTATTACGAAAGTGGTCAATATCAAGAAGATATGATTGATAAAGCAGAAGATGCCAAAGAAGAAGCAAGACACCATTACGAAGCTTTAATAGAAAAGCACAAAGAAATGAAAGAGTTTATTAGAGAACAAGAAAACATAATTGCAAAAATGGGTGGTTATGGATTCAATAAAAAATAGACTAAAATGAGGCTTACGGAACGAAGAAAAAGAAAAAAAAGCTATAATCGTTTTCTTTTTCTCTATCCTTTTCTCTATTTTAATTATAATCTGGAAGTTACCCTACGGGTCGGGCTATCCGCTTAAGCCCCTTCGGGTCCCGCTTCTATCCCTAACTCAAAAACATCTAAAATGAGGCTTACAATTCTGGGACTTAACTGCGTGGGAGAATGCGAAAACAAGTTTTCTTTCATTCATCCCTTTGCTTTCATACAATTTTAGTCCCTAAAGGGATTTTTATATAATTTTCACTGAAGTTTTGTGCTTAAATCGACATCGAGGAAACAAAACTACAGCAAGTCTTTTAATTTCTTAACTGTATCTGCTATTTCTTGATCCTTGCCGGCTATATCCTTTCGGTGCATTAGATCAGCTGCAAGGTGTCTATTGGTTTTAGAAAGTTTTGTGTAATTTAAGGCGGCATGAAATACAGCCTCTTGGATAGTTTTATGACTGGTCAAAACTCTTAAACTTTCAAGAGTCGGTAAATGCCTATCATGTATTTGTATTTTAATAGTCGTCATAATGTGCGCATAATAGAAATTATGTCCAAGCGTTATACTTGACAATGTGCATCTTAACTACGTTAGCACTTTTGTCAAGCAGACATAACACAAACCATTATGCGACATTATAGACATAGACACAAAAAAACTATTCTTCCCGACCTGCTGTCCTTTTAATTTTACGACGTGAACAAAACTGAAGATCAATTCCTCCTTTAAGACGAAAATGATGATAAAAGTTGTCCGTTGCGCCTAAATCACATTGTACCTTAGGATCAAGTAAACCTTCTGAGTTATGAAGAATTATATCACTAAGTAGCCTGCCTCGATCTTGAAGAGAAATTTTATTATTTAACCTATTGTCAATATCATCTGTTAAATACTGATCTATATCACTCGCCAACCTTGGACAGCAAAGTAGAAAAGTAATCTCATCTAAAGATAACTGTGTTTTTTCTATTTTATTCATAAGCCCGAATGCATCAGAAGAAAAACACAAAAATAAAATAAATAGTTTGAATGTGTTTAAAAAAGTCGAATAATTGAGTATGTTTTTCATGATGTTGTTTATTATTTTATTATGATTATATGGATGATGAAACGACTCTAAAAATGTCCGGACTGGGATTGCGACTCCCAATCCGGACTACTCAATTAAAGTCAAAAAAACTACTTCCCCAGTTTAAAAGGGAGAATTCCTAAGGAAGTAGTTTAAAATCTAGAACCTCTCCAACCCGATAGTTTAAGCCAGCTTCACCCCATCGAGGAGTAAGAGAAAATGTTAAAGTATAATTTCTATTAGGAAGAATCTGAGATGCAATGGAATTTTCTGCATTAACCCAAAAAGCGCCCCCCATAACAGCACATTTCAAAAGTTTATGCGTAACACGTTCAACTTTTTCACCTGCTACATAATGTTTAGCAGCATATTTGCCCTGTATTAAAACTTGTAATGAATCATGAACACCAACAACAAGACGCTTTTGTTCAACTACTTTTTCGTGTGACATAAGGAATTCTCCATTTTTATTAAATTAAAAACATTACATATGTAATCATATATTGCAGTACATAAGATTGCAATAGTAATGTTTGATAAAAATAGTACATTTGTAATGATTCATAAGAAGATTTAAACTAAATAAGGACACAATATGAAACAAAAAGATGATACCATGGCTAGAATTACACCAAACGATAAATATATAAATTGGTTTCAAAGAGAATGGCTCAAAGAAGGAGGCCTCATAGCATCAGCTGTATGTGCCGATATGTTAAACATATCCAGAAACACTATAAAAGACTGGACAAAAAATGGCAAACTCAGAGCGATAAGATTTTCAGAAGAGGACAAAAGAGTTTTTATAAGTTTTTCTGAAATACAAGCAATTATAAATGAGCTTAAAGACAAAAATCAGAACCAAAAAAAAACCGCTCCAGCCCAACAAACTACGCCCAAAAATCAAGATTCAAATCAGCAAAAAGTTGTACTCAAGAATGTTCCCTTGACAAATTCAACAGAATCAACCCCTATGAAACAGTTTCACACCTAAATGGAATAGAGTTTACAAACATGATTGACAAAATCATGAGACTACCTACCGACGAACAAGAGAAAAAAGAATACGAGGAGAGCGATTAAATTTAATCGGTTAGCGTGCTGTTAGAGGGGGCACGCTTTTCAAGCTCTTTTTGGATGCATAAAAAAAGCCTCTTTTTAGAGGCTCATATACTGTTTTATTTACTGTTATGTGGTGCCATTCGTTTCACTCAGGACTGTTACACTCACGAAAACAAGTTTTCTCCGTTCGGGAAAAGATAAGTGCTAATAAAAAGACGGGTTGCGCTTCGCTTCCCTGTTACACTCACAGAAACAAGTTTCTTCCGTTCGGGAAAAGATTTGCTGTTTCTAGAAAAATTAAGGTTTTATTGATTGTGCTTTATTTCTAAAAGATTAAACGATAAAACATATTGACCTTTAGGCTGATTATAATCACATACATGAGTAATTATTATCTTAGCGTCTCGGCCTGTATAATTTCCCTCAATCCATTCTTGTAATAAAATATAGTCATTTGGTTTAAAATCACCAATTCGAATCTCAGCTTTCTTTTTACCTTCAATTACATCTTCAAAAAATACTGGTAAAATTTTAAGTTTTCTCATAAAACTAAATTCATATCACAGTTAAATTGTAAAGTCTGCTTTATCCAAGCCGACAAGCTTAATCCTTCCTGCTCTGCGCGGATACGAAAGCGTTGTAGATTTTCCTCAGTTTCTAAAAAAACGACTCTTTGACTACAAATTTTGTCTTTTTTAGCGTGTTTATTACCTTTTGGTGCGCCTCTTTTATCACTTTCATTTCTTGACATTAGCCTTTTTCCTTTTGTTTTATTGCAATGAAACAATCATACAACCGGCTTTGTTTTATTACAATGAATCAAAGGAGGTCTTTTAGCTTTTTAACTGTATCAGCTATTTCTTGATCATTTGCGGCAATGTCTTTTCTGTGAATTGAATCAGCTGTCAGGTGTCTATTAGCTTTTGAAAGTGAAGCATAATTAAGGCCGGCATGAAGTAAAGCGTCTTGAATAGTTTTTTGACCGGTCAAAACTCTTAAACTCTCAAGTTTATCTAAATGTCTATCATGTATTTGAAGTGTAATTGTAGTCATAATGTGCGCATAATAACGTTTTATGTCCAAGCCTTAAGGTACTTGACAAGGCGCATATTACCTACGTTAGCGCTCATTGTCAAGTAGACATAACACACCGATCATTATGCGACATTAAAATAATAGCTAAATTAAGACATTTCTTCCGCTGCAATGCATGATTGTGCTTTAAGAGTGCACCTTTGTGTATAAAAGTCTTGTTTTTAACTGGCCCTTATCGCTTAAGTCATAAACTGTTTGATCGAGCCCAACTGGTCGAGTTTTTTACGGGACATTTCAGCATCGAGATCACCATAGTGTTTGATGTCATTGCCATGCGCATTGAGCAGAGTTGTATACCAGTTACCTAATGTTTTATGACCTTTATTGCCAAGATATGGCAGTCGTATGTAACGGCCGGACATATCCAACTTACACTTATCGCCGGCCATGACCACAAAAGGCGTTTCTCTGCCAATGCCATGATGGGTTTCGCCATTTTCCGGAAAGTACATAATCATCGTATTATCAAACATGGTGCCATTGCCTTCAGGCACCTGCTTGAGTTTATCAATGATCGTATTGACCTGATTCATATGGCTGATACGGATCTGTTCTCTGGTTTTCCAGGCAGGCACGCCGCCAAAGGCTTCGTCATGACCGAGTGGGTGAATACCAACGCGGTCCGTTTCATTACCGGGAAGACCGGTAATCGGTGTACCAAGGTCATCAATTGTATAGGTAATAACATTGGTGAGGCCAGCCTTTAAGGCTGCGACCAGCACATCGGTCATAGCGGCCTGTTTTTCCGGAGTGCTGGCATTGGCACCGCCATTGGCATGTACAGGTGAAATTGTTGGTAAGTGTTTGGCCAGTGATCCAGATATCTTTATTAATTTCTTATTGCGATCGCGAATAGCTCCAATCGAATCGATGTGCATTTCCTGACGTTTCATTTCATGGCCTTTTATACCGCTGATTTTGAAACCTTCTTTACTCTGTAAAAAAGCCAGCATGTCATTGTCAGAGTTTACTGCTTCAGGGTTGAGTACGGATTTAAATAATTCTCTTCTTGCCGTGTCCGGGTCTGCATAGCAGTAATTGCGCGTCTGCGGTGCCGGGGCAGAATAACCAGAGACTATTCCGGTTCTTCCAGCGGCAAAGGATAACTCGACATGTCCGAATGGTGAGGGAAAGAGCTTGGCCAATTCAAAATCGACCGTGGCTCGTTTAATCGCACTGATGGAGTTGCGGTTTGATTTAAAACAGCCCATGACCGATGAAAAAGAAAAATGGACATTCTCACTCATTTTAGCAGAGAGGCCCTGCAAAATAGTCATGTTGCTTTTATGCTTATCCAGACCTTGTAGCCATTTGGGCAGTTCATATTTATCGAGATCGACTTCGAGTGGCATTTTTTTCTCGTCGAGCGCTTTATCCTTATTCGAAAAATTGCGCAGGGCCATTTCCAGCGGTCGCAGACCACTGGATTTTCTAATGAAAATAAAGCGTTTAGGAAGGCCATTGCCGCTTGTGCCGGTGGCGGCAAAAAGCTGATTAAATGACGGGCCCAGGGCCATGGCTCCGGTACCAAGGGCGGAAGCCTTGAGAAAGTTTCTTCTGCTGAACATATACTTATTCCTTTATAGCTTTGCGATATATAAATGAATCGGAAGTTAAGAGTGAGACGATTACGGCATCGAAACTGCCGCCGCTGCTTACATAAGCGTTTTCGGCATTAATCAGCGTTTTTGAATCTGAAAGAAATTCGTTGCGACCCATGAAGTAGCGGAAGGCATGGCGAATAATCGACTGACGGACTCGTCGTGATTTCCCCAGGCGCTCGACTAAGTCGAGGGCATTTTTGACTTTGCCGTCAAGTTTTTTGTCGCCACTACCCAGCAGGAAGCCGCTGGCATCGACCGGTGCGGTTTTATAAACATCTCTGGTATCGGCAAAGAAGTGGACTTTCTTGGCTCCTTTTTTGATCAGATTGTCTTCATATTCAAGTGATTCCTTAGCCCGGAAGCGTCCAAAGTCATCATACATCTCGAAGGTATTGCCTAATGGGTTCATCGATTCATGACATTTCCAACAATAGTCTTGCTCAGTCGCACTTGCCAGACGGGCCCGCAGCGTTTTATGATGATCCTCCGGGATCACGGCATCTACAGTAATTGGTACATCGGGGATTGTTCCCGCGAGCAGTTTTTCACGTATCCATTTACCGCGAATAACCGGGTCTGTTTCAGTATTTTGCGCATGGGCAATAAGCCAGGCCGGATGTGTCAGCATTCCTTTGCGGTTCTCTACTTTGGCAGGCTGCACGGTTTTATAATCCCAGTTATCCAGATCAAGATTGAAGAATCTGGCGACATTGAAGCCAGACATGAAGTCATTGCCGTAACCGCGGTATAAATCAAATGGGGCCGCCTCTTTCTGGCCCTTATCCAAACGCCCGGTAATACTAGTCATAGACTTTTTAAACAATTTAATGGTTGTACCCTGTCTATTTCTGGCATCTAACTTATCAGGATTAATACTGCGCATTTTCACTTTTTTGAGAAAGGCTTTGTGTTTTAGCAGGTCTTCTTTTTTGTAGTTCTTCCAGTCAACATTCTTAAACTCGGCATAGATGCTTTTAATGCGGTCAGAAGCCTTCTGCATGCGCTCATTGTCACCGTCGTGATAGACGTAAAAATCTTCAGTGGTCAGCAGCTCTTCAAAGACATTCTGATCCTTCTCGAGAATATATTCAACGAGCCTGTCGGCTTCACTGAGCAAGCGGTTTGTGGCACTGCTCAGGCGCTCGCCGCCAAAGCGTTTTTCATCCTTGAAGATAGATATTAATTTTGGGTAGCCAAAAAATTCCCGGAAAAACCGCAGCTTTCGAATCGTCGCATTCGTCGTATTGTCCCGGTAATTCCTATCGGTTAATACCGGATCAATCAGGTAGTCTATTTTCCTGTTTTTAAGCATCCGAAAAACTTCACGCTTATAGTCTTGGCGGGTCTTGAACTTGCCATCCTGAACGGCTTTAAGCAGCTCTTTATCCGGGCTTTGGTCTGTCAGTGCATAGGCCAGTGCATAACTGGCGTCACGAGGAGAAAGCATACGCCGGCCAAATTTATCCGCTTGGCCACTGCCGAATTCCTGGCGATAGACAAATTCTGAGGTCAGAATAAGGGTTTGAATGAGTTTCTCAATAGCTTTGAGATTACCAAGTTTACTTACATATGATTTTGACAGGTTGAGGTATTCAACGGCTTCTTTGGCAGTGGGCTTTCTTTCCAGTATATGGCTGAATAGTTGACCAATCAGCGCTGATAATTTTTCATCTGCCGGTCGCCCGGCATCGAGGCGTTGTTGCTTGAATGTTGCAGTCCATTGGTTCATACATTTATCGATAAGTTGATTATAAAAATCACCTTTGCGGCGATGTTTCATTACGGATGTCTTAATGACTCTCATTTCTGAGTCGCTTAATGCTTTATAGGCAAAAGGTCGATATTTTTTCTTGTATTTATTAAGGTCTTTGCGAAAGATCGTCAGGTAATCTCTGATAATTGTTACCCTGCCCTGTACTTTGCGTTCATGATGGCCAAAATAAAACCAGGATTTTTCACAGTATTCACTAAAGGCTTTATCGGAGAGTTTAGCAATAGCGGGGTTTTGCAAAGAGCGGAAAACGGTCCCATCGCCTTCCAGGCCTTTCAGCGTGTTCAGGGCCACATGAATGGGAGCTTTTTTGTATACTTCACCTTTTTTCAGCTTCTTAATCGGGTTGATTTTTACTTGGGTGAATTTGGGTAACATGCTTTCGTGCTTGCTACCATAATATTCTTGGCAAAGCTTGTCGATGAAGCTAGTAAGAAATGTTTTACGGGAAGCAAGTGTGGCATTATGCTGGTCCTCGAGGGCCATAATCTCGGTTATGGCCGGAATGTATTTTTTATTCCGTTTAACAAGATAGTCAGTGATATAGGCAGATGTTTTCTGAGCATTCGTCAGCATTGTCGATAAGTGACCACCACTGAGGTCTACATTGGCATAATACCTGACACCTGATCTGTTCGGCAGTAAAAAGGGATTGGTCAGAGTCAGTTTATGAAATCTGCTGCCGCTGCCTGGTTTGGCTTTACTTTGCAACATGCGATGAAATTGGGCATTAAAGATAAATTCACTCATCAACCAACGGCGATCATAGGTATAAGCGGGTAAATCCTTAAATTCTCCCGAAAACAATTTTTCATGATCGACATAATTGGCATATTCCGGCTTTTGCAATTTATCTTCCATTGTCGATGCTTTGTGCTTATAAAGCTCGGAAGAAATACCACTGAGCAGCCCCTTGCGCTCTGAATTACTTGGCTGCTTTTTTTTCTTTTTCGGCGGCATATGCTTAAAGTAGATCTGCTCTTGAATCTTATTTAATAAATCCAGTCGTTTATCGAGGCTGATATCGGCCAGGTTATCGAGGCGGGTATCACCTTTCTGTGTATCGTCATCATGACAGTCAAAGCAATATTTACTTAAGGACTTTTTAGTTGAAAGAGACAGGGAAAGTTTATCCGCGGCAGCCGCTGAAAAAATTAACAAAGAAAAAAGTATAAATAGTCTAAAATTCATCCACACACCAATAGTTAGTATTCTATGTGTAAAACTACCAACTAACCGAATGAATTACTAGATCTATTTTACGTATTAAGGAATCATTTTCCCATAAAATAGAGATTAAGATTTCATCAAGTGCTTGATTGGGCCGGATTGATCAAATTTCAAGGCGCTGTCGAAATCGCCATAATGTTTAATCGGGTTACCGTAAGCGTTCAGAATCGTGGTATATAAATTACCGAGAGTCTGGCAACCTTTATCGCCCCATTTCGGCAGGCGGATATAACGTCGGCCTAAGTTCATCTTGGTATTTTTCCCGGCCATAATAATGAAAGGGAATTCGCTGCCATTACTATGATGGGTTTCGCCGTTGCTCGAAGAATAGAGGATCACGGTATTATCGAACATGGTGCCATTGCCTTCTGGGGCCTTTTTGAGGCCGGAGACGATATTATTAATGACCTTCATGTGTTGAGTGCGAATTCGTTTGCGTATTTCGAGGGGCTCAACGCCTTCGAAACTTTTATTGTGTCCCACGTCATGTTGATTAACTGATTTTTTCATACCAGTAATGCCTGTGTAATCCGTACCCAGTTCATCGAGGGTAAAAGAAAGGACGTTAGTCATTCCAGAGATTATGGTGGATAAGAGAATCTCAGTGAAGGCATCCTGACGATCAAAAGTATTGACGTCATCGGCAAAATACTTTTTGTCTAATTTGGGCATATTCTTGCTGATCGCAGCTTTCATACTGTCGACTTTTGTATTGCGCTGGCGGATAGCTTGTAAAGATTCAGCATAGTTTTTGACTTTTGTTTTTTCATGGCCTTTCAAGTCATTGGCGATGTGCTGTTCTTGTTGAGCTATAAACTTCAATACATTGCGGTCCAGCTCATACTTTATCTGGTCATCGCTATTACTAGAGACTGACTTAAAAAGCTCTTGCATGGCGATTTTCGGGGAGCCATAAGCATAGTTGGGTTGTTGGGGACCAATAGCAGAGAAACCTTTTTCAATACCGTTGATATCACCGCGGCCATCGCCACCCCCCTGAGGGAAACAAGCTAATTCAATATGTTCAAAAGGCGAAGGAAAAAGTTTGGCAAGTTCAAAATCGACAGTGGCCCATTTAATTGAACTCAAACGTTGATTCGCCTTGAAGGCCCCAAGACTCGAACACCAGGCATGGTGCCCCGTGGTGCACATTTTCCCCGAAATCCCTTGCAAAATGGTCATATTCTCTTTGTGTTGGTTTAGAGCGGCCATCCAGTCGGGAAGTTCATGCTTAACTAAATCGACTTCAAAAGGAGATTTACTTTTTTCTAAAGCTTTATCTTTATCATTGAGAGAAGGAGGCGCCATGGTTTCGGGAAGAAGGCCATTGCCCTTGCGCAAAAAGATAAAGCGTGTCGGCGGCTGGGTATTACTGTTATTTGCAAAAAGGCTATTTGCACCAAGAGTCATGGCGCTGGCACCAAGCAATCCGGATTTGATAAAATTTCTTCTTGAGTCCATGATTATTCCTTTATTGCTTGCGGTATATAAATGAGTCTGAAGTGAGTAGTGAAACAATAACGGCCTTGAAACTGCCACCATTTTTGAGATAGGCCTTGTCGGCATCTATCAATGTTTTTGAATCTGAGAGCATTTCATTGCGGCCCATAAAGTAGCGAAAGGCGTGACGAATAATTGACTGACGGACGCGCGTGGAGCGGCTCATCCGATCAATCATTTCGAGGGCTCCTTTTACCTTACCATCCAGTTTGGGATTTCCTGTGCCGGAAAGAGCTCCATTAGTGTTGACGGCTTTGGTTTTGTATATATTGAAGGTAGATTTTTCATTGCCCTTCTTGATCAGGTTTTCGTCATTTTCAAGAGGCTCATTGAGGCGGTAGCGCCCAAAATCGTCGTACATCTCGAAGGTGTAACCAAGCGGATTCATGTGCTGGTGACAGTTATAACAGGCTTTTTGTTCAGTCACACCTTCCACACGGCTCCTAAGAGTTTTATGGTGATCTTCGGGGATGACCGCATCCACGGTAATCGGCACATCAGGAACCCGCCCTGCCAATAATTTTTCGCGAACCCATTTACCGCGCTTTATAGGGTCGGTGTGGAAATTAGAAGAGTGAGCGATCAACCACGCTGGATGCGTCAGAATTCCTTTGCGGTTTGGAATTTTGAATGGTTGGGTGATTGGGTAATCCCATAAATCCTTTTGATGATAACTTTTGAAGTCATCGAAATAGATGCCGACACGACCTGGAATACCTCCTAGGTTGTAAAGAGGTGAATGAACGGTGTAGTTACCGTGAGACCAGGGAACTGTGGTGATTGGTGTGATGCCCTGGCCAAAAGTCTTATCAAAGAATTTCATGTGTCTTTGGAGGTCACGTACATAATGCTTTGAGTTAGACTTAGCTAATAAGTTCTTTTTCAGGAACGCCTCGTGAGTTTTGAGGACCTCCTTGGGCTTTGTTTTCCACGGAGTCTTGTTGAGTTTCCCATAAACCATTTCCCATTTAGTCAGTATCTTTTTACTGGCTTCTGGGGTTTTATTATAAGCCACAAAGTACTTGTCGGAGGTCAGCATGTTCTCAAAGACATTCTTGTCTTTCTTTAAGTGCCAATCGACAATCATATCGGCTTCGTCAATCAACAGACCAGGCGTTCTTGTCGAGCGGCGGTCTGTATTTAGGTAATAACCGCTACTGCGAGCGAGATCCTTGAATATTTTGATGCTTTGCGGGTAACCAAAAAACTCACGAAAGAAGCGATTTATTTTGGGATGTGATGAGCGATGTGTCCTAGAACCCTGCGTATCGTCGACAACGCCAGCAAATGACTGTTTATCATTTAAGATACGTAAAACTTCACGTTGGTAATCGTCTTTATTATTGAGTCGACCTTGTGTGGCCGCTTTGACTAATTGGCCGTCAGGAATGCCATCTGACAGGGCGTAAGAAATCGCATAGCTAGCTTCTCGAGGCGATAGCTTCTTGCGGCCATAGGCATCGGTCTTACCGGCGCCTAATTCAAGACGGTACATAAATTCAGATTCAAGAATGACCGAGACAAGCATTTGTCTCAAGCCTTCGATATTCCCCCCAAGTTTAATGGAAGTCGTTAAATGAGGCAAGTACCGAGCTAACTCACTAGTGCTTGCCTGACGCTGTAAGACCGCTTCAAACTGAGCCTGAATGGCCGCCAATAGTTCTTCTTTACTGGGTTTAGATTTTTTTTGAATGATTTTCACAAAAGCCGCGGGAGTATGCCTAGGTTGCCATACTTTTTTTGATTTTTTGTGAGTGCTTTTTTCTGGTGGCACCACTGCAGATAATTGTGTCTGTGAAATAGCCTGGGCATTATTAAGCATCAACTGAAGGTGCCCGCCGCTCAAAACTGAGTTATCATAATAGCGTACGCCGGTATTATTGGGCAGGACAATAGGATTTGTCACTCCCTGGAAATTTGGTCTGGATTGTCGACCGCGAAGGTTAAAAATGGCATTTACACGGTTCATGAAGATTTGTGGACTCACTAACCACCGACGGGACGGGGTATAGGCTTTCTCTTTGATTTCACCAGAGAAGAGCTTGTCATGGTCAACGTAATTGCCGTAATCTGGATAGCGGAGTTTATCTTCGAGCGTTGAGGCATTGTGCTTCTCTAATTCCTGTGCCACCCAATGACTCATATACTGCCGTTCAACTTCACTAGGTTGTTTCTTTTTCTTCGGAGGTGGCATTTCTTTTATATAGATTTGTTCCTGAATGCCGTTGAGTAGATCCAAGCGAGCACTCTGCGATAAACTGCTCAAAGTATCGAGACGAACATCGCCTTTCTGAGTATCTTCGTCGTGGCAATCATAACAGTATTTCTTTAAAATTACAGAAGTTTTAGTCGTCAAAGCAAATTTTTCTGCGGCGCCGGTCGTGCCGAGTAAACAAGTCAAAAATATCATCAGATTTCTATACGTCATATTTACCTAAAATGTTC
>Ga0115103_1297705_pt1 | contig 14336 bp, 8 predicted proteins | sample MBTome_2_FD_89643 | JGI IMG/M metagenome (GOLD analysis project Ga0115103, IMG submission 89643) | Marine eukaryotic communities from Pacific Ocean to study complex ecological interactions - MBTS_5May14_M1_3um Metatranscriptome... | ecosystem: Environmental > Aquatic > Marine > Oceanic | place... | reverse complement strand
GTGTTAATGTACTTTGACCAACACTTTCACCACCACGTAAAACTAATACTAATGGCTCACCTACTACAGGAACTGCAGCAGGAACACCTGTTACAATTTTACATGCCCAGAAACCTACTTGATCCCAAGGTAATGAATAACCTGTTACACCGAATGATACAGTAACAACAGCTAAGATAACTCCAGTAACCCAGGTTAACTCACGTGGTTTTTTAAAGCCACCTGTTAAATAAACACGGAAAACATGTAATACCATAATCATAACCATCATACTAGCAGACCAACGGTGTACAGAACGAATTAACCAACCAAAGTTAACACTTGTCATAATGTATTCTACAGATGCAAATGCATCAACAACACTAGGACGGTAATAGAACGTCATAGCAAAACCTGTTGCTACTTGAACTAAAAAACATGTAAATACAATACCACCAAAACAATAGAAAATATTCACATGAGGTGGAACATATTTACTAGAAATATCATCTGCAATTGCTTGTACTTCTAAGCGTTCTTCAAACCAATCGTAAACTTTACCCATAAAAGATTATTATAAAGAATAAAACACAGCTAAGCACACTGATAAGGAAAAAAGTAAAAGGCGAGAGTGGGATTCGAACCCACGGAACCTGTAAAGATTCATCTGATTTCAAATCAGACGCAATCGACCAACTCTGCCATCTCGCCAAAAGATTAGTTTTAGAACTAATCTTAGATATAAATTAACTTTCGTAAGTAGTTGTTCCACTAAATTTAATTGAAGCAGGATTCGGATTTTTCCCAATCGAAAAGTCACGACTATTTACCGAAGTTCGTCCCGGATTTACTTTTTCAGGGAAAACACCATCTTTCGGATGTAAATACTGAACTTCAGCACTTGGGAAAATTCGGTAAATTTTATAGTCATTGATTTTGAAAGTTCTTAACTGTGTACCTAAGGCTAAACATTGTTCTTTGCGTGCCATGTACAATAAGTTTTCACCACTACGCATAATAGCGGCGCCACCTGTCGGCATTTCAAAAATCTGTTCTTTTTTACTAGTCCAAGTAATAGCATATTTCTCTTCAACTTCAGCTGCCCGTAGCCAGCCACCAGTACTTCCGCCAAAAGTAGGAAATGGTGTTTGTAAATTTAATGTCATAAGTAAAACCTTAATAATATTTAACGTTCAATATAATATTTTAATAAAAAAATGATTTTTTTTACGTTAATTTATAAATTTTCTAGCGGGGAGCGGATTTGAACCACTGACCTTCGGGTTATGAGCCCAACGAGCTACCAGACTGCTCTACCCCGCGAGATTTCTACTTATACCGTTAATAGAATTATAACATATTCTCTCTTAAACAACATCAGTTATAAAAAAATCTGAAATTATTTATAAGTCATTTATTAATTATTACGTAATAAATGACTTATAAATAATGTGTTTGAAGTTTAGTTATATATTCCTAATTATTGGCGCCGCTATTAATACTATCAGTTAATGAATTCAAAATTAATTTAATAGAACGAACTGCATCATCATTTCCTGGAATTGGAATATCAACTAAATCTGGATCACAATTAGTATCTAAGATTGAAATAATAGGTATTCCTAATTTACGACATTCACGAACTGCTGTCATTTCACGTTTTTGATCAACGATAATCGCTACATCAGGTAATCGTGGCATATCTTTTACACCGTTTAAATGTTTCCGTAATTTTTCTAACTCTTTATAACGTAAAGAGGCTTCTTTTTTAGGTAATAAACTAAACACTTGATCAGCTTCTTGTTTTTCAAGCGTTTTTAAACGTTCGATACGACTCTTTAAAGTTACCCAATTTGTTAACATACCACCTAACCAACGGTGATTTACATAGTATGAATTACATCGTTTCGCTTCTTGCGCAACTAAGCTACTTGCCTGACGTTTTGTTCCAATAAATAAGAAAACTTTATCTTTCGAAGCTTCTGATTTAACATATAAATTTGCTTCTTTTAATAATTGAGCAGATTGAACTAAATCTAGAATATGGATATTATTTCGTTCTGTGTAAATATATGGAAACATTTTTGGATTCCATCGATAAGCTTTATGTCCAAAATGAACACCGGCATCTAATAATTGGGCTAAAGTAATGTCAGCCATAAAGTAAATTCACTCCTTAAAAGTAAAATAAATATCTGTCAATAATCTTAACAAAATATAACTCAAAGCGTCTACTTTTATTTTCTAAACTTCATTAAATGCATCCAATTTCTCTGATACTTGTGAAAAAAGTATTCGATTTTCACCAAAACATTTTTGATAATTTTGTGAACCTGTTCCAGCTGGAATTAAATGACCAATAATAATATTTTCTTTTAAACCCCTTAACCAGTCAACTCGACCTTCAATAGCTGCTTTTGTTAAAACTCTAGTTGTTTCTTGAAAACTTGCTGCGGAAATAAAACTTGGATTATTTAATGCCGCTTTTGTAATACCTAATAATAATGGAACATAAAAAGCTGTCTGTTTCTTATTTTGAGAAACAATATCATTAATATATTGAATATGATATAAATCAATCACTTCACGGGGTAACAAAGGTGTATCACCTTCATGGGTAATTAAGACCTTTGTTGTCATTTGTTTTATAATAACTTCTAAATGTTTATCTGCAATCGAAACACCCTGCGAATCATAAACAGATTGAACCGAATTTAAAATTAGTGACTGTACTTTCTTAAAACTACGATAACTTGCTTCATAATTATTGGCTAATCTATAAGATACGACATTTTGTGTTCTATCACAGAAGAAATTCTTAATTAATCCATAATAATTAAAATAAACTTTCAATAAATTATGAGGATTAATTTTTTCTGTTTCTTTAATTGTAGTTCCCAATTTTCTAAACTCAAAACTAGCATCTAAACTTGTTTTTCGTATCAACAATCCCTTCTTTTGGTTAGTTGAAACGTTTTTACTAACCTGACGTTTTTTTCGTGCTTCTAATAATTCTTCAATTCGGGGTAAACCTTGAACAATATCACCAGTAATTTCTTTTTCAAAATTTAATAAACCAATTGTTTGACCATTGGCTACAAATTCTCCATTTTTACAAAATACACTATTTACTTCTTGTTCAAAGTAATCTTCAGTAATTGAATGAATTCCAATTGATTTTGAAAAAGGATATCCAAAAAACTGAACACGAATTAAATTATTTTGCGGAGGCTGATTTAGTTTCGAAGAAACTAAATCAGAATTTTTTAAAAAAACAGAGTAATGTGTACGACGTTTTTTAATCCATGAAGTTTCTTTTTTAGTAATAATATCAGAAATTTCAGATTTATCAGTTTCTGAGGAATTAACCACAAAATTTTTAACAAAAATGGGAATAGGTGAACTATATAAATTACTATTTTTACGAATAAACATCTTTGGTAATTCAAGTTTTAAACCATTATCTAATAAATTGAGACTTGTTAAACTGACTTTTTTACTTAAAACTTTTTTTGTTATGTCATAATAATTTAGAGTTACCTTTCGCTTTGTCGTCCGAGGATTTGAAAATGGTAACTGCTTCTCAGAAATAACTTTATATGTTAAGGCTTTAGCATTCACTGTATCATTAATTTGACAATTAGGGAAAAAATATGGTCGTCCTTTTTGAATCGTTAAAAACTTACCATTATCAATGATAATTTTACCAATTTGATTAACATTAATATTTTTAATAATTAAATCATTTACAGATTTGGTTGGTATTTTTGATTTAGGAATTGTTAAACAGTCATCGTTCGAAATTAATAAAACTTGTCGGTTATTATTGTATTTTGATTTTAATTTAACAATTTCCAATGACTCTTTACTTATACTTTCAAAATAACCTACGGTCGTATATGCATCTACGAATTGACTTTGGTTGACTAATAGAGAAGATTCAATATTTGTATACTTTAAATGTGCAGGCAAATAATTTGGAAAATGAAGATTTTCAACAAATAAAAGTTTTAAACGATTTTTTATTTTATCAAGTGTAAATTGAATATTAAAAGTCTTTTCTTTGGATGTTTTAAAATCTAGATCTAAAACGTTTGATACTAATGTTAAAGGTTCCGAACTTTTAATTTTTTGATTAGATTTATATAAATATTGTGTACTACTTCGTAAATCTAAAATAGACTTAATAGGTAAATCATTTTTAAAAAGTTTATTGATTGATCGAGATTTTGGAATTTCGTAAACATTTAAAGGACGAATTAATAATTGATCAGTCACTTTTCCAATAATATGTTGACACAATGATGGCCGTTCAATTTTAATATTTTCAAAAATAGTTTCACCTGGATAAAAAACTTTATTAGCAAAACTCTTGAATTTTTTTCCTTGATAAACTAAACCAGATTTAATAGAAATTTCGGAAACTAAATTGTTTTTATAATTAATAATTACAATCCCCGATTTTTTTGAAAATAATCCAGGGATTATTTCAAAATTTTCACAAATAAAACTACCGTGTTCCACAAGTAACATATTTTTATCACAATTTAATTTATATGTTTCTTCTGGTAGCCAAATTACTGAGCGCGAAATATTTTGTAACGGAATTCTGTTGAAATGAATTGATTGGAAATCAATAGAATTCCACAATGAGTTTGTAACTTCAATTTTTAAACGTTTATAATAAGCAACTAATTTAGAACTAAAAATTGATTTTTGATAAATTCGTAAATCATAATAAGGAATTCCACCAATTTGCGTTTGATAACTATTTGAGATAAGACTTCCAAAATATTGGGGTGAAACAGAATTTAATTGTAATTTCGAATTTTTAGAGATTAGATTTAGTGAAAAATATTTTTTTTGGTAGTCAAAAATATACGAAGTGCCTGTATTATAAAGATTTAACTTTTGAATTCTTGAATTATTTAATGTATATTGATTGGTACTAACTTGTAATAACCGTTCAAATAAATTTGATTGATTATTGACAGTTTTTACAAACCCCGCATATTGGTTAATAATTTTAGTTCTAAAAATAAAACTATCGCGATTAATTTTATGATCGGTATAAAAATTTAAAAATGAATTAGTTGGTGCTTGGTATACTTGGCCCGACAAAATCCATAGTAATTGATTTTTATTGATAAAATTTATTTTTGTTTTTAAACGAGGTATATAAACTTCACCTGATGATGTACTTAGAATTGGTTTAATTTCCGTACGTGTTTGTTTTGCGGTATTTGATAATTCACCTAAAATCATACCCTGTTTAACGTACTGATTGTTTTTTGCAAATAAAATCGTATTTGGAAGTACTTCTAATTGCACTAAGTCATGTTTTATTGTTTCAGGAACAATTACAATTGAACCAGAATTTTTTGTTAATAAAACATCTTCGCCTCGATTTGTTCGCAAAGTTAATGTTTTTAAAAGTTTTGAAAATTTCATTACGCCGTTTACAGAACTAACAATTTGTTGTCGAGCTTCTGAGGTAAAAATCCCGCCAGTATGAAACGTTCGCATTGTTAATTGTGTACCAGGCTCCCCAATGGATTGACCGGCAATAATTCCGACCGCTTCTCCAATATCAACTAAATTTTCATTTGCAAGATCCCACCCGTAACATTTTTGACAAATTGATCGATATAAACTACATGTTAATGGTGAACGAATATAAAATGTTGTAATTTTAAGTTGTTTAAAAGTTTCAATCAACTGCGGCGTAAGTTGTGTATGTTTAGTTGCAATAATTTTATTTAGATCGGGATGATAAACAGGTTTACTTAAAATACGTCCTAATACTTGATCATTATTTTGAAAATCGTCAACAAGACATGAATGTTCTGTTTGACAATCACGTTCACGGATAATAATATCTTGGGCAACATCAATTAAACGTCGAGTTAAATAACCTGAATTTGCTGTTTTTAATGCCGTATCTACAATACCTTTTCGGGCTCCATAGCCCGACATTAAATAATCAGTAATAGTTAACCCTTCGCGGAAATTTTTCTTGATTGGTAGTTGAAGAATTTCTCCACTTGGATCTGACATTAATCCTCGCATACCTACTAGTTGACGAACTTGTGATAAATTACCACGAGCTCCCGAAAATGCCATAATATAAACTGAATTTAAGGGATCATAGCTTTTAAAGTATGAAACTACTTCATCTTTTAAAGATTCACTTGTGATACTCCAGGTATCAATAATTTTCTGGAATCGTTCAACATCAGTAATTTTTCCTTTTAAACAAATTTTCTCAGCATTTAAAATTTCCTGCTGAGCATTATCTAACATTTGATTTTTAACAAAAGGTACTTTTAAATCTTCAATACTAATGGAAATTCCAGCCTGACTAGCATATTTAAATCCTAAGTATTTAAGCTCATCCGCTAACGAACATGCTTGCATTGAATTATATTCAGTAAAACTCCAAGCTAATAACTGCTTTAATTGTTTTTTACTAATAAGAGTATTTTGATAGATATAGTTTTTCATAAAATATTTATTTTTCTAATTATATCATTTAGGCAACTAAATTTAAGGTTTTCTGAATTGTATAATTAAAAATCACTCTTCCAGTTGTTGTTTGTATATATTGAACTAAAGGTTGACCTAAATTATCCTTTCGTATTTGAACATTTTCGAAATATTCAATTGTGGTACCATCATCTAATTTAGTTTTTGTCATTAAGTTTCCAACTGGAATACCAGGATCATTATACCGCACCCAAATTGACGTATGTAATTCTATTTGATCTTGGTAATAAGCCAAAACAACATCATCTAAATTTGCAAAATAATGATTGGCTCCTAATAATCCATTAATATTATTTACCGTTAAATAGTAACACCCTAAAACCATATCTTGACTTGGCATAATAATAGGTTCACCATTCGCGGGTGATAAAAAATTATACGGAGCTAACATTAACATATAACATTCAGCTTGTGATTCTAATGATAATGGAACATGAACAGCCATTTGATCACCGTCGAAATCAGCATTAAATGCAGAACAAACTAAGGGGTGCAATTTAATAGCACGACCTTGAACTAAAATTGGTTCAAAAGCTTGAATACCTAAGCGATGTAATGTTGGAGCTCGGTTTAAAAAAATGGGATGACTAGCTAAAACTTTTTCTAAAACTGGATCAATTGCAGATTCATTTTGTTGAATTAGATTTTTAGCTACTTTCATATTACTTGCTAATCCTTGATTAATTAGCTCACGAATAATAAAAGGTTGGAATAATTCAATTGCCATTTCATATGGCAAACCACATTGATTTAATTTTAAGCTAGGACCAACTACAATAACTGAACGCCCTGAATAATCAACACGTTTTCCTAATAAATTCTGACGGAACCTACCATGCTTTCCTTTAATAATATCGGATAAAGATTTTAACGGTCGATTATTCGCACTTAAAGCAATTTTCCCTCGTTTACCATTATCTATTAAAGTATCTACTGCTTCCTGTAACATACGTTTTTCATTTCTAATAATTAATTGAGGGGCATCAATTTCTAAAAGACGAAGAAGACGATTATTTCGCGTAATAATACGACGATATAATTCATTTAAATCTGAGGTTGCAAAGCGTCCACCTTCTAACTGAATCATTGGTCTTAACGCTGGTGGAATAACAGGTAAAATTGTAATAACCATCCAAGCCGGATTAGAACCCGTAGCCTGTAAATTCTCTAAAATTCGAATTCGTTTAATGGATTGATCACGTAATTTATAAATTCGTTGATATTCCCACTTACGGAACCATTTTGAACCGTTATAATTAGGTTGCTCTTTATGCAGCACTTTACTACAGATTGTAATAAATCGACGGGTTTTTGAAATTTCTTTATTAATTTTTAATTTTTCTAGTTCTTTTTTAATTAAGACAGCACCAATTAAATAATTAGGTGTTGTCCGTAATAAATATTTTGGTGTATTTCGACGTCGATTTTGAGGATTTGGTTTTGGATAAGGTTTTAATGGATAACCCGTAAAACCAAGTTCACGACTTCGCCGGTATTGTTGTAAATCCCAATGAAGTCCATAAAAAGAAATTTCATCTTCAGCAATAAAATAAGCTAACGAGGCTAACTTTATTCTTTTAATTCGATTATCTCGTAAATTAACTTTACCTGATTTAATCGCAAATTTTTTCTGGTATTCTTGTTGAAATGTTTGTGCTAATAAAAGTTTAGATGATTCATCTGTTCGTAAAAGGTCAACTAATCGTTTTAATTTTTTCTTAATGTTACTAAGTTTTAAAGTTGAATCAGTTGCTAAACGGTGAGCCTTATAACGATTGCGACTAATTTTTGTATATAAGATATCACGTTTTAATTTTTGCGAATTTTCTTTAAAACTAGCATCAGAAGGCACCCAAGTCACAAGTCCTTTTTGTTTTATAATTTCATCTAATAATTCTTTAACTGCCGGATTTTTAGAAAATTCTAAATTTGTATTAATTAAAGTAAATAAATCAGGTAAATAATATAATAGTCCAGTATCAACCCGTTTTTCACATTGTTCGACTTCTAATAAAAAAGCCATATAATTTGGTCGACTATTCGTATACCAAACATGAGTAACAGGATAAATTAAATTAATATGACCCATACGATGACGGCGAACCCGTGATTCTGTTAATTCAACACCACAACGTTCACAAATTAATCCATCATAACGTACTCTTTTATATTTACCACAAGCACACTCTAAACTTTTACTAGGACCAAAGATTCGTTCACAAAATAAACCATCCATTTCTGGTTTAAATGTGCGATAATTAATAGTCTCCGATTTTTGCACTTCGCCAATAAATTGTCCGTTCGGTAATCGACGATGAGACCATTGTAAAATGCGAACAGGCGAGGCTAACTTAATTTTTATATAATCAAATTCTTTTTCAGTTCGTACCATATTTTTTTAAAGACGTATTAAAATGCTATACTATTTATATTTGATGTCGGAGGAAATGTCTTTGTTAATGGATCATATTTTTCAATTAGGTTAACTTCAGTTTCATAGGTTTGACTTGTATTAAATTGTTCAATCCGATACGTACTCATATCTAATCCAATCGAACGTAATTCTTGTAATAAAACCTTAAAAGATTCAGGAATCCCTGAAGTAGGAATTTGTTGACCTTTAACAATGGCATTTAATGTCTCATTTCGCCCTTCCATATCATCCGATTTAATTGTTAACAATTCTTTTAATGTAAAAGCTGCCCCAAAACCTTCTAAAGCCCATACTTCCATTTCTCCAAATCGTTGACCACCATGTTGAGCTTTCCCACCTAATGGTTGTTGAGTAACTAAAGAATAAGGACCCGTTGCACGAGCGTGCATTTTATCATCTACTAAATGAATTAATTTTAACATATAACCATTCCCTACAGTAATTGGGTTTTCAAATTCCTTACCCGTTCTACCATCAATTAAAACCATTTTTCCTGGGGAATATGGGTTAAATAACCAAGCTTCATCTTTTTCTATAGAAGCTTGTCGTAATTTTTTATTAATTAAAATCCGTGAAACTTCCGGCCCATACATTTCATCGAAAGGTAAAATTTTAAATCTTCGATCTAATTTATGACCAGCAAGACCTAACAAACATTCATATAATTGACCAACATTCATTCGCGATGGTACTCCTAATGGATTTAAAATAATATCAATTGGAGTTCCATCGGGTAAAAATGGCATATCTTGACGTGGCAATATACGTGAAATAATTCCTTTATTTCCATGACGACCAGCAATTTTATCACCCACTTGAATTTTTCGGATTTGAGCAATAAAAATTTGAATTTTTTCAAACTTATAGGCTAATTTTGTTCGTCGATTAAATGTTAAAGTTTCAATTACGCGCCCATATTCTCCCTCTGGCATTAGATATGAAGTATCACGTACTCCTTTTGCTTTTGCACCAAAAATTGCACGTAGTAATTTAGCTTCAGGTAATTGTTCCGAATCATCTTTTTCAATAACCTTTCCAACTAAAATATCACCAGGACGGACGAATGTACCAATTGATACAATACCATCTTCATTTAAATGTTGTATTTCAGAGAAATTTAGATTTGGAATATTTTTAGTCGTTTTTTCACACACGTCGGACGTCTGATCAATTTCAATTTCATAACGTTCAATATGAATAGATGTAAAGACATCTTCATAAACCAATCGCTCATTAATTAAAATAGCATCTTCGAAATTATAACCTTGCCAAGGCATATAGGCGATTAAAACATTTTGACCTAAGGCTAATTCACCCGCATTAATGCCAGGCCCATCAGTTAACATTTGACCAGATAAAACACGTTCACCTTTCCAAACAATAGGACGATGATTAATGCAAGTTTCTTGATTCGAACGTTGATACTTTTGCAACGGATAATTAAATTCAATACCGTCATCTTGTTTAATAATAATTTGATCTGCTGTTACAGATTGAACAATTCCTGTTTGATGTGCGTTCAGTGTGGCTCCTGAATCAAGAGCAATTTGATTTTCTAACCCTGTCCCGACTATAGGCTTTTGAGGTAGAATTAAAGGAACGGATTGACGTTGCATATTAGAACCCATTAATGCACGGTTTGCATCATCATGCTCAAAAAAGGGAATTAACGATGCGGCTACTGAAACAACTTGGACTGTTGAGATAGCAATAAAATCAACTTCAAATGGAGTTACTGTAATAAAATCCTGTTTATATCGAACAGGAATTAAATTTTGTGTTAAATAATTAAATTCATCAGCAGCAATATCAGCCGGTGCAATTTTATAAAAATCTTCAATATCTGCGGTTAAATAAATAGGGTTCCCAGTTTTGATTACTTTACCATTTATAACGCGCCAAAATGGGGTTTCGATAAAACCAGATTTATTAACTCGGGCACATGTAGTTAAAGAGGCAATTAAACCAACATTTTGTCCCTCAGGCGTTTCAATTGGACAGATTCGTCCATAATGACTAGGGTGAATATCTCGAACAGCAAAACTAATACGATCACGATCAAACCCACCAGGTCCTAATCCACTAATTCGGCGACGATGCGTTAATGAAGATAAAGGATTTGTTTGATCCATGTATTGAGATAATTGACTCGAACCAAAAAATTCACGAATGGTTGCGCCAACAATATTAAAACTTGACAGTTGGCTCGAGCCAATTTTATTGGTTTGACTACGAAGTTTTCGTAATAAACGTTGAAACCCAATCCTAAATAAATTTTGTAAAAGTTCCCCGACCGACCGGACGCGTCGATTTTTTAAGTGATCAATATCATCCCCAATAGTTTTAGAAATGGATAAAGTAATTAAGGAATCAATAATAGCAAACACATCCGCATAAGTAATAGTTTGAATTTGACTATTAAGTTTTAGATTTAATCGATTATTAATTTTGGAACGACCAATTTTACCTAAACGATAATAGCGAACATCAAAAATTCGCGAAAATTCCGAAATATTTTTAAAGTAATCCGATTTTAAATTAAATCTCAATAACGGTTGGTCAAAAGTTAAGGAATTCGTGATTAGAGGTTTATTAAAATAAAAGAAATCTGCATGTTGTAAATTTTGACAAATCTCAAAATCTGTTAAACCCATTTCTTTTAATAAATGTATAATAGGTTTATGGGTAAATTTATCTAATTGAATTACAACTTCATCTTCCTGATTTTTAATTGGGTATTTGTATTTGTTAATTTCTGTATTTTTTTGAAACCCAAAACGAATCCATGAACCTGATTCAGGGATTAATATAGCAGTGTATAAATCTTTTTCGTTGTACTTTTGTTTATAATTATCCTTAATTTCGTGTAAATCTTTATATTGGATAATTTCTGATCTAGATTTTAAATAATTTAAATTATTTTGACTTTCTGCTATTTCATATTTATATTCAAATGTAGTCTGATTTAAATTTTCACTTTTTAGCTGCGCCAGTTGTTTACCAGTTAAATCTAAGTTAGAATTGGTAATAACTTTAATTGGATCAGATTCTTTTGTTTTTTTCTTTTTCTGTTTATATTTAAATATTTCTTTTAAAGTTGTAGAAAAATAAAAAACAGGTTTTAATTTATTTTCGTTAGTTTGAAATATTAAATTTTCTAATTTTTTAGTTGTTGAAGCAAGTGTTTTATTTAAAAACTTAAAATAATTAATTTGTTTTATGTTAGTTTGGGAATCAATTAAAACTACTAATAGTTTTTGAGCAAAATTAAACTCAATTACATGCTTATAGTAATTAATTAAGTTATTTGATTGGTCTTTAGTTGTAGCAAATAGAGGTAAATAACTATTTTTTTTTAAATTTAAATCAAGATTTTTTAACCATTGATTAACAATAATAATTTCGTCTTTAGTTAAAGTCTGTTTGACTAATTCATATTTAATTAATAATTTAAGTAAATTATTCCAATTTTTAAGGGTTTTTTCTATGTTTAAAGAATTTACTGAATTATCACTACTAAACTCAGTATTTTTTATATCAATCCACTGTAAAAAAATTTTAATCCGTTTAAGTTTTTTACTAGGATGGATTGTTTTTGAAATAATATGGTAAATTTTAAATGAATCTAGAAAATAGAAGTAATAATTATTTTCTGTTTTTTTTAGTTCTGTAAAGGAGTATTGAAATAAGCTTTGATTATAAGCTATTGGAAAAAATGATAGAATTTGTTCAGAGATAAATGGTTCACCTAAAGGTACAAAAGATTTCAACTTATTAATATCACTTGAAACTTGGCGTTTAACAATCTTTCGTTTTTTTTGGTTTTTATTTTTTTCAAAATAAATTCCTGGACTACGAATAATTTGACTCACAATAACTCGTTCACAACCATTTATAATAAATGTTGCTGACGTAGTCATTAATGGTAAATTAATAATAGGGAATTGGTTATGATAACGAACGCTATTTAATTTTTTGTTTCTAATTTCTAAAGGAATAACTAATTGTGCCGCATAATTTGCTGTGTATTTTTTTGCCCTAATAATATTATAAATAGGTTTTACCAAACTATATTCATGGCCAAATAGTACATACTCTGTGTTATAACTAAAATCATGAATTCGCGAAAACATGGCCAATTCTTCATTTAATCCTTGAGCGATAAACCAACAAAAACTTACTCGTTGCATTTCGATAAAATCAGGTAGAGCAGTTATATAATTCATCGATTGTTTCATAATCTTTGAGAATAAATATTTTTAAATTTTTATGAAAAGCTACGAACGTTTAAGAAAATTTAAAAGTAGTATTCAAATTTTCTTACAAAAACGTTCAGCGAAAGTGTAAAGTTGTTCGACTTTATGCTGTTTTAAAAAGTAACGCTAATTTTGATTTTTTACGTGCCGCTGTATTTTTATGAAATACATTTCGTTTCGTAACTTTATCAATTAAACTATATGCAGAGTTTAAAATATTTTGAATTTTTTGTTTATTTTCATCAGTCTTGTCTGCTTTATAAACTTCTAAACTAGTTAAAAACATTTTTGTTAATGTTCTTACTGAAGTTTTATAAAAACGATTTTGTAAACGATTTCGTTTAGTAATTAGAATACGTTTTTTTGAAGATTTGGTATTAGCCATAATTATTTATAAATCCTATTAGTAGTAAATGAAATATTTGCATTTACTCAAATATTAATATATTCATTATAAAATTGGAAGTTTTTCGATTAAAAAATTTTATCTTAGGAAAATTTTTATAAAACCTTGATAAGATAAAATTTTTTAGGTAGTGTAATCATAATATAAATACTGTTAAAAATTAATTAATTTCAGAAAAAATCTTTATGGCAAAAAATAAAGGTACTCGTATTCTAATTACATTAGAGTGTACAGAATGTCGATCAAATACAAATAAACGATCAGCAGGTGTTTCACGCTATACAACACAAAAAAATCGTCGTAACAATCCTGAACGTATTGAATTAAAAAAATATTGTCGTCACTGTAATAAACCAACAACTCACAAAGAAATCAAATAAAATATGATTGCACCAAAACAAAAATTATCACCATTAAGTCTTAATCAAAAAATCGATTATAAAGATATCGATTTATTAAAATTATTTATTACAGAACAAGGTAAAATTTTACCACGTCGTGCTACAGGGGTAACTGTACAACAACAACGTCAAATTGCAAAAGCTATTAAACGTGCTCGTGTTTTATCATTATTACCATTTGTCGCGCAAAATTCCATTTAAAATATTAAAACTTTAATATTTTAAATGGAATGTGGTAATAAATAAAAAAACAATATATAATAGTATTTTGAAAACTCATATTTATAAAAAAAATAAAAGATAAAAATAAAGAC
>Ga0115103_1586106_pt1 | contig 14369 bp, 1 predicted proteins | sample MBTome_2_FD_89643 | JGI IMG/M metagenome (GOLD analysis project Ga0115103, IMG submission 89643) | Marine eukaryotic communities from Pacific Ocean to study complex ecological interactions - MBTS_5May14_M1_3um Metatranscriptome... | ecosystem: Environmental > Aquatic > Marine > Oceanic | place... | reverse complement strand
TCAAATACTGAAAGGTCAATGCATTCGTCGCAAAGTTAATTACCGAAGATCTGCTGAATGGAGATGCAATGTTGGTCAACCAGTATAATGCGTTGGAACGTTCTCCAATAAAAATATGGTTCTATTTGATAGAGAACGGCAAAACTCTGGATATAAGCTCAATACCCTTCTAGCGTTCGGCTTCGCGGAAAAGCGCTAAAATAGCATCACTATCGACAGTTAATCACCAAAGATTTTGGTCGGACTTTGGAAACCTTCTGAAAACTTGCATGAGGCATTCACTAGTCTCATCATAAATAAGGTATAGTGATCGGAAAAGCAAAGATATATATACTCATCGGTAGATTGCATCGAATAAGCTTTCATCGTTAGCATGAGGACGACACACTCATCGTGTGTGGTCATATATCTCCTCTCCGGAGGAAGTGGTGGTTTGAATCTCCATGGATTGCAAGGATTCTTTCCTGGTGTTGCTTCAACGGATCCAACTTCCAAGACTATTGCGGAATCACACACAGATATGGTGACTGCTGGTACTCTCATTGGTGATGATTACGTCAAAGAAATCGAAATGAGACTAGACATTAATGATCCACATATGTATGAACTTGACGGGGTTGTAATGGACGAAGAAACGCTTCAGACAGTTGACCAGTTTGATATGATGGATCATCCAGATGAAATGTCAGCCACTCGAAGTTTCAATAGATCTGGTGATGCGGTTGAAGAAGATGAAATGTCTTTGATGAAGGATTCATTCCATCATGATGATGAACACTTTATTGATTCTCCCGGAGAAAATGAAGAGCAAACATTTGATGAAGACGGAAATATAATTATCGATTTGCGTGATGACAGTTTAGGTGACTCCCGTAGTCATCGTGCACTTTCTACAGCGGATGCTACTGGAGTTTTCGAGTCCTTATCATGCAACGATAATCTATCAAGCCAAGGATGTGGTACTTCAGTATCATATATTTCTTCTCTTAGCCCCGAAAGTACTTTGGTTATCCCATGTGGTCAGTGCTATACCTGGGATTTAGACGGTAATTATACCTTCAATAAGGGTATCGACATCATTGGTAGACTCGTCTTTCCAGAAACTGTCAAAACGAAGATCGAAACAACCTATTTAATCGTCCAAGGCCAGTTAGATGTTACCAACTCTAAAACTGTGAACCCCGACCATCAAAGTCTAAAGATTGTACTTACTGGATCGACGGATGTCAAATGGAAGTCAAGTGTTAACCCATCTCCTTGTAGTGGTTTCTCCGGAGGCAAGTGTAATCTTGGGAAGAAGCCGTTTGTAGTTGCGGGAGGTAAACTCAACATTCAAGCTTTACCATCGTCATGTGTCACCAAAACTACTGTTAAGAAGACAATCTACAAAAAGCCAGATTGGGATAAGTCTGACTTTTCCTTATTTGAACCTCTTCCTGATTCATGTCCGACATCTGGTATTGTGTTTTATAATTATGACTTCTCGACTGGTATTGGTAATTGGACTGGTAAACAGGGTGCGCTAACACATTATGATCCTGTCGAAAAATCTCTTCGAGTGTCCCGTCGTAAGCGTAAACACGGTTCAGGTCCTCGTATTGATCTGACTGTAAATCGTCCAGATCTGTGTCTTGTCGACAACAAACGTTATCTTGTTACAGCACGTATCAAGTTGACAAAGGAGGGCATGGAAGGAATGCCTACCTCATGCAAGAACACAACCACTTATTGTCCTCGAATCCTATATGAAGCAGGAACACCTGATGGGAGCAACCATGTTAGACAACGAATGGTGCCAGGTTTAGCTCCTGGTCCAGCAGCGGGAGATTACGGAGAATACTTTTATCTCAAGGGATATTTCGAATTCGAATCGGGGCATATGGGACCTGATAATATTTACTTGGAAATGTACATCGATGGTCCTGAACCAGGAGTGGATATTTCTATCGACTACTTTGATTTTCGACTGCCATCCGAATCCTCCTTTCAACCTGAAGATGACCTTTGTGGCAACTATATCATGAATGGTGATGCAGAAGGTAATGAACTTAGTACATATCCCCTCCGAAACAATGCCGATGAACAATTTATTATCATGGAAGAAGACAACGGAAATAGGTACTTTCACCTATCAGACCGTATCAGATATTGGGAACGTCTCTACACCGATTTCTTTCCACAATGTCTTGAGAAGGGTGTGATTTATCAGCTCAGTGTCAAACTCCGTATCCATTCTTATGTTGATGAGAGTTACTACTTTCAACTACGTGGTTACAAACCAGTGCAGAAGCAATGGTTCCACAAAACTCTCCTGAAATGCCCAGGCCAAAAAAGGGAAAATGACTGGGTAACATGTAGCGGAGAAGTAATGATTGATCATGAGTTGAGCGTTGAAGGCTTACAGCATTACGAGTTCCGCATTGTCTTCAACAATCAAGACCATAGATATGATATTGATATAGACGACTTGTCCATGAGTTACAAGCGTGGATATATGGAAAAAGTTCTTGTCGATACAGATGATGTAGCTTGCTATGAAAGAGGATCAGATATCCATATTCATTCTTCCACCAATTACAACTTCGGCAGCGGTGGAAACTCCTTCGACAGCTACACTGCTACAATCACTGATGTAGATACGAAACCAGAAGGTACCTACCTGACTTTAGATGAACCACCAATCATCCCTGTCATTTCATATGAAGAAGATCCTGAATATGCAGTCGAATTGGCGTTTGTATCAAGAAATGTGATTATTGAGGGTGCTGATGATGAAGGGAACAGCCAGAAAGGTGGTTACTTGCAGATCCTTCATACTCCAGAAGTTGTTCAGATCCTTGATGGTGTTGAGTTTTTGAACATGGGAAGGAAAAGTGAGCATGATAGATTCCCTATTCAAATACTGGATTCGGGTAAATTAGAGGGTACCCAAATCTCTAGGAATAGTATTCGGAAGTCTAATTTGCGTGGTATTTCCATCGAAGGCACTTCTGATGTCAAAATATCCAAGAATGTAGTGTACGGATGCTATGGTGAAGGGTTCTATATATCAGGTGTTCACCACTTGGTGGAAGAGAATATGGCGTCAGACGTGAAACGACACTGGCCACCTATATCTGGTACTAGCGACCACAATCCGATGGGATTCAAATGCCAAAACCAGCCTAATAAGTACATTGGGAATGTCGCAGTAGCCTGTTACTATCATGGTTTTTCTATCCGCAATAATCAGTACACGCCTCCTAGTATTCTGTCCAACATATCTACACGCAAGATGTTGCGTAGGAGACTAGAAGAAGATGCAGTGGGTGTCAGTGCTGAACAAGCTGAAACCTATGAATATTGGGAAGCAGAAGGTTGGACAAGAGTACGACATATTCCACAACGTGACTTTTGGTACGAAGGTAATGATAATTTAGCAGGCACCGATATTCGTGGAGATCTTCGATACAACAATGCGAGTTGGAGTATTGATTTCGAATCGACAGTTCCTCTGTTTGATGAAATGCTATTCTCAAGTGGAACTCGTTCAAAGTGGCTCATGATTTCGAAGGAACAGGCCATTGATACGTACTATAGTAATAGTCCTCGACTGGTGCTACAATCATCAATCAGTGATTCATTTTACACTGCAAAATGGTACAGACGAGAAGGCAATGGTGAAGATCCCTTGATTACGATGAGAGACCATTCAGTCAGTGGAGCAGATTACAGTGAATTTCTATATGTAGAAAATAGTCACGTTAATACAGCGCTTGAGGGTCTCAGCGACGAAGGGATGGATGTTTACATTCGACGAAGTGAAACAAACAAATACTCATCAATATTTCGAGATAACAAAGCCAGTTCCAATGGTCAAAATGGCATGGACTTTAGTCACTACGAAAAACCCTCTGAAGATCTATTTGAAGGTGTCGTCTCGATCAAGAATAGATACAGCGGATTCAAAATGTATCATAGTCGATCTATAGCTATAGAAGGAAGCTTCACTGCGGAAAACAATGTTGGAGTGAATCTCCACTATGTCGATTCTGCTCGTATTTCAAACACCGACTTTCGTGGTTATTCGGATACGTCAAAGCATATAACAAAACCACCATCGCATTATGAACGATGTAAAGACTCGGATTTCGGTAATCCTTCTGGTATTCGTCTTATGTCTAGAAGGCACAAGACATATCATGAAGGGAAAGATAGAGGAGCCACACTCGAGAACGTGACATTTTATGAGTTCGAACAAATTGAGAACTGTGCAGGTGGCTTCCCAATCGAATTTCATACTGATGTCGCTAGCAATCGTCACTTCAATTATCAAACTTCATTCTCATCTGTCACTTTTGATGATACTGTGCACAGTCCAATATTTGATGGATGTACTTTATTGAATGAAAAAGGAGTACAAGATGTTTTAATCACAGATATTGATGGAGCTTCTGATCCATCAGGTTTGTCAAGGGGTCCTGCTTCAATAGTGAGTAATACTGTCGGAATGAAGAAGTTTTCAAATGATGATTGTGCGTCACTTTCAGGCTCTTGTATGGCCTACTGTCCCAACACATGTATGCAGAGTGTTGACTTTTTAATTGATCAGAGTTATTCTGATAAGTCTTCAATGAAAGTGACAAGATTGAGTGATGGTGAAGAACATTACTTTGGAGGACTTTACGAATATGATAACAACATCAACCAAACTCAGTACTACGATCATAATCGGCTGTTTTCTCCATCTCTACCGTCTGGAGATTATCAGATTGCATTCTTTGACAAAGACAGTAACATCATGTGGCCTAAGTTTGTCCGTGAGAGGTGGAGTCCTACATTGCCATCGTGTGAGGGATCTGTGTCCAAATCAGACATATCTATATTTAAACCTGAGGCAGACTGCTCTGACTTGATCCTAAATGGCGATCTTGAACAAGGTACAACTTACTGGCTGCATAATCATGGTAGTATTGTTCCACTACCTGGTGAAGGTATTGGGGATTCTGGTGCCCTTGGATACTTCCAACGCACTCATTATAATCATGCTGTCGGCCAATATCTTGATACAAGATGTCTCAGTGGCAAGAAAGATAGCTATTATGAAATCAAGGGATATTACAAACTTACTAATGGTTTTGAATGTAAAAGGTATGGTTATACGTGGGGGCAGACGGGCGATCAATGTCCAACCATCACCTTCCAAAAGAGAAGATATACCGATGAAGAATTGAAATATCATATGACGGATAGCCTTGATGGATGGGTAGGATCGTCCTTAGTTCCTTTCAAAAAGGACCAGTTCAATTTGATGCATGGAGTGTTCAAAGTGTCAGATTCACTTGAGATTTCCAATCGAGTGTTCTTTTACATAGAGCATTTGAATAGAGAAGTTGGTATAATCCTGGATGATTTTTCCATTATACCCTTCGACATGATGAGTTGTGATCAAAATATTATTCGGAACGGAGACTTTTCCACTGGAGATAACCGATACTGGAAGCAAAACCACGGTCATATTTTTGACATGGTATCTACTGGAGATGGTGGTTACGCAATCAAGTCATCACAACGAACTCGTACGGATACGTCTATTGGACAGGAAATTTATATTGATTGTCTTGTTGCAGGGACACGCTATACAGTCAACGCAAAGTTTAAGTTGGAAGATTCAAGTGGCAATCCTATACATTGTGACTTGAGAAGTAATTCTGGTGTCACTCGGTGTAATAATTTGAACATTCATTCAACTAAATCCGGAGCAGATAGTACCTATGTTGGTATTGGCAATACCATTCCTATTGCTGATCAAAGTAATGACGAGTGGCAGTATATGACAGGAATATACACTGTAAGCGAACTACATGTCGACCACAGTCGTCTCTATATTTACTTCTATGGTCCTGATCCATCAGTGAGTGTCATTTATGATGATATCAAGATTGAACCTCTTGACCTCGATTGTGAGCAACTTGTATTAAACCCATCATTTGAAGACGGAACTGGGTCTTTCTGGACAATTACCGACAACACAAGAACAAATGCAGAGCTGAGAAATGGAGGTGCAGACGGATCAGACTATTCGTTAAAATTCGAGCATGAAAGAAACTGGCATGGTGTAATCCGTCAATATCTTGACAGTCGCTGCTTTGTACAAGATCAAGAATATGTGCTGACTGCTCAGTTCCAGCTTCTGAACAAAGATGACTTGACTGAAACACTCTCGTGTAATCCTTCACAAACAAACGTAGGGGCGGCCGATGTGTGTCCGTATTTGTACTTGCATGGATCAGGTTGTGCTGGGGGTACTAGTAAAGAAATCTATATATTGAATGATATTGATTTCTTTGAGTGGGATAAAGATTCCTTCAATAACTTCGAAGCCGAGATTATCATTACGGAGGATTTCTCCACCTGTAAATCGATTCAACTACAAGTTGGAAGGGTTTTTAGTACAACATCTGCATTGCTTATTGATAATGTCGAAATCACACAGAAAACAACTTTTGCTCCAACGCCATCACCAACTTTTTATCCGACAGTCCCCAAGACTGATGCTCCAACAAGTAAACCAACATTCCAAACAGAGGCACCAACAGTTTTGGCAATATTATGCCCCTCAATTAATGAAAGCAATGTGGAGATCTCTTCAGGTAAGACGATGCTGTACGCATCAGAGACTGGAAGTCTTTGTACTGTGACTAAAGTGGTACAATCTGATGACGGAAAAGACAATATCATACCGATTGCAAGGTCATATGATGGCTTACTATGGGAATCAGCTGCTGGTGAATATGCTGCGTCAATATTCCATGAGAAACCCATCTTATGCTATGCCAAAGGATGTCAAATTGAATTGCCACCAATTGAATCTTCCAACGAGGCATACATTGTCTCTACAACCACTTATAGTTTACCAGAACGAGATCAACTAGCTCGGTTCTTAGAAACAGCAACGTATGGCGTGCGAAGCGATGATTTGAATGCTCTGGAGGATATTAGCGACAGCATAGACCCTAATGAGAAGATTGGACAGTGGGTCAAAAATCAAGTAACTTTATCTGTAACACCTATGACCAGTCATCGGCGCTCTTGGAGAGAAGGAGCAAATCCAAGGCTTTTAAGACCCGAGAGTATAGGTGTATCTGATCATCCTTGTGATGAGTATTCGCGTTGGCGGGTTTTCACATTCACACAAGATGACTGTATTTGGTGGATGACAAAGAATATACGCATTTCAGGAACTGGGCCATATTTGATATATTTCAATGACATTCTTCGATCTACAGCAGCGAAGATGGAGATCTTAGATTCTGGCTATGAAGACTATGCATTTAACCAAACCTATCAATATGAAGTCTGCGGATGTTCAGGTGAATACGTTGGAGGAACTATTTCGATTCGTTTGGAAAACGAGCAGTGCGTAAGAATCGATAATCCCAGCGTGAATTTCACAGGCTCTGAGAATCTTCTTACGTATTATGTGGATCTTCCTGATGATCTTTCACCGGTGGATTACTATACCTCTCATCGTGGAGAGTACATGCTGATGAGTGGCATTGATGATGATGCTGTTTGTAGTGCCTTACCTACGGTACAAACGATGGAAGGAGAAAAAGTATTTGGTCGAACAGTCAATGGTACCTGGCTTGTATTTGATCCTCGTTTGAATCTGGACGAGAATACTGTTTATAATCCGATGATTGACGGGGGCAAAAATAATGAAGTAGTGACACTTGGATCGACCTATTGCTCTAATGTACCAAGATCATTTTTGAACGAAGAACAGTGTTTGCTTTCTTCTGTGGCTTGTGGAAGTAGTAATAGTGGCAGTGGTGTTGAGATTACCCTGGATGAAGCTACCTTAAAACAATTCTACAACCTGACTGATCAGACTCGTTATGTGTATGCAATCAAGGGGCTTCCTCTCGAGGATGGACTACAATCTGTTCCACATCCATGTACTGATAATACACGATCACGATGGGAATTGATTGACTTGGAAGATTGTCAAGAATCAACACTCGGCATTTTGACAAACGAAACGCTGTCTACGTTGCTCTTGGAAAGCAGTGATTCAAACCCTTACTTAAGAGATGTAGATTTTACACCAGGCTTGCAATGTAATGAAACAGACATGCCAGAACTTTCGATTGACTTGTTGGTGGATGGTAATTGTTGGAGACACGTCCATCCAGATCATATGTCAGTTTATGATATGACTTATTGGACTGAAGAGAATCATCCAGGAAATGCAGTTGCAATGTCAAAAAATAAACCTCATCCGATCAAGAAATGGGCAGAAATGGGTCTCGGGTTCCTTGTTTTCCCTGGAAAAGGAACTATGAGCACCACCCAAGAAGTTAACCCAGTGCCTATTCACGAGTTATATCGGTGGGATACGTTTAGTCCGAAATTTTTGAGAGTAGGACGATACGGTGATATCATAAACATACGTGATTTACCCAATGAGTTGAGAACTGGAAGTGTGACGCAGCACTTTGACGAATTGGAAAAAGGTGATCAGAGTGGTGTGCTTGTTTGTGGAAGTCCGAACGAGATTGCCAATGATAAGACGGTTGGGTTTAGGTATGATGCAGCAACAACCTTCAGAACAGGCAACTATCACACCCCTGGTAGAAATAGGGAGTACATTTGGACAATGGTGGCTTTAACAGCAAAAGACCAGCTTCGTCAGCGCGTTGCATGGGCTCTCTCTCAGATCCTGGTGATTGTGAAGAGCGAAGTTAGTAGTGAGTGGGACCATGCAGAATGGTTTGTACATTATTATGATATCTTTGTCAGACATGCCTTTGGTAACTATAGAGATGTTCTTCGAGAAATCTCGTATAGTCCAATGATGGCAGTAAATTTGAGTTTCCTGCAGTCAAGAAGTTATGCATACATGTGGGAACGATATGGACTCAAAGTCTATGCAGATGAAAACTTTGCACGAGAGATAATGCAGTTGTTCAGCATTGGTGTAGTTCTTCTGAATCAAGATGGATCCAATAAGCTTGACTCAAGTGGCAATACTATCCCCACCTATACAATTAATGATATCATGTCATTTAGTAGAGCTTGGACAGGATTTGATCTTCAGCAGCGACGAGGTAACATTGAGGGATATGTAAATTATTTGGATCCTATGAGGCTTCAGTCTCAGTGGCGTGATCGTTTTCCAAAGACCGATTTATTGGGTGGTTACATAGGTGATGGTTATCCACTATGTGTTGACTTCCCTGATCAATCATATCTGAAGAAAGGAGCTCTTTATCGTTTCCTTGGTAGTTCGAACCTTCCAGAGGCATTGAGTGACCCAGGTCAATTTGCAACTGATGAGTCAGTGATTAAATTTGTTCTCGACGACGATTCAGAACTGAAGGAGCTACTATGTAATAATGGTGGTAGTGGGGATTGTCAATATCGGACATCAGTCACTTTATCGTCTGATTTGAGCTGTACAGGAAATGAATGCAATGTGGATACTCTACGTGTAGTGCAGGTATCGGAGGGTGTTTTCTATGAGTACGTGCGGATGCCATGTGTTGAGTTAGCATTCTTCAAAAACGCGAAGAAGGTTCAACCAAGATACAATTGGGACCCAGTAATGTGTGCAAATCCATTATTACCAGCTGCGTCCGAGGCTTGCTGCGAACCAAACAAGAATGCAGCAATAAGAAATGTTATATATGATGGTGAACGAATGACCCTAAATTCAGCTGAAGATAGATGTGACGCTATTTCAAGGACAACATGTGATTTTGTGAGCGTCAGTGGAGATCGACACAAGACTAATAGCTATTTTTGGACATCAGAAACATGTCATCTACGTGTGAAAGTGAATGATATTGGGCATATTTCGATGGTACATGAACCAAGCTCTTTTAAGAAAAAAGTCATGCACGTCAACAATGATAGCCAGAACTTCTTTGGAGTTCAATGGGACAATGAGCGTTATCCTTCGACCTACGACGAATGTGATGGTACTTGTCAATATGACTCAGTAGAGAACTCGTGCTTGTGCGATATTTCAATTACTCGATCCCGGGTATATACTAGTATCATGCCAAAAAGTATTCAAGAAGTTCTCGAAAGACTTCGGGTAGGCGCAGTAGATCCAAGTAATAATGATGACTACTCTTCGACCGTGGATGAAAATACTGGCATCACTGTGTATTTGAATGATAATCGTTGGGATACCGAAACGATCTTTGCCTTCACAGATGATAAAGGTCGCGATTTTATGTTGAAGAATGTATGTGAAACTGTTCAAATCAAAGACATAGAGACTGGGTTTAATGCTGGTTTTAGTTTCCGCAATCCAACGCATTTCATGAGTCTGATTCCAACAGAAGAAACAGTTCGTGATGCTCAAGCTGAAACAGAAGCGACATTAGATCATTACTTTTATCACGACAACACCGCTCCTTTCATTACAATTCGTTTAATTCAGCGACTTGTAATGTCAAACCCAAGCCCACGATACATCGAAACCGTTTCAAAAGCATTCAAAACTGGAACATTTCAATTCAAGGGAACTGCATTTGGATCAGGAGAATATGGTAGTATGGAAGCAACAGTCGCAGCAATTATGCTTGACAGTGAAGCTCGAAATATCTTATTGGATAAAGATCCATCTCATGGAAGTCTTCGTGAGCCGTTGTTGAAGTACATTGGTTTGATGCGGTCCATGGACTTTGTCACTGATCAAACTGTGATTCGGCTTGAAGGTATGAGATCTCGCATTGGTCAGATGGCATATGATTTTTTTAGCGTCTTTTCGTTTTTCCTTCCTGAATTCAAGCCATATGGCCGTATTGGAGACGCTGATTTAGTGGCTCCGGAAGGAACGTTGCTGGATATGCCAAAGATTGTCGCTTTGATGAATGGGATCTTTTCGTTGGTCAAGTATGGGTTAACCAACTGCCGGGGAGGCTTTGCTCCACATTCAGGGAGCCAATGTCGTGACAATAAATTCCACAATACATTAGGAACTCTGGAGTACAATACCACAAAATTATCGTTTTCCGAGTATCCAGTTGAAACCTTTGAAGGGCCGAGCCTGACAGGCGGTACCGACAATGTATGGGTTGGATACGATCACAGATATTCACCTACTGGAAGAGCTGTAGAAGATCCTTTGGATGGAAATAACCACGTGCTTCAATTCGATTCTTCGCACTCCTGGACTGACATATATAGCCCTTTGTTCAATGCTGCCGAATCAGACATAGAAGACTCTATTGTGGTCAAATTTCGATACCTCAGTATGGTCAGCGGTAGAGGAGGTGGATGCATTGGATATAGTGGTACTGATTGGAGCCGCGTATGGGTATGGTGTGATAGTTCTCGATCTCACCACGGACAAAATCAAATGACTTCAGATTCTGTCTGGCAAAGTTGCCAGTTTGAGATCCCTGCAGGTACTAATGAGTTCCGCATCGCCATCATGGACTATGCGCATGTAAATAGCGGTGCGGCTAATGATGCATTCTTTGATGATATTTTGGTTACAACTGGTTCTGGGACAATGTGTGGAGATGGCGTAGTTATTGAAAATACTATTCCTCCTGGAAAGGAAGGTTACTCCACAGCAGTTGTAGATGAGCTAGCGACACTACTAACAGCTGGAAGACTGAGTACTGAGAGTAGGAATGTCATTCGTGAAGCTTATGATGAAGCTGGGAGTGCAGATGAAGGTCTACGTATAGCTCAACAGTTGATATTATCAACATCAGAGTTTCATAGTACCAATCCAGTCAAGACTGATGGAGAGGCAAGGGATCCATTTGAATTTCCAAGCGTTAGCGATAACCCTTACAAAGCTGTGGTTTATATGATGTTTAGTGGTGGCAGTGATTCTTTCAACATGCTAGTGCCTCACACATGTTCAGAAAAGGACATGTATGAAGAATACTTGAACGTAAGAGGGGAAGTAGCGATTCCACATGGTATCTTGTTACCAATTGATGCTGAGAACCAAGTCTGTTCAAAGTTTGGTATCCATCCGGAGTTACCTGCTATACAACAGCTATACAACGATGAAGACTTATTGTTCTTGTCCAACACAGGAGTTATGACACGACCAGTTGATAAGAGCAACTATCGACTTCATACAAAAACACAGCTCTTTGCTCACAATCATATGCAACAAGAGTCAAAACGTATCGACCCTCTTGATAGGGCGAAAGGAACAGGTGTATTGGGACGCTTATCTGACGTTTTAACTCGTAAAGGTCATACAGTCGGATCCTTTTCTGTTGACCGTTTTTCTATTGCATTAGTAGGAGTCCCTGGCGTTACAAATGCACCAATTATAGTCAACCGAGATGGAGTGTCAGAATTCTACATTTCTGACAATATAAAAACTTTGATCAAATCTCTCCATAATAGTACTTCTGCTGATAGTGGTTTCTTTGCTGAAACATGGTCATCATCGTTCTTTGATTCTTTAGGATCCAGTCAACTATTATCGGATGCATTGAGTACAGTTGACGTGAATACAACTTTCCCCGGTTCTTATCTTGGGTTACAATTAAAAACAGTATCGAGACTCATAGCCACTCGTGTGGAGCGTGGTGTTGATACGGATATGTTTTATATTGAAATCGGAGGATTTGATACTCATAGTAGTGTGGAAGAGAATCTAAAAAATCGTTTCATTGAAGTGAATGCTGCAATTGAAGCATTTACTAAGGAGATGAAGCTGATGAATGTATGGAATAATGTTGCAACTGTACAGGTTTCAGACTTTGCAAGAACATTGAATCCTAATAGTGGCGAAGGAACTGATCATGCTTGGGGTGGAAACTATATGGTGTTTGGAGGAGATGTAAGAGGAGGAAGGATACTAGGAGAGTATCCTGATGATCTAACAAATGATGGCCCACTGACCCTACATCGTGGTAGAATGATCCCTACAACGCCATGGGACTCTGTTTTCCAGTCAGTTGCAATGTGGATGGGCGCATTTTATGCTGAGTTGGACGAAGTGTGTCCAAATAGAATGAACTTTCCTGCCTCATCTCTATTTGTTGGTGATGATTTGTTCAATGGGGTTCCTCCACCTCCTCCAACATCGTCACCAACTACACCGGAACCAACAATGGTACCTAGTATAACCCCATCAACTGCACCTAGCTCTTCCTCTGCTCCAACATCTCCAACCGTTGCACCTTCGACATCTCCTTCCAATATACACAGTTCCGCACCATCTTTAGATCCATCAGTTTCTCCATCTTCTGATCCATCGGGAACTCCAATAATTGTTCCATCTATTTCTCCTTCTATCATTGTAATTCCATCAGCAAAACCATCAGAAAAACAGATTTGTTCTGATGATACTACTTGGGTTACGGTTACTGACTCTAGTGAAGTTGGTTGCGGATGGGTTTTCAAGAAACCATCTGAACGTTGTGGCGCTGATATTGTCGGTACGGGCGGAATCTCGGCACCATATGCCTGTCCTACTGCTTGCGGCACATCTGAATTGGTAGGGTGCCTAGCTGCAGAATGTAATGAAAATAAATCTGCTTGGAGGAATGAAGCAAGTTCAGAAGGAAAAGGATGCGCCTCTCATTTGAGAAATGGATATGATAAAACGAAATGTGTGCATCTAGGAGTCGATTTTGACGGGGAAGGAATGTTTGCATATGAATCGTGTGGTGCATGTGGAAAGTGTACTGAACCATCAAGGCCGTCAGCTGCTCCATCGATACCGCCAACAGAATATCCCTCAACTACTCCATTCATTCATCCATCTAGCAATCCATCATTATCATTATCCCCAACTATGAAACCTATATGTAGTGACGATGCAACTTGGAAAATGGTCACCGACTCGGGCGACTCATTTGATTGTGGTTGGGTATTCAAATTTTCAACTGAACGTTGTGATGAAGCATTTGGCCAGGATGGTAGACAAGCAAAAGATGCATGTCGTGTTGCATGTAGTAACTATAAAGGGTGCATACAACCAGAATGTGATGACTCAAGGTCTGTCTGGAAAACTAAACAAGTTTCGGGTAAAGGATGCAACAGTCACCTGAGAAAGGGATATAATAAGAAAAAGTGTGCACATCTAGGATACCATATCATTTCGCGTACAAACATGTTTGCATACGAAACATGTACCGATTGTGGGAAGTGTGCTGTATAATCGGTAGTGACATAGATGAACAATAATGTCTACCTGATGGCACATTCTACATATTTCCTACCATATTTTACTGTATGGTATGATGAGTAGAGTACACTGTACCCCGTTACCAAATGAATGAAATTGGTAGGTATTTTTTTTCTTCTACACGTGTATACGTATACATAATGTCACAACCATACTGTAAAATGGACCATCATAGTGATTTGAGCATGTCATATGAATCTAG
>Ga0115103_1000872_pt1 | contig 14401 bp, 1 predicted proteins | sample MBTome_2_FD_89643 | JGI IMG/M metagenome (GOLD analysis project Ga0115103, IMG submission 89643) | Marine eukaryotic communities from Pacific Ocean to study complex ecological interactions - MBTS_5May14_M1_3um Metatranscriptome... | ecosystem: Environmental > Aquatic > Marine > Oceanic | place... | reverse complement strand
TGAGACTAAATTTTGTTCACAAGTATTGCCACAAATTCAAAATTTTATGCTTAAGTACAAACATTGCACCTATATCGCTCATATATTGTTCACATGAGTTTAGGACCTTCATTCTTTGCATACAGTGCATACATCAATTCCTACTTCTCGAGGAGTAGGTATGCCTTGCTCTAGAAATTTTTCGTATTGTAGTGATTCATCTGTTTCGTAAACATTTCAGTCTCATTACCATTTGATCAACAAATTACACTTGCATACTCACCGCGAGGTCTCCTTGAGACGACAAAATATCCATGGCGAGTTTTGCATATTCGTCAGCCATGCCAAATCCTTCAATTTCCATAATCTTGCCCAGTATGTCGGCACAATTCATATCGTGTGAGGCTGCCAATCGTTTTCGAAGTTCTGTCAGGACCATCTCGGCTCCGTTTCGTGAATTGGTAGCAATGGAAATAATAACCTGTTTTTTAATTTCTTGCAGTCCTTTGCATTGACTAATTGGAATATCTTCTTGAAAAAGAGTGCCAAAAAACTCTTCGCCGACGTGAACTTCTGCCGGTGCAACAAGGAAGAGTTTTAGCCACAGAACCAAAATTTGGAGCGCGACCGACCCACCGCAAACAGAACAATGCGAGGGAGAAAACGAGAGGGATCTGTCCTTTCTTAAATCCAACGGAGAAAATCTGACCAACGCTCCGGAATTCAAGCATTTCCAAGCATCAATTCTTCTGCGAAGTTCGTAACTTTCCCTCCAAGCTTCTCGCAATAAAATAAGCATCTTTTGGCAATCTTCAGCCTCTGCTTTTTGGATTTTTTCTTTGTCCTTGGGCTCTTTATCGCCAGAATCTTGATCGTTCGCCCGAGTTGTACCATTGTTTCCACTTCCAAGAATATCTTCCAAATTTTCCACTCGTCCAAGGTGTCGAATAATGATGTCCGTGGATCTTCGGCGATCTGAAGAAGACGAGGATTCGGAACGAATCTGCCTGGCCAGTCTGAGTAATGATCGCGCACGTTCCGAACGATCAGTTGTTGAGCTAGATCTACCACTGCCTCCAAAATCGTTTTCAGGATGAGCGACGTACTTGACAACAGAGCCTTGTTTGTCGAATCGATCAAGCAAGCTAGTCTTTTGAGAACCTTTTCCATCCTCGTTTTCATCATCAGCGGGAAGTAATCCGAGAAACGCTCTTTCAATGGCAGTGTCGAAAAACGACTCCCTTTCCGTGTGATTCTTGAGCTTATTCTGACTCAAGGATCGGAGCTTCTCTCCAAGTTTTTCTTTCAGGCCTTCTTGGATGGAGGATGATGTCCCATACATTTCAATGGATTTATCAAAAACTGTGTCATCGGTGATAGCAATCGCATTTGATACCACTGCGGAATTAAGTTCTATCGAAAACGTGCCGCAACAAGTATAACCGCATTCAACACAGAGGAATGCATCAAGTCTATCATAATTGATGTGGCGACATTTCCTACACTGAAAAGCAACTTCCCCGCAAGTAGCGCAGACACCATGGGCGTTCGTCACAGGGCGCGTACAACGAGGACAATGGAGAACCACGGGTCCATCAGTTCCCCTATCTTTGTTACCCGGACGCTCATAAAATTCTGTGAACTCAACCCTGATGTTGGCAGCAACAATCGGCTGCGAAAGACTTACACTGGCACAAGAACCACCCCTAGCGAGATTTAGTGTAGCAATTTTTTGCCATTTTAAAGAGTAATTGTTACTCTTCAAAGATCCAGATACAGGCCTTGAAATAAAGAAGATACTCACGGTCTTCACGTAGCGACCTCGAGGCTCGGAAACAGTCAAGTGGATATCCGAAATTGAAACTCGGGATTTTAATTTGTAGAAAAGGTTGAATTCGTTGCTAGTACAGTTGTCTTTCTGTGAGTCGAGTCGGCAACGAGAAAAAGGCGAAATCTGTTCGGAATGCCACTTTTGGCGAGGGGTAGTCGCTCCTGATCTACCAGCAACACTCGTTGATCCACCACGAGCAGATGCCCTGCCAGAATTTGAAAGATGCCGTCGCTCTGATGATTTCCTGGCTGATTCTCTCCCTCCCAAATTATGTTGTAGTTTAAGGCAAAATAAACATCCAGAAAGATCAAATTTCTTTCTTGCCACCGAACTTCCGACATTGGTTTCAAGCACTGCCCATTCACTATTTGACTTATCGTAGTTGATGGCATCAAGCTGTTGAATAAAAGAATCCACAACAAAGTCGGCCAACGACCCAATAGATGCACTTGGTATTAAAAAGTGAGCAAGTGTTTGCAATAGATTCAAAAATTCGACACCCGCTTTTCCCAGCATACCAATATCTCCTACAGCGGTTAAAAGATTTTGGAAGAGAAACAACCGATCGTCGTCCGACATAGCTCTAGAAAGTTTCAAAACAATCTGATATGCAACCCTTCGAAGTTCACTTGTTTTGCCACTGTGAACCATATTAAGAGATATTGCTATGACATCATCAACTACTAACTTGGTAGTTCCTGACTTCAACAGAAGTTCCTCGGGTTTTGAAATCGTAGATCCTATCCCATGGACCCTATCATCATCTGAATACTTATCATGATTACTTCCCTCATCAGGGTTACCTATGCCAGCCTTTAATGATGTTTTCTTCCCTTTCCAATCAAAAAGAGCAAAATCAATCATTCTTAAAGCTTTGACTTGGTTTATCCCTGACAGAGAGCTGGCAATCCAAAAAAGAACTTTGATAGGAGGAGCTTCGAATAAGTGTTGCTCCGTCGTGTGTTCTTTCAGTTTGGAATCTGAATTTGCACTGTGTCGCTGAGAAAGAGGTAGAGATCGAAACCCACAAAACTGCCTCCAACTACCTCCTCTGCTTTTAATGACAGTCCACAAATCATCGAGTGCTTTCCCGCAGCCTTTGAGGTTCAGTTCAGTTACATCATCTTCTGATATTAAGTCTTGTGTCCCAACCAAGCCACCAACGCTAAGGGTAGCCCAGTCCACTGCTGGACTTTTCCAATCAACGCTACATTGCCTTGTTTTCTCCTTCACAATCAAGGCAGACTCCAAGATGCTATGCGAGAAATGGTAAAGTCTTTTCAACTGAAAACAAAAAGTGAAGTGATCGCGAATATAATGATATTTTTTCCGATTTCCACCACAGAGCGTCTTCAACACCTTTGTGGCTAGCGATCTGAGAGATGAGTGTTTGTTCGTTGACATGGTTATTTCGCATAAAATTGAAAACCATCTTGATATTCCATCTGTCTTGTGATCAGCAATCAGCGTTAGTAGGTCGAGCGATGCTTCGAGTAATAGCGCACCGCGATCACCAGCCACTCTAACTGGCAGGCTGAGCTCATGAGTACCTACTGCTTTCGTCTTCACCAACGCCTCACTAGACATTACATCCAACAATTTTTCCTTGCTGCAGAAAACCCCATCATTAAAATCCCTCTCCATGTTCTCAACGCTATAAAAGCTCTTGAGAAGTGAACCTTCAGTTTTCTTTTCTTTGTGATTGGAAGCTAACACGCTAACTTCGTACAAGCCTCCGTCTTCTCCGAAGAGCTCCTCCTCGAGCAACATACAAATCCTATCATATAAGTTCTCGTCGGATGATGAATAACAGTCTAGCATAGCCGATTGGACAATTTGGTAGAATTGTGATTTCGGCATACTCTGCTCCTTTTTCTTTGGTCCGTCATCGGCCCATTTGAAATAGTTACAACGCTGCCCTTTTTCTTTGCCACAAACATAAAACCGACGATCCTTGTTCACACCTGGTTTGTCGCATCTTCTTCGAACAGCTGGAATTCCATGCATAACACACGTCAACTTGGGTTTCTTCGTTTCATTAGATTGCGCTTGATGACTATAAATAGCATCAGATTTTGAACCAGGAAAATTATATTCGAAATCTGAGTCAGGTGTCGTAAGACTCGAGAGCCCACGTAAACACGTCACCAAAGTAGACATCCTGCAATGGGTCAATTTTTGCTTTTGGACAGACGAACTCAAGATGTTTCTAATGCCTTTCGATACATCTCTTACAAACCATACAGCTCTTTCGTACTTGAGAGAATCGCGTTTTGAATGCCTCACTAAATCAAGTGCCAATTTGATCAAAGATTCCATGGAGCTGTCGCATCGATCTTTTCTGAAGGCACATGAAAGTTGTTCCATAACAAAGGAATACAGCTCTCCAAGGAAGTATTCATACCCCCGGTGGTCAGCAGATAAGTCTTGTTGACTGATATCACTCACGCTCTCTCCTAGACTAAGTTTCAATGCCTTTTGTAATTCTTCGTCTTCGTCAACTGATCCTTCTGACCCTATTAAAGCCTTTGGATGGATGGTTTCGACATCTAATTGTTCAACATCCATTTCCATCTTTTCAAGCGAAACAGGTTCCATTTTTTTCATATGAGCGCACGTCAAATTCCCGCCCATAGATTTCCCATTAATAATAACTTCGGCTGAAGATTTATGTTTCTTACTGGATGCAAACTTTTTGCCCACTTCGTAGCATTTATTGCAAAGGTCGATACCGTAGTCTTCCTCAAGGATTGTGTATCTCACTTCCTTCATTGGACATATTCCGCAACTATCACACTGATAGGCGACGCGGCGAGCTGCCTCCATTTGTACAAACAAATCAGGAATACTGCTTTTCTTTTGTTCACTCTCGTGATCTTGGAAAAAGGTAGAGATTGCTTCACAAGATGAGAGATTTGCAACGTCAAGGAATTCTCGTATCTGACTGAGCTGCACGAAGTCTTTGGTAGATTTTGAATCATCCATGTAGACAACAATGGCCATTTCAGTCAGTGATAATGTGATAATACCTCTTGTCCCTCCTATAAGCTCTTCGAATCCCGTCGACTTTTTCAGTCCCTCCAAGATCAACTTTGACGCTTCAATAGCAATCGATCCAGATTTCAAATTGTTCTCTTGCATATTCCCCATACTTTGCAAGTAATTGTTTGGTCGCTCCCTAGCAATCAATGAAGACACATTCAAACAATCTTGAAGGATAATCCTGATCACTTTCCATTTCAAATTTTCACTTGCGATGATTTTACCCTCGATACAGGTCGCAGGATCATTTAACAGATCATTACACTCGTCGAGGGCTCGTGAGCAACCAACTAACATGTTTTCATCCTGAAAAGACCACCTTGATCTACCGTCAGAATCTAGGCTACCAGATAGCACCTGCAAACTCTTCCCAAGTAGTTTGTCTGGATGCACTGCAGTATTCTGAACAAGTTGCCTCATTAGTTCCTTTCCTTCGTCTGATATTCGAACAGTAGGGCATATGAATTTGCACAGATTTGTAGTTGCACGAACACTAAGAACAAGACTGCTAGAAGTCGCTCTATCGTCTTCCAATGAGGAGGTTTTTTCCTCCCGAAACACATTAGTGTTTGATGCTCCATTACCAAACTTCGGGGATTCTTCCAAACTCGGCATCAACGTCGAAGCAAAGTAACTCCTGGGCAACGCCATGACCATCGAATTTCTTTCGCTAGCAAACACTTCAACTGAATCGATGACAGATCCATTCGTCGGATCAAATGATTCCCCGATCCGAAGAGAAACTAACCCCGTTCTGATTCCACGTGCAATTTCCTCTTCGGTGAGAGGAACATTGTACCACCTCTTTAATCTTGGGGTAATATCAATGGATCTACCCTGAACAGAAATTTTGGATGGTATGTGATCGCAAGTAGATCCGACAAGAACACGAATGGCAGAAATTACTAAGTCTTGTGGGTTTGCACTAGCTTTCGATCGTGATACTGTATCAATATGTTGCAAAAGAGATATCGTCAAGCAACATCCTTCTCGTCGAGGACATACGAATGACGAAGAGGTATCCCGTGCCAATCGACTTTTCAATTCTTTTGAGTCAAAACCCAACCCTTCACCTGAAAATATAAGGTTCTCGCTTTCACTAACGTTAGTAAGTTGTTCAAAAATAGTGAGTGGGAATTTTTTTATTGCAGTCGATTGAATCTCCGAAATATTTGTCAATTCTACAGGATTTGTTGGCAAAACAAAACCGTTTGGACCAACGCTCGTGGGAGACATATCAATCAAATCGTCGCCGAAGATTTGTAGGTTACCTTCGGAAGTCAGAGCACAGAGAAAAGTTCTTTCGCCAGTCATATACCGATTGCTGAGAGTATTGGCTTGTACAACCGGAGCCGTGAATGCTGCGAGCCCTTCAAAAGAATCGAGATTCAACCCCAGTCCCAATGAACAACTAATTTCTGTGATTTTTGTCTTCTTCTCGTTGAAGTCAATGCAGAGTAACCTCGAATGACCGCTTCTTGTTGCTCTTCCGAGACAAACAACTCGAAAAAAATTTTCGCCCTTTCGATACACCATCCCTAGCTCTGTCCATAATGTATAAGGACCGGAAATGGAATACATATCATCCTCGTCATATGTACCAAGGACACTGATCGGTATCGTATGCGGCAAAAGTTCGAATGTGCCTTCGACGTTCCCATCGTTGCCTAGCATCAAAGCAACTACAGCAGCTGATTTGCACTTGTATAGTAGACAACGGCTTTGTTTCAGATATACTAGTTTTGACCCTTCTCCAAGGGTTCTTGTCGAAGCTCCAGACAGACCAACAGAGGAAGTAGACCGAGGTCGGATGCCTTCAGTCGAAATCGAGACGCACTCACTGGGTTCGAAGTGCAATTCGGAAGGGGATTCGATTTTTCCATTTGATATCTTAATTTCCAAAGAATGCAATCGTCCATTTTCGAGCAGAAGAAACATCTTCGAAATGTGTTCCGCTCGGTAATTACTCAAAGATTCTGCATTATCGCCCTCGCTTGTAGCGCACTCCTTCTGCGACACAATTGAAAGATCACGGAGGCTTGATTCGAATCCTAAATTATACCCAATTACCGGGTGTGCACGTTTAGTATTGCCGTTTGTCTCGAACCGACAAACATCAAAAAGGCGTACATATCGAGAAACGCCAACAGCTACATGCGTCTGAGACCCAGGTAGCCATTCACAATTGACCAAGACATCTCCATCTCTTTCCTGATCGTCGACTTCAAATGTAAGATTTATTGTATCCTCTACACCACTATAGTCTGTTTTGAGTACCAAAACACATGCTTCAGATGTTCCCCATACTACAACATGACGTTCATTTTCTGCACAGAGACGCACACCGACAACATTGAATGACAATGATGCGCTACCTAGAATGCACATCTGCGACCGTGTAATATGTTCATCTTCAGATTTTCTTGAATTTCTTACATTCACGGCAGCCATTGGGCTGCAGAATACAAGGGAAGAAGGCTCGGCAAGAATCATTCTTCCTCTGCTGTCAAGAGCCAAAATTGATCTCGAAACATCGTTTCTGGATAGCCTTGCTAAAGTCAAAGCATCGTGCGTTGAACTATCAGACGAAAATTTCGCAACGAACCCGGTTGCCACGCGAACAGGAACTAATCCTTTCTCCTCTAGTTTCCCAAGTTCTAAAGGTTTGGACCGTCGCTGGCGTAATCTTCTTTGCACTGACTCGTGTGATAACCTTAAGATTAGTGTCGAATCGAGACTTGCTTCAGAAAACTCTTTCAGAAGTGAACGAATTGAATCGCCATATTGAGTTTTCCAATTCTTAAATTCTTTGTCCACAACGCTGAAAAGCGAATCCAGCCATTGCGAATCTTTTATGTCAAGAAGAAATTTGTTAACTGATTTCAATGCTGTACCAGCGAAAGAGTACTTCACAATTTCTAAAATATTCTCCTCAAAAATGCAATCTGTGTTTTTCAATTCACTCCCATCGTTTGATTTTGTTTTTGGACCCCACCCTTCAATCTGTTCATTCTGATAAATAGCATCCAACTGATTGGCAGGAATAGAAGAAAGGCATTTGCAGGACACGCGACTTTGTTCTGCTGAATTGCCATCTTCTGCGGCACAGTCGCAAAAAAACGACGAATGTCTAGAGTATGCAACGTCATGATCTCGGTGGCATACAAGGGCACACAGACTACAGCAACCTTTGTCGTTAACAAGGTTGCACGTGTAACAGTGATACCAATGCTGCCCATGGAACCCACTTCTCTTTATGAAGGAACACGATCTTGGAAATTCAGAAGGAATAGTAATGTGTGTGGTACTCAGACCCGTCGATGAACTTTTCAGCGCCATCTTTGAAGTCTTTGGCAAAACTGTATCTTTCTTCGACAAAAATGATTGTAGTCTCTTGATCGAAGCGAAGTAGCTAGAAAATAGTTCAGCTTCGCCGTTGGGTTCGTCATCAGTTCCAACTCTTTCTGTATGCTTAACAAGTTTCGATCCTATCTCGAAGAGACTGTTGAAAAACGCCCCGTACATCAAAAGTACGTTTAGCGTTAGATCTCTGTGTGACCTGTCTATCTTCTTCCAGGAATCTAAAGCTGTCATCAACGTGTCGTGTATAAATTTGGCTTTGTCAAACTTAGGGGTTGATTGAGAAAAAAGAAGCAGAGAGAAAATCGATGCCATGTTTATCCTGAACGTTTTTGATGGCGGTTTACTTCCACGAATACCACATAAATCCTTTAGTATAACGGACTTGAGGTGCTTCTTGTCTACTTTAGTGAAAGCTTTAATCATTGCAGAAACAGCAAGAGGTTGTTTCATAGTCATTGAGTTGATGATTGATTGGGACTCAAGAAGCCCAAGACGACTCAGTATCAGAGCAATGTGACACCGTGTCCGACCATTTGCGCGTAAAGAATCTTCGCAAAGGATCGAAATCAAATCACTCACAGCATTTTCCTTTGACAGGGCATGCGACCATTTGTATGGCTGGACCTGATCTTCACAGAGTTCCTTAAACCGTCCAGCCTTGAGAATTTTGAAAATATCAATTGACTTCGTCGCTATCGTGTCAACCAAATATACGTTTGGGTCACCCAAGAAGTGGTGCAGTCTCCGATATTTTGTCGAAGCCTTCGTGTCCTCTGTTACCACCACATTGTCACCTCTGCCAGAATCCTCGATCATCGATACCAGCCGTTCCACTACAAAAGGAATTAAAGTCTTTGCGTCTTTTTTCGGAGAAGATTTGGTGATTTCGCGTATAAGATCTAGACCCATAAATGCGCATCGTGTGGAATGCATGCCTTCTAAATCTAAAAAGGTGTTTGAATCAACCACTAGATGCGAAGCGACTGCGTGGCATACAATAGAAAGGGATTCTTCTGCTTCTATAGACAACCTCGCCAGCAGACAAAGGGTCTCATGAACTGATGTTTTTGACGAAGAAGAAATAGACGACTCTATCCCATTCAAACGCTCAGAAAAATGAAGTGGTGCTGCATCATATGGGTCCTGTTCGTTCTCGTGAAATGCAAAAGGATGAGGCTTTCGGCCGACTTTTCCCAACCCCAAACGCAACAACGCAGCAGCGGGCACCAGGTGGCTTGTTGCTGACATGAATACTGTACGCCATAACTGGACCTTGGCCATTTCGGAAGTGATTTTTTTATCATTTAGCGGAGCAACTTCTGAATAATCTTCCATATTTTCTTTCCGAATGCTGTCTTCAGATTGATTTGTGTTCAGACACGCGATAGAAAGTGATTTGGCCAATAGCAACTCCCATTCACCACCTGCCCTAAGTTCCGCATCAGATGTCTCCCATCCTCCCATTAATTTATTTTCCTCTTGTAAAAATCCACGAAGCCTTTGTCCAGCATGCGGACACCAGCAAGCTTTCGTTTGTTCTATATCTCGGGCATGTACATCTTCCGATAGATAATCAATGCCTTTTTGCGATAATTTTGTAAGTGTCGCAATATCACCTTGCCATTCACGACAATTCGGGTATTGAGAGGGCCCAATTTCATGACGTGACCATTGAAGTATGGTTGAATATAGATTGGCGCATTGTTCGACGTCCTTATGTTCATTGTTTAGCGCTTGAAAAGCCCAGGACTGATGTCTTTTATACTGGGTGAACGCAACTGTGGCAAGGCGAGATAGTGTCTTCATAGCTTTTTCCGCTACTGCAATAGCATCCGAAGGACGAATTCCGTCACGTAAACTGCAACTGACATCTAGCCAGTCGGGGTGGATTGGGGCAGCTCCAAAAGCGTCGCAACATTCTCGAAGGCGGGACATAGCATCGATTCGAGCCTCATTTTCGTAGTCATCAACATCTTCATCGGATTCACAGTCAGATGTAAGGTGGTCGCTATCGGAGGAGTAACCACGACGACGTTTATGCTTACTTGTTGATGACTTTGACAAAGTAGTCGAAAAATAATCATTACCAGGTTTCGTATGACCTGCCACAGCCGCAGAAATGTATGTTGGTATGGATGCTAACAGGACCATAACTGGTAAAGGTATATCTTGCTTCATTTCTTCATCATCTGGGATATAATTATCGAGTAATGTCGCAGCCAGTTCACTGGCACGAAATATCATCTCCCTCAAATCAACATGTTCTCCAATGCTTATGGCCTTATAGACAGAGCAAACATCTTCACGCAGCTGAAGAATTTTGTTGGAATAATCTTCATCTATCGTCATCAACGTAGGAGAGAACCCTTCTCTGCTTGATGACCCTGGGATTTGATCCAAGCCGTTCCAAACTGTAAACAACAAATGACAATGGTCGTGAGGTGCGGCATCAAAACCCATGGCAAAAGCTGTTTCCAGTAGAGAACGAAATTCATCCGATGCCTTTTTTGATAGCAGTGTTTGTTCATTCCTATTTCCAGTAATGTTCTCAGGTAACGAAGACGATTCCCAAGTGTTAAATAATCCCATGAACGTTCTATCTTGGCAATACCAATCAGCCCGTGTGATGAACGATGGCATGCGTATTTGAGCACAACCCATATTTGACAAGAAAACCTGCTGAAGCTCTTTTCCCATAACGATACTGTTCATCAAAGAGTGGCAAACCACCAGAACACGCGCAAGGAAGCCAGAAGCTTCAGCATTTTGAGATACGCTCTCTCTCTTCGCTTTGTTTTTCATTATTAATTGGAGCGCATCAAGTACCGATTTGACAAGACGTTCGAAGAAAGAATGCTTCATCTCGTACGGCAAACGATTTAGAGCCAACATCAACGTACGAGCATCATTGTATGATAAAGGTATATCATCATCAAGTATGCGATCGCCAGAGTCATATTTCTTGGGGGTGAGCGTTTCCAAGTTATCGAAAACAATATTTATTAAATCAATATAGCTGTTGACGATACCCCTTTCCGGATCTCTGTTTTCTTCATCTGATACACAACTCATGTTGGCGACTAAAAGGGCGTGATTAGCACCGGGTAACGAAAAGGACTTCTTGTTTTTTGCTCCACCAGAACCAGTTGCATCGAGCGCAGAAGTAAGAGCTTTGTACATCTCCTTTCGTCGATCCGAGTCCCAAATAAGTGGATCCAGACCACTATTCACCTCGTATGTCAGTTGCCCTCGCCCTAAAACATGGCACATATTCATGTGCGCTTTCCATAGTAGTATTTCAGCACCAGTAAAATATTCACCTTGCCGAGTATATGCAAGCGTAGAGGATTTCGGTGTAGATGCGTCGAAATTGCTTTCCAGGTTATTCGTCCTGCATCTTGTTTTGATCACAATCCTGTCGAGCATTTCTCCCAATTCAACGAGATTGAGCATATGGTCGATAGTCACCATGCTTCGTATTACTTTTCGAATCGTACAAGAACCTCGTCGTTTCGTGTTCATCAAGCAAATTCTAATAGCATTCAAAGCTGGTATCGCCACAGAAATCATTTGGGGTGTAATTTGGTTCCAAACCAAATTATCCTGCTCCTTTACTTGTTGCGCTTCTCCTGATTCCGTCTTTCGACGGCGACCGCTGCGTCGATTGGTCGAACTTCCCTTGTCAGCACGCTTTCGTTTGCCTGTCGACAATGTATTTTCAGTCTTCTCAGATTGCAATTGTGATTTCGCCATCGCCTTTGGTTTGCGAGTATCATATGCTCGTCTAACCAAGTCCACCAAAAATGTAAGTAGTTTCCCTGCAGCGGGACTTGTGTCTCCCCGGCGACCCGGCATCTGTAAAGCTCGAATTGCCAGAGCTATCGCATGTTCATCCGTGAAAGAGTCGCCATTTGATATTAGACCAGCAAAGGTGGAATTTTTGGCAGACGCCAGCTTGGTGTCACTGCTAGTTGATGTTGGCGTTGATATTGATGGAACGATCGGTGTCGGTAGCCTCGTTCGAAGCAAGAATTTTGTTTCGAAATCTCGTTTTTGCTTTTCGGATACAGAGGACGATCCATCTTCTACTGATACTCTACAGGACGACATTACTCCTATGGTAGAGTGCGAATCTATCATTTGGAGGCTATCAACAAAGTGAGACAAAGCAAAACTGATCATTTTGGCATCGAGCGGGAGGGAGGGATCTACCGCCAACTCCAAACAAAATACGGAAGCAATACTCATCAATGCCTTGTTCCAGGAATTTTGTTCGGTATAGTTAGAATTCTGCACACTCGACGATGCAGTGCGACAGAGACCCATGACAAGATCGGAAAAATTGGAAACGGAGAATGTGTGTGAAACAGCAGGAGGATCGCGGACTCCGTTTTCTTCTTCTCCTTGCGTCGACTCGGCAGTTTCCAAAAGACATTTTTTGTGGTTTTGCACAAAGTCGTGAATCACTACTGTCGTCCAATCTCGAATGTCCGCCCGCCGCATATTATTATTTTTCCTACCCAAGGGGTTAGAAGAACCAGGAGAATTTGGCTCTCCATCTTCGCCCTGCTTGGTACGCTTGGGCTTTCCTGATTCCGACGGCTTTGTTCTTACCGTCCCTGTCCCTGGAGTAATACTCGCCAGGTATTGCTCGATGCCGCCTGTGGGAGCCCGGACACCGCACTGATTTCCTGTTTCGATGACAACATACATCATAGTGCTCATCAATCGTGACTTTTCAAAAGGCGTCAAAAGGTTGTCGTATTCTTTGTCTGCTGCTAGTTTGTGTATTTCTCGCAAAATGAAGCGTTGACCCTCTCCTCGTTGGGACCACACAACAGCAATGCTGGCCCATCGTTTGATGGCAACTCGACCATCGATGCGCTTTCCAAAATCTTCCGATGCCAATAGGTTTTCGAAAGCAGCAACGATTGGTGACGGGTCAATGTCAATGCATTGAGGCATAGATGCATGTGCATCCTCTTCGGTTTCGGCTGAAGTTGTCTGCTTTTTGGCTGAAGCCTTCCGTTTGGTCAATGTCGGGTTTGATTGAGTCCCTCCCCCACCCTGTGTACGAGTGGATCGTTTTGTTGATGTCGATGCAGGCTTTTCTGCTTCCTCTTCTTCGGCTCCAGACACGATCTCGGAGGTTTCCAATAAAATATTCACGCAGTCATTTTCCGAATTTTCAAAAGGTAATCCAAGAAGCTCTTCAATTTGGGCACACTCATCTTTTAGTGTAGACAAAATCCATTTGCCAGCGGTTTGAAGAACAGAACTATCGCAATCATTCCTGCTTTCTTTTTCTTCGCTTCTACTAATACTATTGTTCCCGTGTGCAGTTCCGTGTGCGGAAGATCCTGTTCTCAAATAAACCAATCGGTCCAGAGTGGCCACAGCGGCCTCGTACGTATCGTGTTTTTGTTGTGTTTCTTGTTGCGGATTGTAGTTCCGAATCCCGTACGAGGCGGCGAGAGTAGTCGTCAAAATTGCTCGGCACAACGTGGACCGACTGTCGTTTGCCATTTGGTTTGCGGTCAAAATCGACTTGTCGGAGAGCAAAATTGTCGTCACGGCGTCCGCCAAGGCCGTCACGAAGGTTACAATCACGGAATTCTTTTCGCCCGCCTCGTCTTCGAGGACCAGCAAACGATTCATTATATTCGTAGCCAGGATAATCCAATAGCAGTCAAAGTTGGAACCTGTAGTCTCGACAGTAACGGTAGCCCCCGCTGGAATCTGTTTGATATCGGTCCAACATTTTCCATCACAAAATGTTTGCAATACATTTGCTGCGCGACTCTTCGAAGATGCAATATCCAATAAATGACGTAGTAGTGGAGTGCAAACATTAATGATAGGAGGTTCTGTGCTACTGGTTGTGGTGGTGGTGGAAGTCCCGGTTTTTCTCTTCGCGGACACCTTTCCACTCGCTGCAGAGGCCTTGCGTCGCTTCTTTCCGACCATTTTCAGAGTAGATATATTTCAATCGCAAACACTTCTGTGATAACGAATTTGTTATAGAACGGTTACCGTCGATTGGGCGTTGTAGCAGCAATCCTCTTCGGCAATAAATGTTGGGTTTTCTCTGTTCGATCAAGAGAGACGTGCTCCGAAGACAGCACAACTCGTACGAGTACCAGTCAAAAAGTTTACTGACCCAACGCGTGTCTTCTGACCCATAAT
>Ga0115103_1308490_pt1 | contig 14469 bp, 27 predicted proteins | sample MBTome_2_FD_89643 | JGI IMG/M metagenome (GOLD analysis project Ga0115103, IMG submission 89643) | Marine eukaryotic communities from Pacific Ocean to study complex ecological interactions - MBTS_5May14_M1_3um Metatranscriptome... | ecosystem: Environmental > Aquatic > Marine > Oceanic | place... | reverse complement strand
GGGGGACGCAACTCATACGAGCCGCGCTCTGACGCAGTCTTTCCTTGAAACACCCGCTGGTAACCCCAGAACGAGGTTTTCGCACTCTGCGAACGCCTCTCCCTTCGATAAATGAGTCAGAAGATCCAAATCCGGATGGAGGCCTACGACCACGAGGCCCTCGACCAGTCCGCATCCGACATCATCGAGACCGCTAAGCGGACCGGTGCCATCGTTCGCGGTCCGATTCCGCTTCCGACCCGCATCGAGCGCTTTACGGTTCTCCGTAGCCCGCACGTCAACAAGAAGGCCCGGGAGCAGTTTGAGATCCGGACGCACAAGCGTCTGATCTACATTTCCGAGCCCACCAGCCAAACGGTGGATTCCCTCTCCAGCCTCAACATGCCCGCGGGCGTGGATATTCGCATCAAAGCGTAGAGCAGAGAGCCCAATAGATGACCAGGTGCCGCGCGCGGTGCTGTGGTCTGCAAGAACCAACCAACCTTGTCCTCACGGGCATGGCGATGAGTCGGGCTCCCAGCCCGACTAGTGCATTTACCAAACTTCCCGGACCGCGTGGCCCCGCGCCTCGAGCTCTCTGCTCGAACGGAGTCGAACCGGCCCTTTTCACCAAACAACAAGTTCAAGAATCATGACGCTGATACTAGGACGCAAGCGCGGGATGACCCAGGTCTTCACCGATGAGGGGGACGCCGTTGGCGTGACCATCGTCGAGGTCGGCCCCTGTGTCGTCACCGATGTCCGCACCGAGGACAGGAATGGCTATAACGCCATCCAGCTCGGCTACGAGGACGTGCGCGAGAAGGTTATCACTAAGCCTGCCCGCGGCCACTTCAAGGCCGCCGGTGTTACCGCCAAGCGCTTCCTTCGGGAAGAGCGCCTCTCGGCTCCCGCCGATCTGGCCGTTGGCGACGAGATCAGTGCGGACGCATTTACCGAGGGAGACCTCGTCGATGTGATCGGCACCACCAAGGGACGCGGATTCGCGGGCGGCATCAAGCGCCACGGCTTCTCCCGAGGTAACGAAACACACGGTTGCCGCAACGTGCGCCGTCCTGGTGCCATTGGTGCCTGCGCCTACCCGGGCCGCGTTTTCAAGGGAAAGCGCATGCCCGGTCACTACGGTAACAAGCGCCACACCACGAAGAACCTTCGTGTCGTGCGCGTCGATACCGAGCGCAACCTCATGCTCATCGCCGGTGCGGTCCCTGGACCGCAAGGCGGCTTCGTCCAGGTCCAAGTCGCCAAGACCGGCGTCAAGAAGGGGTGATCTGATATGCAAGTCAAAAGTTACAAGTCAGGCAGCATGGGAGTCGTCGATTTCGACGCGACCGGCCTTGGCGAGAAAGTCCTCTACCGCACCCTTAAGGATGCGGTAGTGATGCACCAAGCTAACCAGCGCCAAGGCACTGCCAAGGTAAAGGGGCGCTCGGAGATCAAGGGTAGCCAGAAGAAGCCTTGGAAGCAGAAGCACACGGGCCGCGCCCGCGCTGGTTCGGTCAAGTCTCCCATTTGGCGTGGTGGCGGTACGGTCTTCGGACCCCACAACCGCGACTTTAGCTACCACATGCCGAAGCGCGCCCGCCGTGTTGCCCTTCGCACCGCCCTCCTGGGCAAGCTGCGCGACGACGAGGTCGTGATCGCTGAACTCGAGCAGTTCGCGGCACCTTCTTCCAAGCAAGCGCGCCAGGTCCTCGCGGACCTCGGCAACCCGCGTCGCGCTCTGATCGTGATTGCCAAGGCAGACGAGAACTTGTGGAAGTCCTTCCGGAACTTCCCCGGCGTCCAGGTCCGCGTGGCCTCCGACGTCTGCACCTTCGACGTTGTCGCGGGCGGCTTGATCGTGACAGAGAGCGCTGCTCTCGAGATGATCCAAGAGCGCGTGGCTTTCGATAAGACCACCAACGGAGGCAAGTGATGAGCAACCTAGACCGCTCTTACCACATCATCAAGAAGCCTGTCATTACGGAGAAGGCGTCTGACGACTCCGCGACCCGCAATGCCTACACCTTCCGCGTCCCCACGGACGCCAACAAGGTGGAGATTCGGAACGCCATTGAGCAGATCTTCGACGTCAAGGTGACCTCGGTGAACACGCTCAACGTTCGATCCAAGACCCGCCGCCGTGGCTTCACGGCCGGCCAAACCCCCGCCTGGAAGAAGGCCATGGTTTGCCTCGCTGAGGGCCAAGCCATCGACGTCCTCTAGGGGCCAAGGATTTAGACATGGGTATTCGCAAATACAAGCCGACATCGCCGGGACGCCGCCACGGTAGCGTTCTCGACTTTACGGAGATCACGCACGTCGGGCCCGAGAAGAGCCTGCTGCGCCCGATCAAGAAGACCGGTGGTCGTAACAACACCGGTCGCATCACCTCCCGCCGTCGCGGTGGTGGCCACAAGCGTCGTTATCGCGTGATTGACTTCAAGCGTAATAAGGACAGTGTCTCCGCCCTGGTTAAGACCGTCGAGTACGATCCAAACCGTTCGGCCAACATCGCCCTGCTCTTCTACGCCGATGGCGAGAAGCGCTACATTCTCGCTCCGGTGGGGATGTCTGTGGGCCAGGAGATTCGCTCTGGTGATGGCGCCGAGCCCCTCCCGGGCAACGCCATGTGTCTGCGGGATATCCCGATGGGCATGACCATTCACAACATCGAGCTCCAGCCCGGCCGCGGTGGCCAGATCTGCCGCTCCGCTGGTAGCTCGGCACAGCTGACTGGCCGCGAAGGCAGCTACTGTACTGTTGAGCTGCCCTCGGGCGAAGTTCGCCGGATCCACATTACTTGCCGCGCCACCATTGGCCGCGTCGGTAACACGGATCACCAGAACGTGAAGCTCGGCAAAGCCGGCCGTCGTCGTCACCTCGGACGTCGACCCAAGGTTCGTGGTACTGCCATGAACCCTCACGATCACCCGATGGGTGGTGGTGAAGGACGCACAGCGGGTGGTCGCCACCCCTGTTCGCCCAAAGGTGTTCTTTCTAAGGGTGGCCGCACGCGCCGCCGCAATAACCCCACGGACAAGTTCATCCTGCGTCGCAGGAAGAAGCGCAAGTAGGAGTATATAAGTGGGACGTAGTATCAAAAAGGGTCCATTCATTGACCCCAAGTTGGCCGCAAAGGTCGACGCTCAAAATGCCGCTGGCACCAAGAACCCGATTAAGACCTGGGCACGTGCATCGATGATCTCTCCGGATTTCATCGGCCACACGTTCATGGTTCATAACGGACGCCAGCACGTCAAGGTCTTCATCTCCGAGGATATGGTTGGTCACAAGCTGGGTGAATTCGCAGCGACCCGCCAGTTCCGCGGTCACACGAACAAGAAAGAGGCGCGCCGATAAATGGAAGCTACTCAGAAATTCACCGCTAAGCATCGCTATGCGCGTTCTACCGCCCGAAAGGCTCGCCTTGTTGCGGACGCCATCCGTGGCATGAACGTGAACGAGGCTCTAGAGCTGCTCCAGTTCGCTCCCCAGCGCGCCGCAGCCATGTACCTCAAGGTGCTCAAGAGCGCCGTCGCGAACGCTGCTCAGTCCGAGAACACCAACCTCAACCGCTTGGTGATCTCCGATGTTCGTGCGGACGATGGCCCCCTGCTGAACAACCGCATGCGTTGGCGTCCGGGACCCCAGGGTCGCGCTATGCCTTTCCGCAAGCGTACCAGCCACCTCACCATTATCGTCAGCGAAGCCACCCAAACAGCCCCCTCAGAGGCCTAAGGAGAATCCGAATATGGGTCAAAAAGTCCATCCCTCTGGCTTTCGCCTGGCTGTTATTGAGCCGTGGAAGTCGCGCTGGTTCGCCGGCAACAAGAACTTTGGTGAGATGCTGCTGCAGGATCGAAACATCCGTCAGCACGTCGCCAAGGAGTTCAAGGGTGCGGGTATCCCCCGCATCGAGATCGAGCGCTCTGGCGGTTCGATCAACGTGATCATCCACACTGCGCGACCAGGCGTCCTCGTCGGCCGCAAGGGTGTTCGCGTCGAGCAACTCAAGAAGGATCTTCAAGAGAAGACCGGAGTCACCGTCCACCTGACCGTCCGAGAGATCAAGCGAGCCGAGCTCGAGTCGACTCTCGTCGCCGAGGGGATCGCCGAGGCTCTTGAGAAGCGTATGGCCTTCCGCCGCGCCATCAAGAAGTCCATCCAGTCGACCATGCAGGCGGGTGCCCTGGGCATCAAGATCGAATGCAATGGCCGCCTGAACGGTGGTGACATGTCTCGTACAGCTAAGGAGCGTGAGGGCCGCGTGCCACTCTCGACCCTTCGTTCGCACGTTGATTACGGTACCGCTCTCGCCCACACCACCTTCGGCATCATTGGTGTCAAAGTTTGGATCTACAAGGGTGACATCGAGCCTGGCAAGAAGATTGATTACAAGAAGCCGATGGCCGGCAACCCCGTGCCTCGTAACCAAGGTCGTGGACGTGGTCCGCGCCGCAATGACAATAGGGGTCGCTAGGAGTAAGCTATGGCTCTAATGCCCAAACGGACCAAGCACCGCAAGGTGATGCGTGGTCGTCTCAAAGGAAATGCCTCCCGAGGCCAAAAGGTGTCCTTCGGTGATTTCGGTCTGCAGTCTTTGGACTATGGATGGATCACTGGACGCCAGATTGAAGCCTCGCGTATTGCGGCTAACCGTGCCTGTGGTGGCGCGGCGAAGATCTGGATTCGGATCTTCCCTCACAAGCCTGTCTCCTCCAAACCCCTCGAAACTCGAATGGGTAAGGGTAAAGGTGACGTGGACTTCTGGGCTGCCGCAGTCAGGCCTGGCACCGTGCTCTTCGAGCTCGGTGGCGTCAACGAGGAGAAGGCCAAGTTGGCTTTCAAGCGCGTTGCCCACAAGATGCCGATCAAAGTCCGCATGGTCCGTCGTCTTCCCACGACCTAATTCCAAGGACGAGGAACTAAGCCCATGAAGATTGAAGAAGTACGCAGTAAAACTGACTCGGAACTCCGTTTCGAGCTCGGCAACCTGAAGAAGGAACTGTTCGACCTACGCTTTCGCTCTACGACGGAGACCACTACGGATCCGTCCCGCGTTCGTGTCGTCAGGCGTTCCATCGCCCGCGTCAACACCGTTCTCCACGAACGCCAAATCGGCGTCCGTGGTCAGGAGATCCGCTAGACATGTCCGATACCCGTAACACTCGTCGCTCCCTGCAGGGGACTGTTGTCAGTGACGGTATGGATCAAACCATTACCGTGCGCGTCGAGCGCCGCTACAAGCACCCCCTCTACGGGAAGTACGTTCGTAGCCACAAGAAGTACATGGCTCACGATGCCGACAACTCCGCCCAAGTGGGGGACACTGTCGATATCGTTGCCTGCCGACCGATGAGCAAGATGAAGCGCTGGCGTTTGACTGGCGTTGTCTCCAAGGCCTTCCAGGACGGAGGTGAGGCATGATTCAGATGCAATCCACTCTCGATGTTGCCGACAACACGGGGGCTAAAATGGTGCGCTGCATCAAGGTCCTTGGCGGAACGCATCGTCGCTATGCGAGTCTTGGTGACATCATTGTTGCCTCGGTTCAAAAGTCCATGGCCGGCTCTGAAGTGAAGCCCGGCACCATTGTCAAAGGCGTGATCGTTCGCGTGAAGAAGAACACCCGCCGTCGTGACGGCTCCTACGTTCGCTTTGATCGCAACGCACTGGTTCTTGTCGATGACGATGGCAACCCCAAAGGCACCCGTATCTTCGGCGCCGTCGCCCGCGAGCTTCGCGAGCGCAGCTACATGAAGATCGTGAGCCTTGCCCAGGAGGTCGTCTGATGGCTACCAAGATCAAAATCAAGAAGGGCGATCAGGTCGTTGTGATCTCGGGTAACTCGAAGAACACCACCGATCCCAAGAACGTTCTCGCCGTATTCCGGGATGACCAACGCGTGCTTATCGAGGGTGTCAACCTTCGCTGGAAGCACAAGAAGGCAACCCAGGAGAACCCCAAAGGCGAGCGAGTCCAAGAGGAGTGCCCGATTCACGTGAGCAACGTGATGCTGTGGGACTCATCCAAGAACAAAGCCGTGCGGAAGCGCCCGGCAACCGAGAACTAGCCATGATTGCCCGTCTTCAAGAAAAGTACAAGGACACCGTGATTGGTGAGCTCAAGGAGCGCTTCAGCATCGAAAACCCGATGCGCGTTCCCACGCTCCAGAAGATCGTTGTCAACATGGGTTGCAAAGGTGCGGTGGAAAACAAGAACCGCGTTGACGCTGCTGCCCGCGACCTTGCTATTATCACCGCCCAAAAGCCGACGGTTCGCCTTGCGCGCAAGTCGATCTCAGGCTTCAAGCTACGTGAAGGCATGCCGATCGGCGTGGCTGTCACCCTGCGTAACGAGCGCATGTGGTCCTTTGCGGACCGCCTGATCTCCATCGTCCTGCCTCGTATTCGTGACTTCGGTGGCGTCAAGACAAAGCTCGACGGAACCGGAAACTACACCCTTGGACTGGCTGATCAGCTGGTGTTCCCCGAGATTGAATTCGACCGTATCGAGTTCTCCCAGGGAATGGATATCACGTTTGTCACTTCTGCCGACAGCGATGAGGAGGCCTATGCCCTCCTCAAAGGTCTCGGCATGCCCTTCAAGGAAAAGAAAAAGAGCTAAGCCATGGCCAAAACCTGCCTAATCGCTAAAGCAAAGCGTCCTGCGAAGTTTTCGACGCGCGCTTACACCCGCTGCAACTTTTGTGGTCGCGCGCGTGCTGTATATAAGAAGTTCGGCTTGTGCCGGATTTGTCTCCGTGAACATGCGCACCTTGGGGAGATCCCCGGAATGCGCAAAGCTTCCTGGTAAGTCCCTAACTAATAAGGATCCCCGATACCCCCTCCTGACGGTGGGGGAGAAACTGCCATGATGACCGACCCCGTAGCCGACATGCTGACCCGCATCCGGAACGCTAACGCGATCCGACAAGGGAAAGTGACGATGCCGGCCTCCAAACTCCGCGTAGCGATTGCCAACGTGCTTGTCGAAGAGGGCTTTGTGACCTCGCTCGAAGTGCTCGAGGGCGAACCCCAGAGCACCCTTAAGCTCAGTCTTAAGTATGGCCCCGACGGCGAGCGCCTCATCCGTGCTATCGACCGTGTGAGCAAGCCCGGTTGCCGCCGCTACACGAGCGTCAAAGAGCTCCCCAAGGTCCTTCGTGGCCTGGGTATCTTCATCCTGTCCACCCCCAAGGGCGTGGTCTCCGACCGGAAAGCTCGCGAGCTGAACGTCGGCGGCGAAGTCCTCTGCAAGGTCTACTAAGCCATGTCCCGTATCGGTAAAGCTCCTATTACGCTACCTAGCGGCGTCAGCCTCGACCTTAAAGGTCGCGAGGTTGCGGTGAAGGGCCCCAAGGGCAACCTGTCCCTTACTTTACGCCCCGAGATCGATCTCACTATCGATGGTCCCACGGTGACGCTTGAGCCTAACGGCTCCGGTGCCCCTCGTGCCGCTCGTGCATTCCACGGGATGACACGCGCCCTGGTCCACAACATGGTCGAAGGTGTCTCCACGGGCTGGTCCAAGACACTCGATATCATCGGTGTCGGTTGGAACGCCAAGGTCCAAGGTCAAAAGCTCACCCTCAACATTGGCTTCTGCCACCCTGTTGACTTTGATGTTGCGAGCGACCTCAAGGTCGAGTGCCCGACCGCGACCCAGATTGTGATTACCGGTCCTGACAAGCAGGCCGTTGGTCAACTCGCAGCACGTATCCGCAAGGTGCGTCCGCCCGAGCCATACAAGGGCAAGGGTATCCGTTATAAGGGCGAAGTCGTTCGTCGTAAGGCCGGCAAGAGCTTCGGTAGCTAAGTCCAATGAAACCTATTCGTCTCAAAAACAAGCAGGCCAAGCGTCGTCGTCTATCGAACCGCGCGGCACTGACTTCTTCTCCCGAGCGTCCTCGCTTGTCGGTGCACCGTACCTCCAAGCACATCTACGCCCAGCTGATCGACGACCACAACGGTCGCACCCTCGCTGCCTGCAGTTCGACCTCCAAGGCCTTTGCGGCCGACGCGGGCGACAAGGGCAAGTCCGAGCGCGCTGCATTGGTGGGGCAAGAGATTGCCCGTCGCGCAGTGGAAGCCGGTGTATCCAAGGTCGTGTTCGATCGCGGATCTTTCAAGTATCACGGTCGGGTCAAGGCCCTGGCCGACGCCGCCCGCGAAGGCGGCCTCAGCTTCTAGCCCAAGACCAGTACCATGCAAGTTGAAATTCAATACCTCGACCACGTCGAAGCTTCCGAGTGTGAGAACCTCGACGAGATGCTCATCTCCGTCAACCGCTGTGCAGCGGTTGCCAAGGGTGGTCGTCGCTTCTCTTTCTCCGGTCTCACCGTTGTCGGAAACCGTGACGGCATTGTCGGCTACGGCTTCGGCAAGGCAAACCAAGTCCCCATGGCCATTGAAAAGGCCGGCAAGGACGGGCGCAAGCACCTACAGCGGGTCCCCGTTGTCGAAGCAGGCACCATCCCTCACGAGGTTCAAGGTCGTTTCTGTGGCGCCAACGTGCGTCTGATCCCCGCCTCTGACGGTACCGGCCTTATCGCCGGTCAGTCCGTCCGAGCAGTTTGCGAGATGGCCGGTATCCGGAACATCCTCAGCAAGTCGTTCGGTTCGTCCAACCCCATCAACCTTGTCAAAGCAACGCTCGTTGCACTCGGCAAGCTTCGCACTGCGGAAGAAGTTGCTTCTCTCCGCGGCGTCGAACTCTAAGAAGAGGATCAAGACATGGATCTCCATACAGTTTGCAGCAAAGGCGTTGCCTACAAGACCCGCAAGCGCGTTGGTCGTGGAATCGGCAGTGGCTCTGGTAAGACTTGTGGCCGCGGTCACAAGGGCCAAGCTTCGCGCTCCGGTTACTCCCGCTCACCGGGTTTTGAGGGTGGCCAGATGCCCCTCTACCGTCGGATGCCCAAGCGTGGTTTCACCAACGCTCGTTTCCGCACGGATTACACCGTGATTAACGTCGGTGACATCACCGGCTTTAGTGATGGTGACGTTGTGGATCTCGACGCGATCCTTGCTAAGGGACTCGTAAGCCTCAACACTCCTCTCCTAAAGATTCTCGGTAATGGCGACTGCAGCAGCAAGATCACCATCCGTGCCCAGAAGTTTAGCAAGAGTGCTGTGGCCAAGATCGAGGCCGCCGGTGGTTCGGTCGTCCAGCTTGACGCCAAAGGCCGGGAGCTGTCGGCTTAGCGCCGCAGAACGAAGCTCGTGATCCAGAAGTTCCGACAGCTGATGGGCGTCCCTGAGACGCGGGACAAGATCGTCACCACCCTGGCGCTCTTGCTCGCGTATCGTGCGGGATTCCACATCCCGATTCCCGGCACGAGTCCTGACTTTCTCAGGAACGCTGCGGACTCTGCCGCTAGCACCGTATTCGGTGTCATGAACGCCTTCTCAGGCGGAGCTATTGGTCAGACTGCGATCTTCTCGTTGGGTATCATGCCCTACATTTCCGCATCGATTATCTTCTCGGTGCTGGGTAAGGTCTCGCCTGCGATTGAAGCCATCCAGAAGGAAGGCGCGGCGGGTCAGAAGAAGATCAATCAATGGACACGACTGTCCACGGTGCCTATCTGCTTGATTCAGGCACTCTTCGTTTGGTTTGGAGTGTTCTCCCAGACCGAGAACATCCTCTCGCCGAACGCACCTGGCGGTATCGCGATGGCCCTGGTGGTGATCGTGTCCTTGACCGCGGGAGCTCTCTTTGTGATGTGGCTTGGCGAGCTCATCACCGAGCACGGCATAGGCAACGGAGCTTCACTGATCATCATGGGCGGCATCATCTCATCGATGCCCTCGTCGCTTTTGACTATCTTCCGGAGTGGCCAAGACTTCTACGGCACCGTTCTCACCCTGGTTTCGATTTGGGTGACCATCGTTGTGGTTGTCGTCTACATGCAGAAGGGTGAGCGCAGGATCCCTATCCAGTATGCGCGTCTGACTCGTGGACGCCGTGTCTATGGGGGCCAGAAGCACTTTTTGCCCCTGAAGGTCAACATGGCTGGCGTGATGCCGATCATCTTTGCCTCGGCGCTGTTCATGATTCCCGGTGTCATCTTCAAGCTGCTTGGTATGAATTACCTCGGCAACGTGTTTACCACGACCGACGGCTTCATCTACGTGACCTTCTATCTGCTGATGGTCTTCTGGTTCTGCTTCTTCTGGAACAACCTGATGTTCCAGCCGACGGAGATTGCCAACAACCTTCGCGAGCACGGCTCCTTCATCCCGGGTATTCGTCCGGGTGCTAAGACCGCAGACTACATCAAGGGCTCCCTCAAGCGAATCACCCTGGCAGGCGCAGCCTTCCTCGCTCTGATCGCAGTCGTTCCCAACTTCGTGACCGCAAACATTCCTGAGCTTCGCGGCTCCATGGCTTACTTCCTCGGTGGAACTTCGGTCCTCATCGTTGTGGGTGTGGCGATGGACATGGTCGACAAGCTCAACTCCCAGCTAACCATGCACAACTACGAGGGCTTCATGAAGACCGGTGGTGGAGCTGCATGGGCTAAGCGAGGAGAGAAGAAGTAGCATGGGACGCGTCGTTATTCTTCTTGGTGCACCGGGTGCTGGAAAAGGCACCCAGGCTGCGCAGTTGAGCAAAAATTTGGGTTTGGCCCACATCTCAACCGGGGACCTCTTTCGAGAGAACCTCAAGAACAACACACCCCTCGGGGACCAGGCTCGTGAGTTCATGAACTCCGGTCGCCTTGTTCCGGATGCCCTCGTCATTGAGATGCTCTTCGACAGGGTTTCTAAGCCCGATTGCGAGGTCGGCTATCTCCTGGATGGCTTTCCGCGCACCATTCCCCAGGCAGCAGCCCTGGAGGAAGCCCTCGGGACCGACGCGGATGTCGTGGCTCTCAGCATTGAGATCCGGGATGCCGCTATCATCGAGCGTGCCACAGGGCGCCTCCTCTGCCGTGGGTGTACGGCAATCTATCACCGCACCTTTAGTCCGCCGGCCCAGGCCGGTGTATGTGGCGAATGTGGCGGAGAGTTGTTTCAGCGCGAAGATGACCAAGAAGAGGTCGTCGCAAAGCGTCTGAATGTTTATCATGCCGAAACAGCGCCCCTGGTCGAGTATTACTCCGACAGGGATCTGCTGGTCGGTGTAAATGGCGAGCAAGCGCCGGACCAAGTAACTGAGGCACTTTTGGCGGGACTTTCTGCCAGCTGCGCCGCTGACGACAGGGGAAGCAACTAATGGCAAAAGAAGAAGCCATCACAGTCGAAGCTGTCGTCACCGAGTCCCTACCTAATGCCCGGTTCCGGGCACGCCTCGTCGACGCGGAGGATCATGAGATCCTCGCTCACGTCAGCGGAAAGATGCGGATGCACTACATCCGTATTCTCCCCGGTGACACCATCACTGTTGAGATGTCCCCGTACGACCTAACGAAGGGTCGAATCGTTTACAGGGGCGAACGGAAACGTAGACACAAGCGATGAAAGTTCGAAGTTCAGTCCGCCGTATGTGTGTCCACTGCAAGATCGTAAAGCGCCGAGGCGTTGTTCGCGTGATTTGCAAGTCGGACCCCACCCACAAGCAACGTCAGGGCAAGTAAGCCTGTCTCTAGGAGAAACCGCATATGCCGCGCGTAATTGGTGTCGACATTCCTCCGCGAAAGCGATTGGATATATCGTTGACTTATATTTTTGGGGTGGGCCGAACCACCGCTACGAAAGTCTGCACAAGCCTGGGGCTCGACCCCGGCATGGCTGCAGGTGATCTCAACGAGGAGCAAATCCAAACCCTTGCTGCCCACTTGCAGAGTGAGTACGTGGTTGAGGGTTCCCTTCGCCGTGAAGTTGCAAGTGCCATTGGCCGCTTGCGCGACATTGGCTGCTACCGGGGACTTCGCCACCGTCGTGGACTCCCTGTTCGCGGACAGCGCACTCGTACCAACGCTCGTACTCGTAAGGGTCCGAAGCGTACGGTTGCCGGCAAGAAATCCGTCAAGGGTATGAAGTAAGCTATGGCTAAGTCCAACAAGCGCAAAGCGCGCAAGAACATTTCCAAGGCCGTCGCTCACGTGAAGGCTACCTTCAACAACACGATCGTGACGATCACCGCTCCTAATGGCGACACCCTCGCTTGGGGCTCGTCCGGTGCAATGGGCTTCAAGGGCACTCGCAAGAGTACCCCTTTTGCTGCCCAGCGTGCTGCTGACCGTGCTGCCGCCGAGGCCAAGCGCCACGGTGTAAAAGAGATTGAAGTCCGCGTCAAGGGTACCGGATCTGGACGCGAGTCGTCCATCCGGGCACTTTCCAACGCAGGCTTGAAGATCGTTCAGATCGAAGACAAGACCCCCCTCCCGCATAACGGCTGCCGCGCTAAGAAGCGTCGCCGCACCTAGGCCACAGACTCAAAATGGCACGTTACACAGCAAACAAGTGCAAGCTCTGCCGCCGTGAGGGAATGAAGTTGTTCCTCAAAGGCCAGCGCTGCTTTATCGATAAGTGTTCACTCTCCCGTCGGGACTACCCGCCTGGCGTGCACGCCCACCGTCGCTCGAAGATGACCGACTACGGACTGCACCTTCGCGAGAAGCAGAAGCTCAAGCGTATCTACGGTATCCTTGAGCGCCAGTTCCGCCTCTACTTCAAAGAGGCCGAGCGTCAGAAGGGCAACACAGGTGCAAACCTGCTCGTCCTCCTGGAGCGTCGACTGGATAACGCTGTTCTTGCTAGTGGCTTCTCTTACTCCCGAAACCATGCGCGTCAGCTCGTCAACCACGGACACTTCCTTGTGAATGGCCGTCGTGTTGACATCGCTTCCTTCCGCGTGCGCCCCGGTGATGTGATCACCCCGGCATCAAAGGAGAAGACCGTCAAGATGGTCAAGGACGCTAAGGAACTCAACAAGTCACAAACCGTTCCGGATTGGCTTGAGGTTTCCGAGGCTGAGATGTCATCTAAAGTGCTGGCGCTTCCGAAGCGCGAGCACGTACCGCACCCGATCCAAGAGCAACTGGTCGTCGAGATCTGCTCCAAGTAACCTGCCCTGAGGCATTTACAGATGAGAATTCGTTGGCGCAACTTTGAATTACCCAGCTCCGTCGTCGCAGACGAGGGCACGCTTACCGACAAGTATGGTCGGTTCGTTGTCGAACCTTTCGAGCGTGGCTTTGGCCACACGATTGGTAACGGCATCCGTCGCGTGCTGCTCTCTTCGATTGAAGGTGCTGCTATTACCTCTGTCCGCATTGAGGGTGCCGACCACGAGTTTGACTCGCTGGAAGGTGTCTACGAAGATGTGGCAGACATCATCCTAAACCTGAAGCAACTGCGGATCAGCCATCCTGGAAAGGACCAGATCACCTGCCGGATCGAAAAGACCGGCAAGGGGCCCATCACGGGAGCAGACGTTGATTGTCCAGGGGATGCCGAAGTCACTAATAAGGACCTGGTAATTGCTAACCTGACCTTGGATGACACCTTTGTCTGCGAACTTACGGTCGACAAGGGCCGCGGGTACGTTCCGGCAGAGGAGAACACCAGCAGTGACCAGGACATCGGCTGCATTGCAGTGGACGCGATTTATTCGCCGGTTCACCGTGTGCGCTACGCTGTTGAGGCTACTCGTGTCGGTAAGTTCACGAACTATGATCGCTTGGTCATGGAAGTCTGGACGGACGGTTCGATCCATCCCAAGTTGGCTCTGATCGAGTCTGCCAAGATCTACCGCAAGCACCTCAACCCGTTTGTGCTTCTTGACGACCCGAAGTCCGACAACCCGGTGGTGGGGGATCCCTCCCAGTCCGAGTACAACGCACGGAACCGCGAAGTGCAGCGCCTCGAAGGTCAGCTGTCTCGCCCCCTTGCGGAGCTTGACCTGTCTGTCCGTGCACGAAACTGCCTGGATAGCGCCAATCTTCAGACCCTGGGCGACCTTGTTTCACTGAGCGAGAACGAGGTGATGAACCTCAAGAACCTCGGCAAAACTAGCCTCACCGAAATCAAGACCAAGCTGACCGAGCAGGGCCTGTCCCTCGGCATGAAGCTAACGTCCTAGCCAAGTACTAAATCATGCGACACCGTTATAGAGGCCGAAAGCTCGGCCGCACCGCCAGCCACCGCAAGGCGATGGAAAAGAACATGTGCAACTCGATTATCGAGCACGAGCGCATCATCACGACCATCCAAAAAGCCAAGCACCTCAAGCCGATCATCGAGAAGCTTGTGACCTTGGGCAAGGTGGACACCGTGGCTCACCGCCGCCAAGCATTTGCTGACCTGCGCGACAAGGAGATGACTGCCAAGTTGTTTGACGTACTTGGTCCTCGCTTTGCCGAGCGTCCCGGTGGCTACTGCCGCATCCTCAAGCTTGCCAAGCCCCGGCTTGGCGACAACGGCCAGCGCGTCTTGATCGAGTTCGTTGAGCGCTCGACCGAGGCTGTAGTAACCGAAGAAGTCGCAGCCGAGTAATCCTACTCGGGCCTGTGCCTAAAGAGGCCGCCCCCTC
>Ga0115103_1586274_pt1 | contig 14502 bp, 12 predicted proteins | sample MBTome_2_FD_89643 | JGI IMG/M metagenome (GOLD analysis project Ga0115103, IMG submission 89643) | Marine eukaryotic communities from Pacific Ocean to study complex ecological interactions - MBTS_5May14_M1_3um Metatranscriptome... | ecosystem: Environmental > Aquatic > Marine > Oceanic | place... | reverse complement strand
TGGGGCTTCTGTAATTCTTAAAGTACCCCCATTTGTGGAAGGGAAATCTAAGGTTAAAAAGGAAACAGCAATAAGATTGTAATCTAATAAAGCGTTTTCAATTTGGTTACTAACTGAAATCATTGTTGATATCTCCTTATGAATATTGAAATAAAGATCTCTTGCTCTGTGCTTTTGTCAAGAGTCCATTTGTGCTGATCGAATTCAAATCCCATCAGCCTTAAAAATCTTTGGTGTTTTAAATCGCTTTTAATAGCGATACCGTAAGCATCAACCTTCCACTGCATTTGCAGTTCATCAATTTTTGCTTTACAGGCTTTAATTACTGTTTTAGTAGGGGTATTTATTTCACAATGAGCAATGCACATGTCTGCATTGTTAAACTCAATGGATATACCATAATCCTCATCAAGGTACAGCGTTTGACCTTTGTGTTTTAAGTTATCAGTATTTTTCATTTTATCCTCTTATAAAAAGGATGGAGACCCCTTACAGGGCCTCTATCACTTCTAATGTAGCAGTAGTCATTATACCGCCTTCATATGTTACACCTTCTGTACCGTTTTCAGCATAATATACTGTAATATCAGGGTTGACATCAATAGTATTACTATTACTAACAGGTGTTACTAGAGGAGGAAATATCTTAACAGCAGTATTGCTTGTAGATAAATTTGCCTCATCTATAACCTGATATATTTTACTGCCTGAACTGACCTTAATAAAAAGGCCAGCAGGAAGAGTTGCAGTACCAGAGTTTAACGACATATTTAAAATACCGTGAGCACCAAAAACGCTATCAGTGTTAGTAGCCCCAACTGCAGTAGTACCATTAATAGTATTACTATCTAAGCTGGGGTCTGCTGTTACACCAATATGCTGTGGCATTGTCATGGTAAAAGGACGGTGAAGGCCAAACATTGACCGATGCACACTGAGTCTTGCTCCGTGATTATCAGCCGCTGTTGTGCCTTTGTTGTTGGAAGGGGCGAGAGTTATTTTCAACTCCCACCTTTGTGCACCATTAGATACCGTTTGTGTCTTAAGATTCAGAGTCTCAGACCTAGATATCCTTTCGTAGCTGTTTATTTCCAACGGAGTTGTGTAGCTTAGTCCTTCGAATGCATTAGCCATTTAATACTCCTCGTTCTCTGAAGTTTCCTTCAACTTGTTGTGATAGTTCATTACCCATATCGCGTACTGCTTTACGGGTAGCTTCAGTTACATCGCCAGTTACTTGTAGGTTTACAGTAGTAGACTGCGCTTGAGCCGGTGCTACGCTAGACATACGCTTAGATTGAGACTCCATAGACATAACAGGCAAAGAGTTTCCTACCTGACCACCAGTGGAGAATCTGCTAATATCCGCACCTTCATTAATGGCTTTAATTAGAGCACCATTACGCTTAGTTGCCTTAGCGTTAATAACGTACTCGCCATTAGAAAGCATAGCAGGGATACTATCGCTAGTACCTGTACCCGCACCTCTTACATAGCCGCCTGTAGAAAAGAAACTAAAGCCTTGAGTCGCAGAAGCAGTAGTTGCCGCCGCCGCTAGTTGCATAAGGGCACTAGTTGCTAGAGACAATGCAGTAGTGAAGGTTAGAGTTGTAGTAGCCGCAGTAGCTGTGGTGCCAGAAGCAACAGCAGTAGCTGTACCAAAACCAAGTGCGGAAGCAATAGAACTACCTACACTACCAAGCCAACCGAGTATACCAGCATCTGCTTGTGCAACACTTCCTGTGAGCTTTTCTAATCCCTTAGCGGGTAAAGCAGTAATATCTTCTTTTTCGCCTTCAGAGTCTCCTCCACCGAATCCACTTAAAATTGAACCGCCAGCTGCTTCTAAGCCACCTTTCTCTTCATTATCAGGGCCGCGAAGCATTTCTGCAAGACCACCACCAATACCACCTTTGCCTTCAAAAGCACCAAAGAAAGAGTCTAAGAACCCTTCAGCAAAACTAGCAATGCGATCAGTCATACCCTTCTGTAGATGATTCGTGATAATAGAAGCCATAGAATCACCGAAGTCAGACTTACCGTGAAGAGCGTCAGTAACAGCAGAACCAAAGTTACCTGCTAGTTCTTCTGCAACCTTTTCGTTTAACAGTTTATCTTCAACTGCCTTACGTGCGGCTTCCTCTAGGGCAACTACCTTCTCGTTAAATGCAGCAACAGCCGCTATACGCTGATTTTGGCCAGCTACTGTTTCTTTGAAAACCCTATCTTCTATTTCTTTCCTTTCTTCAGCAAGAAGAGTAGCTTGTGCTATAATAGGAGCACTAGCTTTCTTACCTAAGTCTGCAAAGTCATCAGCATTAAAGTTAACACCCAAGTCCTTAAAGGGTTTTAATGCTCTAGAGAAGTTATCTAACTGAGAAATAGCAATATCAGTGTTTAGCTTATCTCCAAACTCTTTTGACAGATCTTGTGCGTCCTTTTGCAGTTTGGCTTTTAGTTCAGGATTATTTAGAACACTTTCAAGCTGAACATTAATTTTACGCAAGTCATCAGCGTACTTTTGTACACGACCTTGTAAACCTTTTGGAAGATCAATAAGCTGTGATAAATCCAAAGCAACATCTGAGCCTTCTAGGTCAGAAATTACCTTGTCAAAGACAGACAACATGCCTCTCTCTGTTCCGTCTAAAAGAACATCCCCTGATCTCTGAAGCTCAGTTAACTCTAACTGCGCTCGGTTGATAACAGCGGCTGATGCGCCTAGAGCTCTTAGGTTAGCTATTTCTTTTTCTTTATCAATAATCTCTTGTTGAGCTTTGGTTATTTCTGCTAAAGCTTCTTGAGTAAAAGTTTTAACCAATAAAGGATCAATACCTAAAGCAGTAGCTAAGTCAAAGTCAGTTTGGGTTTTAAGTACCTTACCTATTTGACCTATTAAGTACTTTACTCCGTCTAGCAATTTTAACTGCTCTGCAATCCGATCATTTTGAACTTTAGAACCCGCTTCTGTAGTAGCTTGTATTGCTCTTATAGTACCCATTATTGCTTCGGTTTGACCTATAAGGGAGTTGTACTTCGCTTGTTCACTGTTACTGAGCCTTTGAAGATCAGCTATACTCTTAAGTTTAACAAGTTCTTCACCGTAGAAAGTTATAACTGACTTATAGTGAAGCTCTCTTTCTTCATAACCAGCTTTAATGCCTGCCTCTAATTTTCTAGCTTTAACTTGGTTATACAAGGCTCTAGTTACAGAATCTAATTTCTTTTTCTGTACAGCAATTAAACCGTTTGCCTTCTCAATAGCGTTTGTATCTTTCCAGAAACCCCACAAATTAAACAAACCATCTTCTGCTTTAGCAAGTTGGCCTTCTAAACGAATAAGCTCATCAGCAGTTGCTACGAACAAACCCTTCATGGCATCATCGCCAAACTCTTCTAGGTCTTTTGCAAAACTTTCGCCATCAAGAGTAACCCCGATACGCAAAGAGGTATCCATGTCATCAAGCATAGTTTCTACAGCAGTACGAGTATCCCTTACAAAAGGAGTAACCCCTGAATTAGTCATAAGGTTAAACGCTTGTATTCCAGCATTAGCAAAGTCTACTAAGCCATTCCTAACAGAGATAAAAGCTGATGTTAAACCAATTTTAATACTAGTGGAAATATTATCCATAAAGTCAAATATAAAACTACCATCCGCATCTCTTTTCATTCTAAAGAGAGTTTCTCGGTTGCCTTCTTCAATAGACTTAAATACCGCTTTAGTTTCAGCAGGAGAATGTGTTACTCTGACTTTTAAATCTACACCCATACCAAAGAAGTTAGCAATATCATTTCTTACTGTTTTAGATGCATCACCTACAGTTCCTATCTTTGAAGCAAGATCATCAGTGTTCTTAGTTAAAAACCTAAACGCGGCAACAAGTAAAGCAATGCCTGCTACTATCACACCGATAGGCCCGGTTACGGCTATCCACATAGCTCTAGCACTAATAGTGAGAATTTGTACAACTTTTGTCAAACCTATAGTTGCAGCTTGACTAGCTACCATCCCATAAGCAAGGGCTTTACCTCTAATAAAGTTTCCTGCAATAGCTAAGTTGTTAGCAAGGAAAGCTTTAGTATTAGCCATAACAGCTAAACTGTATCTTTTCCAAGCAGGTATACTTATTCCTGCAGTTGTGTTTACAGCTTGTTGAACTTTATCTGCGGTTTTAAGCCTTTCGATATAAGCACGAATTGCTACTGAAGCTTTTGCAACTCCGCTTTTTACCGATTCAAAAGCTTTCTTACCTATTACTTTAATGTCTAGTAAACCACTTATGTATTCTTTACTTTGATCAACTGTAAGACTTTTGTTAAACAACCTAGCAATCAAGCCACCAGCGTCTTCAACAGCAGTTTTAAATATACCACCAAATAAAGTATTGCCCCAGTTAAAGGCTATAAAAGCGGCTCCAAAAGAACCTACTAAGATAGAGGTAAGCGGTATAGACGCAATAGCATTACCAATTAAAGGTATTTGCCTTAAAAAGGCTTCACCAAATTGAGCTACCGATTCTACAAGAGCTACTGCTAATCTTACAGCTAACTCAGGTAGATTAATAATAAAAGCACCTATTGCTCTACCTAGAGAGTTGCCCATAGCAATTCCAAATTCAGAAATAGCAGTAGTTACTGCGCTAACAGTTAACCCGGTTGCAACAGCAGACCCTATAATCAAAGGTAGTGTAAGAAATCTAAGTTTACTAATTTTAGATACTAAGAAAGTTGCCGCCGAAGCCGCTACAATATCATAAACTCTTGGAAATTCGTCTCTTATAAAATCTAAACCCTTAGAAAGCTGTTGTATAAAGGCAAAACCTACACCTGCTACAAACGCTTGGCCACCAGATAGACCGATAGAGACGCCAGCAATAGCTACTGCTAATACTTCACCTAACGACTCCTTGAACCCACCAAGGTTATCCTGTACCTTTCCTAAGACATTCTTAAACGCTTTAGTAACTTTAGTGCCAAAGCTTTCAACAACAAATAGAGACTTAAACAGGTTAGAAGTGTAGTCAACAACACCATCAACCATATCAGGCCAGTAGGAGTTACCTACAACTCTATCATAAATATCCCAAAATACATCTTTTACTTTAGTGCCAAATTCCTTTACTGATTGTAAAGCTATAGGCAGTTTCTCATTTGCTATATCAGCAATTGTTTCAAACATACCACCTAAAGCAAGTAAAGCTACTAGCACTGATTGACCAATCACAGAGGCTAACCCTGCAAGTGCAACTCCTAATGCATAGATTGTACCAACAATAGTCGCTCCAGTAACAATAGCCATTCCTCTTGCCAGCTCTTTAAGAGCGCCAACAAAGGTTTCTATACTTGTTACTTCTCTAAAAGCATCTAATATTATTAATACTCTAGCGGCTAAAGACGTAGCTTGTGTGATAATAAAAGCGCTTGCGGCAGTAATAAATGTACCTAAAGAACTTACTAGTACAGCGGTGACCCCTAGTATTGTACCAGAAATTCCGCCCATAATAGCTAAAGAAACATCTCTGACAGAATCAGGTAACTGCTTTAAAAGCACAGAGTCAATTATTTGTGTAATGCCTATAATTATAATAGAGAAGTTAACTAAAAGAGATTGGCCAAGGCCTGCTATCACAGAGCCTAAGCCGCCTAGTGTAGTTACTGCTGTACTTACTAAACCAGCAAAACCAACAGCGGCAATACCGACTAAAGCTACACCTAGTTCTTTAATTTGAGCTACAAAACTAGAGAGATCATCAGTGTTCTTTACTGCACCTACGATACTCCCAATAGCTAATGCAAACATAGTAGCTTGTGTAAATATAACACCCAATGCCCCTGCTACTATTACTCCTATTCCTGACATTATAGCGCCAATAGAAGAACCTAGTATACCCACAATACCGATAACGATAGCGGCTAATCCTGATTTTAATTGAGCAGGAATAGCGGCAACTAGGCTTGAGAATAAGTCTACAACATTACTTGTAAAAGCTTTAACTCCGTTTAATGCACTATTAAAACCATTAACAGCCCATTCAGTTACTTCTTTAATCATATCTGGCCAGTAGGAATTCCCTACGACCCTCATATATACCCAGTAGAATAGTTCACTAACTTTCTCTACAAAGGCTTCTATCTTGGGTAGTACAGTGTCACCAATGCTCATCGCTACAGAGAGTATTTTATCTCCCATATCCGTAAACGCACTGATAGCTGTATATACCCCTAAATTATTTAATATTCTTTGGAACCCAGACATCTTTTCTTCGGCAGTAGTAAATAGATCGCCAAAAAGACCCTCTTTAGGCAAAGGAGCAAATAAGAAGTTACGCAGATTTTCTCCTAACTTTCTTGCCATAGGTGCCGTTCTTGTAAGACTAGTACCTACGTTAAGTAGCTTTTGAGCTAGTGCATCTGTTGCGCCAGTACCAGCAATAAACTCACGGGTCATCAATGATGCACCTTGTGCAAGCATTGAAAAGCCTTCGCCAACTGTGGCGTTAACGGCTCCAAATTCTTTCTCGATAACAGATCTTTGACTCTGGAAGGCTCTAACCACTACTTCAGAAGTAATTTTACCTTGTTCAGCAAGCTTACGAAGCCCACCAACACCTACACCAAGTTCAGCAGCAATAGCGGCCGCAACTCGTGGAGTCTGTTCCATTACAGAGTTTAATTCTTGTCCTCGTAGCGCACCAGCGGCGAGGCCCTGACCGAGCTGCACAATAGCCGCATTAGCGGATTCGGCAGAAGCACCAGATATAACAATAGCTTTCTGGATGGTCTCGGTTACTTTTATGACATCTCCATTGGAAACGCCAAGTGCTTTTGTTGAACGACCAAGACGGTTATAAAGGTCAGCAATGCCTACCAGTGAACCTCTTGATCGGATAGCTACTTCTTGTAGCTCTTTAAATGTTGTGTTTAACTCTTTAGTTCTCCCCGTAACAAGAGCAATTCTGTTCTCAATAAGGGTAAATCGGTCTGTTATATTTGTAAGACCTTTTAGAGCAACAATACCAGCAATACCAGCGGTTAGGGCAGTTACAGATCGCTGTAAATTTCTTGCCATGTTAGTTGTTGTAGCAGATATATTATCTACTGATTTATTTAACTTACGCAAATCCGCTTGCGCTTGTCTGGAGTCTGACCGGACTTTTAATTCAATAGCCAAAACGGTATCTCCTGTGGTTAATTATTAAGGTACTACTTGAACAGCAACACCTTTGGGGCTAAAGTACCTGAACACCGTTCCTTCAATGAAACGAGCAGGTGCTTGGTTAGAACGCCCCATATTCAGGTCTTGAATATAAGGCACTCCATTGTTTAAGTATAATGTGTCATACTTGTTCTTACTGGGAGGAGCAAGAAAGGGAACAGCTAGATTTGCACCAGTTGCTATGTCCCTTGCTTGTCCTTGTATACTAGATATAGTCCAAGAACTACGAGCACGACCTGTTTTCACGGGTGTGGTTAGTTGTAAAGCGGCTTGAGCCTGTAAAGCGTTGAGCCTTAGACCTTGGTTAACAGTATGTATTACTTCTTCTTCAATATCACCAAGAGCCTTATCTACTCCTGATAGCTTAACAGAAACTCTGCTCACTTTTATCCTCCTAATGTTCTTGCTAAAATAGCACCAAATGCAGACCTTCTTAAGGACTGGTTAGATGCTTCTTCGTCTGATTTCTCCCCCTCCCACTTGTGTAACTGGGATAACGACGGGAAGAGCTCGTTAGGTTTAACCTTGGCACCTTGAGCTTGCATTATCAGCCCAGCGCGAGAGTCCTCACGCCAACCAATAGGTCTTGCTTCAAGATATTTGCCCCACATAATAAGCTCTTCCTGTGGCATTTCATCCATTAGCTGGTACATAGGAATACCTAGATTAAATGCCAAATCGTAAAGGAAAAGTTCTTCAGGGCTTATGCGTTTCCCGCATCAGCTTGAGACATACCCATAATGCTTTCAGAAAGCTTGGTAAGCTCAGTAACAGGGAAGCCATCAAAGTCTTCATCAGTCATATCTTCTGCGTCAACAACAGCTAGACGCATAACAAAACGAAGGACGTCTAACTGATCACCGTCTTCACCTTGCTCTTTTGACTTTGCTTCGATAGCACGGACGTCACCTACAGTCAATACTTTGATCTCTACAGTGCCATCCATAAATTCTACTTCTTTAGTTAATTTCTTGCCGATAAACTTTTTCATTGTGTTAATTCCTTATTAAATTATTTGTTGGGTGTTTCAGGGTTAAATAGATGTTCGTTATGTTTTTCAAAGTCTTCAATCATTTGGTGCATAGTGTGTAATACGCCAAGAGTATCGAATACTTCTTTATGTTTGTCAGAACCGGGTTCAAAGTCTTTAAAACGTTCGAAGGTTCTACGGATGCTAAAGTCGATGTCTTTGTGTATGTTACGGGTAGTTACCTGTAGCACAAAAGCCTTGTCGAATGGTTTAGAATCGGACATAGTATATTCCTTATTCGGTTATAGTTAAAAGCAAAGAGGGCACCGAAGTACCCCCTTGCTGGGTTGTAGCTTATACTAGCTGGTTGTAAACACCGGGGTTAGACGAAGGTGAAGAAGCAGCATCTACTAGAGAAACTGGGCCAGTGAAGTCGCCTTCAATAGTCAGAGACATAGTAGCTTGGTTAGCATCGGTCAGACCGGGAGTGATTTCTAGAGAAGCGATTTTACCTAGGAAGTAAAAATCGTCAAAAGAGTTCTGTACAGAAGCAACAGCGATGCCGCTAGACAGAGTCAACTCAGCGTCAGAAATACGTACGCGGAATACCAAAGAAGTAGAGTTCTTGCGCAGAGTGTCAAGAGCACCGTGCTCAGATGGGATGTAGTTAACAGTGAAGTCCAAAGAAGGAGCATCAGACTGACCAGCAACCTGAGAAGAAGTAGCTTGACCGTAAACAGGAACGTTTACAACGTTAGCAGGAGTACCCAAAGATGGGAATTCACGAACGTTACCAACACCTTTAGGAGCAGGCTGATCAGAAGTTGCAGAAGCAACGCCTTCAACAGAAGCCAACAGGTTGTTAGCAGGAGCAGTTGTGAAGTAAGTAGCCATGTCATCTACAGTAGATGCAGAAGTGATAACGCCAGCGGCGGCGTTGGCAGGGTTTTCGCGGTATGCTAGAGTAGTAAATTTACCAGCAGATAGACTTGAAATATGAGCCATTTTATTAATCCTTTTAGATTAGTTAAAGAGTGTAAAGTCGACTGTATAGTCGGCTCGGTAAAGAGCAGGGTTCGCCTTATCCTTACCAATTATGTTTAATGCACTAGAACCAGTGCTAGTCCCATTTATAAAGTGTTTAGCTTGAAAATAGGTGTCTAAGATGTCAGCTACAGCTAGCATCCTTGTCATACCTTGTCCAGAAGGAACATAAACCTGAATGATGACTTGGCCTTCTATTCCAGAGAAGTGTCCAAACGCATCTTCGCTACTACTTGGTAGAAGTTCAATTTTAACGAACTCCTTTGCTCCTATTTCCCCTTCAAAGTTGCCGGGGTAGGCCGCAATACTTTCAGCTTTCCATGCTGTAGTAGAGAATACAGACTCAATATCCAATTGTAATTTGTTATACTTAGACATAGGTTATACCTCCGTTGCTACTAGTTGTACCAGAGCTACGTCTCTTGTATAAGATACAATGGTATGGGTTGTTGAGTCAAAAGTAATTGTATCGTAAACACTAGGGTCTGCAATATCTTTACTTTTAGCAATGAGGTACTTTTGTGTAACAGTAACACCCTCACTGTTTGTTTCTAATTTAGTCTCTTCTAAAATTACCTTTACTGTAGTATTAGTAGTATTTGCTGTTACTGTAGAACCAGAAGTTAGGTTGCCGAACCCATCAACGACTGGAAAGTCATATTTTTCAGATGAAGAATTAGCAAGCACAGCTTCAAACGCTAAATCTCCAGAAGAAGAAAACGCAACATCAACAGAAGAGGATATTAAGTTTTTATAAGACATTAGAAACCACCTAAGACACGGTGTCTCCTAGTCTTTATCATCCCAGATAGAATCTTTCGAATACGCCTAGGGAGTAAAGCCACCCCTCTAATGTTATCCAATTGTAAAGATCCTAACTTGAGATTCTTAACACTAGATGAGCTGTTAAGGATGTCCTTGTTAGACAACAAATGAAGTGCAAGCTCATAAGTTGCTTTCCTGAGTAGCCTAATATCTCGGCTCACAGACTGCTCTGTTTCAAGAGTAGTGACAAACGTGTAAGTGCTAAACGATTGCTTTACGCCTCTTGAAGAGTCAGCCCAAAAACCTGATCGGGGCCAAGACAAAGCACCATCAGGAACACCAGCTACCCCTTCCCAATCTTGCTGATCGAGCATAGAGGTGGCGGCTATTAAAGCTTTCTTACATTGTGCGGTTGAAACAAACCAGTCTTCAGAATCTAAACGATCGTTGAAGTACGCATTTGCTTCTTCCAGTGTTACATAGGAGTTGTCACCTTTAATCAGTGCCATGTGTTTCTCCTTGTCTTTAAGTTAAGTTAAGTTAAAAGGGCCAGTAATGCACCCCTGTTCTTTTATGTTAATCCCGGTATAGTCACGGTCTCAATGTCGTTAGATACCATGCTGTTTAGTTGCATCTTAGTCTGATTCTGGTCAGCAGGATGGATATAGTTTCTGATACCGTTAGCGTAGCTGTCACTAGCACCATCACCCATTAGCCAAACTTGAGTGGAACTGTAACCTGCTGTTGAAGAACCAATCAAGAACGGCTGTTGTGCGTATTGACTAGCAGGAATCCTCATTACACCGTTGGGGTTTTGAGCGCTGTAACGAATCTTGTAATCATCAACCCACTTAACAGGGTCAGTAATCATCATCTCCGCTTGGGTAGCATCAGGAAATGTTCCTCCGGGCATCTGTGCAGACGAATAGCCATAATCAAGAAGCAAAGTCGTAACCACCATAGAAGCTACTTTACCACGATAAGTCCGGTTGTTACCACGCCCACCGATAGTGAAGTCACCAGCAACAGTTCTATCCATTCTGTTTCCATTGGAAATCCAGTTGGATGATGTAGATAGATTACTACTTATTGAGCCAAAGCTGTCAGCACTGCTCATCAAACGAATGTCGAAACAATTTGCTAGGTTAGACGCAGAAGCGTTGTTACCGCCGAGCCGTACACCATTGTGTGCAATAGAAACGCCGTACCAGTTAGAAGATGAGATGCTCTGGTTAACAATACGGCACTCGTTGTAGCCACTGCCTTCACGACCCCATCCGAACATCAAGCTACCAACTGCAGTCAGTCTTAGATAGATATTATCATTCCCACTAGAGGAGCCTTCGCCTTGATTCCAGATGATTTGATTACTGTAGTGACCATCAGACTTGAACACAACGGAAGTAGCCCAAGGTCTTGAAGATGAGTTGTTAGACGTGCTTCCTTGTGAACTTGTCCCCAAATCAACTAAATCAGCCTTACCGTTCATTTGTAGAGCTTGAGTATACATGCTTGAAGACACTTGCTTCAGGTGTTCATTAGAACCACTAAAGTCTAAAGCCTTATCCCAGTCAGTTAATATAGATGAAGCAACAGGGAGTGCGTGTTCAGAAATACCTGATAAAGATATGTCTGCTGTTGTCTCAGTCACGCCTATTACTACTGTTTTACTTTCGGTAACTGAAGTGTCTTGTGTAGCTGTATAATCCCAAGTACCTCCGTCTGCCGCAGTTAGTTCAGTAGACTTATCAGTAGAAGAAGCATTGTAGTTAGCCTCACAAACACCGTCTTTATTTGAAATATAGAAATCATAACCCATATTGCTTGAGAAAGTATGTGTAACTGTGCTCCCCACCGAAGTCCCACCGAGCATAGGTGTAATATTAACAGAAGTCGCTGAGTTGTATTTAAATCTAAATCCACAGTTAAAGTCTCCAACGGTTATTCCAGACCAGCCTGTAGTTGGCGTAGGTGAAAAACCAATAAAAACTTTATCATTAGTTGCTTGTAAAGCAGGAAGAACATTTGCTGTAATCCAAGCGTCTGTTATTTTAAGTCTATTACCATTGTCAATAGTGTTATCTAGAGTAACGGCAGAACCGTCATCAAGGGTATCTGAGTCTATTAAGTTAGTGCTTGAGGGTATATGCGTAAAGCCAGTAATAGCTGTAGCAGGAGCCGCCGTATTCACAACTATAACATCAAACTGAGAACTTGTAGAACCAAAAGAGTTAGTTCTTGTTACTGTCGCTGTTTGAACTACACTAGGAGTAACATCAGCATACCCCGGAATGTCCTGAGATGTACCTACTATGTTATTACCGCTTAGAGTCAAAGGTGTCATAAGACCAGAAATAGTTGTAGTATAGTCAGCACCCGCAGGGGTTATCTGATAGTTAACTGCTGTGTTCTCATTTACTGTTAAATCAGCTATAGTGAAAGCCGCTGGAGCATAGTTAGCGTCTGCGCCAGTAGAAATAACATTATAAGTTATATCTGCAGTATTGCTTGGAGCAGAAGAACCTGCATGAGTTCCACCAGTGTCTGGCATATACCATGTTTGTGAGGTAGGTGTTTCATCCGCAAAAGTATGTTGATGAGCAGTACCTGAGCCTCCGTTATTAGTGTCTGCCTGTTCAGCCTCTGCTTCTGTTTGAAATAGAGGATAGTAGAAACTACCATCAGGAGACTCAATGTAGTAGTAAGTCATTACTGGCCCATCATAAAGTTCTCTAGAAGTTACTACTGTAGAACATACAGCGTTCTCCTGCTTTAGGAATACCACTAAGCTATATTCTTCATTAGATGTTACTAGCGCTGAACGAACAATTACTTGCCATTCGCTTGCTTGATCACTAAAATGAGAGATGAATAGTCTTCCATCCCCATCGATCCCTGCACGGTACTCGTCAGAGCGTTGTGGGTTAGTGAACATGCCGTTCTCAATCACAGCACCATAAGGTGAATGCTCATAAGTAGCGTTAGGCTTAAGACGAACAGCTAGGTCCATGTCTTCGCCTGTTAGTGTATTGTCTTCTAGAGCCGATACAGAGACTTCAGATGTCAGCATAAGGCCAATCATCATCTTCTTCAGAGGGTCATTGCCAGAGTTATCGAACTGGAAGTATTCTCCATTTTCTGATATAGGGTCACTGCTAGAAAAGAATCCATCGTTAAACTCTGAGCTAGTGTTAGTGCCTTTAGTAGCTAGGTTATTTGTTATAGTAACATCACCGAAAGTTGTTATTGAAGCTGTAGACGCAGTATAAGTGTTAGAGACAAACCTATCATCTGCACCCGTACCCACAGGTGTTACTGTAAACAAGGAGTTAAGCGAGTTTACTACTGGAGCAAGCTGTTGTGCTTGAGTCTGACCGCCAAAGGTAACGTTAGCTTTACGTACAAACCGCATGAGGTCTGCACCACTATCTACGTTTTCTTTAATTGTTATTGTACCGTCTGCTTGAGCAACTGCTTTAATAGAGTTTACAGAGTAAGACTGTCCTGTAGATGCAAGGACAGTAGTATTAGTTGCATCTCTTTGGAAGTCTACAGTGTCTGTAGCTCCAAATTCAATAATACCGATAGCTGTAGCGTTAGCTTGAGCAGTAATGTAATCTGCACACTCTTGCGCATCTGCAAAGCTTGTACCTAATGCAGTTTGAAACTCAGTGTAAGGAACAGCAAAGAACTCAAATACTTTGTTATCAGAATCAGTGGTTCTTACCGTGTTTACTACGTTAACACGAGTGCTATCTTCTTCGTTGACTTCACCTTCTAAACAGGCGTTCCAGTAAGCTGGCTGTGAGGAGCCTACAAAGGTAATGCAGTTTCCGTTTTCATTTCGTTGGATACGAATAGCCATTTGTTATCTCCCTACTACGAATAAAGTTGTTAGTGGTTGTATAAACACAGGCTGATCCGAGCGAATAGCGGGGAGAGCACGAGCGTTTACATCTTCAGCACTAGCAAGGTAAGCTGTAGTGATTGGTCGGTTAAGGAAAGTTTTTCCAGTAGTACCAGCACCGTAAAACAAGGGTTCGCCAGTAAGAGCAAAAGTAAAAGTAACGTTGTTAGAAGAATCGCGAGTAGCCCAAATAAGACCTACTTCAACAGTAGTGTTAGCAAACTGTGGCGTAAGGTTAAAGTCGAATCTGAACTGGCAAAAGTCACCTACGTTTAACTGGGACATATCATAAGAACCAGTGGCCGCGTTGTATAGAGTACCAGAGGTGCTTGCTGAGTTGTAAGAAGTGTTATCAGAAAAAGCAAATAAGCTAGTTACACCTGTAGGCATATAAGCGCCAGAAAATAAACCCTTACCAATATAATCAGTAGTGCCTGAGTGAGGAGCTTCCAATGGGTCAGAGCTATTACCCCAGTAAGGGGTGTCATTGGCTGTTTGACGAGTAGTATCTAAACCAAACCGAAGCCATGAGTTAGCGTCTACCATTGCTTGAGTGTATTCTACATCGTTACCTAAATCAGAGGCACCTGCTGTCCC
>Ga0115103_1571633_pt1 | contig 14514 bp, 1 predicted proteins | sample MBTome_2_FD_89643 | JGI IMG/M metagenome (GOLD analysis project Ga0115103, IMG submission 89643) | Marine eukaryotic communities from Pacific Ocean to study complex ecological interactions - MBTS_5May14_M1_3um Metatranscriptome... | ecosystem: Environmental > Aquatic > Marine > Oceanic | place... | reverse complement strand
TATTCGAACTTAAGAAATGTGGAATATAAAGTATTTATTCCAGCTCTAGAGTTACGTACACGTGTACTTCTCACCTGATACACAAGAACCGTGATAAAATATTACAGTAATTTCGTTGTAATCGGCATAATTTCACTAGCACACTCTGTGCCACATGAAGCATCGCCATTTTAAAGCATGCTCCTTATACTTTTAGCAATCTCAAAATGCTAAAGTTGATAGAAGAGTGGACGAAAAAAGCGACAAAACTATCTTCAAATTCTCAAAAGTCATCATTCATTTGAATAGCTCATTCATTCAATCTATTTATTGTAGACCATGCAAGACTTACAAAAGAATTCACCGTGTTGAAGTCATTTTCTAGCAATTGACCAAGTACTTCTGCGGCAGAACTTTCTTCTCGGCCAATTTGCAGTCTCTTCTGCATTTCATCTAGAATCATATTTGAGCCTAAATCAGATTTCATAGCAATTGTTATGAGTAAAGATCGTTTCAAAGCAAGTAAGTTCTGGCAAATATCTGTGGACTCTTCAAATAGAAGATGAATAAAATTGATGTCCAATGCCTTTTCAGATTCCTCAATGTTTTCACTGAATAATGTAATGGCAAGACTCAAAATGTTCCGACTAACTTTTGATGAACAACTTGAGCAGTGGACAGGTACATAATCAAAATTGTTCAAATTAAATGCACCATGGTCGACCAGTTTATCTATGTTCAATTGTTTCCATGCAGCAATTCTTTTGTGCAATTCAAAATAATCTCTCTCCGCTTCCTTCAGTTGTTGATATAATTGTGTGTATTCTGTGATAACATTTGTATTAGTATCCTTCATTTCGGAGGTTGCATCACTTCCTGCGACATCGTCATTTCGATTATCGTGTCCTTCGTTATTAGCACCACTCCGTCTCCCAGAATGTCTATTAGAATTACCACGTACTCTTGCTTGAATATTTGCAACTAAGCGACTCAATGGGTCAGGCATCTCGGAGTGCAAGATATTACCATCTCCGCAGCCATTTATCAGACCTAAAACATCACTATCAGTTTCATCAATCATATCGAAATTTCCAGAGGAATTTAAAAGTGCTTGTTGTAGAAGAATATCTCTATGTGGACGTTCATCGCTATCTGACGTTTCGGTTCGAAGTTGGTGGGCAAGACTTAAAAGTGACCGTGCCCTATTAGCTGCTGATAGTGGTTCAGATCGACTTGAGGATGGAGCCATAGAAGCTCCATTCAATCTTCGTTTTTTTCCGCCAGATGAGTTATTATTCACCTGTTCCTTACTATTTATCTTCGGGAACTCTCCTAAAAGTGATCTTTTCAACGGACTACAATATTTTGAAAGACCATCAAAATCGTACCTATTTTCACGAGTACACTTCGAAATTCTTTTTGTTAAAACACTTTTCGATTCACTCATCTTTTTCATTGATACTCGGAGGTACCGTATTGATTGTTCAAGGTCATCGTCGTTAGTGATTGCTACTGCTGTAGTTGCTAATGCAGAAGTAATATCATATGTGAATGTTCCACTGGCACAATAACCACACTCAATACAGAAGAATGCATCAAGACGATCATAATTGATGTGGCGGCATTTTCGACACTGAAATGCCACTTCTCCACAGTGTGCACATACTCCACCATGAGAATTGCTCACAACTCTGGTGCATCTTGGACAGTGTATGACTAAGGCACTATTAGATGATCGAGAATTGTTATCCTTTTCATAGAACTCCTCAAATTCAAATTTGAGGTTTGCAGCAATAATAGGAATAGAAAATCTACATGATGATCTACATGCTCCTCTTGATAATGATAAAGTACCACACTTCTGCCACAATTCAGCATAATCTGCTTTCTTTAGTTCATGTACGTCATTCACAGGACGAGGAGAGAAGAATATCCCTATTGTCTTTGCATAGCGACCTCTTGGATCACTGATGGATAAATGAACTTCGGATACAACTAAACGACTTTTCAGTTGAACAAATTTGCTAAATTCAGTGCAAACTGTTTGAAGAAATGATGTCTCCAATCGAGTTTTTTTCATTCCTGTCATTTGATCAGCTACCCATATCGATTCAGGGCTTTTGTTTGACACCTGAAATGATTCTAACCTCTCGCTATGACAAAATATGCATGTTGCTAAATCAAAAGTCAATTTTTCATCGCTCCCTGGTTTATCGATTTCCAAAAGCAACGCATCTCTTCCTGCCATAGATAAGTTTGTTTCTTGAAAAGTTGCTGTTTGCTTTGTAAAACAGGCAACAACTACTCTAGTGAAGTGTGAGACATCAATGTTACCAATAATCTCTCTGAATGAAAAGCATGCATTCAGAAACTGTAAATATTCTGTGGCCCGACATCCAAGAATGCCAATATCTCTCAAGCATACACCGCTCAGAGTCTTGAAGAAATAATCCATTTCATGGGACGGTAGTGATCTTACGAGGCAGCAGGCAATAGTACTTGTGGCAGCCCTCAATGAATGATTATTTCCGTTTAGAACAAAGAGAATGATAAAGCTATAAACGTCACTTGAGGTTAGACCATTTTCTCCATTGAAAAGTATAGCTTCTGGTGATTCATAACCAGCATCTGGAACACTCGCATCGTCCCCCTTTCTGGGCTGTTTGACTTCTAAATCTGTTCCAGTATCAGTGCTAAGGATTCCGTATTGGTCACCTTGAAGCTGTGTATCCACTGACAACTCAAGTTTATCTTTATTCATTGCTGAAGCCATCAACTCGAATATTTTGACCTGACTAACTGTAGGTAGCGAGCATGCAAGCCAGAACATTAGACAAATCGGTGGACGCTCCACAAGTTTAAAACTATCATCGTCCCTCTCATCTAAAACTTCTGTAGGTTTTCTTTTTGGTAATTTATGAGATGCGCAAAACTGTCGCCAATGGTTTCTTCGGTTCTTCGTCATTGATATTAGTTCATCTAGGATCTTGTTGACATTTTGAGCGTTATCACTAGAATGAACATCTTCTGAAATTAAATCATGTACGCCGATTAATCCACCTGAACATAGTGTTTCCCAACTCAGCTCTGATGACATCCAATTGGTTCCACATCTGCGAGCTTTTTCTTTCACATCGAGACCTGCCCGCAATGCTCGTTTACAATGCACTAACAATTTCATGAAATGAAACCCAAAAACGTAATGATATCTCACTTTATGATAAATCGCTTGCCTCCCTCCACAAAGGCGTTTTAAAATCTTTTTTGCTTGCGCTCGAAGAAGAACAGAAGGGCTAGTACTTATAATCTCACATAAAGGAGCAAACCAAACTTCCCATGCTTCAGATTGGGTATTTGTGATTAGTTTTGACGCATTAACTGTAGCATAAGAGAGCAACTCTAGTGAAGATTCAACAATAGAGGTTTCATTTGAGCTTGTCAAGAACGAAATATGTGATGCATCTTTATTTGGACCAATGTGGTGTCGATGCCACACCAATTTTTTAAGACCCAAAAATACACCATCTTGATCATCTCTTTCCGAATTTTTCTTTCTACTCTGCGAATCTGATTTCAACAATAATGCATCAATATTGCATGAGGGTGATTTTCCTTGATTGCTGATAAACTTGGATGTATGGTTGCATCCACTTGACTGAAAATTCTTTACAGAAACTTGTACTATGTTGCATAGTTGTGCATGGAGGGGAGGACTACCCGCGCTAAGAGAGTCCCAAATGATTGGTTGTAGCGTAAGATTTACCTCTTCGGACACAGAATTTGATGAGATCGAGTCATCGGAAGATAACGTGCGCTGTCTATCAATGGCTGCGTGATTTGTCGTCAAATTGTCTTTATCAACCCATCTAAAATACGCACATCGGTGTTTACGTTGCATTCCACATATATAAAAGCGTCGACCTTTGTTTTCTCCGTTCGAACATCTCCTTCGCACCACAGGAACCCCATGAACGTCACAAGTGAGTTTGGATTGTGCCTTTCCATTACTTGAATCAAATGTGGCTGTTCTCTGTGCGTATGTACTTTGCAATTCTATTTTAGTACTGCTCTGTTTCTTCTCTTCCTCTGACCTTTGTGACTTTAAAAGAAGGCATGTCATGGCACGAAGGCAAAATACTAAACAAAACCTCTTTCTATTAAAAATAATAGATCCCTCGTCATCAGTAGTAAGCTTGGAAATCATTGTACAAGCTAGCAATATATTCTCACAAAGAGAATCGCAAATTTGCCGTCCAAATGTTACTTCATCCTCTCCTGAACAAGTTTCAAATACCATTGTCAGAAGTAGTTGGACTACTGGTAGTGGGTGGCGTACCATGGGAGTTTCGACACTGGATAAAGAGACAGAAAGATCACGTAGAAGCTTATTGAAAACCTGTTGATGGACTAAACGTAAACTTGAACTGCTTTTCTCTTTAGTCTCGAGGTTCATCTTATGAATCATTTGTAACTGAGATGAATTTTCATCTTCGCCCTCAGCAGTCATAGCTGATCCAAGTTCGTTGTTTTCTGATACTGGCTGCATTTGTTGCATGTGTGCACATGTCATCTGCTGTGTAGCTAGGCGTAACTTTTTGCCATTGATTACAACTGAAATACTTCTTGAAAACATATTATTATTTGCAAATGAATATCCTTCATCATAACAGCCTCGACATAAATCGATATCATGACCTTCTTCGTGAGAATATCGTGTACCTTCGATTGGCACCATATTGCATCCATCACATTGATATGCATTTCGTACAGGTGGTGCATCAACACCACTATCACATTCTAACCCAGCATCAGATTGTAAGAATGCTTTTCTGAAAATATCTGCTACAATTTGACAACACTCTTTCACAATTACTTTGTCTTCAGACTTTAATGCAGTTGACAGAAAGTCGAGACACGCACCCTGACACGTTCCCGACGAGTATTCATCAATAATAATTGCTTCGAGTAGAGCTAACTCTACTAATGCTGGCACAATAGAAGATACATACATCGTTTGACTGAATAAATTAAACACCTTCATCGCTTCCTGCGAAATCGATTGATCGATGGTCATCGATCCCGTCAAGTTATGGATACATGCTCTATATGTAGAAGGACGATTCTTGATGATGTATAGTGCTGATGCAATGCAGTCGTTCAAAGTGCTCACACACTTTGGTGATGATTTATTGCTCTCATCAGGACAGTAGTTATCTACTTCCATAGCATCCTCGACAGATTCATCTTCTTTGTCCATGGATAGGGCGCTCAGATAGTTCAAAACTTCAGATATACCAAGCAATGTGCCTTCATCTAAAAGAGTTTGTCTACCTTGTTCGTCATTCTTGACTTCCCCGAGTAACGCAACAACGTTGTAGCGCACATCTCTTTCTTCTACAGAGTGCAGAGCAGTTATTTGAATAAGTCTTTTTAGTGTTTGAAGGTTGAGTTGAGATTGGTCTTGATTCTGGTCAAAAAGTTGAAAAATGTGTGTCACGGCTAAGATGCTCGCATTCAGAATACGTCTACATTTTTCTTCTTCAGATAAATATGTTGGTGAGCTCACTTGTTTGGCCATTGATGTATTGGTAGAAAAAATGTCAAAAGCATGCTTCGAAACGGGAAAGAGGTTACTCATTTTTGATCGTTCTTGAGCATAGACCTCAATGGAATCGATGGCTGTAAAATCTCGGGCAGAATCAAAAGATCCTCCAAAGCAAACAGAAATGAATCCAGTACGGGCACCTATCAATATTTCTTCATCTGTGAAAGGAATGTCGTACCATCTTTTCATACCTTGAGTAAATTGAACAGGTCTTCCCAGAATCACAACTTTTCGGGGCATACATTCTGGCTTTGATGACCCCAAAAGGATCCTAATGCCTGCAATAACGAGAAACGAAGGTACATTATTGTCAACTGATGAGTTTTCTATGTTTCCAACTCGATGAATATCATCAATTTCATTCTCCTGCTCCAGTTCCAAACCACTAGAAGTAAAACTTAAGATCAAAGTGTAGCCTTCTGCCTTGCTCTTTACATGCTCATTCATATTGAGTCTCCTTTTCCCTAACTTTGGACCATGATCTACCCCCTCGACAATGAATTGAAGGTCATCTCTTTCACTGATGTTTATGAGGTCTTCAAATATTGTCACTGGAAATATTGGCTGCGAGTTGCACACTGATATTGATGAAGGATTTGAATTGTGCTCTGTTTGGGAGACTTCACGATTATGTAAGTTATCTCTTTCACAATCCAGATTTGATATGCCACAAACAGGGGATTTCTCGTCGGGCTCTTCACCAAACATGAGCAAAGAACCATTTGATGTGAAAAGAACAATATAACCTCTCTCGACCACTTTCCCATCCACACTAGTGAAACCATTTTCAGTACCTGATACGTACGGACCAGAAAACGCACAAATCCCCTCATAGGACGTAAGAATATTGACCCCAAGTCCCCGATTCGATGAAGGGGCTTTTATTTCTGAAACTTTCACCTGATACTGATTAAACTCCAAACAGAGGAGTCTCGGTTGATTATTCGTTATCGATCTCCCAACAAATGAGGCGCGGTAAGAGAAGACACCGTTTCTTTCGACAATTCCTAGCTCTATCCAATTTGTGAATGGGCCAGTTATAGAACCACCGGGGTGATCATTTCCAACAGTATGATGATTTATAACATGAGGAAGTAGTTCGAAACTCCCTATAATCTTACCATTCTTGTCAAGAACAAATGCAATCAAAGAAGATGATATACACTTGTACAGTAAAATATCACTTTGTTTCAAATGAATTAGGGATGTTCCTTTCCCAAAGCTCAAGGACGTAGATCCAGGTAGTCCCACACTGATATTAACAGAGCGAGATATGCCTGTTGTCGGAAAAGGAAATGGGTCTCCATAATCGATATAAGATTCGCCTTTATCCTTGAGATAACCATTGTGAAGAACAATGTTGAAGAAGCACATTCTTCCTGTGTCAAAAAGAAGGCCAATTTTAAAGGTTTTGTTGGTAAATAAACTAGGTTCAATTGTTTCGTTGAGGAGATTATCATCTCTACAAGGAATAACAACTCCAGCACACATTTTTACGTCTTCGTAATTAAGTATGTAGGTAGAAGAGGGACGACATATGTAAACATTGTCAGAATTCGCACAAGACTCTACTGTTCTGATATCGAAAAATTTCACAAACGAAGAACCAAATACCACAACAATTTGCCCAGCTGATTCGTCAATCCATTCTGACCGAAAAATGTAACTCCTTTCAAATTCATCATCTTCTAGGTCTAGGCTTAAATCAATTCTAGCGTCAATTTTTTCACATGAGCTGCTAAGAAAAAACACAGATGCTGTCGATGAACCCCAAACTGCCAATTTAGAATCGTCTTCCCGACAAATATTCATTCCTACAATGTTGAATGGTACTTTTACAGATCCAATGATGCCAAGTTCTGTGCGATCTAAATTTGATTCTGTTGGCGTGTTCGCATGCCGAGTATTCACTAAAGGCAAAGCTGGGAAAAATAAGATAGAGCAAGCATCCGCGATTATTATACGACCACGGTTGTCTACCGTCATTGCATCCCTTTTCAGATCGTTCTTAGACAAGAATGTTCCCTTTCTGCGATCAGTGCTACAATCCGTCGATAGACGAGGGTTAATTGAGTTTGGCTTTGTTCCTCGCACAAAAGCAAAAGATCCTGAATCGAGATAGGTGACGTCCATACTTTTACCACACCGGCAGTGCAGTTGGAGATCCAAAGTATCACATATGCTTATATGCGACCCAACAGCAGTTTGATTGCTGCCATCTTTATGGCTATTAATAGTTAGAGAGTTCAAGTTACCTGCTCTGTCCCATTCTTCAACACACGAGTCGAAAAGATCAAATAGTTTCTTTGTAAGACCATTCTGTCTTGCTCTTTCAGCGAAGTGATTGATGCTAGATAATGTGACAGATGGGAAATAATGTGATGCAATATGCGTTGCAGCCTCCAACAACTTCACATCTTTCCTTGAGTCAGATTCCTTTGTAAAACCTAGAATTTTGTCACAGATTTTACCTGGTGCCTTGTCATCATAGAAATGGACAACGCTTTTATCATCTTGTGGATTGATGCATTTACAAGCTCCATTTCCATTTGAAGAGCTTTCGGCACCACAATCACAAAAGAAGGAGCTCTTTCGAGAATACCCAACATCGTGCCCCTTGTGACATATTTGAGCACAAATAGAACAACATCCTTTGTCCCAAATCAACCCACATGTATAACAGTTGTACCAATGTTGTTCAGAAAAGTCAACTCCAGTTGAGACATACGTACATTGTTCATACTTTTTGTTTTTGTTTTCTGACTCTCGTGCGAACGTTCCACTTTGAATTTTCAATTTAGTATCGTGAATAAATCTATAAAATGTCTCCAATACTATTAACGCTCGATTTTGGCCTGGAAACTCATTTATATTGTCTGACACCGCTAAAGACAGCAATTCATCACCAATAGTGCTAATTTCACCAAAGCGAGTAGCTAAAACATAGAGTAGGAATTGAATATGTTCTGAGTTCTGATTAGTAATCCAGTCGTGAAGATGATCACGGATTTCTTGTAAGACAATTTGACATGATGGGTTATCATTCTGCGATCCTGAGAGATACGCAATAATGAAACTTAGCTCTCGGCTTAAGGAATGAGAAATCTTATGATCCATGAGCGATACACTTCCTCGATTACATATTTCGTTTTGCACCAAGTCTTGAATGGCATCCCGACTTATCCCGTTCCAACATTGTACGATAGACGACTTCAGTATTGAATCTTCAACCATATCACTTCGATATTTGATAATACTATCCCCTTCTGTTTCTAGAATCATCTTTAAAATAGTGATCGCCTTCAACCTTACAATCGTATTTAAACCAATTGAATTCTGTCTCATACATATATTCATGAGTAACTCTAACTGAGAACTCTGAATTCCTTCATTCCATTTAAGAAACAAAGGGCTATAACTTCCACTCTTGTGCGACAAGATGCTTAAAATATCTACACCAGATACATCTGCAATTGAAAAAATGCTTGTTGCATTAGGAACACCCAAACATGACAATAGTTTAGAGCATGAAACCCCAAATACTAAATTGTTTTGATAATTGTCAACTCCGTCTATAGATATGAGCTCTATCACTTTGATCATACTTTCACAAGCAATATTCACATCGTCCTTATGATTTTGAAACAGATATTTGTTCTTTGCAATCAATTCGAGGCCATTTAGAGAACTTTTAATAGCTCTAACTTTCAAAATGGAATCAAAATCTTCATCTTTTCTCAACAGTTGATTTGCTACTGCTTTTGCACACTGTTGAGTTCTATCACTTAAGAATCCACATGAGCATAACTCCGCAAGGAAATGAAGGGTTTTTGACACTGTAAATCTGGATTCATGTTCTTTGACTGTATTTTCTGACCTACTAGTAGTATTACAGTGACTGTCACTTGAACCAGCCCTATTCACAGAGTGTTTCTCTCGCCCTTTGCCATTGTTAAGACTCATTCGAAGTAATGATGAAATTGTTACCATTCCGCTTACTGCTACGTGAAGGACACCAGACCACCTAGAGGTTTCCTTCAAAAGTTGCTGCACATCATCTGAAAGATTCAAGTTATCATTATCAATCTGCGTAGAACAACCAAGCAATGTTTCGGATAAAATCATTTCCCATTCTGCACCAGCACGATATTCCGGCAAGGTGGCAATCCAGCTATCAAGCGAGACCGAATCCTGCAGTTTTCCATGAATTCTAAGTGCCGAATGCGGACAAAAAGTCTCTTTAATAGAGTTCGAAGTAGCATGAGGAACTTCATACAAAATTGATTCAAGTATTGCTGAATCAAGGTTACATAATCTGCACACAATCTCTTGCCAGCCATTATTGCCTTCGTTCAAAGTTTTATTGGCATGCTGGCTCTGTAATGACATTAAAACCAGTGCTAATTCGAATTCTTGCTTCTGTGGGTAAGCAACTTCATTATTCTTCAAGAGTTCAAAAATAGTTGATATCATTTTCAAATATTGCGTAAATATCTTTGAAGAGAATTCCACTAAGGCATCCAGAGCGTCATTGGACAATGTTAACGCATATGCAACTTGTATTCCAGGTCTTAGCCGACATTGACTGTCAAGCCAATCTGGATGGAAAGGTGCGGCCCCTATCAAATTACATACTTCATGAAGACGGCAAAGACCGTCCATTCTGGACTCGTCGTCTTCCTCATCTTCAAGAAAGACGTGCTCACCACTACCCGAGTCGATTGACTCATCAGATGCATCACAATAGGCACCACCATCTTCTAACGATTCTAAAGAATCTGCAGATACATTGCTATCTTTTCTTTTTATCATGGACAAGAATGCCTCATTACTGGATGATGTAAACATTGATATACGAAATGATAAGTATATCACCAATGCTTCCATTGACACGAATTCTCCACTTGGTGTAATATTCTTATCGAAGTGAAAGTCCTTTGTCATAGTCTTTAATATTGCCACACATTTGGCAACTCCCCCTTTCACAAATGTAGAAGAATTATGCCGCCCGTGTACTTGGATGTGGCCTCTTTTCTTCAACACTTCTGTTAGAAAAGAATCAGGCATATTGTTCTTATCGTTTTCAACTGCTGTAAAAATATTACAAATTTCATCCCTAATAGACATGATCTTCGCTGCACTTCCGTATTTCTTGAATGCATTCACTGACAATTGTTCACTCGACCATTTTTTTGGATCCCACCCGCATAACTTTCCTGACGCATTCCAAGAAGCAAACGCCAAGTGACAATGGTCTTTCGACGCAGAATCAAATCCTAAGTTCAAGGCCATCTCGTAGATTCTTGAAAGTGATAAAAAGTCCTTAGAAGATAGGGGACTAGTCAAATCACTGAGATCTACAACTGGGAGCGATGGTGTCTCACAATCTGCAAAAATACTCATGAAATGATTTTCGCAATTGTACCATTCATATCCATCATTAATATCACCGTCTTCTTCTGCGCTAAGAAAAAAGTTTGCTGGAAAATTGTAGTAAGCACGCCCAATTTGTTGAAATAAGCGATCAGATAGACTCTTTCCACCACCAACCAAGTCAACCATTGTTGAAATAAGTATGATAACCCTGGCCAAAAAACCGGATATTCCATCTTGATCAACGTATGCTCTGCGAAGTTTTTCTACCTTTCCAATTTCTGTAAGACACTCATCTAGCATCTTCACAGTCCTAGAAAGCGTCTTCACCTGTTCTTTTCTCGGTAAACGGCAAACAGCCAAAATGAATAGTCGAGCATCTTTTCTTGACAGTGGAATAGAATCATCCAGCAATCTCATTCTTCTGTCTTCCGGAATCTTAGTTTGGCAAAGGAATGGGTCCTTCAAACAAGCGCAAATACTTGAAATAAAAGTATCACAGAGGAAACGCTCGACGACAGCTTCTTTCATATGTGTCGGTAATGACTCAGTAGTTAAATTAGAAGCAACTAAAGCGTGATGGAGCGATGATATATATAGAATATAATGATTTGATTCTTGCTCACATGTACTGTTTCTCTTTGCTATGAAACCGAAAGTTTTGAATATTGTGAGTTTATCTGTGATGCTCCCCAACAAGTTTGGATAAGACGAAGTAGAGTTGCCAAGGTCATGATAAGCATTGCCTCTTCCAATTGTCAGACTAAGTTTAATATGTGCTGCCCAAAGCATCCTTTCATTTCCTTCTGATCTGTGGCGCGTTTGAATGGTAGCATTTCTATCTACAGCGTCGTTTGTTATGAGATCCAACCGTTGATCGACTATAAGGCGCTGAAGATTTTGGCCCAGTTCGATGAAGTGACGAATTACGGTTGGTTGTTTCAAACAACAAGGCCTCAGGTAAGATCTCAAGTGTTTAGACAACTTCACTTCTCTTTTAGATGCCACAGTTGGTGCAATGCACATACATCTTCGTAAGGTATTCAAGCAATCTACCACGTTACGAGTTCTAGTTGTAACAATTTCGGTATCCGTTAAATCACAATCAATTACAGCATAATAGCAGCCAACCATGCGCAACAGAGTATTAATCAACGTTTGAATTGCCTTTTCTGCAACTGCAGATTGTTTCTTTTTGCTGTCGCGGGGGATCATAGCACGTATAAAGAACGATAGAAACTGTCCATGCCTACACATCCCGGCTGGGTCAAACTGAGGAAGGTTAGGTATGAGCGGTTCTGTAAGTGAAAATGATTGCAACATAGATTCTTCGGTCTTTGCGCTGCCATCATTCAAAACTTCTGCATCATTAGAAGATGATAAAATCGTGTTGAGTGCGTTGAGAAGTTCCTTTGTTGCCATAGAACATAATTTCGTATCCAAAATAACGAAACTTGAGAGGTTCTCGTCATTTTTATGGGTACGATGACGTTCACAAATTACAATTCCATACTTTAATGCAAAGGCGGAACCAATAGCAATCAAATTCGAAGCTATATCAGACTCTGAGCCGTCAAATGTAGAAGAGGATTCTGCGCTTGATCCAGCACTTCGTGCCAGCATCTCAATCACTCGATGAACTTGGGGGTAAAACTTAGAATGTGGCACGACATCTCTTTTCAAGTTAATACGACTCATATTTTCGCTTCCAAAGTTTTCATTCAGCAATAGATACCCCATAGAAGGACCTTTGTCCAATGGAAAAACTGATGAAGACAGGAAGTTGAGGTCTGGTTCACGTATATTTTCTTGTAAACATCGATGGTGAGTCTTCAAAAGGAGATACATCAGCCGAGATGCTTCACTGCTCATGCCCAGTTTTTGAGGTGCTGATTTTATTCCTATTCTTTCATTACCTTTATCTTGAATAAGTTGGCAGTATCGATCGATTTCTTTATCTGGAACACGAGAAGCACATAAACTACCACTGTCATGGCTCATATTTATGATACGGGCAGCAAACGTTACTAATGCTACATTTCCAGGAATAGAGAGCTCGTATCTTTCAGGATTACTACACTCCTTTGATTTTCTTGGCCTTCCTCTTTTCTTCTTTTCGTCAATAGAACTTTCCTCTGTGATTGTTAAGGAGTACACAAATTCCTGCTGCTGAATAATAGGTCTTGGGGCCATTATAAAATCCCAGTTATTGTTGGCATTTCTGTCGTGATCTAACATAGACGATAACATTTGAAGAGTCCGTTCTTGACCATTTGAACACTTAACGAATGCAACCGCAGATAAGGTTTGTATGAATGTCCAATTTTCAAACGTAATTATATTCTGTTCATAAGAGCTCATAATATCAACAATCTTTGATGAAGAATTCAGGTCTGTTGCGAATAGATATTTGTACAAGACTTCATATTCTTCGGTTAAACCATCTCTACCTTCTTGTTCATTGAATACTGCCTCAACACCAAACGTTTCATTCGTTATCCAATTCATATCTGCACAGTGCGCCATCACACTCCATAAATAATTCCATACAAGAGCTTGAGTAGTATTCATACAAAACAAATTATCTTCAGTCCCTGATGAGAATGTTGGTATGGTACCTTGAGTTGACTTGATCACAGGTATGGACTTTCCAAAATCATTCCATGTCAAACCGGAAATCAAATTCTCTAGCAAAATAAGATTTGACCACATACAAGTCTGTATCCATTGAGTGCTAGTTTTCAGTTTGCTATCCTGAATGTCAACAAATGTATCCGATATCGAAGCCTCAGATAAAACGGATATGACGGTAACAGACCCTACTACACAACTCAATATAGCCCTACCTAAAATGCCTCTTGTTTCAATTATTCTATTATTTTTTGATGATTCACTTAGTCCTAGTTCCAATCTGGACCGATCGGTGAAAAGTATCTTCGAAAGTAGATAGATCATGCCTGATAAAACAGTAGCTTGGTGGAACTTGATTTTTTTTTCCAGAGTGCGATCCTTAGTACTGTCTATTGAGTCCTTTGAGATTTTCTGTATTAGGTGGTTGATTATGTGGGTCGTAACGATGATCACATTCGCATCGTGACATTCCTTTAAAGTTTCATGTTCAGATCGTTCAGGAGAAGAGGAAGAAACCTTGGAATCATGCATTGACCGCTTCAATCGCATACATCGCAAGTCACAAATAGCTTGGATAGCATCGTTACATCGATGCTCGGATTGAGAGAGTGTCTGGAGATATTGGAGCAAGTCCACAAATAATGGACACGATTCGTTTGAGTTTCTGCCCGATGGGGATATTGCCATGCCTCGGGAGGTGCACGATGATTTAGTTGAAGATCTTGTAGCGTATCTCATTGTGGTACTTTGACGATCCTTTCTAGATCCAGGAAGCTATTTGAATTACCGCAAGATGTCCACTGGTAATAGTATCATGTGTAAACAATTCAGAATGATGGAGATGTAAAGGTTTTGAACTAAATTGTACTATTTCCTGTAGTAGGTACTTCCTACCTTGGACAATACTGCGACGATTTGGGAGAAAC
>Ga0115103_1253829_pt1 | contig 14591 bp, 20 predicted proteins | sample MBTome_2_FD_89643 | JGI IMG/M metagenome (GOLD analysis project Ga0115103, IMG submission 89643) | Marine eukaryotic communities from Pacific Ocean to study complex ecological interactions - MBTS_5May14_M1_3um Metatranscriptome... | ecosystem: Environmental > Aquatic > Marine > Oceanic | place... | reverse complement strand
TTCTTGACAGGAGGATTCGCAGCCATTAAGGTAGCAGCACTGGCAGCAGCAGCATCTATAGGAACATTCGCAACTACAGCAATAGCATCTATAGGAGCATTCACAGCCACAGCACTAGCATCTGCAGGAGCATTTCTCGCAACGGCAGCAGCATCTATAGGAGCATTGTTCACAGTAGCAGTAACTTCAGTAGGAGCATTCTTGGCCGCAACAGCAGCCTCTGTAGGAGCATTCTTACTTACTGCAGGAGCAGCGGTAGGATCATTCTTAGTAGCAGCACTCCCTTTTATACCTATAATTATAGGCATAGTAGCCGGACTGTACTTGTTATGGAAGACGGGTGTAATGGTTTGGAACATGCTTAAATCCCTGTTCAGTTACTTAGTAGATATAGGAGGAGAAGTGGGAAGCGCGTTTGTAAGTGCTGCTAACGCTATACTTGCGCCTTTCAGACTCGTAGAAGATACTATTATGGGAATATGGAACAGGACCAAGAAAGTCGTGAGTTGGCTAATGAGCTGGTTCTCAGGAGGAAATAGTAAAACAATTATAGGTAAGAAAGAAGCTTCAGTGACTAACCCGCACACCGACAGTTATGTTGCTCGAAGGAGCCTCACACCTACATCGTCCAGAATCAGTAATCAGAACACGTCAAACAATACAAATAACTCAACTACTAATGCTCATACTATTAACGTGTCTCTAGACACTCCTCAAGCAGTTAGGGAATTTAGCGATTCATTAGGTATAGAGCAACCATTAATCCATTAGGAGAGTACTCATGCCGAGATCAGGAGAGTCCAGAACAATAATAGTGACAGAAAGTACCTCAGGCAAAAACGCCTCACAGGTACTTGTGCTGGACTCTGTAGATAGCTTCACAGTATCAAACAGATCCAAAGTAGTTAAACACCCTGTAGAAGGTATGGGGTTTAGTTTGACCGATCACGCGTATAATGAGAATACCAAGATACATATGACGGGTATGATCTCAAATGCTACACGTACAAAAGAAGTTGACTTATTGACGGCTAGGAACAGGACCGTTGCATACATTAAGAAGTTAGATGAGAAAGTAGCTGCGTACGAACTTGCTGCTGAATCAGCGACGGGAGGAAATGTATTAGAAGCTCAAATAACTGCAGGGATAGTTAGGGATAAGTCAGACCGAATTGCACGCGATGTAAGAGAACTCCACAAGTACATGGGAATATCCAATATTACTCAACTATCACAAGTAAATAACGGGAGTAGGAGCGATGAGAGTGTGAGCCAAGCGTTGCTCCAGAGGATACGAAATGAACACATATTATGTACAATAAGACACCCTCTAAAAGGAACCTTCACGAAAATGGCATTAGTAGACTTCCAGATGCCTAATGTGACAGGTCCTCAAGCACTCTTCGTAAACCTTACATGGGAACAGCAACGAGTGGCGGAAGTTAAAATATCTCAATCTCAGTACAGTACAGTCAGTGTTGCGACTAAGAAAATCAATGGAAAGCACCAAGGCAAGAAGAAGAGGAAGCTTACTAATCGCGAGATAAATATAATCGAGTCCATGTATGAAGGTAACATATCACGAGAAGCTCTTGAAAATCACAGAGACACTAAATAAGGAAATTCTATGAGCAGAGCATTTATACGACAGTACGAGATTATCTTACAGTCAGCAGGAAAGAAAGACATCATAATAGCTTCTGCAGATATGGAAGATCCTTTACACATAACCTTTAAAGTAGCTTTTGGAGGAGATGTAAGTAAGACGGGATTAGCACTTCTAATATATAACTTGGGAGAACAAACACTCAATTATTTATACTCTGACCCCAACCTCGGAGTAACGTTGAGGGTAGGGTACAGAAACAATCCTATACAAACATTATTTAGAGGAACACTAGAAGCTATAACTACTGACACGGAAGGTAATGGAATTAGAACATCCTTACGTGTAAAGAGCGGGAAAGCTCTAGGGGAGATTACGGTAGAACGCAGTTTCAAAGGCGATAAGATATATAAGTTAGACGTATTAGATGCCTTAATGGGGGACATATACTCAATTACTCAAGGGGGTATATCAGTACCTACACGAACTCAGCTTGAAAAGTTCGATGATAAGACTTACTATACTAGAGGATACACGTATAAAGGGAGGATGACTACTACACTTCGCAGAATATTAGAGTTCATGGGACTACAATTCACCTGCATGGACAATGAAATAGTTATAAGTAGAGTAGGTCAAGACCCTAAATACATAGGAATTGAGCAGTCAGGAGGATTCCTTTCGGGAATAGAGGATTCTTTAGATACTTCAGCTGTAGGTCAAGTAGCTGCAGGCACAGCAGGAATATCAGATACTCTTAGGACATCAGCATTTATAGACCGCGTACAGAGAGTAATGGACTCAGCACCTAGAGCAGAACTAGGGAAGAATATGTTACAGATCCCTGTACCTGTGGGGAACGACGGAAAGAAAGCATCTGGAGACTCAACCCCCTCGACAGGTGTCAAATTTAAGATGTTCATGGACCCTACCTTACGTCCAACACAGTCCATTGTAATAAACAGTGACAAGGGAGACCACGTATATGATAACGAGATCCACGTAATTCAAAAAGTAGATTTCTCAGGTAGTTATGAAGGTAATGACTGGACAGCTACAGTAGAGACAAGAGCATTAGATGCCAGTATACAGACCACTATAGCAAGCGCAATGAAATTAAAAGAACAGTATACACCTACGAGTGCAGACGCTGTACCTAAGGAGTTTGTTGATTTATGAGAGAAGAAATATTTAGCCAGCACGTAGAACAAGTACTTGCAGAACAGCATAACATGATACCTGCACAGATATTAGCGTACAATGCTAAAGAACAAGTAGCTACTGTCATTCCACTAGTTAAGACTATATTCAAAGACTTATCTACAAAAGACCCTATAGAAATACACGGTATCCCAGTAGTTACTTACTCTAACTCCACTGCATGTATTCAACTACCTATCGAAGCAGGGAACAAAGGATACTTATTCTTTCAAGACAGGAGCATTGACCGTTTACTGTCAGAGAACACATCACGTGGGACTTTGCCAATGGACCCCGTAGACCCTCTAGACGCTAGACTTAACGATTACTCCGACTGTGTGTTCTTCCCAGGATTTTCAACATTCGATTCTGCCCACGGAACTTCTAAAGATCTTGTAATTCGTCAAGGGATACCTGTACCTAAAGGAGTATATGGAGATGATGTACTGAGTGAGAAGTTAGCACTGGATATAAAGACCCAGCTATCTACACTTACGGAAGGAACAGGTACTCCAGAATTACCTACTCCCAGTATAGAAACATTGATAGGTGCAGTTGCTCCTATAGTCGGTGCAGCAGCAAATTCTTTAGTATCATCTTACTTAGGACCTATTGCAGGAGAAGTAGCAGGAGCACTAGCAGAAGAAGCATTCACTCAAGTAGCAACAGCAGTGGCTTCAGAGATCGATACCTCAGCACTTCCTAACTTATCAGGTACTGGACAGTCAGATGATGCAGTAGCGTCCGCTAACGAAGCTTTGGGGCAATTACAGAAAATAGCACAGGATGCGTTAGATAAGGCTGTAGAGTATGCCCAAGGACTTGAGCCTGATAAAGAAAATAAGCCAGACCCTAGTAGAGAAGTTGTAGTAACTCTCACAGAGACTGGGAACTGTGTAATACTCACTCAGAACGCCAGCATCACTGTAACGTTAGAGGGAAGCATTAATATTATAGCCCCCGCAGGCGTAAACATTGAAGGGAACTTAAACGTGACCGGAGAAGTTACAGCGGGTAACATAGGGCTACAAAGCCATCACCATAACGGTGTCCACGGACCTACGTCCTCGTCACTACCATAGGAGTCAATTATGGATCTAGCACTAGACCTTAACGGTGATTTAATACTTGAAGATAACAAATTCGAGATCAATCAACGCGGAGGAGAAGAAATTAGACAGCGTATTCAGATACGCCTAAAACTGTTCTATCAGGAATGGTTCCTTGACCGTGAAGAAGGCACCAAGTACTATGAGTTGATATTCCTCAAGGGCACTTCTAAAGAGGAAGTTGATCTGGAACTACAGCAGAGAGTACAGAATACTGAAGGAGTACGTTCAATATCCTCGTGGAACTCTGAAATAGATGAGAGAACTAGAAAATACTCCGCAACATTTATTGTAGTTACATTAGCAGAAGAGTATTTGAGTTTAGATACAGAGGATCTAGGAATATCCATATGATTGAATTATACGTATCACAAGACATTGAACAGCAAACAACGATCACCTTAGGACAGACAGCTTATGTCTACCAGCTTATATATGATCAATATCAAGGATACTGGAGATTTTCACTATTCTTAGATACAGGAGAAGTAATAGCAAAAGGTATACGAGTAGTTACAGGACTAATGCCTCTAAGAAGGTACAAAAGAACCAACGACCCTAACGGCATATTCCTAGTATTTTCTGAAGACCCAGCAGATGAGTCACCTCCTAGGTTCACAGACATGGGAAATAGGACTAAGATATATTTCATGCATCAAGATGATGCGTCAGCCCTTGGGATACCTCCTAAGTACAGAAACTTCACACAACCAAGTCCCTTAATCAAAGGTACTTACTAACTAGTTATGTATAATCAATAATTAAATAGGAAAAAAATAAAATGGCATTTACTATTCAATCAGTTAGAGCCCCCCAAACCGTGGCCGTCCCAGCAACAACAGGAAGTACAGTTATAGTACCTAGATCACAGCGCTCTTACTTGTCAATTACAAACTTGTCAGATACTGAGTACTTATTTCTAGGACTGGAACATGACGGAGTACTGGACTCTGGAGAAGTTATAGGCCCTAGAGCTAAACAGATATATGAAGGTACACTATACAACTTTGAGATTCGAGGATATGCTACAGGAGCCCTTAACGTAGCATATCAGGTTATTTAAGTGGTACGGTATCTAAGGAAAGAGGAGGGCCGTACAGGACGGAACTGTAAATATTTCTGGAGGGCACTTATCTCTCGCTACTTCACTCAACTACAATCTGCCCAAAGTCAATATTATGATTTAAATGGCGATGTGACTTTGAGCGGTGATTACTTAATCTCAGGTTCAATTGAGATAAAAGAGCCACCTTCTGGTATTAGAATCATTATAGGTGGTGACGGTACTGCTGGTGATGGTCAGTTCACAATGTATTTTTCTGGTACATCTGCCTATGTTCAATATCCCATAACTACAGGTAACAACTATGACCTCTCCCTAGACATGAGTAGCCTTGATGGGAAATTAGTATCTTATTCGTTGCAGAAAGTAGGTACGACTATCACATTTACTGTAGGTGACCAAACCGACAGCGAGACACGTGGTGACTGGGAGCCGATTATGGTATCAAATGTTGGGCGATGGATTTCAATATTCATGACGAGCTACTCGGATTCAATCCACGGTGGATTTAGTCTAACCGATGGCTCAACCCTCACGCATGACTTGAGGTTTGACGAAGACCGCACATCTACCACAGTAGTAAATTACGGCACGGGCGCAGATGCCACAGCCGTAAACCTCACGTCTGACAGTGCAGAATTGTTTACTGATGCTGATGGCGACTGGATTGGCGAGGAGTTGTGGGTTAATCCACCGGATGTTATCGACACTGAGTGGACTGATGATGGTGGCGGTCAGTACACGCTAACGGGCACAGGCGCATTCGAACAACTAAGAATGAATACAGGGATATCAGAAGGCGCAAAATATGAAGTTACACTCAATATCATATCTTTATCTGCTAATATAAAACTCCAAGGTGTTGTGAATGCTGTATCCTTCTCAACAACAGGTATGCAGACTACACAGATAATTGCCGATGGTACTTTTTTGCGCTTTGCGAGAGTGTCAGGGGCTACTAACTGTGTAATTAAAGATATATCAGTCAAGCGCCTAATCGAGGTGGCACCATGAGTTATCTTTGTACCATTCATCGTATACCCGATGTCATAGCTGAAGGCTCAGAGTATGATAGGTTAAATACTCGCTTTCCTCACGCGACTAAGGTTGATGGAGTAAACGCGGCTTTTTGCATGACTCTAAGCGACGCGGTTAATCCAATATTGATCGATTGTGATCCTGAAGACTTACTCGTGACAGTTGCGGGTTTACTCCTTGCTGACGATAGGTCACGAGCAATACACATTGATAATAACCAATTGCAGACTGTTTTCGATAGTCCGCAATATCAGCTATTTGCGGGTAACTTTGAGAAGCTGGAAGACCTTCAGGCGCTCTATAAAGCAGTATTCGAAGTGGATTTAGTAGGAGATATGGAGACGGCTAAAGCAATGGCGCGACAATCTGTAAGTGACTATTTTCAACCTTAAAAAAAAAAACTAACATGGACTCATCCTAGCGACTGAGTATATTAACTATAAGGAGGTCACATGGCACTTACAGCTAACGGACTGACCACACCAACACTCACAGAGCTCCTCACAGCACTCAAAGGATCTGCTCAGGCTGAGTTTGGAGTCAACATCGAAGTAAGTACTGATTCTATATTAGGACACTTACTAGGAATCTATGCATCAGAACTGGATCTACAGTATTCTGAGGTAAAAGCACTTTACGACAATCTTAATATAGATACTTCAGTAGGTAGAAACTTAGACGACTTAGCATTCTATTCAGGGACAATACGTCAAGACGCTACAACAAAAGCAAAAATAACCTTTACAGGTACTTCAGGAACAGTAATACCTTCAGGGACGCGAGTCCAAGTAACAGGAGTCGTGCAGCAGGAATTCCAGACCCTGACCACAGTAAGTATACCTGTACTAGGCACAGTAGAAACTGAGGCAGAAGCATCTGGAACATTTATTGCGGACTCTGGTAAGATCAACGTAATGCCTGTAACTATCGTAGGAGTAACTGCAAATAACCTAGCTTCTTCATATACTGGACGTGCAATAGAGACTGATACGGAATTCAGACACCGCTGCCTTACAAATCTCAGTGTAGGAGGTAACGGAACATTATCTGCAATACAATCAAGTATACAACAAATAGTCGGAGTAACAACAGCTCTTGTAGTAGAGAACGATACTTGGGACCTTGTACCTAGAGACACTTCCCCTTTCACTCACACATTCGTTATAGGGGACTGGGTAGCCGCGACAGGCACCACATCTACCATAACAGTTACTGCTGGAACTCACAATAAGACATTGCCCAGTATTCAAGTACTTAAAGGCCTTGAGGAAGTATATGTTAATGAGTCTATAGACAACATAACTAAAGACGTTATAATTACTGTTCCTACAGATGCAGATAAGTTCGACGGTTCGATAGTATTTCTTGAAGAGCCTAGGCCTAGAAAGTCGTTCGAAGTTATTGTAGAGGGAGGCGCTGATTTAGATATCGTTAATACAATAGTTAATACAAAGGCAGGAGGAATTCAAGCTTTTGGAAGTACAGTACTTACGACTACAGACATTTCAGGTATACAGCACTTAGTAGGATTTACTAGGCCGACTACCAGACCTATATCAATTAATATTAACTATACTCTGTATTCTGAGGAGATATTTCCAACCACTGGAGAGAACGATATACGAGAAGCCGTCTTAGCATTCACGGATATTGAGTACGTACTTGGCCGAGAAGTACTCCCACACAGATTATATACCCCAGTAAATACAATACCTGGGATAGGAAGCTTGAATATCACAGTAGCCTACGGCACTAGTCCTGTAGAGTATATCGATGGACAGTTAAGTATTCAATTATTCGAAAGAGCGACACTTGCAAAGGCAAATATAGCAGTCAACAGAGTCTAAAGGAGGCTACATACTATGTCAGCTAACTTACAACAATTAGATTCACCTGTACATACATTATTAAGTACACGGTACGCAACACATGAGGAAATAGCTCTAGAGAATTTAGTAGCTCAATTCACATGTAAGCCTAATATAGAAAAATTACTTAGAATCCCTATGCAGGAGCTTGAGAAAGTAGGTGTAGATGTTCGCGATCTCCAAACAAGTATCTCGATAGAGACTGCTGAAGGAGTACGTTTAGATCAAATAGGAAAACTCTTAGGACGAAACAGAAGTCTTGCACAGTCAGATATTGATTACAGAGTAGCCTTAATTACCCAAACACTTATAAATCAATGTCACGGTACTCAGAGGGAGATCCTTTGCATACTACAACGAGAGATTGATTCAGACCTAGTAAAAGATGTTCAAGTAGAAGACCACTTACATGCACATGTAACTGCTTACGTTAGAGACGTAGAAAAAGCTAAAAAGTTTGGAGGTCCTAAGTTCGTGGACTCCTTATGTGGAGCAGGAATTGGATCAGATATCTATGTACTCGACAATACTTGCACGGAAGCTTTTGGATTTGACGGAGACCCGAACGATCTAGGATACTCCAGTATATACGATGATTCCGATTCTGGATGCATGGTAGGGCTATATAACAAAGACGCTAACGCAGACCTTAATCCTTTCGTACATGAAGACGGAGAAGTTTGGGGATATGGATCTATATACAACACCGACGAATCCGAAGAAGAGGGACAATATGTATCTCTTATCGTATCTACCGACCCTAGATGGATGGAACATGTATTTCCTCCTGAGTTCATGATACTCGAATCCGGATCAGATATATTGTTAGAGAATGAAGGAAAGATTAAGAAGGAGATATCTACCTAATGCCAGATTCAAAAATCAGTCAATTACCTGCAATTGGGACACTACCAGATACTGTAGAGTTCGTAGTAGCCAATGCAGGTGGGAACAGTAAAATAACGGGTGCCGTAGTTAAGGCATCTATAGCAGCTGCAGCACTTCCCTTCGAGCAAGTATTCGTTATAGGAGACTGGACCTCTGAGGGGGCCTTCCACGCACTCAATTACGCATCAACTGTGCATAATAGAGGGGATGCTCCAATGGTGTCAGTATATAAACTTGTTTCCGGAACTCAGTACAAAGAAGTGGGTGTCGATGAAATACAAGTAGATGAAGGAGCGCTAAAAATACTTATTCCGGATTCCCTCACAGCGTTCGATGGAAAATTAATAATCACTTAAGGATATAATATATATATGGCACACGAAATTTACGGAAACCTAGAAGTCAAAGGTAGACTAAAAGCAAGCAGCGATTGGGTACTGGGAGATGACTACACCGTAGGGGTGCAAGTATCCGAAAGTAATACTCTCTACAGATGTTTAGTAGACCATACCGCAAGTACTTTCTCAGTGGACTTAGCAGCTGCTAAATGGGTAGCTATAAGTGCAAGCCTTGCAGTTAAGGGAGGTGCAGCAGGTACAGTACCTATTGCCTCTGACGGGGAAGCCACAGCAGGCACCACGGACACTAAAGTAGCGACTGTTAGTCAAATAACAAGTAAGATCAATGCAGCTCTTTCGGGATCTTCATCGAGCTGGCAGTTCGAGAGCACTGACGAAGTTATTACAGCCACAGCAGGTGCTAAGATCAGTATGGATACGACAGGCGGACCTAAAACAATTACAATGCCTGCTGCTCCTGATCAGGACTCTGTATGGCAGTTCAACGACTCACTCGGAACTGCAGGTGATAATAATATTACAATCGACCTTAACGGTAAGAATGTTGCAGGAGTTGCAGGACCTATAATCATAGCACTAAATAACGGTGCAATAGATCTTCTGTACGATAACTCTGCAGGTGAATATAAATACAGATTAATTAACGGAGAAATTCAATAATGCCACTTACAATAGGACCGCCCTCAGCTGGAGGGAATATATCAGTTCCATCTGGAATACCAAAAGTTCTCCTAGGATTCAATGCGGGCAGTTACTATCCAAATGGATCTACTCTATGGAGAATAGGCACTGACTCTATTGGCCAATTAAAGAATACTGGTGGACAGAGATTTAAGTATGATCCTATTCGTGGATTTAAATTACTTCCCACTGGAACAAATATTATAACAACATCAGTAGGAATTCCATCAAACGCCAACCTAGTTTCATCCGCAATTACTACGGATGATGGCCTATTCTACATGCTGTGCAATGCCACATCATCCAATGGATCTATATTTATTTATGATCACGATGAAACTGGAGCTAGTCCCAATCAAACATTGACTGGCCCATCAAGCCCGACAATTGGAAATAGAAACTCACAATCTGGTGACTATTTAGCGACAACTAGTGACGACCCTACTCATGATATATCTATATTCAAGAATGTCGCAGGAACATGGGGTCCATCCACGGTTGACACATTCCCTCCGATCTATACTAATGGTATTGCTAATGTAAAGATTGGTAATAGCGGAGATGATCTATTTGTATCATATCTCAATGCTGCACATGGCGGAACAAATCGTGGTCTTGTTGAATATAGGTCCAGATCAGGTGATTCATTTAGCTCTGTAACTCAGGATTTGATTCCACCAATTGCTGCCGATGAGAGCTTTCATGATATTGTTGATTTTGATGGAACTACATTAGTAACATATCAGCAACTGGATGTAGCATTTGGTGATGCCGGAAAATACCACATATGGACAAAACCATCAAGCACATGGGTTGTTGAGCAAAGTATTGACGTGCCAGATAAGTCATCCACTAAGATAATTGGGGATGATCTATATATCCTTGATACTAATATGAGAGTTGGACATAATGGAGCAGGTGCCATACTCCACTATAAGAGAACCAGTGGAGTATGGGCTATAGAGAGATTGCTGACTATTACTGATTATGGAGCATTTGGTGATGGTGACTCAAATGTAGCAGTATATGCTGATATTGTTCATCTTCCATCACATAATATTTTAGCTTGTTTTAGTAGGTTCAGCAGCAATCTTACAAGAGTTGGAGCCTGGGACATATCATGATTAATGTAATTCAAATACTTAACTCCATAGAAGACAAGTCAATCTTCCGCAACAATAACAACACTCACCCCGAGGACTGGACAGGTGTAGATCTATCCAGCTTACCTGAAGGGTACTGGGTACGCTTGAACAACAACTCTATGTACTCAGATCTCGATCTTGAGAATGAACTAGTTGTGTGTCACACCACAGAGAATGACTCTACTTACTCTACATATTACAGTATGGATGGATGGTATTGTAGGAACACTACCCGAGTACCTGTAGAGACACTTGAAAAAGTTAAGGCCCATAACGAGCTCAGGGAAGAGCGCAAGAAAAAGTGCTCTGAAGTAGTACTTAACGGGATACGAGCAACAGAAGCAGACTTCATAAACCTTCAGACTAAGATAGCTAGGATGGAAGCCAGTGGAAGTACAGATACGCATTGGGAGAACATTCAAGGTGACTCAGTACCTATAACACTGACAGAGTTGAAAGAAGTATTTGAATACGGAATTGCTCAAGCAGAATCCATCTGGGACAACTACCATGCAGCTGTCTTAACATTATAATTAAACCAACAGGAAAATTTCATGGCACTAGGAACAAGACCAGTAACTGAGATTGGCTGGGCACTCACAACAGTGAATAACGGACCCACCGCAGGTAACAATAAAGTACCTTATACTACTAGGCACTTGAACGAGGGATTTAACTGGAAAGAGAAACCTCCGCGAGAGTATCAAAACCAGTGGCAGTACAATATGTACACTCACGTCAAGTTTAATGGGGACTCCGTAATTGATCTGAACACTCGACTATCTACCTTAGAGTCTGCATCCGCAGGTGCAGGAAACACGCTAGGACTAGAAGATCTTGGGAATGTTACAGGATCAGTTGCACTGGATGGCACCAAAGCCTTCCACCGAATGACAGCAACAGGTGCTTTGCTACTGAGTCCTCCGAGTGGGATCACAACAGACGACAAAGCAGGTGAAACTCACTTCATAGAAATTACTCAGGACGCTACAGGGTCTAGAGTACTTACACTTACTAACGATTTCGAAACTCAGTATAAACCCGTACTCAGTACTGGAGTAGGGGAGACTGACTTAATAGAGATTGTATGGGGAGCAGACAAATGGAAAGTAGTTGAAATAAAACACAATTACTTGCTCAGTTCTATCGCACCTGTGGAACCTGTTGCAGGAGGAGGAGGAGGAGGAGGAACAACTACATCTCTCAGTACTGTAAGTCAAGGGGGCTTGTACGCGTTTGAGTCTACCACAGGATGGAGTGCCAATGCTAAGTGTAGGTCACTAAGCTTCATAGTCCCTGTAGGTGGAATGGAGACAGGTGCAATTGCAGATTCCCTGCACGTGTATTCTAACGTTTTCTTCCCTACCATTGTACAAGACCATCACGTATGGTTGTATGCTTCGAAGACACGTACTAATACACAGCACATAACAGACTTCACAAATCTTCTTACATCGTTAGATAGTGGTGGTGTGTTTACAAATAAAGAAGCTTATCTTAACGGGTTCCTAGACACTTCAGTAGCTCCTGTAGGTTCAGACGCACTAGGTACAATAGGTGGAGAGATACTAGCAGGTCCCGAAACCAACTTATACGTAACTATAATGTACACAGAACTAGTAGCAGGAATATTCACACTCCCTGCAAGTCCTGTAAGAGCATTCTTAAGCGTAGACAGACAATCGCACCTGAAGGATATTTAATATGACTATATACACATTTCATGCAAAGACAAAAGAACTACTTACAATAGAGCAGTCCGATGTAGTTATACATAACTCGACCTCTGTAGAGCCACTAGCTATTGCAGGCCTGAACAAAACACAAGTATTTGTCGAGAACGACAACGCTTGGAAAGAGGTTGTTGATTACAGGGGACGGTTAGGCATCACAGAACTTAACGTGTCTCCAGATCAAGCAGCTGTACTTGTAGAAGAACTGGCTCATAAGAAAGCAGTAGCTATCAAGCAAATGAAAAGCTTACGGACACTTGAACTAGTTAAGGCCGTAGAATATGACGGAAACACATACGATACAGATCCTGCTGCTAGACAAAGTATTGTATCCGTACTTCCGTTCATGGAGCCTGAAGAAGCAATTCTTTGGAGTACTGCGGACAATAAAGAAGTGAGCCTCACTCGGGAAGATCTCGTAGCTCTAGGTAAATTACTCGTAGCAAATACAAGTAACATCTACGTTAAGAGCCGTGTACTGAGATCCAGTATCGAAGAATCCCAAGAACCTGAGAAAGTACTTTTAACATTTGACGTTTAACTAAGGACATTGTATGGATCTAGTAAGTAAGTGCATGGACTACTCTAAGCGCGCTTATGATTCCTCTGACCGGACTGGTAAGTTTATACAGTCCGGTCCTCACGAAGCTTGGATATACGAAGAAGCTGATAAAGTATACGTGGCGTTCAGAGGGACTGAAGGGAAGTTCTCGGACATTATAACGGATCTTCGTACATGGCCAAGTAAGGTCAAGGGAGGTTGGTGCCACTCAGGGTTCTTGGACGGGGCTAGACAACTAGCACCTTACCTGTCCCAATACTTGGTGAGTGCAGTTATTAAAGGTAAGCAGATAGTATTCACAGGGCACTCCATGGGAGGATCACTAGCTGAGGTATACGGATATTTATGGAGATGGCCCAACTCTCAAGTAGTAGCAATAGCTCCAGCAGCCTGTCTACGTGTACGGAAGTACCCAGTACCTCTCCATTACGTAGTAAATGGACCTGATCCCGTAACTAGACTGAGATTCTTAGGGATCTTCCAGCATCAAGGACACCGACTACAGCTAGGAGAGCAAGCACGAGATATTTATGGGTTGTTGCACTTAACCACTTTCTCTCTACTTAAGCTTATTCGAAGAGATACTCCGTATCATAAAATAGACAATTACATAGAGGACTACAATGCACTGTTTTAGAATATTCATAACAAGTACTTGTTTGTTTCTTAGTGGATGTATTACCTCCGAGGTCAACGTACACAAACACATACACCAATACGGACTTGTTAATATGCCTCCTCTTATTACAGGTTCTGAAGTCAAAGACAATCAACTCGATCTTAAGAACACTCCAGAGATCACTCCAACATTTAAGGCAAAATAATGAATCCAGATTATACGAACCACTTACTAAGTACTTTAGCAGCAGCTGTCTTAGGACTCTCTGTATGGGTGTTCAATACCAATGCTAAGATAGCTGTACTTGAATCTAACGAAGCACGTATAGAGAAAGTAATCGAAGCAAACACTAAGACCAACGCGACATTAGCAACCGCTATCAGCGTACTTAGCGCACAAATAAAACACAGCATTAAGGAGAAGAAGTCCAATGGCAACTAAAGCAGATAATTGCATTACGAGCTCAGCGTTCGTAAATACCTTTTACCCAGAGCTCACAGGCATCGTCACTACGCTCGATGGAATGGCAGCAGTGGGCCGAACATCATATACGATCACTCTTGAGACAGACACGCACTGGCACGCAGTCAAAGCTAAGTTAGAGCTAGATCTCTCAGGCCTTGGTTACTCAGTTACAGGCACAGGTAAGATCCTTACTATCGTTATCTGTCCATAAACCAGAATCTAAGCAGGTATCCGAACCTGTTTTGAAACACAAAC
>Ga0115103_1234135_pt1 | contig 14737 bp, 27 predicted proteins | sample MBTome_2_FD_89643 | JGI IMG/M metagenome (GOLD analysis project Ga0115103, IMG submission 89643) | Marine eukaryotic communities from Pacific Ocean to study complex ecological interactions - MBTS_5May14_M1_3um Metatranscriptome... | ecosystem: Environmental > Aquatic > Marine > Oceanic | place... | reverse complement strand
CTTTACAACTTTACTGAACAATGAGTTGGACAACATTATTGGTTTTATCACCAGTAATATTATTAACATGGGCTGTATTCACAGCCGTTATTATAAACTTTTATTTATTAATCTTTAAATCTTAATCTTATGAGGACAGAGTTAATCAATGACTTCTTAAATGGGTCATCAGTAAATGACATCGGTAATACATTAGGTATTTCTGGTTCATCAATTTCATCTGCAATTAAAACAGCAGTAAAGTATGTCAAAAAGAACAAAGTTGTTCGAAGTGACAAAACAGTGTTCAATCGTATCAAAAACGATATGTCAGCACGTGACATTAAAAATAATTCAGTTGCGTGGAAACAAGCAATGACGTTATTTGACGGTACATCACCACCGAAATACTTGCAACCAGTAACAACAGTATTCAAAGCAGATGACTATAGACAAGCATTTGATATTACTGAACGTCAAGGTAAAACGTTAACAGCATACGAGGGTGCATTACTAATGTACAACACACTTGTTGCAAACAACAAAATAACAACATAATAATTATGGGGCTTCGGCCCCTTTAAATTCACAATCACATGAAAGTAAATCAGAATTTAATTAAAGTTATGAGCGTACAAAGTACCTCATACAAGACAGAAAGAATGCAAAGGTTCATTAAAAAAGAAATTGCAAAAATGAACTTAGGACATACAACAGATAAATACGGAAATATCTATGTGACCAAAGGTAATGCAGATTTGTATCCAACTATGGTATGTCATATAGACACAGTACATGATATAAACAACGATGTACAAGTAGTTCAGCTAGATGATGTACTACTAGCAATAGACACTAAAACAATGCAAAGATATGGTATTGGTGGTGACGATAAGGTAGGGATATATATAACACTAGAACTACTAAAACAATTCGAAAACTTCAAAGCAGTTTTCTTTCTTGATGAAGAAGTTGGTTGCGTTGGTTCAAGTCAAGCAGATTTTAAATACTTCGACGATAGCACTATAGTATTAGAATGTGATAGACGTGGGTATAACGACTTTGTTACAAGTATAAGTGGCACAAAATTATCAGATGATACGCTTCATAATGACATAGATGATATACTTGAAAAATACAAACGTAAAAAATGTACTGGAGGTATCACAGATGTTGGTGAAATTGCGGATAATAATGCAGTACAAGTAGCTAATATGTCATGTGGTTATTATGACCCGCATTCAGATAATGAATATATAATAATATCAGAAGTAGAATCAACAAAACAAATGTGTTTTGAAATACTGAATAGAACATCAGACAAAAGATATGAGATTGACATAAATAACAGAACAACATATGGTGTTGGTTATGGTGGTTATACATATAGAGGTTACGGTGGATATAGTGAACATGATTATTATGATGCATGGGACAACGGACCAAAGTATAAAGTAGAAAACGCAGCACTAAATAACACAATGGCTGATTCATTCAAAACACAAACAAATTGTCCTTGTTGCAATGAAAATGAAGTTTGGTATGACGATTATGAAGAAGAATACTTTTGTTTATCGTGTCATACATATGTAGATGTTGATGCTGATTCAGTAAAAATAGATTCTAAATACATGAAAGAATTAACAGATGAAGAATTTATAGAAGCTGATACGTTGCTATATGATGCAAGTTTTAATAGAGAATTTAAGAAAGATGTTGAACCTAAACACGTGAAGTATGTTAAGTAGATATGATTTTAAGGCTAGTGATATAATAAAAATATTTTATCATTATGAAGGTAAATACCCAACATATGCAATGCAGGGTAGTTATAGTACATCAGAATACTTTAGTTTAGCTAGTAACATGTATGGACTATCAAAATTTCAAGAAATAAAACTTATAGCAAAACTTAAAGCAGATAAAATAATTTATCAGCAAAAATACTGCGCAGGTGATAATTATAAAAGAAGTATATTTTGGCTAGATACAAAAGAAATTATGAATCAACTAGATATATATCCTATAATAAAAAGAAATGTAAATATTAGTAATAGACTAACATCTGTAAGTTTAGAAGAAGATTTGGATATGTTTTCAGAAAAAAGTGCTACACTTAAAAACGCAACATATGCATTATCTATAAGTTTGTCAGACAAGAATGACAGACATTTCACAATCAACAACACAGGTAAAATGACATATACACCTAGAGGTAGGATGACTGTATTAAATGATGATGAAAACAAATGGTCATCATCAAATAAATTCAGAAGCGAAATTAAAATTGGTAAAGGTTTACGTAAGATATACTCAAATCAATCAATTAAAATTAGTGAAAAAGATATAGAATACTTAACAAATAAATTAAAAGGTAAATATACGTTTTTAGGTAAAATATCAAAAGTCAGTGGTGCTGATATAAGAACATGGTATAATGGTGATAATTATGCCAGAAGCAATACAGAATCATTAGGTAATTCTTGTATGAGGCATACCAGCTGTAGTGATTATTTTGATATTTATACAAAAAACAGTGATAAAGTACAAATGATTATTGCAACAGACGATGATAATTTACTTATAGGAAGAGCAATATTATGGATAACTGATAGTCATGGATTATTTTGTGATAGAATATACGGAAATAGTGTGACTATAGAAGCTATCAAGACATACGCTAAAAGTATAGGTGCTTATGTTAAAAAAGAACAATCATATTCAAACGCAGAAATAGTATCTACAACAGGTGAGTTAATAGAAGATGAAATCACAATCACACTAACAAAAGGCGGATTTGATTATTACCCGTATATGGATACATTAAAATATGCTGATGATATAAATAACAAAGATGAGATAATTTTAAACTCATCATGTGGTAATTACGAACTTGAATCTACAGACGGAGGACCTAATGACAGTGTAACATTAGAAAATGGTGATAGAGTTCGTGAAGAAAATGCAAGATACATAGATAGATTCGATGAATATGTACACGAAGATGATGCAGTATATAGCGACTATAGTTCAGAATATATTATGTATAACAGAGCTATAGAAATAGACAATGGAAATGATTACGTATGGGATGATAATGAAGATTTTGTATTCGTAGAAGATAAAAATTGTTACTATCACACAGATTATGTACAATATTCAGACTATAGTGGTGAATGGATTCATGATGATGATGTTGTAGAATGTGTAATACATGGTACTATACATGGTGATAACATGCAAGTAATAAAAGTTGGTGATAAAGAATTTAGGTGTCACGACGATGTTACAATAAATGATTTATTAGACGAAGAATTAATAACAGAAGAAGATTATGCAGAATATGAAAATTAAAACAAAATATGTATTAGTAAAAATAAGAGATTTTGTTATTTCTCTAATGCATTACATTATATGGATATTATTAATGATATTTATATTTCTTTCATGTAAAAGCGATTCAGGTCCTTAGGACCTGTTTTGTTTTATGATGTTGTTCACAATCACAACAGGATGCGACTGTCACAATCACGACACGATGCGACCGACAAGATGCGACTGACACGATGCGACTGCAAAAATGCAAATGGCACGATGCGACTGAAAAAACACTCATATGTGGTGCAATTTATTAGCAAAAAAGAGTAAAAACATTAGGTTATTAACAATAAAATCACTAATTTAGTTAAAAATTATAAAACATGGCAACAAAAGATTATTTACACTCAGAACTACTGAGCGACAAAAGAAACGACAGAGTTTTTCAAAAAACTTATGCGACCATTGATAAATTTGCAAGGCAAATTACAAAAATGGAACAAGCCGCTTTTGATATTACAGATAAAGAAACAATATCAAGAATGGAAGAAGTAAATGCAGTTTTATTTTCAGATGAAATAATAGAATTGGTAAACTTTGCAATACATAACTTTAATAAACGTAAAAATATATAAAATGGGAAGATATTATAATGGCGACATAGAAGGTAAGTTTATGTTCGCAGTGCAATCAAGTAATGCAGGAGAAAGATTTGAGGCTTTTGATATAGAGCCGCAATACGTAGAATATTGCGTAAATAGAGAAAGTTACGAACATATTAAAAAAACACTTGAAGAAATTGAAAAAACTGGAGCAGTTAAAAGGGTGAAAGATATGTTTGAAAATGAAGTTGGATATAATGATGATATACAAAAAAAACATAATGTATCTGACAGTGATTTGAGTGAATACGCTGATTGGGTTTTAGGAAGTAAGATGAAATCATTCTTCGATGAAAACGAGGAAGATGATTACCTTTATTATAACGCAGAACTTTAAAATATGAAAAAAACAAAAAACATAGTAATACTAATCGCAGTAATGTTTTGCACATCATGTGCAACTGTAATAAAAACTCCTACAACTAAATTTTATTACCCAACATTTAAACAATGGAAAAGTCTAAACAAAAAAGAAATGAAAATTGTAAACGACTTTACATTTAAAAAAAACTATATCGCACCCGAATATAGACATTTGAAAACAATTAAATTTAATAAAAATGGCAGAGAGCAACTTAAAAAAATCTACATTAATAGATAAAGTAGACGACGGATTTAACTACTTCAACGGATATAGACTCGAAGAGCTAAAAACAGATGACGTATATTACATTGAAGCTTTTATGGAGTACATAGATTTGCTTGAAGGTAAATTAACAAAGGCAGTAAAGAAAACAAATTGGACAGACGTCCCACTAAAATAGAAAACTATGTATGAAACAATGTATAAAGTACACTTGTACTATGGTGGCGAAATGCCAAACAGAACAGTAACAACGCTATGCGAAAAGTCAGCACAAAACTATGTTGAAAGTGCAGAGCATGGTGAAATAGAAACTATTAATTTAAGAAGATATGGGAATTAACGAGGTACTGACTTTAGAAAACAAAGCACTAAGAAAAGAGTTAATTGAACTAATTCAACTAACCAAAGAAAGCAGTAGGTTTATTCATGAAGTTTGGGAAGCAGAAAATAATTATGGGAAAAAAGAGGATGCTGAATACATAAGGTTGCTATGCGACGCACTAGATGAAAAAATATTAAAATTCAAAGAATTAATATAAAATGGAACAAGAAATATCAGTAAAGAAAAAAAACAACATAATTCTTATGGCATGGAGTGATATACTAAAACTTAATGACAATAAAACACTGCATGAAGACAAAAGCATTTACCACAGAAGGCTTTTAATAACAGTTAATGAAGAAAAGAAATATGAAGCATATGACACGTCGACCGACGTCTACAGACCACTGAATATTAGTGAATTAAATCGGTTGAATTTTAGTGACATAAACGATTTTTGTGACCATTTATTTATTAAAAACTGCTGTTTAAGAATAAAAAACAACAGAAAAGCTATGCAAATTGCTATTGCAAAAAACAATCAAAAAAATAAAAATTATCACCACAAAATAGCTATTCAAGAAATAAAAACACTGCGAAACTTCTTGCATACTAACAAAAAAAGCAGTACATTTGTTAACAATTAAATCTAATATAGTAATATGAAAACAGACAAACTAAAAGCTCTGTACTTGAAGTATGGGCTTTCACAGGAAGATGTGTTTAAACATCAACACTACATTATCATCACTAGGAGCGGGATTGACAAAATCCAGGCAAGTGAAAAAATCACAATCACCTATGATGTAATCAATTGCGAAACTAACTTTTGCGTAATCAAAGCCAATGCAGATGCGAGTGGTAACACTATTCAAACATTTGGCTCGGCTCTAAAAGGAACAAATCATCGAGACGGAAATTGTAATACATGGTACGTCATGGAGATGGCAGAAAAACGTGCAATGTCAAGAGCCGTACTCAAGTTAACAGGGTTCTACGAACTCGGTGTATTTGGCGAAGATGAAAGCGAAGATTTCAAAAGAAAGGATGCGTCATGGAAGAAGTAAAAAAACAAGAAATACTTGCTAAGTTAGCAAATGACGAGCATTACTACGGAGATTTTGGCAAACAATACTTATCTAACTCAAACATAGGTACGCTTATAAACAACCCTAAGGCTTTTCTAGAGCCAATGCAGGATAATATAAACTTTCTATACGGAAAAGCTTTTCATGAACTCATGATGTTCGGGGAAACTCAACACAGTAACTTTGTGGAAGCATCTACAAGAAACACAAAAATATACAAAGATGCCTCTTTAGATGCGGGTGGATTGTTGTTTCTGAAAAAAGAATGGGACGATGTAAACTCATTAGTAGATTCTACACTTAAAAACTCAGAAGTTAAAAAAGTTTTTAGCAAAGACAACCTAAAATTTGAAGTACCAAACATTGGTATATTAAATCCTGGAGACACTGATTTAATGTGGAAATGTAAGGCAGATGTTTTGTCAGATGAATTTGTGTATGACATAAAAACATCAAGTTCAATTTCTGGATTCAAATACAGTAGTAAATCATATAATTACGATAGTCAAGCCTACATATACTCAATGATGTTTCAAAAACCAATGAGGTTTATTGTCATAGAGAAAGGAACAGGTAATGTAGCCTTTTATGATGTATCACATGAAGCCTACGATAATGGTAGGGAGAAAATGATTAAAGCCGAAAGGAACTACCTAAAATATTTCGTTAATAAGACTGATAAACTAGAAAACTTTACTGTTTATGGCGAAATATAATACAGAAGAAAAGATAGAGAGACTATCTATAAATATTTATTTAATAATAATTTTAATTTTAATTTTTAATTCGTAAACACATGTCAACACTTATCAATGCGTCGATAAAAACTTCGGAACTGAAGAAAATCGACAAGAACAAAGTCATTAAAGGAGAAAAGGATAGCTATATTCCTATCACTATTTCTGTGAATGACGAATCAAGATACGGGAAAAACGTATCAATTACTATCGCTCAAGACCAGGACGAACGTGCCAGTAAGGCGCCAAAACATTACTTAGGTAATGGCTCTGTGATTTGGACAGATGGAAAAGTAATAAAAGGTCAGAAAGAAGACCAAAACAATGGGAGTTCTGAGCCCTTTGAAACTGTGCCTAACAACGCAGTATCAAATAGCGATATGAATGACCTACCATTTTAATTTAATTAAATCCCACCCTTCGGGGTGGGTTTAAAAACTAAAGAATGACATTAGATGAAAAATACAGTGTATTAGATACAATATCTAATATAATAACGAAAAAATATAAAAAAGAAAAAGATTTTTTATTCTTAAACACGAGAAGAAGAGAGGTATGTGACCTAAGAAAGATATTTTTTTACATGGCTACAGAATTTACAAAAATGTCCCTTCAAACTATAGGAAACTACTCTCAATATAGGGGTAGAGAAAAGCCACATAACCACGCATCAATATTGTATAGCGCAGCTAGAGTAAAGGATTGGATGTCTGTAGATAAATCGTATAGCGATGAAGTAGAAGAGTTAAGAAACGAAATAAAATATTATGTTGATTACGAACAATATATTTTTGACGAGGCGAATGTTTACAAAAAAAACATTGCTAAAAAAGCCTATGAAGAAGATGACTTGTGGTTCATCGAGAGGGTAAGTAAGATAACAGATAAATTATATGAAAACAAAAACCTAGCTGATATATTGGCAGATAAAATCAACGAGGTTATAACAATACACAAAAGAAATGAAGGGTTACATCAAGCTACACAGGAGGATACTAGACTGGGAGTGGTATAAAGATTCCAATACAAAAAATATTTTCATACACCTATTATTAAACGCATGTTATGATGACTGCAGGTTTATGGGGCAGTCTGTATCTAAAGGAGAATACATAACATCTTTATCTAGAATATCGTCAGACTTAAACATACCTGTAAGACAAGTAAGAACTGCTATAAAAAGATTAGTTCAAACAGGTGAAATCGACACGCAAACGACAAACAAATACACTAAGGTAACTATCTGTAATTATGAGGGTTATCAAGTTGAGGAGCGAAAAAGAACAACCAAAAAGACAAGCAATCGACAATCAAAAGACACGCCAAAGACAAGCATAAATAAGAATATAATAAAAAAAGAAAATAAAAATAATATATTCTTTAAGCAATGTCTTTCTGATTTGTCTTGGGCTGAGGTTGTATGTATGCAAAATCAGCTTACAAAAAACGCTTTAGATAAGCTACTAGGAGTTTTTCACAATCATCTAATAATGACAGATGAGATTAAATTTACAATAAAAGACTTCAAATCTCACTTTGTGAATTGGTTAAAGTATAACAAAAATGTAAAAATTAAAGACAGTGGACCATACACATGGAAATGGAAAGGTCAAGTTGCAAAAAGTGGTTCTGTAGAAGAATTAGAAAAAGACAAAAGTTTTTTCGATAAGCCTGGGTTTGAATTTCAAATAATAACAGATGCAAGATAACGAATACAAAATAAAAGACTACAACATATACAAGCTAGATACAAGAGCAAAAAAATCAACGTGTCCTGTTTGTTCAGAAGGCAGAAAAAAGAAGTCACAAAAATGCCTTATGCTTGATTGGGAGCGTGGTTTGGGTACGTGTCAACATTGTGGGGAGGTTTTACAACTTCACACATATGAAAAGGAAACGCAAAGCAACTATACATATACAAAGCCATATGTAAAAAAAAACGCAAAAATCTTTACATATAAAAATCGTTGATTGGTTCAAAACTAGGAATATTTCAAATGACACTTTAAGTAAAATGAATATAACACAGGGTGTTGAGTTTATGCCTCAAGTTGGGAAAGAAGTTAACGTAATCATGTTTAACTACTTTGTAGATGGAGTTTTAATAAACGTAAAGTATCGTGATGCACAGAAGAATTTTAAGCTATATAAAGGTGCTCAAAAGACATTCTACAATATAGACTCAATAAAAGACTCAGAAAAGTGTGTTATAGTTGAAGGTGAGATAGATGCGATGTCATTTGTTGAAGCGGGTATTGACTACGTGGTAAGCGTTCCCAATGGATTCACAGCAAAGGGACAGATAAACCTAGATTATCTTACAGATTTTTATTCCTACTTTGAGGCTAAAACTGAAATATACATTTGTGTAGATAATGATGAAGCGGGAGAAAATGGGAAAAAAGAACTGATAAGAAGATTTGGTTCAGACAAAGTGTTTTTATGTGACCTCAAGGATTGTAAAGATGCAAACGAGTACTTAATTAAGTACGGAAAAGACGCATTAAAAACAGTCGTGCTTGATGCAATACCATGCCCAATAGAAAACGTTCTAAGAGTGTCTGATATGACGTCAGACCTAGATGATTTCTACAAAAACGGAGTTAAAAATGGGTATAAGATAGGTCTAGATGGTTTTGATGGAATATTTTCCACATACACTAAACAGTTTATTGTTGTTACAGGATTCCCTAGTAGCGGTAAGTCTGACTTCGTAGACCAGATGACAATAGGATACAACATGATGTATGGTTGGAAAACTGCATATGCATCTACAGAAAACTACCCACAATACCTACACGTAGATAAACTTGTAAGAAAGTTGTATGGTAGCACTCCTAAATATGATGAAACAAAAGAAAAGAATTGGATAAACTGCGTGGAACACATAAATAAAAACTTCTTTTTTATTGACTATGAAGATGGGTTTGACCTTGATAAGGTTCTAAGCAAAGGCGAGGAGCTAGTTAAAAGGATGGGTATAAGATGTTTAGTTATTGACCCTTACAACAAAATAAGAGACAAAAATAACATAAACGCAAGTATAACGGACTATACAAATTCATACCTAAACAAGATAGATAATTTTTGTAAAAAAAACGATGTTGTATGTGTGTTAGTTGCACATCCAACTAAACCTCAAAACGATAAGGGAAAGCTTATTGAGCCAACATTTTACGATGTAAAAGGCGGTGGCGAGTTTTATGATATGAGTCCTCATGGAATATTGGTTCATCGTGATTATGAAAATGCGACCGTAAAAATAAAGGTTTTAAAGGTGAAGTTTGCAAACCTAGGGGAAAATCAAGCGCATGTAGATTATTGTTGGAACGTAAACAATGGAAGGTATTCTGAGTTAAAAAACGGAAGCCCTGTTTGGGACAACACAAATTGGATATCGAATAAAAACAATCCATACGAAGTAACTAAAAGTTTGGATTTGGAGTTTGAAAAAATAGAATTATAATTTCAATTTTAACTAAAAACGAAAATATGAAAACAATTTATTTAACTTTTATGATGGTAACGGCTACAATATATCATGCCGACCCAAAGCAATGTAATGCTGACTATTTAACAACAGCATCTTTGAAAAAAATAAATTCACAATCACCTGGCTCACACAGATGGATAGCGGTTTCCAGGGACTTAGAGCCTCTTGGGTTTGTGTTCGGCGCAAAAGTATGCGTGGAGGGTGCAGGAGAAATGAATGGCGTCTGGACTGTAGAGGACAGAATGAATAAAAGATGGAAAAACCGCATAGACTTCTTAGTAGATTACGATATAAAAGGAGGAAAATGGGAAAACGTAAAAATATCTTTAGTGAATGAGCTTGATTAGAAACAGTAAAGAAGTTGTAAGAGCTATAGATTTTACAGGAGTTCAGAACGGAGCCATACACCCATCAGATATAGATGCTGTTTTAGAGTTTGATAATGATATTTTAATACTAATAGAGGTTAAAAAAAAAGGTAACGATATACCAACAGGACAAAAACTACTATTAGAAAGAATATGTTCATCATGGAAAACAAGTAGAAGTGTAGTGCTTAAAGTAGAATATAAAGACATATACGACTCAAGTGAAAATATACCATTAGAAGCTTGCTATGTGACCGAATACTACAATAAATTCAAGTGGACTGTAACAAAAAAACCATATGGGTTGAGGTTATTTTTAAATTATTTAGGGAAAAGATGGGGAAACAAAAAGTGTCATTTTTAGAAAACATAAATGAAATACTAAGCATATGCTTCAAGAACGGAATTAAAGTATATCCAGTGGTATGTGACAAAAACAGCTTTTTTATTGAGGTGGATTATAACGGAAGAAAAAAAAGAAGTTCAACGACATACAGATGGAAGACGGAACAAGAAACAATGCAAAATAAGATAATAGAATTATATGAAGAACTTGCAAAAAGAATACAAAGTAGGGGACAAGACCTTTCTTTATGATAAAAAATCATTAACACAATCATTCAAACTGTACAGCTCATACACTGACTTGGAGTTTTTAGAAAACATAGTGGATATACTTCACTACGCAGTATATGTGTGTTGGATTAAGGAGATTTCTAGTGATGAATGCTTAGGTGATGATGGAATTGTACATGAACTTGTACATCTTCTTCAAAAAAACACCATAGGGCACAGTAATTTACAAAAAATTAGAAATAAATTTAACAAAACTTTGACATTCTAAATTTTTTTTTTATACATTTACTAAAAATAATGTTTAGGAAATGTTTGACTCTATAGTGGAATCAGTAAAAAATAAGTACACAGACAGAAGTATAAAGGGTGTTGAAAAGTACAACACAACCCTTGCCGACAATATGAAAGATGACTTCCTAAAGCACCTTCAAGAGGAGTTAATGGACGCTACTTTATATATTGAAAAAGAGCTCACTGTAAAAGACAGAAAGCTAAACATGGTTTCTGAGTTTAATAAAACTTATGAAATTCCAACAAGGAAAACACCTTCTAAGATTGATGAGGACGAGTATGTGTTAAGCTACAATCTGATGCTTGAAGAACTTAACGAATACTTAGTTGCGTGTCAAGACGAAGACATGGTAGAGATAGCAGATGCTATTGTAGATATGATGTATATATTATACGGAATCATATTAAGACACGGAATTTCTGAAGTTGTATTTGATATGTTTGAAGAGGTTCATAAATCAAACATGAGTAAGCTAGAAAATGGTAAGGTTTTAAAAAGAACTGACGGAAAAATAATGAAGGGCTCTGAGTATTTTAAACCAAACTTAAGACAGTTTTTATAATATGGAAGAATTAACAAAGTTTACTGAAAAAGTTTTAGGATACAAAACCTGGAGTGAAAAAAAGAAAATAGACACACTTTTGGAGTACGATTGTAATCTATATACTAATCTTGGATTAGAATCTACAAAAACAGAAAGAAATGATGTCAAAAAGATGTCTAGGGTAATTTACAGAGCTATAAAGCAAATAAATAAACCAGAAGGAGATAAGCTTTTGTGGCATATGGACAAAGAATAAATGGAAAACACACATCGTTATAAGTATTTAAGCTCAAGATTCGATAGAATGCACGACAAATTAAATAATGCATTTGAAGAGATTTACGACGGTGATTTTGAAGACTGTAGAGACACCATAAACTCCTTGATATACGACCTACGACAGACAAAAAAATCAATGGAGCCATGAAAAAAAGAGTTTATTTAACAGAGGATGAAGCTAAAGCGCTTGGTATTAAACCAAAACAACCTCAGCCTGGAAGAAAAAAGTTTAGGGTTTTTCTTAGCGGACCTCAGCAAGAAGAACTAAACAAAGTAAGGCATAGCGGCGTTTATGAATATTGTAAGCAAAGGGGAATAGATTTCTCTTCTGTAAAAGAATACTGGGACAAAACAAAAGAGTACTCTGTAAAAGTTCGACCAGATATAATCTCATACAATGATATATCTAAAAGAATTATAGATGAAATGGATAATCATTCTCCAAACTATCATCAGATAGAAAGGGATTCGTTATCCAACCCTCATTTACTTGTACTAGACCCCGCCGATGTGCATATAGGTAAACTTGCTACTAGCTTTGAAACAGGAGAAGACTATAATCAACAGATAGCGGTAAAAAGAGTAAAGCAGGGGATAAAAGGAATACTAAGTAAAGCTAGTGGTTTTAATATAGAAAAGATTTTATTAGTGATTGGAAATGATATACTACACATAGACACACCTAGAAGGACAACCACAAGTGGAACTCCTCAAGATACTGATGGTATGTGGTATGAAAACTTTTTAAACGCTAAAAAGTTATACGTAGACGTTATAGAGGGTTTGCTTTCTGTAGCTGATGTTCACGTAACATACAACCCTAGTAATCACGATTATACTAATGGGTTTTTTCTTGCAGATGTTATAAAGTCTTGGTTTAGAAACTGTAAAAACGTTTCTTTTGACACCAGTATATCTCACAGAAAATACTTTAAGTATAATGAAAACTTGATAGGGACAACGCATGGAGATGGCGCAAAAGTTCAAGACCTTCCTTTGTTAATGGCTGTAGAGGCTAAAAAAGAATGGTCTGGAACCAAACATAGGTATGTATATACACATCATGTTCATCACAAAAACGCAAAAGATTACGCTGGTGTAACTGTAGAAAGTCTTAGAAGCCCTAGTGGGACAGACTCATGGCATCATAGAAAAGGTTATCAGCATAACCCAAAAGCCGTTGAAGGGTTTTTACACCACCCTAAATACGGACAAGTAGCAAGATTAACACATATATTTTAATTATGGATTGGTATATACTTTCTTTTACGTTTAGGTGGCCTCACGAAGGCATGGTTTTAGGGTTTGAATTATTCGACCCCTCTGAAGAGCAGCCATACAGTACAATGCGGTTTCATTTTTTGTTGGTAACTTTAAATTATGAATTTGGGGTTGGTAATAGCCCTTTTGAATAAATTTAATTATATTTGCATATACCAAAGATTAGTTTTAATACACCTTACTAACCAATTGTATTTATTCTTTGTTATTTTGTTTTCATATTTAAAACCCTAAGCGACTGCCAAAATAGCTTAGGGTTTTTTTGTTTAAATTTGTTTATGGACTACAGGAAAAAGTTGTTTGTAAATAAAGACCTAACAGACGAAGAGTTGTTTTTCGTAAAAGAGGCATTAGAGAAAATAGATTTAGAAGAATATTTGCAAAACTCCTTTGTTTATGTAAGTGTTTTTACTGGAGGTGGTTTGGAAATTGTCAGTATTAAAGATGATTACGTTTACTTAATTTCAAAAGAATTCAACATAAATAATAAAATGTCCATGGAATACCTAAGACATAAAAATAAAATAGAGCAAAATCTTAATAAAGTTCTTTATTGGAATGGGATAAATAACATTAAAAAATATGTCCCAGTAATATCTAATAATGGAATTAGTATTGAATATGCAGATGTAAACGTGTATTCATCAAGTGTTGTGAACGCTGTAAAGACTTTAGATGATATGCTTTTTGATGATTACATATATTTAGAAGATGTAGATGAGGAGATATAAAAAAGGAAGACAGATAACCAGGTCTAAAAAAACAACCATAGACGGCATTCAGTTTCAATCGAAACTAGAATCTCATATGTATTTACTTCTTAAAGCTAATAAAATACCTTTTGGATATGAGTCTACAAAGTTCACAATCATTGACGGATTTTACTCAGAACACTCTTCTTATGAAAAAACACCTGCAAAAAAATATCTTCACGACAGAGGTAATAAAAATATACTACCAATAACATACACTCCTGATTTTGTTTGTCCAGAAAACCCGCCTAGATTTATAATAGAGTGCAAGGGTAATCCAAATGAAAGATTTCCTATGGTATGGAAGCTATTTAAGCGCCATTTAAACGTGAAAGGATGGTCTCCTGACCTATTTGTTCCTAGAAACCAAAAAGACTGCCAGGAAGTAATAAATTTAATAAAAGAAAAATATTACTAATTAGATATAGAGGCCTTTCTGATTTCTTCTATTTTTTCTGTT
>Ga0115103_1212578_pt1 | contig 14902 bp, 10 predicted proteins | sample MBTome_2_FD_89643 | JGI IMG/M metagenome (GOLD analysis project Ga0115103, IMG submission 89643) | Marine eukaryotic communities from Pacific Ocean to study complex ecological interactions - MBTS_5May14_M1_3um Metatranscriptome... | ecosystem: Environmental > Aquatic > Marine > Oceanic | place... | reverse complement strand
CCGAGGTGCCACAAAACACAACGACCGCGCCATCAAGGACCCGCAAAGATCGCTCTACCTCAATCGTGAAGTCGACGTGGCCTGGCGTATCGATGATGTTAATTCTGTGCTGGTCGAACTGACCTTGCGTGCCCTGCCAGAATGTCGTGGTTGCAGCAGACGTGATCGTAATACCACGCTCCTGCTCCTGCGCCATCCAGTCCATTGTTGCTGCACCGTCGTGGACTTCCCCTATTTTGTGGGAAAGCCCGGTGTAGAATAGTACGCGCTCTGTTGTCGTTGTTTTACCAGCGTCAACGTGCGCGACAATGCCGATATTGCGATATCGGTTGATGGGTGTTTCTCTAGGCACGGTAACTCCGCTAAGAGGTAGTCGCTAGAATCGATAGTGAGCGAAAGCCCTGTTCGCTTCTGCCATTCTGTGCGTATCTTCACGCTTTCGAACAGCGGAGCCACGGCCTTCAGCCGCTTCCATCAGTTCGCCAGCCAGTCGCTGAGACATGGATTTTTCGCCACGCTTTCGAGCCGAATCGACAAGCCATCTCATGGCTAGCGCATTGCGACGGGAAGGCCTTACTTCGACGGGAACCTGGTAGGTTGCACCACCAACTCGTCGAGATTTCACCTCAACAGAGGGAGCGATCGCTTCCAATGCTGCGTCAAAAACCTCAATGGGGTCTCCTGCCCCACGCTCTTTAACGCGATCCAGCGCACCATAAACAATCTTTTCTGCAACAGATTTCTTGCCGCTAACCATTACATGGTTCATAAATTTAGCAAGGGTGATGTTTCCGTACTTCGGATCAGGGAGAATGTCCCTTTTAGGCGTGACTCTTCTTCTGGGCATGGTTACTTCCTCTTCAGGTTAATCGGACACAACGTCCGGCCTTACTCTTAGAAGTTTCTTGGAATTTGCATCGCAAATTCCGTAAAACTTCTTAGACCCCGAGCGCTAGCCGAGGGGTCTCGGTTTAGACCCCGAGCGCTAGCCGAGGGGTCTCGGTTTGTTGAACCACCAACGTTAGCTGGAGGTTCCGTACTTTCTATCTACCAAAATCGAGATCTCTCCACTCCAGCGCTTCGCGCTTCCGGTCGAGATGACGATGGTTTGCGAACGCTTCCGGTCGAGATGACGCAATTTTAAAAGCGCGCCGCAGGTCAAGATGACAATGATTGTTAGCTTTTCGGTTTCTTTGTTCCGTACTTGGACCGGCCTTGCATTCGGTCGCTCACGCCAGTGGTATCCAGCGTTCCACGAACGGTGTGATATCGAACACCCGGCAAATCTTTCACCCGACCACCCCTGATTAGAACAACTGAATGTTCCTGCAGGTTATGGCCCTCACCACCGATGTACGATGTCACCTCAAAACCATTGGTCAACCTAACGCGGCAGACTTTACGCAAAGCCGAGTTCGGTTTTTTTGGCGTGGTCGTATACACACGTGTACAAACACCCCTTTTCTGGGGGCTGGCTTGCAGCGCGGGTACGTCGCTCTTGACGATCTTGCGCTTTCTTGGCTTTCGAACCAATTGGTTGATTCTGGCCATAACTCTGTATTCTCCTGTCAATTTTCCGAAAACCAGCACTTGGGCTGATTCCGCGAGGGGCGCATTCTAGGCGTAACGGAGGTCGGAGTAAAGTGTTACTCCGACCCCGAACGCGGCTTTAGCTCACCTCGCTGGAGTTCAATGCTTCTGCAAGCGCCTGTTCTACTTCACTGGCACTAACCGTGCCTCCGTCTTCACCAGATTCACGCTGCTTCTTTCGATCCGCATGGTATTTCAGACCAGTACCAGCCGGAATCAAACGCCCAACAATTACGTTTTCCTTCAATCCACGCAGGTGGTCACGCTTGCCAGTAACGGCTGCTTCCGTGAGTACCCTCGTGGTTTCCTGAAACGAAGCTGCTGAGATAAAGGATTCTGTTGCCAGGGCAGCCTTGGTAATACCCAGCAACACTCGCTGACCCTTAACCTCAACCTTACCGTCCGCCCGAAGACCATCGTTCGCTTCAAGGAAGCGGTTATATTCAACCTGTTCACCCTTGATCATGACCGAATCACCAGGCGTCGTGATCTCTACCTTCCTGAGCATCTGGCAAACAATCACTTCAATATGCTTGTCGTTGATACCTACACCCTGCAGACGGTAAACGTCCTGAATTTCCTTAACGATGTAGTTAGCAAGCGCCGCAACACCCTTGAGCCTGAGAATGTCATGCGGATTCTCGGGTCCGTCAGATACAACTTCACCTTTCTCTACGTGCTCACCCTCAAATACCGTCATGTGACGCCACTTCGGAATCAGCACCTCGTAGTGATCTGAACCTTCCGGCAATTCACTCGTGTCTTTCGGTGTAATCACGAGCCTGCGCTTACCTTTGGTTTCCTTACCGAAACTCACCGTACCGGTGATTTCTGCAAGTACCGCCGCCTCTTTTGGCTTTCGAGCCTCGAAGAGATCGGCAACCCGAGGTAAACCACCCGTGATATCACGGGTTTTTGAGCTTTCCTGAGGAATACGGGCAATAACGTCGCCCGCCTCGATATGCGCCCCATCTTCCAGACTAAGGATTGCGTTTGCTTCCATAAAGTAATGAGCCGGCACATCTGTGCCTGCGAGGTTCAATGCTTCACCATTGTCGTCCACGAGACGTACTGCCGGCCTGGTATCCTTACCTGCACTCGGCCGATCTTTGGGATCGATCGTCGATATGCTGGTCAGTCCAGTCAGCTCATCGGCCTGTCTTCGAATCGTGATGCCTTCTTCCATACCCTCAAATACAACATTACCCTGAACTTCAGAGACAATTGGGTGAGTATGCGGATCCCAGTTTGCAATGATTTCGCCAGATTCAACGTGTTCACCTTCACCTTTCTTCAATACAGCCCCGTAAGGCAGCTTGTATCTTTCTCGCTCCCTACCGCTTTCATCATCAGCTACCGCAATCTCACCAGAACGGGAAACGGCAACCAATTCACCGCTGGTCTTGGTGATTGTCTTAAGGTTATGAAGGCGAACGCTACCGGCGTGTTTGACCTGGACGTTGTCGATCGCCGTTGCCCTGGACGCCGCACCACCAATGTGGAACGTACGCATGGTGAGCTGTGTTCCTGGCTCACCAATTGACTGCGCAGCAATAACACCGATAGCCTCACCAATATTAATAATGTGACCACGACCCAGATCACGTCCGTAGCAATTACTACATATGCCGTATCGTGTTTCACAGGTAATCGGACTACGCACGACCATTTCATCGATACCGGAGTCCTCGATGACGTCTGCAAGCCGTTCATCTATAAATGAACCCCTGGGTAAGAGCACGTCTTTGCCGTCCGAGGTCATGACATCTTCTGCCACAACCCGACCAAGAACCCTATTACCCAGCGCCACGACAACGTCACCGCCCTCAATCACAGCACTTATCAGCATGCCTCTTTCGGTACCACAATCAACTTCTGTGACAACCAGATCCTGGGCAACATCAACAAGTCGGCGAGTCAGGTACCCGGAGTTAGCGGTTTTAAGCGCCGTGTCCGCCAGTCCTTTACGAGCACCGTGGGTTGAAATGAAATACTGCATCACATTCAGCCCTTCTCGGAAGTTTGCAGTAATCGGTGTTTCAATAATCGACCCGTCGGGCTTGGTCATTAACCCTCGCATACCTGAGAGCTGCCTGATCTGAGCGGGGCTACCTCGTGCACCTGAGTCTGCATACATCCAGACACTGTTGAAAGAGCTCTGCTCTTCGTCTTCGCCCTCTCGATTTTTAACAACTTCTTTCGACAGGTTGTCCATCATGGCCGCACCAACCATATCGTTAGCACGCGTCCATATATCAATTACCTTGTTGTACTTTTCACCCTGAGTCACCAGGCCAGAGGCAAACTGAGATTCAATTTCGCGGATTTCTCCCTCAGCCTCAGCAATGATCGGCGCTTTTTCGTCTGGAATGACAAAGTCATTTACGCCAATAGACGCACCCGAACGAGTTGAATATTCGTACCCCATGTACATTAGCTGGTCAGCAAAAATAACGGTCGCTTTCAAACCAACAGACCGGTAACAAAGATTGATAAACGCAGATATATCCTTGTTGCCCATGGTGTTGTTTACGAGGCTAAACGCCATCCCGTCGGGCACGATTTCATAAACCAGTGTTCGACCAACCGTTGTGTCAACAATCTGCGTAGACTCAACCAGCTCAGCATCATCGTTGAAGCGTTTTTCTGCAATTCGCACTTTAACCCGAGCTTGAAGCCCAACCTGACCTGATCGATACGCTCTCGAAACTTCGTGGATATCTGCGAAGACCATACCTTCGCCTTTATCGTTCACGCGCTCCCTTGTCATCCAGTAAACGCCCAGAACGACGTCCTGTGATGGGACAATAATTGGTTGCCCGTCTGCAGGTAACAATACATTGTTCGTCGACATCATGAGCGCTCGCGCTTCTAGCTGAGCTTCAATCGTCAGCGGAACGTGAACAGCCATTTGGTCGCCATCAAAGTCAGCATTGTAGGCAGTACAGACTAAAGGATGAAGCTGGATCGCTTTACCTTCAATCAACACAGGCTCGAATGCCTGAATACCTAAACGGTGAAGTGTTGGTGCACGGTTCAGCAGTACCGGGTGCTCGCGAATAACATCGGCGAGAATATCCCAGACTTCAGCTGTTTCCCGCTCGACCATTTTCTTGGCTGCCTTAATCGTTGTCGCAAGCCCTCTCGCCTCAAGCTTGCCAAAAATGAACGGCTTGAACAGCTCAAGCGCCATTTTCTTGGGCAGTCCACACTGGTGGAGTCGTAGCGTCGGCCCAACAACAATTACCGAACGACCAGAATAGTCCACTCGCTTACCAAGCAGATTCTGACGGAATCGTCCTTGCTTACCCTTAATCATGTCTGCCAGTGACTTAAGTGGGCGCTTGTTAGTACCCGTAATGGCTCGACCACGTCGACCATTATCCAGCAGCGCGTCTACAGCTTCCTGCAGCATTCTCTTCTCATTACGCACGATAATGTCAGGTGCGGAGAGGTCCAGCAGCCGCTTCAGGCGGTTGTTCCTGTTGATGACCCGGCGGTACAGATCGTTCAGGTCCGAGGTCGCAAAACGTCCACCTTCAAGCGGCACCAATGGCCGAAGATCAGGCGGAAGAACCGGCAGAACAGTGAGGATCATCCATTCAGGTTCGTTACCTGATTTATCAAACGCTTCCATCAACTTGAGCCGTTTGGTCAGCTTCTTGATCTTGGTTTCAGAGTTTGTCTGTGGAAGTTCTTCACGAATCGTCTGGACCTCCTCATTCAGGTCCATATCTTCCATCAGCCCCTGGATCGCTTCGGCGCCCATCTTGGCGTCAAACTCATCACCAAATTCTTCAAGCGCTTCGTAGTACTGCTCATCGGTCAACAGCTGGCGTTTTTCCAGTGTTGTCAGACCAGGGTCAATCACCACAAATGATTCGAAATACAATACTCGCTCGATATCGCGCAGCGTCATATCCATCAGCAGGCCGATTCTGGACGGCAGTGACTTCAGGAACCAGATATGGGCGACAGGACTAGCGAGCTCGATGTGGCCCATACGCTCACGACGTACTTTCGCAAGCGCCACTTCGACACCACATTTTTCGCAGATAACACCACGATGCTTGAGCCGCTTATACTTACCGCAAAGACACTCATAGTCCTTGTTCGGGCCAAAAATCTTGGCACAGAAAAGGCCATCACGTTCAGGCTTGAACGTACGGTAGTTGATCGTTTCAGGTTTTTTAACTTCGCCGTAAGACCAACTCCTGATCAAATCAGGCGAAGCGAGTCCGATTCGAAGCGAATCAAACTCTTCTGACTGTCCTTGTGCTTTCAGTATGTTCAGCAAATCTTTCAAGGCTTTTCTCCACGTCAGGCCGAAACCTGACCTTTATTTCAATTCTATGTCGTCAGTCAATATTGGGTGAGAACGACGCTAATCGTTCTCTAGTTCAATATCGATACCCAGTGAACGAATCTCTTTCACCAACACATTGAATGATTCAGGCATACCCGGCTCCATTCTATGATCGCCATCCACAATGTTTTTATACATCCTGGTTCGACCATGAACGTCATCCGACTTAACCGTCAGCATTTCCTGAAGCGTATAAGCCGCTCCATAGGCTTCCAGTGCCCAAACCTCCATTTCCCCGAATCGCTGACCGCCAAACTGGGCTTTACCACCTAGCGGCTGTTGCGTTACGAGGCTATAGGAACCTGTCGATCGTGCATGCATCTTGTCGTCAACAAGGTGATTCAATTTCAGCATGTACATGTAACCAACGGTGACTGGCCGATCAAACTGTTCACCAGTACAGCCGTCATACAGCACGCACTGACCGTCAGCTGGCAAGTCAGCAAGCTCAAGCATCGCCTTGATCTCTGATTCATTGGCGCCATCAAAGACACCCGTCGCCATTGGCACACCGCTACGCAGGTTGTCTGCCATTTCAAGGATCTCATCATCTGAAAACTCATCAAGATTCTCGATCCGGCCGCTTTGGTTATAGATCTTTTCCAGGAAGTCCTTGATGTCGGCAGCTTGGCGCTGGGTGTCCAGCATTTCACCGATCTTGATACCAAGACCATTGGCAGCCCACCCCAGATGGGTCTCAAGAATCTGTCCGACGTTCATTCGCTTCGGTACACCAAGCGGGTTCAACACGATATCAACCGGTTCACCGTTCTCGTCGTACGGCATATCTTCAATAGGCTTAATGACAGAGATCACACCCTTGTTACCATGACGTCCTGCCATCTTATCGCCTGGCTGAATTCGCCTTTTGATTGCAAGGTAAACCTTGGTGATTTTCAGTACACCGGGCGCCAGATCGTCCCCTGATTCGAGTTTGCCTTTGCTTTCTTCAAAACTTTCATCCAGATCATTGCGGCGCTCTTTGAGCCTTAAGTCTGCCTGCTCGAGCAGATCGTTAAGGTTGTCCTTCTCCATCCGCAGTTTGAAGAAACTATCTGATTCAAGATTTGCCAGGTAGTCCCGGGTTATCTTGTCGCCTTTCTTCAACTCAGGGCCGGCAATAACTTTCTGGTTCACCAATGACTCGGTCAATCGTTCAAAAGTTGCGGTCTGGACAATCCGGAATTCTTCGTCGATGTTCTTGCGGACTTCGTCGAGTGCGGAGCGCTCGATATCAAGGGCACGATTATCCTTGGGCAGGCCGTCACGAGTGAACACCTGCACATCAATCACTGTGCCGGTATAGCTGCTGGGTACTCTCAGCGAAGTATCTTTCACATCCGACGCTTTTTCACCAAAGATCGCTCTCAAGAGCTTTTCTTCTGGCGTCAGCTGGGTTTCGCCTTTTGGCGTTACCTTACCAACCAGAATGTCACCCGGTTCTACCTCTGCACCGATGTACACAATACCTGACTCATCGAGCTTAGACAGTGCGCCTTCACCGACATTCGGGATATCACAGGTTATTTCCTCGGACCCCAACTTAGTATCACGAGCTATACAAGTCAGCTCCTGAATGTGAATCGTAGTGAACCGATCTTCCTTCACGACCCTCTCAGAGATTAGGATCGAGTCCTCAAAGTTATAGCCATTCCAGGTCATAAACGCGATGCGAATATTCTGGCCAAGCGCCAATTCACCGATATCAATGGAAGGGCCGTCGGCAAGGATATCCTGTTTAGCAACTACGTCGCCTTCCTTGACCAGCGGTTTCTGGTTAATACAGGTGTTCTGGTTAGAGCGCTGGTATTTCGTGAGGTTATAAATGTCAACGCCAGCCTCACCACTTTCGGTTTCAGCGTTGTTGACTCGAATGACAATCCTGCCAGCATCGACGGTTTCGATAACCCCGCCACGCCTGGCAACAACACAAACACCGGAATCCCTAGCAACTGTTCGCTCCATACCTGTTCCAACCAGCGGCTTTTCGCTACGCAGTGTTGGTACAGCTTGACGCTGCATGTTGGAACCCATCAACGCCCGGTTAGCATCGTCATGCTCCAGGAACGGAATCAGGGACGCAGCAACTGATACCACCTGTTGCGGCGATACATCCATAAAGTTGACAGATTCGCGAGCCATCTTGGTAAATTCACCAAGGTGACGTACTTCCACCATATCTTCCGTCAATCGGCTATTCTCATCCATGGTCGCGCTCGCTTGCGCGATAACGTAATCACTTTCAACAATGGCTGACAGGTACTCGATCTCATCCGTTACGTTTCCGTCAGAAACCTTTCTGTAAGGGCTTTCAAGGAATCCATACTCATTGGTACGCGCATAAGTCGCCAGTGAATTGATCAGGCCAATGTTCGGTCCTTCAGGTGTCTCAATCGGACACACCCGCCCATAGTGGGTTGGATGAACGTCACGAACCTCAAAACCTGCGCGTTCCCGCGTCAGGCCACCCGGGCCAAGGGCCGAGACACGACGCTTATGCGTCACCTCGGATAAAGGATTATTCTGATCCATAAACTGCGACAACTGCGCAGAGCCGAAGTATTCTTTGACTGCTGCCGCAACGGGCTTCGCGTTAATCAGGTCCTGCGGCATCAGTCCTTCGCTTTCTGCCAACGACAACCGCTCCTTCACGGCCCGCTCTACCCTGATCAAACCAAGACGGAAGGCATTTTCTGCCATTTCCCCAACAGAACGAACCCGCCTGTTACCAAGGTGATCAATATCATCCACGGTATCTTTACCATTTCTGATGTCTATCAGGCACTTCATCACATCGATAATGTCATCGTTTGACAGCGTACCTTCGCCGGCTTCTTCTTCGCGGCCAAGGCGTCGATTGAACTTCATTCGACCAACTGCAGTCAGGTCATAACGTTCAGAAGAGAAAAACAAATTAGTGAACAGGTTCTCAGCGGCCTCTTTAGTTGGCGGCTCGCCAGGACGCATCATTCTGTAGATCTCAACCAGCGCTTCAAGTCGATTGGTTGTACTGTCGACATTCAGCGTGTCAGAGACAAATGGGCCGCTATCCAGATCATTCGTATAAATGGTATTGAATGCTGTAACACCAGCCTCGGCCAGTTGATCCAGCACTTCTTCGGTGATCTCCGTGTTACATGGAATGACAACTTCACCGGTTTCAGTGTCCACGATGTCTTTCGCAAGCACATGACCACAGACATAGTCGGATGGACAGTTCAGCCTTTTCAGGCCAGCTTCTTCCATCTCCCTAATATGTCGGGCAGTGATCCTGCTGCTTTCTTCGACAATGATGTTGCCTTTCTTATCCACAATGTCGAATTTAGCTGTCTCGCCGCGGAGACGACCCGCAATCAGCTCTAGCGTGTAGGTTTCTTCTGTTACTTCAAAGCTATCCGTTTCAAAGAAAATGTCGAGAATCTGTTCTGACGTGAAATCCAGCGCGCGCAGTAATATAGACGCGGGCAGCTTCCTCCGTCTGTCGATTCTTACGAAAACGCAGTCTTTAGGGTCAAACTCGAAATCCAGCCACGATCCTCGCATTGGGATTACCCGCGCGGAATAAAGCAGCTTGCCTGAAGAATGAGTCTTGCCTTTGTCGTGATCGAAAAACACGCCGGGTGATCGGTGTAACTGGGAAACGACTACTCGCTCAATACCATTGATCACGAAGGTACCATTGTCGGTCATGAGCGGAATCTCGCCCATGTAAACTTCCTGTTCCTTGATGTCCTTGATAGCCTTGTTAGATGAATCTTTATCGTAGATCACCAACCGTACTTTTACACGAAGCGGGACCGCGTAGGTCACACTGCGAAGCTGACATTCCTTGACGTTAAACGACGGCTTTCCGAGCCGGTAGCTGACATACTCGAGTGAAGCGTTACCCGAATAACTTGTGATCGGGAAAACTGACTGGAACGCGGTATGCAGACCCTTGTTTATTCGTTCAGCAGGCTCAACTTTGTCTTGCATAAACTTCTTGTAGGACTCCACCTGGGTTGCAAGCAGGTAGGGGATATCCATCGCGCGGTGCAACTTGCCAAAGTCTTTCCGGATACGTTTCTTCTCAGTGTACGAATAGGCCATTCATGCCTCCCAGCGGGTCATAGGGTCACAATATTTTTCTAGGCGCAAAAAGGCCAGACAACATCACTGTTGCCAGCCTTCTTAAACGCAATTCCAGGATATACGACTCCCGGGTTACTTGAGCTCAACAGTTGCGCCTGCTTCCTCGAGTTGCTTCTGGATGTCTTCCGCTTCGTCCTTCGTAACACCTTCTTTGACACTAGAAGGCGCTTCATCGACAAGGGCTTTGGCTTCTTTCAAGCCCAGGCCAGTGATCGCACGAACAACTTTGATAGCGCTTACTTTCTTTTCGCCCGCAGAAGTGATGATAACGTCAAATTCGTCCTTCACTTCCTCAGCGCCGGCGTCACCACCAGCAGCAGCGGGTGCTGCGGCTACTGCTGCAGCGGCGGATACACCAAATTTTTCTTCCATTGCTTCGACCAACTCGACAACGTCCATGACGCTCATCTCTGCGATCGCATTTAAAATATCATCTTTAGATAATGACATTAGTCCTATCTCCAATTAGTAGTAATAAAATTCAAGCAGCTGCTTCTTGTTTCTGATCTCGTACTGCTGCAACACCGCGTGTTACTTTCGCCGGCACGTCGTTAAACGTTCTTACCAGCTTGGTAATCGGGGCCTGCATAACACCCATCAACATTGCAAGTGCTTGATCACGTGTAGGTAGCTTGGCCAGGGCATCAATCTGATCAGCAGGAAGTAGCTTCCCACCCACAGAAAGAACTTTGATTTCAAAGTCCTCGTTTTCCTTGGCAAAGTCCTTGAAAACCCTGGCGCCAGCGCCTGGATCCTCCAGTGAAAAAGCAACAATGTTTGGGCCAAGTAGCGCTTCTTTCATGCACTCGAAATCAGTACCCTCAAAAGCCCTCTTCGCCAGCGTGTTACGAATAACGCGCACCTGTACGCCAACGTCGCGCGCCTGCTTTCTTAAGCTTGTCATGTTGTCTACCGAAACTCCTCGGTAGTCAGCTATACCAGCAGAAAGGGCTTTGCTCGCTGTATCGTTCACCTCAGCTACAATCGCCTGCTTTTCTTTAAGTCCTATTGGCACAGTTACGTACTCCTGACTTGTTTAAAATTGCTACAACCCGCCTGTCACACAGTTTGTAACGCTACTCACGGCGATAGATTCAATTCCTGAACCGGGCTCACCGTCTGCGCAGGCTTTTCGTTTTAACCATCAACTCATTCGAGCGTCCGGGCCTGCGGTCTTTGACGAGTCAAGTGACCAAAGTCACTCGAACCCTTCAAAATTTTCGCCTCCCAGTGTTAAACCAGGGGCCTTAATACTTTACGAAGACAGAACCTCTCGGCCCGCTTCGCTCACTCGGGGCGCAATCGGCCTCGATTACATTTCCAATGAAGTCTGATCGATAGGGATACCGGCACCCATCGTAGTGGACAGCACGACTTTCTTAACGTAAGCACCTTTAGCGCTGGTTGGCTTCGCCTTTTTCAGATCGGCGATCAACGCCTCAATGTTTTCCTTGATGGCAGCAGATTCAAACCCAACTTTGCCTATACCACCGTGAACGATACCGTTCTTGTCAGTTCTGTAACGCACCTGGCCTGCTTTCGCATTCCTGACCGCTTCGCCTACATCCATGGTGACCGTTCCAAGTCTCGGGTTTGGCATTAAACCGCGTGGGCCAAGGACCTGACCCAATTGGCCCACGACTCTCATACTATCCGGAGTAGCAATTGCTACGTCAAAATTGAGTTCACCGCCTTTTACGACCTCTGCGAGGTCATCCATGCCAACGACATCAGCACCAGCCGCACTTGCTTCATCGGCTTTCTCGCCTTGAGCAAAAACAGCGACACGGACTTCTTTGCCTGTTCCGTTGGGAAGAACCGTTGCGCCTCGCACAACCTGATCAGATTTCTTTGGGTCAACTCCAAGGTTAATACTGATGTCGATTGATTCCTCGAACTTCACCGTTGACAGCTCAGTCAGCAGGGTAACCGCTTCATCAATCGCATAAAGCTTGCCTTCCTCAACCTTTTCCTTAAAAGCCTTTGCTCTTTTCGTCAGCTTAGCCATTACACAACCCCCTCGGTCTCAATACCTGATGCGCGCGCGGTACCGGCAATCGTCCTGACTGCAGCATCCATATCTTTCGCCGTAAGGTCCGGCTGCTTGGTGGTCGCGATTTCCTCGAGTTGCGCACGGGTAACCTTACCCACCTTGTTTACATGAGGCTCTGGACTACCTTTAAGAATACCAGCGGCCTTCTTCAGCAGGACAGATGCCGGCGGCGTTTTCTTAATGAAAGTAAAACTCTTGTCAGCATAGACTGTAATGACGACAGGAACAGGCATACCTTGTTCCAATGATTGAGTCTCGGCATTGAATGCCTTACAGAATTCCATGATGTTCACACCATGCTGTCCGAGCGCCGGACCAACGGGTGGACTTGGATTTGCCTGCCCTGCAGGAACCTGCAGTTTTATATAGGCGCTAACCTTCTTAGCCATTAGTTTTCTCCTCGGGTGCTGACGCATGAATCATTTCATGCTCCCCATAAATGACAGTTCCCGACTAAAGTCCCTGCCAGATTAAAATTCAATAATAGGTCTAACCTTTCTCTACCTGCCCGAAATCAAGCTCCACAGGCGTGGATCGACCGAAAATAGTTACCGCCACGTGCAGGCGGTTCTTCTCGTAATTAACCTCTTCAACCACACCACTAAAGTCGTTGAATGGGCCATCGACCACTCGAACCAGTTCTCCCGGTTCAAAAACTGTCTTAGGCGTGGCGTGCTCTGTGCCCGCCTGGACTCGCTGAAGAATTGCAGCAGCCTCTGCGTCGCTAATGGGTGCAGGTTTATCCGATTTGCCGCCGATGAAACCCATTACGCGCGGTGTTTCTTTCACCAGGTGCCACGTATCGTCACCAAGTTCCATCTCGATAAGCACATATCCGGGGAAAAACTTTCGCTCACTGCGGCGCTTCTTTCCGGCTCTCATCTCGACTACTTCTTCTGCGGGCACGATCACTTCACCGAATTTTTCAGCGAAGCCGGAAAGCGCTATCCGCTCTCCCAATACACGCATCACCTGCTTCTCGTAACCCGAGTAAGCGTGCACCACATACCAGCGTTTACTCAACTTCTACTCCCTAACCGATTGCGCCGCGGACGCCCCAACTTAAACTTGAGTCCAACGCCCAAAGAATCAGCGCAACAACAATGACTACACCCACCACAATTAATGTGGTCTGAGTGGTTTCCTGCGTTGTCGGCCAAACAACTTTTCTGACTTCTACTCGCGCTTCCTTGGCGAGGTTCCATGCCCAGGCACCTTTCTCGGTCTGCAACGCAACACCTATGGCAAAAGCAGCCACTAAAACGCCCGAGAGTGCGCGGAACAAAGGCTCAATCGCAGCGTAATAAGAGTTGGCATAAATACCTCCTCCTACAACAGCCAGGACCACCAACCATTTCAGGCTGTCCAATTGATACTCACCTGCTTCAGCTTTGCTACTCATCTATCAGACTTTTCTCGAATTCCTGCCCCCTTACGGGAACCGAAGCATGTGGCAGGCCAGGAGGGAATCGAACCCCCAACCTGCGGTTTTGGAGACCGCTGCTCTGCCAATTGAGCTACTGGCCTAGTGCTTCGTTTATATTTCGGTTCGGATTAGTGAATAGCAGTGCTATTCACTAATCTTCGTTACAACACCTGCACCAACTGTCCGGCCGCCTTCTCGAATAGCAAAACGCTGCCCTTCTTCCATCGCGATCGGCGCAATCAATTCAACGGCCATGGTCACATTATCACCAGGCATCACCATCTCGGTGCCTTCCGGTAATTCACACGATCCTGTGACATCTGTCGTCTCAAAAAAGAACTGCGGCTTGTAGCCTTTGAAGAATGGCGTATGACGACCACCTTCATCTTTCGACAAGACGTAAACCTCACCTTCAAATTGCGTATGCGGGGTGATTGAACCCGGCGCTGCCAGTACCTGGCCGCGCTCTACTTCTTCTCGCTTCGTACCACGAAGCAAAACACCTACGTTCTCACCTGCACGACCTTCGTCAAGCAGCTTGCGAAACATCTCTACACCCGTACAAGTCGTCTTCTGCGTGTCCTGAATACCAACAATCTCAAGCTCCGCGCCAACCTTTACAATGCCGCGACCAATTCGACCCGTGACAACGGTGCCACGACCTGAGATCGAAAATACGTCTTCAATCGGCATCAAAAATGGTCGGTCAACGTCTCGAGTAGGCTCTGGAATATAAGAATCCAGAGTCTCCACCAGCTTAACAATCGACGGCTTACCAATCTCTGAATCGTCACCTTCCAGCGCTTTCAGCGCACTGCCGATAACAATCGGCGTGTCGTCACCCGGAAAATCGTACTGGTCAAGTAACTCTCGTACTTCCATTTCAACCAGCTCTACCAATTCTTCGTCATCAACCATGTCCGCTTTGTTCAGGAACACAATGATGTAAGGAACACCTACCTGCTTCGACAGCAAAATGTGCTCTCGGGTCTGCGGCATCGGACCATCAGCTGCCGAACATACCAGAATAGCGCCATCCATCTGCGCCGCACCCGTGATCATGTTCTTCACATAATCAGCGTGGCCAGGACAGTCTACATGCGCGTAGTGACGAATCGGCGAATCATATTCAACGTGTGACGTCGAAATCGTGATACCACGCTCTCTTTCTTCCGGCGCATTATCAATTGCATCAAACGCCTGGAACTCGCCTCCCCATGTATCTGCACAGACCATAGTGATCGCCGCTGTCAGCGTCGTCTTACCATGGTCAACGTGACCAATGGTTCCTACATTTAAGTGCGGCTTCGTCCGCTCAAATTTTTCTTTGGACATT
>Ga0115103_1356600_pt1 | contig 14912 bp, 2 predicted proteins | sample MBTome_2_FD_89643 | JGI IMG/M metagenome (GOLD analysis project Ga0115103, IMG submission 89643) | Marine eukaryotic communities from Pacific Ocean to study complex ecological interactions - MBTS_5May14_M1_3um Metatranscriptome... | ecosystem: Environmental > Aquatic > Marine > Oceanic | place... | reverse complement strand
GTTAAAAAACTCTTGATCTGACTATTACTGCAACCAAGAAATCAAATCATTTAATCCTGCCATTAGTGAAGATTGTTGGTGATATTGTCATCAAATGATATCCAACATCAATCTTAAAAATCAAATCATGCAGAAGCTTGAGTATTCTCTGAAAAGGAGGCTTCTCAAATATTAGTAAAATGTTACTTCATCAAAAGGAGGTCAGTGAATGTGAGATAGGTCATTTTAATTAATCATCGATATCCCCTGTAACTGCTTCAATGGCAATCCTCAGTGTGTGATTAGGTATAAGTTCTCTTGAATTAAGAGCTTGATTTGTCTTTGGACTTCTTGAGTTTGAACGAAGCCACGTTTCAATTGCATTTCTTTCATACGTATGGCCATCACAGCATATCACTGGATCTTCCATTATTTCTCTTGTGATAGGACAAAGGAATGCATCCATACCAGTTGTGAATCTCTTTTTTATTTCTGCACTCTTTTGTTCCACTTCTTTCAGCTGGACATCCTTGTTATTCAACTCTTCTCTGAGAGCAAGATTAGCATTTAACATATTCTTTGTATCATGTGCAAGGCTCAAGTTAGCAGATTGAAGTAAATCCTGCACTGCTGATAAGACCTCTTCTTTACTGACTGGGGCAAGCGGGCGGTCCTGAACTTGCTCTTCTCTCAATGAAGTCTCAAACTCATCATTGGACTGCTCGTTCAAATGAAGTTGATGATTCATGTTGGTAAGAGGTTGATTGTCGTTTCTCTTTTCTGACCCGCCCTTGAATGTGAATACTTGAGATGAGTTGAAGTCTTTCTCTATTCCTTTCGCTACACAAACTCTCAGGCGTGATAAGGTAGACGATATTTCACCACAGTCAACAACGACGCCATAAACCAATGGAGATGATTCGTCACTTTCATGAACTGCTACAATCTCTCCTTTACTAAACATCTTGAGAGGTTTTATTTCAGCCAAATCAAGATCTGCTGACACCAGTGGCTGTCCAGGCTCCCCACGCAGCATCTCTACTTGGGAATGGTCAGCATAAAGATTCATAGTTCTTTGTATACTATGTAAAGTGGAAGGCTCATAGGATGTAGAGGATAACATAGCAGAAAGGCCAGCTATGTGAGATCTATCTATTCCACATTTATCACATAATGCAGTTGAAATCGCAAGTTCTATCGTCATTCCATACGGAAATTGTGAAACAAATATTTTGTCCTCGTCAATGAAACAAAATGGTGATTCTGATGCTTTGTTCGTAATATCGCGATTGATCATCTGTTCAGAATTTCCTCTGCGTAAGATAAAACGTGTATTGATAGATTGACATTGTAGAATATTGTATCCTTTGTATGGTGTTCTTTGTGACAGTGGAGCCAGGTGGTTTAGTAGAGCAATAAATGTTTGGCTTTGAATAATTCCTTGTACTCGATGTAAATTTATTATCGGGGCTTCTGTGGATAGACGCGGAACCACATTCTCAAGTTCTTCATGAACTCTGTCACTCATATAACCTATTTGGAGTTTGTCGCAAAGTTCTTTTGGTAACTTTGGATGAACCAAATATATTTCATTTGTATTGATCCTACCACCTTGAATCAACCATGATCGATCATTCTGTAACAAATCATGAATGTGCACCAATTTGGATGAGGAAGATGGAGCAAACATTGACTCTTGTGAAGAGCTATTATCATCAGCGATAAGGCCCACTACTTCAATTACAGATTTTAATTCATTTGCATTCAATGCACCATCTCCAATTTCTCGCTTTAGTTCCATCAAAGAAAGCGCATAATCCCCTGACTTGGGACTTTCTCTGACGCCCAAGTTACGAAGGAGAACGTCGTATGCACCAAATGCTCTTGGAACCTCATAAAAGAAGGGAGCTAGGTTGCCAGATAGTCGGAAAAATAGTCTACTAACTTTCACTAAATGTGATCCTATCGGCACTAAACTACGAGATTTTAATCCCTCTATTACTCGTGGACTTAAATCAGTAAAGTGATCTTGTAAAAATGAAAACAGGCTTGAAAATACTTGCTCTATAGTGCCATACATATATGTCCAAGGTGAAAGATTATTATCATCCTCAGTCAATGATTTGATCTGACGTAAAACAGCACTAATTGGAGGTGGTGATACTAGGCCTAAACTTGAGAACATAACTTGAGGTGGTTGAACCGCATCATGCAAAACAGGCAAAATATTAAACACAAGATGTCGGTCTTTGGGTGTAGCTGTGTCACAAAAACGAAATAGATCAGGCGACCCCCCTTCAACTTCTGCAGGAACACACTTGATTTCTGATAGTGTCCTTACGAAAGATTGGTTACTGTCAAAGAAATCACCAAAATTATCAGAGAAATATTCAAACAGTTTTATGGCTTTCGAGAAGTCTTGTTCCCTTTCTACAATCCATGCACATTTCAGAAAGCAATCTTTATCTATATTTGTCTGAAGCCCAACAGTCTCAAGCACGTTTAATGATTCAGAAGAAGCAAACTCTTCAGCTGGAAAGCATGACAAATCTTGATTGAAAATAAATACAAGTAAATCATGTCTTGCATAGAGTTGATTTGGTTGAACCCATTCAATACCTCCTTCTGTATTCTTCCTCTTAACCCACTTTGTTTCCTTCAGGACATTAATTAGATCGTCTGAGAAACGGACAATTTCCCATTTTTCAAGTATGTTCTTAACTACGACCTCTTTTTGTGTAATGGTCATATTTGGAAACTCTTTCATAACAAATTTATGAAGTATTGTTGCCTCATTCAAGCATAGAATATTTAAATCTTCGTAGAGTTCCTTGAGTTGTGATTTATAAACGAGTAACTTCCTTTGTAACGATAAAGGAAGATAAGTGGCAATAGTATTTACATCTACAGAACTGTCAAGAGTAAAACTCTCTTCTCTTTCTGACAAAGATATATGGCTTTGTGACAGCGTTTCAAACAGAGGAAGAGTCTTCAACATTGATAGATCTGATGTCATTAGCGAAAGTCGTGTGCCTTGATGAGTCGATAGATGAGTGAGTAGTTGTTCATATTCATCAGGCTCTAAATCGGCCCATTGAACATTAAGTTCGCTATTGTTTGAGTCCCAATAGTTGATACTTTGATTTAAAGTTGAAAGGATGGATCGGGAAAGGCCTAACCTATCCAAAGGAAACGTCTTCAAAATATCTTCCTCCTCAAAGTAAGAAGTATTAAGAAGCGGGCATGATATTTTTGTCAATATTTCATGCAAATCTTTTAAAGATGAAGCACTTGGATCATAACTAGGATTTGTAGCTTGTGGCGTTTCTACTGGAGGATCAGATTCTGCTAATGGCGTTTCCTCTGCCTCTGAGGGTGTAAGAGGATCAACATCTTGTTGTGGCTCTTCATCACTTACGGTAGAGCTATTGATGTCTTCTTCATCAATGATGACAGATTCATTGTCTTTTTGATCATTCTCCTCTTCCTTTGATTCAATCATATCAGGTTTACCCATTTCCCAGAAATCATCATCTGGTTGACTACCCTCCACCGTATTACTGTCTTCGAGTCTCGTCATTGCTGCATGTTCACATTCAATCTTTTTGTTTTCTGATTCGATTCTTGTCTGAAAATCTTTATAGCTCTCCTTTAATGCGTTATTCATAGACATATCAGCAGATTTTGAATAGACACAAATGATAAATCTCACATTTCCACAGCTAGCTAAAGTTCCTGTAGTTGTGGGGATCAGTGGCCAACGACGAAACATTTGTAACGTATCATAATCATAAATAGATATCTCTCGCCAAAATTGGTACAGCCAAAGTCTGGATGGTTGACCAGATGATCCCGGTTCCCAAGGAACAAAATCTTTACCCTCCCAACTCCTTGGAAGGACAGTTGCCATATTATCCGCAAGAACCCGAGGACAAAATGAAGTCAATCCGCAGACGTCCAAAAACCCTGGTTTTGAAATATACTCTCCTAACTTTTTGGCAGTATGTATTGACAAGAATTTGTTGCGAATATTTGGAAGCATTGTTTGTTGTTCAGCAGACGCTATCACATAACTCTTACCAAAGACGCCGACAGTTCCATCAGATAGCGGAAATATGCACAGACCTCCCAACTCATTCCTGCAAATCTTCGCTGCTGTTGAATTTGAAGTGAAGTCGTCCTCTTCAGAGAGATCTTTCAAACAATACTCAAGTAGTGCAATTGCTTCTTTTGGTCTAGTGGATAGATATTGTACATGCTTACTACTCCTCAAGATCCTTCTTGCCACAGATGGCGTAAGTAGCTTCATCTCTACGCCAAATAGGGTTAAGTCTTGAACGACACGCTTAGGTATAGTAAATAGATGCATGTGTTTCAGAAAGAAACGAGCGGCGCCTCCCAATGGATAATCAGGTGAGGCAAAAAAACCATTCCCAATATTTTGAAATCCGTTTCTTTCTGTCAAGTATATGTCTATATTCTGTGATGCCAAGTTAGTATAAACAGAATGATCTATGAGCTCTCTATAGGTAGAAGAGATCCTTTCATAAAAAGGCCAGTGACGATAAAATGATCGTTCAGTTCCATGCGTTAATTGACTTTTGATTTCTCTCATAATAGAAGGAATCAGTTCGGTCAATGTTGAGGTCAATGCCTGTTTATTCCAAACGTACAGCGCAAGAGACCTGGGTTTCGAATCAATCATAACATTACGGATGCCCGGAAACTTCGCTTTGAATTCAGCATCGTCATCCTGTGTCATGAGAACAGAACCAAGCCATTCGTGAAGAAATAAAGGTGCGTTGATGTCATATGGAAGACCAGTCTTGATACCAGTATCCATCCCTACGAAAATAGTACCAACTGGCGGAGAGTATTCTGTGATGGAGGAATTATTTTGAACGCCCTCATTAACTCTATTTACGTGGGCAGCAAGTGTTACTACAGGTATCAGTTGCAAAGGACTCAATGCTTCAGTGTTGGCCATTTCTCTTAATCTTGGTGGTGCAAGAATACTTTGGATGATATAACTATCAACAGTATCACAATCATCTCCCTTGTGCCGATGACTTATTTCTAACTTGAAAGAGCTTCTCTCTGGCAACCAACTATTTTTGAATATCTTGCCAAATTTACTTTTATCCTTTCTCCACTTCGGATTATTCATCAAGTCATCACGATGTGCCATGCGTAATAGTGGTGAACTACTGAGGCGACAGTGAAGAACAGATGTACATGATGACTCATCACGATCATCAAGAACTATGCTCTGTAGATTGTACGTGAAAAGTAACGACTTGTGCAGTGTATGTTCCAAGTCTTCGAGGAGGAGATCAAAGTCTTCCTGGCTATAAACTCGATCACAAATAAAAGATGACGACAAATTTTCATCAGAACGAAAAGGGATGCGCAATATAGTTCCACGATGAAAGGACCCTGAGCCAGTAGATCTATCATTGACCATTGATTCTTCCAAGCCAAGCTGCAATGATAAAAATGGTTCAAACTGGTCTGGAAATTGTTTACAGAACTCCAAGCTAAGTCCATAGTTCCGCGCAGACGCCTTTCCTTTTCTCATCTCTATTACTTCGATTTCTTCTTGTACGTTTTCGTTTCTATCAACACTTGTTTGTGTATGTGGATTACTTTGCGGTGTTGTGTCCTCAATGAAGTACTCTCCTGAAGGATCAAAAATACAAAAGGATCGACCAGATATAACTTGCAAGCAATCGGTGAAGCAAAATGGTGCACAAAGTCCTGTACCAAATCTTGGAAAACCTTTACCCCCACAGCTTATTGGTCCGCTTACAGTGCTCGAATAGAATTTTGCAGGAGACGTCGATCGAACTATTTCATCCACTTCCATGTGAACGTCGTGAAAGCAAACTACTAGAGCTGGACCTTGTGCTGATGATAAACAAGGATGGAGAATAGACATTTTACCATGGGTGCGGCGGTCCAATGTAATAGACACCTGCTTTGCACCCTTAATTTCGCCTACTTCCAACAGCTCTTGAATAACTCTGCACATCCCACTTCTGTCGATTGTACGTTTACTCATCAGTAAAGAGAGTGACTCTTTCTTCGGACAAGGAATTTTCACCATTCCATTCTGATTAGCACTAAGAGCATCTCGCAATGATTTTGACCCCAGTATTCTAGCTACTTCATGTCCAATGTCATCATGCACAAAAATATGGCGATTCTTTTTTACGATCGCCGCTAACCATGGAGCGTCATCGTAAGTCATGTCGATCGCTCTGAACATGATACCATCACGCGATGGGAGGAATATATCTTTCTTCTCAAAAGTTTCATTCTGCTGAGCCCTACTAAGGTGACGCGAACGAAAATGGCTAGATCCAACTGCCTAGAATCGCAAGCCTCTCCTTGAAGCTGCGTCGATAATGATGACAACAACTGGATATAATCTTCAGCACTAAATGAATCCCTCACCCCACATGACTGGAGTAATGTTTCAAAGCAGAGCATTTGGCTGGGAACACTATAGAGATAGGGTTTTGCATTCTCAGGAGCCTCAAATGCAACTTGTGTAGTTGCGACAAATCTATTACCAACCCAAATCCATGGTGCTTCATGAAATAAAATCAATACTCGCTCTTGATCTGCATCTGACGCAGTCTGAAAGTGAGAGTCAATTATCTCATAAATACGAGATGTGACAGTAGATAGAATTTGTTTGTAGTCTTGATTAATCTCCAATCTTGCCAGGTCGATCAATTGAGATGTGACACACAAAACTTCCGGTGGTTGTTGCCACCCAAACATATCCAGTAGGCTTTCTGATCGTAATACTGTTGATAAAATGTCCATCGTACTACTGCATATCCACTCATCAGCTTTTGGGCGAGTTTTAATCGGTGCAGACATTCCAATTGATGAAAGTTGGTGCTTAACGCGAGGAGGTTCGCAACGACTGCTGGATGATTTACTATTATAATTTTCGACAGGTAACCAACAAATAGACGTAAGTTCATCTATGAATCCACTTGTGTTCTGGGTTTCTGAATCATCATCATCACTGCCTTGATCGTCAAAACTTTCGCTCTTCTCTAAGATTTCCGAGAGAAGGTTTGAAATAGTGTTGTCATTATCAAGAAAACTCAGTAGAGCAAATCCACGCTTCCGGACAGCAAGAGTATCTTCCTCTTCTAAGTTTTCTTCGATTGAAAGCATCTTAGCTTGGTATTCGATTCTTCTAGCACTTTCAAGAACACCCTCAGTACTAAGCTGAGTTCTAATCCCTAATATCCGTAAGCTCTGAAGGAATCCTCCTTGGCATAGACGTTTCATCGGTAACATAGAATCATCGATAAGGTCAGCCAAACCCATCTCTTGCGGATCATACAACTCTTTTGGTTTCACAGGTGTTCCTTGCCGATTGGGAATAAATGCTTGCTCAGATAACTTTGCAACAAACTCCTCCCCAGATCCCCCTTCCATTAGTCGCGGCAAATGATGGAGAAGACGTGTGAGAGCAATATCACGACGGTCGTCATTTAGCTGTCGTTGAGCCAGTTGCGGACAAATATGAGATAAATAGTATTGTTCTGGTGAAACAGTTTCAACGCCCATTCGTTCAAAGAACTCGACATCTTTTCTACTTGTGGCCTTAATGAATGTGGAGTTAAGGAGACTTGGTTCTGCACAAGAAGGAGGTAAGAAATTGTCCTCTGTCAAACTCCCGTAAATATGATTTCCTTTATTGTATAGCTCATATATCGGCAAGCATCGAAGAATCTGTATCTGTTCTTCCTCGAGAGTATCATCCGAACAACTCAAGTGCTCTCTAAGCACTTTCTTCTCGTCATTCGGAACATTTTCAAACCTATCTTTGATTCTTCGTTGGATCTCTTCATTATCATCAGTGACAAAAGAATTTGATAACGCTTTAAGAATGCCTCGAGAGCCTGACGAATAAACGTATGGAGTTATCTTCTGGAACATCTCATCTTTCAATTTCAATACTGATTTATCTAATGTTCGTATTCCAATTCTACGTAGGACTCTGACCAGCTTCTCATCTTTCGTATTTTCTCCCACATTCACAACTGCTGAATTGTCCGTCATCAACACTGAAAGAGTCCTTTCCTCATCACCGATAAGGCAGGGTAAGATTGGAACCGTGTGTTCAAAAACACTTATATCTCTATCAGACCCATCGACGTCAGACAAGATATAATCCCACAATCGAGAAAGCCATGAAACATTATTTGGTGAAGAGGATACTGTAGTATCTGGGATGTAGTGCACTTCTGACAACCCTTTCCATTCTGATGGAAAACAATGTGACGATAGAAGTTGAACGAACGACAATAGATCAAGATTTCTAACATTAGTTTCTTTGTGAAAATCTTCATTCTTCAAATGACCATTAAGAACCGTATCATTTGTAGAAATATCAACAAGAAAGGCAGAGGCATTCTCCAATAGATTCTTCTCAAATTCTGTGGGCACAAAATAAGTTATCTTCATCTGAGGTCGAAGTATAACTCCAAGATTTCCATTGACAAGTGGAAGGAGTGGTAGGCCATGTAATTGATCGATGCATCTATATTCTATCACATCATCGATACAATAGCGAAGTAGGAAGGTTGCGTTTTCTCTATTTTGAAGTGAGGGATGTTCTGTAGTCTTTTTGAACAATTCCCGTACCATAGATGGTGAGACTTCTTGTATTTCGCTACACTGTTCTTTCATACATGAAATAACGGATGAGGGAATTGACACGACATTAATATCTTCCTCCAAGAGTATTTTCATTATTCTCTGTCTGCTCTGACTAGAAGAAACCTTACTATCTTTTTCTACATCTGTTGCATCGATCAAAACAGCCTTCTTCGGAGCTACCCACTTCCCATCACCAGGTGAACCAGTATACAACAACGGTTTGTTCTCAGCGATGCGATAAGTCTCTTTTTTCACTATGTTCCACACATCAGATCCAACATTAATAGGCCAAAACTTATCGTACTGTTTGCCTGGCTCCACAAACTTTTGTACCTTTAAAAGAAGCTCGCAATACAATGGTGCTATAACGTCAGAAAGCATCAATCTATTCCATTCTCGTCGAACTCCCGATGTTCCTGCCATATCTTCACCCCACCAAATATCCCTTCTGTTGCTCGAGAGCTCAAAATACCCATTTATGTGAATCTCAAAGCCTGTTTCACCTGGGAGTGGCAAAAAACAGTACGCATTTCCACGATGCTGAGAGATCGGTACCCCATTTCTTGTTAGAAGCGCCGCGACACTGCCCCAGGGTAAAAATTTCAGGTCTCTATGCTCCGGATTGCATGCCATTGCACGACACATTCCTCCACCTAAAGCTGCGCATACTAGATATTGGTCTACACTGTCAGATTGTAATTCGGTTGTTGAGTTATTTTCTTTGTTGAACAATTTTCTTCGTTGCAATCGAAAGGATATGGTTATTAAATGAGTTGTTCGTGGTAAATGGCTCTCGGGAGTACGCACTAGCTTACTGTAGAGTGCCTCCTTGTTCATCTCTTGAGAGTCAGATGACAGGAAGAAATCAGATATGGCATTGTATTCGTTTGCTGTCGTTGAAAGTCCAAACACATTGCCTGCTCTGTTCACTGCAAGCGATCTAAAATTATCCATCGGAGAAGCAGTCTGTTCGACAACCTCTTTATCTTCGACCTCTGCGTAGTAAAGCAGTTTTGGTGACTCATCATCTTCGTCTTCTATATAAACCTCAACGCGGCGGACATGGCGAAGGAACAAAAGAACTCTTTGTATCGAACTTTTAAAGCTCTCAAAAAGGTCTGTTATGATTCCATCCTCTTCGTACATTGTTTTACTTATTTCGCTCTCGGCAGCTGTGCTCTCAGTACGAAAAGGGAACCGAAACAAGGAACCTTCAAATGGTTTTTGCATATCGTTTCCAAAAATGCAATAAGGTTTCATTTGGTCGGGAAATTGATCTTTCAATTGGGACTGTGTGAAACGGATCTTAATACCTCTTGAAGAATCTGTTGATCCGGGTACATATCTCGCATGAGGATCAAAGATACACAGATAGTCACCAGAAACAAAAGAGGGTACATCCGTCCAATGAAACACCGAGTTAAATCCAAGACCAAATCTTCCTGTCGTAATCAGTTTATCTAGTTTTGATGCTTGCCCAATCTTCGATAAGTTATGAAAGTCACTCTGAGAAAATTTAGAATCGTTATAGCAGTAAAGAGCAGGTCCTTGCCACTCTTCCATCTTCTGTCCAAGCAAAGAGGACTTGCCATGTTGCTTACGACTAGCTAGAAACTTCACAACAGTTGCTTTGGCATCGTCGGCATTTTGGATCAATTCATTCAATTGCTGGGGGCCCTCAGGATACATTTCCACAATATTCTTCAAACGTCTTGTGATTGATTCAGATTGTCCAAATGCTTCATGCACTACTCCCTCTCCAAAGTCTATCATATTCGCATTATCCTGGAGTAATAATTTCCGTACACTCCTGATACCAACTTTCTCAGCAACAGTAGCGCTTAGCTTAGGATGAGCATATGTTAATTCTTTTTTACCTGGTAGATCCCTACTTAGCCATGGTGTATCGTCGAATACCAACGATGTGGACAGTTTCATTTCGTGCCGTTGAGTTGGTGCGTATATTTCCATATCCCTGATCTTCAAGATATCATCAGATATCTTTTGCACAAGACTCACTGCTAGCTCTATTTCATTGGAACTGAGTTTAGAATCCGGATTTTCTTTCGCCATCCTTTGAAGAACGAAACAGTAGTCTGATGACCCAAATGATTTCCTAACACTAAAAATTGAAAGTAGATTCCTAAAACAAGCCAAGTCAGGAGGAACAGTGAATAGGTATGGCATTGCATTGATTTGGGATGAAAATGCAATTTGATCTGATAAAATAAATTTATCCCCCATCCACAGCCAAGGTGTTTGGTGTAAAATAGATCGGATGACATCTTTTTCATAATCAGTCTCAACACTATCGAGAATATGATAAATTCGGCCAACCTCTGATGTAACTGTTTGACATAAATCGTCAATGTTTGTCTTGTTTTCAATGTTGTCCTCATTTGCTCGAATTTCATCAAATCGTTTGCCAAGTATTCTGAGTTGGAGTGTTACGTCTTTTATAGATACATTGTCCAACCAGCCGAACAGCTGTTTAAGTTCAATACAGTGAACGTCACCATCAACCAAATGTTTACTATACGAAAGCAGCCACATTTTATCGGCAGTGGATGTTTGATTTGGCGCTGAAACTGATGCGGGTTTGTCTGGCCATGGTAAAAGTGGGTGAAGTGGCTCGGAATGAACTGGCATCCACTGAATTGAGAGAAGCTCATTTATTCGTTGGGCATGCAATTCTTTCCTTTTCCTTTTCTCTTCAGGATCATCAAACAGGACAGAATTGAATTTACGAAACATCTTTGTTGTTCTTGAGCTCTTCGTCTTCTTCTTGAATTCAGGGAAAAATGTGTCAACGTTGATATCAAGGAAAGTTAGCAATTCCTTTCCACGCTCTTTTGCTGATGAAGTCTTTGTTGCATCTGCGCCAGTTCCTTCTTGCTCTATAGATCTTGCACACTCTAGAATGACTTCCCAGGACAGCGTAGATTGTAAACCCAGTGACCGAAGAATGAGTAGCAATTGTGGATTGCAATAAAATGTATCAGGGAAACTGTCTGTATCCATGAGAGATATGAGCTGCGATATCTCAGGATCATACAGCTCAGATGGCGACTTTAGTGTCCCACTCTCTGCAGATCTAATAAATTTGGTCTCCATTATGATGCTTCTAAATTGCTCATCCTCTGAGCATAAAGAAGGAATATCACGTAAGAATCTCTCCACAAGATTATTACATACCTCATCATTGACACTATTTAGCTGAGGGACGACAATATCTACAAAAAAGTCGCTCCTTTTTAGTTTTTCAGCACCAAGTGATTCTAGAAACTTCATCTCCATAGGCTTAGAATACCCCAAGAAGTCAGAAGTCATGAATAGATTATCGTCTTCTGTGGGCTCATCCAGAAGGTAATAGTTTCCATTATTTGCCATAGGCACAAACTTGGTATCTAATGAGTTTGTACTACAATATTGTCGAAATACAGGCATTGATTTGAGGGTAGCCTTTGATGCTTCACTCATTGACCCATTCCCAGGATTAGCACAAAAGCTAAACAAAACATTTCGAACATCAGTTTTATCCTTTTCATGGCATGAGGATGAGAATATACTATCGGCAGATTTATCCCTCCTTAGTGCAGATTGGATTGATTGAACTACACCGTCTCTACTTGGTCGATGTATGTAGGACCAAATCTCTTCAGGAATAACCATATCTTTTGGAAATGTACCAGCCACGAACGTTCTCACTCCCAAACCGATCATAGCATCTACAATATCATCATTAAGATTAGATGCGTCAATGACAGAGGATCCAGGTGATAACGTGCAGACAAGCCCTTCATTGGTCGGAACAATACAGTATTTCTCTGATACAGAGTGTAAGGATCTGCCAACATCTGTTGATGTGCAGATAAATCTCCATAATGCTGTGAACCATGCTATATTCGGATGATGATTTGACTCTGGTGATTCTTTTGTATCTGACTTCCACTTTGAAGACTCACAGCCACGCCATTCAGCAGGAATCGCCCTCTCCACAACATCAGCAAGCATATCTGTCTCAAGACGAAGTATATTTAATGTCACTGATGCTTCATATGAGACAAAAAAGTCCTTCAAAGTAGACTGTTTGACTGTTTCTAAATCTATAAACGTATCTGATGCATTGCCTTTTAGAAGTATTGCACTCTCACCATCACATGTCAGATACGGATCAATCCCATGCTCTAAATCAACTCTGCCCTTAGACTGATTTTGTAGCAACCACTCCATAGCAGTGTCCATCCTGCCTTCATTGACTCTTAACGCATGCATACAAGCCAATTTGGTAAAGCCCATACCTTCAAGCTCTTTTAACAATGTGGGGTTGTATTTTGGAAGAATTGCAAAGGTCCCCAAATTTCCACTTGCAAGTGGGACAAACTGGCATCCTGCGAGTTGACTGTATTGCGTAGACGGCAAATCGACAAGGCATTTCTTCAGTAGGTATTGAGCTGATTCCAATTTACTATCTGGTTCTTCCAACGCTCCATTTTTTCGTGTTTGTCGCGAGGAAAAATAGGATCTCAAAACTGCTGGCGTTGTGGATGTAGTGCATGCTCCTTCAGACATGAGCATAGCTTTGAATTCTTTATTTGTAAGTCGTACCAATGGAATCCTATCCTTGGATAATATACCTGAAAGTACAGTATCATTGTCATCATCAAGAAGTATAGACTTGGATGGCGCAACCCAATTACCTGATTCATTACATTCACTGTACAAAACTGGTGCATCACGAATACCAACATAAAAATACTGTGCAAGTAGTTTCCAAGGACCTGATAATGATTGCTGTGGAAAAATACTTTCATACGTCTCATGAGTTACCGTCTTTGTTCTAATAGATGTTTGCACCAATCGACAATAACATGGTGCAGCAATTTCTGACACAAGTCTCATATTCCAATCAGCACGGATACGTCCATCTCCAGCCATATCATCACCATGACACCATAAATCTCGTCGATTACTCGATATTTCAAAATATCCATTGACATGCACTGGTAAATGTGTACGGATTGGGAGAGGGAGGAAGCAATATGCTGCTCCAGTAATGGTAGATGAAGTTGTAGGCGGAGATAATCTTGCAGCAACACCTCCCCATGGAATTAATTTCATGTGTGACAGGGCTGGATCTTGTGCCATTTTGGTTGCTTCAGGACCACCCAGTTGATTACATACTATCCAACGTTCATTTTTTAGCATATTGGCAATGTTCTTTCCTAAATCGTCATTCGTAATATCTAGGATGTAGTCTACAGGTTGTGGTTGTCGTGGAGTAGATGTAGGAGCATGCAACATATATGCTCGTTTCATACGAAGTTTATCAGATATATTTGACACATGAGTCCGATGAATAAGTGTAGGTTGAGGAGAATCTGCTTTCCAGTCATATAATTCAATACATTCTACATTCTTTAGAAATAAAAGCATGGATGAAGATGCCAATGCCATTTCTTGCAGTAATTTTCTCATATCTTCCAATCCATGACTTTGTTTTGATATTCGTGATTGTTCTGCTTGTTCTTCTGTTCGCAGGGCAAAACGAAAAATAGTTCCATCAAATTCCTGTCCAGTAGTCAACTGGCATCCAAACACCTGAAGAGGTTCAAACACTTCAGGCAAACTCTGAACAAACTGTGTAGCATTCGACTTGGAAAAGTCAATCATTTTCCCTGGATTGGCAGGATTAATACCAGGAACAAATTTCGCTTGTGGATCAAATAATACAACTTTTGTCCCACTGACAAACATGGGTACATCCGTTAAATGATAGGTCGAATTAACTCCAACTCCAAAGCGTCCAGTTTTAGTTCCATTCTTGTCTTTTTTGAGAGAATCTCCAATTTGTTGAATACTTTGAAAATCAATTTCGGTAAATTTCGCAGAGTTGTAGGCTAGGAGAGATGGTCCTTTCATGAGATTACAGAGTGCTCCTCCATTGTTATTGCTGTTATTGGTTGTGTTGGTTATTTGGCTTCGTCGGGGTTCTGCTGTGACTAGTCTTATGGTACGTGCTCCAGCATCATCTGCATTCTGAATCAATTCCTTGATGATAGATAGACCTTCTGGATAATTACGCAAGATTTCTCGAATACGGACCGTCAGATCCACCTTCTGCCCAAAGTCAGACGAATGATTCCACAAATCGTTCGATGCATTACCACTATTCATTGCGTCGAAACGACACGCCGTTTACGGGGAAGATAGAAGATATTGCTGTCCTCTTATGATTGATT
>Ga0115103_1860531_pt1 | contig 14966 bp, 14 predicted proteins | sample MBTome_2_FD_89643 | JGI IMG/M metagenome (GOLD analysis project Ga0115103, IMG submission 89643) | Marine eukaryotic communities from Pacific Ocean to study complex ecological interactions - MBTS_5May14_M1_3um Metatranscriptome... | ecosystem: Environmental > Aquatic > Marine > Oceanic | place... | reverse complement strand
GGTTGGAAGGAAGAAGCAGTCCAGTCGCAAGACAAAATTAAATCTTCTTCTAAGAAAAAGCCGAAAGGCGAGGTAAAAGAAAATGTCAACATTTAAAGGAAATGATGGTATTGTTAAGCTAGGTACTAGTGGCGGAACAAATATCGTTGGTGAAGTTAAATCATATTCTTTGGAACATACAAGTGATACTGTAGAAGATACAGCTATGGGTGATGGAAGCAGAACTCATGTAGCAACTTTAAAATCTTTTTCAGGTTCTTTAGATGTTTTTTGGGATGATAGCGACACTAATGGTCAAGGTGCTTTTGTGGTTGGAAATACTATAGAATTAAACCTATATCCAGCAGGTGCTTCAGATACTTATTACAGTGGTTCAGCTATTGTTACTGGTGTTTCAAGAACTGGCTCATTTGATGGTATGGTTGAGGCTTCATTAACTGTTCAAGGTACTGGCGACTTAAGTACAACAACAGTATAAGAAAATGTCAGTTATAGATAACGCAAAGAAACATTTTGATAGCATAGAAACTAAAATTATAGAAGTCCCTGAATGGGGTGATGATGAAAATAATGCTTTAAAGATTTATTGTAGACCAATAACTCTTTCAGAGACTTCTAAATTTATGAAACTAGCTCAAGATGACGAGGTTCAGCTTTTAGTTTATGTTTTAATTTATAAAGCATTAGACGAGGCTGGAGAAAAGTTATTTACAATCGCTGATAAGAAAACCTTATTGGAGAAGGTAGACAGAGATGTATTAATTAGAGTTTCTAGTGAGATGATGAATAATGTCTCGCAGGAAGAAGTTAAAAAAAAGTAATTGAAGATGAGCAGCTATACATAAAATATGCGCTAGCTGAAAAACTAAATAAAACCTTAACTGAAATTGAAGAAATGACAGTTGAGGAGTTTCAGGGTTGGTTAGCTTATCTTGAAATAAAGGAAGAAAGAAATGCGAGCAGTAGGTAAAACAGATTTATTTCTTAGAATATTTGGGTCAGATCAATCCAAAAAGGCGTTTGATAGTTTTAATAAAAATGCAAAATCTGCGGAAAATTCTGTAAAAAGAATTGCGACTGTTTTAGTCGGTGCATTTAGTGTTAAAGAAATAGCTGAAGCTGCCAATGTCATGATTGGTGTTAGAAATAGAATGAACGCCTTAACTGGTAGTGCAGAAAAAACAACATCAGCTATGAATCAGATGAGAAGAATAGCATCTGATTCAAGATCAGACTTTGATGCGGTTGCTATGTTATATACTAGGCTTGCTTTAGCCACAGAACATTTGGGTGCTACTCAAAGAGATGTTGCTGATGCTACTCAAACTGTAGCAAATACCTTTATTATTGCTGGTTCTCATGCTCAAGAGGCAAATAACTCGGCTAGACAGTTAGCTCAGGGTTTAGCTTCAGGAGCTTTAAGAGGAGATGAACTTAGGTCAGTAATGGAAAACAATACCATTCTGACAAAAATGTTAGCTGATGGTTTGAATATGACTATTGGTGAGCTTAGAGAATTTGGTCATGCTGGTAAGCTAACAGCAGAGACAGTTATGCCAATTCTTATTGCTGGAACAAAAGAGACTAATGAGCAAATAACAAAAATGCCCATGACTCTTGGCCAGGCTGCTGTTGCATTGCGTAATAATTTTCAGTTTATGGTTGGTGATATAGAAGAGCTGACTGGGATATTTTCAAAAATGGCTGGGGCTGTAGGTTTCTTAGCAAACAATATGGATGCTATATTGATACCTGTTCTTGTAGTTATTCCTCCTCTCGTACTAGCAGCAGCAAGTGCAATTAACAAGATGAGAGTTGCTTTACTTTTAGCAGCAGCAGCAAACCCATTTACTGCTTTGGTTGTTGGATTGACAACCCTGGTTACAGCAGCTTATATATTTAGAAATGAATTAGTTTATGTTTTCCAGTTAGTTGCAACAAAATGGATTCCTTATCTTGCCCTAAAATTTGCTGAAGGTTATATAAAGATGAGAGGTTATGCACATGACCTATTCATATTGCCCTTAAAAGGAATGTTTGTAGATTCTTTTAATTTTATTTTAAGCAAGTTTAATAATTTTATAGAAAGCGTAAATAAAGTAAGACAGCAATTTGGTGCCAACCCTTTAGATGGTATTACTTTACTTAGCGACCCTAAATCTGCACAAGAGTCTAACAAGAAAAAACTAGAGGCAATAGCTGATTCTGCTGAGCACTTTTTAAACAAAAAGATAGAAAAAATGGATTTACCATCTATGATGGATATCCTTCTTGGAAGGACTGGAAAAGAAGATGATGAAACTGGTTTTGGTAAATTAGGTGCACTTGGACAGTTTTTGGTAGCTGCTGAAGAGGGTTACGGAAAGTTCGTTACCTCAATAAAAACTATGCAAGATGAGATTGGTGATATTATTAAAAATTCGTATGATGGATTGACAAATCTAACTATGGAATTTTTAGAAAAAGGAAAGGCAAGTTTTAAAGATTTTGCTACTTCTATTGTGAGAGAGCTAATAAGAATAGCTGTACAGAAACTATTGCTCGATCAAATGTTTGCATCATTTGGCAAAAGCATATCTGTAGCAAGAGATAATTTTACTGCTGGAAGAGAGTTTGATAAATTAACTGATGGAGGCTCTTTGTTTGATTCTATACCATCAGGAAATGGTGGAGGCTTTACAGGCTTTGGCTCAAGATCAGGTGGTTTAGATAATAAAGGTGGTTTCTTAAGCGTCCTACATCCAAATGAAACAGTTATAGATCATACAAAAACACAACCACAACAAACTCAACAACAAGCACCTACAGTAAACTTCAACATATCAACAGTAGATGCTGCTGGATTTGACCAGTTACTAGCATCAAGAAAAGGATTGATAACATCAATCATAAACAATGCCATGAACAATCAAGGTAAAATGGGAATAGTATAATGTCAGGACAATTTCCAACAAACCCAAATTTTAAAAGTCTTAATTTTAAAGACAATAGACCGACACTTGTTAATCAAACACTATCAGGTAAAAAACAAGTCAGACAAATAGGTGCTCAGTATTTTTCTTTTACAGTTTCAATGCCACCATTACAACAAGAAAAAGCTCAGGAAGTATTTGCATTTTTACAAAACAAAAAGGTTCTTCAGGAGACTTCACAATAGTTGCACCATTAGATAACTTAGGTGCAGGCAAGTCAGAAACAGATATACAAGTAGTTGGAGCACATGTATCAGGAGATGCTACTATAGCCTTAGATGGCTTTACAGCTAACCAGGTAGATGCTTTAAAGGCTGGAGATTTAGTTAAGTTTTCAGGTCATAGTAAGGTGTATATGGTGCAGAACAATATTCAAGCAAATTCTAGTGGAGCACTGACATTACAAATATCCCCAAATCTAGTAACTTCTTTAGCAAATAATGAGGCTGTTACTGTAAATAAACCAAGTTTTACTGTATATTTAGAAAACAACGAAATTATGTATTCAACAGATGCCAGTGGTTTTTATAGTATTTCATTTGATGTTAGAGAGGTTATAATTTAATGCCAAGAAGTTTATCTACTGACTTACAAACTCAAGTATCATCAACATCAACCAAGACAGCTTTTTTAGTTGAACTCAACCTATCATCTACCATTAGATTAACTGATTGGTATTCTGATGTTACCTATGACTCTGATTCTTATGAGGCTGGTGGTTCTTTTCTATCAGTTGATTCAATTATGGAAACAGGCCAATTAGAAGTTAATGAAATCACAATTGGATTTTCTAATATTACAGATCAAGTAAGGTCTTTAGTTCAAGATGGTTCTTTTACAGATAAAACAGTGGATATCCACCTGGCCTACTTTAATTCAGACGAAACAATTGTTGGTGCTATAAATTATTTTACAGGGCAAATTAGAAGCGTATCTATAGATGAAAGCATAAATGGTTCAACACTATCTTTAATAGTAGCTTCACATTGGGCAAATTGGAACTTAACTAAAGGCAGGCATTATTCTGATGAATCGCAACAAGGCTTTAGTACAGGTGATAAGGGTTTTGAATTTGCTACTCAAGTTAAATCAGATGTAAGGTGGGGAATGTAATGTCATTTTGGAGTGCTGTTGGTAAATTCTTTTTAGACGTAGGTACTGCTGTAATTGAATATGCAAAAAATAATCCTGTAAGTTTTGGATTACAGTCTGCCACATTAATTGTAGGTGTTAAAGGCTTCATGCAAGCCAAACAGATGATGGCTAAAGGTCAAGATATATTAGCCAATAAAACTTCTGCTGGAGGCAAGCTACCTGTTATATACGGAACTAGGCGTGTCGGTGCTCAAATAGTCTATATGGATGTGTCTGCTAATGACTCAAGAGATTTATATGTAGTCTATGCCTTATCAGTTGGTGAATGTGATGAAATTATTGGAAGAACTATTGAGCTAGATGGCAATCCTTTAACTGACTCTGCAAGATTTAGAGATGGCGGTTATATTGGCTCAGATAGGATATCTTCAGGCTCAGGCTCATTAAATACAGCTTCGCAAAATGGTACTGGCGTAAATGCTGGTGCTGGTCAATTTGGTAGCAACCCTTCATCAAGATATAGATATGTTATGAATCTGCATCATGGTCAAGCCACACAACTAGCAGACCCCATGCTTGTTGCCTCTATGCCTAACTGGACTACAGCACATAAACTAAATGGTGTTGCTTATATAGCAGCTCACTATGGCTATGACAAAGAGGGTATATGGTCAGGAGTACCTCAACTAACAGTTCAGGTTAGAGGTAAAAAAGTATTTGACCCAAGAGATACAAATCAAACATTTGGAGATGTATCTACTTATCAATATTCAGATAATCCAGCTTTAACATTCTTAGATTACATAACTAATAATGAGTATGGTAAAGGTTTAACTCAGTCACAAATCAATATGAGTACATTTAGTTCTGCTGCTAATGTTTGTGATACACAGGTTGACCAGCCTTATTTCAATGGCTCAGCACAACCTCTTACTTGGTCAGGTAGTATTGGAGATGACTTTATAACCATTGGTGGTACTAATGCTTCTGCTCCTTGGTGGCAAAATAAAATAGGTGAGCAAATATATATTTATGATGCTAATGGTGATGGTGTTATAGATGGAGCAGACATTAAAGAAATACAGCGAAATCAATTTTATGATGAAAATGAAGAACTTATTGTTTATATAGATGACATACTAACTTCAACATATTCTTCACAAACAGGCTCTTCTTTAGTTAAAGTAAAAAGATTTCACTGTAATGGTTATTTAGATGCCAATAAGAATGTCATGGATAATGCAAAAGAATTACTTGCAAACATGCGAGGTATCTTTCTTTATATAGATGGTAAGTATGAGTTATCTATAGAAGATACAGGAACATCTACATTTAATATTACTGACGATCATATTATTTCTGATACTGGTATATCAGTTAACTATGGAAAAAAAGACAAAAAGGCAAATAAAGTTATTGTTGAATTTTATAATGCTAATAAAAAATACGAATTAGATACAGCTACAGTTTTACATGATGCAAGTCCTGAATATTATTCAGATGATGGTGATGAGATTTTAGAGATTAAAGCTGAGTTTCCTTATATAAGTGACCCTTATATAGCCTACAACATGGGTAAGGCAATTCTAACTAGAAGCAGAAAGCAAATGACCATACAGTTCTTAGGAACTCCTGAGATGTATAAGCTGAATGTTGGTGATATTGTGACTCTTAGCTATGTGGGTACTTTTGATACAGTACAAACCTGTAGAGTAGAAGCATTAGAATTAGAGCCTAATGGCTTGGTTGCTGTTAGCTTAATAGAATACTTTGATGTGTATACATGGGAAACTCCACCTGAAGAGCCATTAGAAGAGCTAGCTAACCTACCTTCTGCTTATGCAGTTAAAGCTCCAACAGGCCTGTCATTTACCGATACTGATTCTAGTTCTACAGGCAGGCCATTCTTATCTTGGAATGAGCCAACAGATTTTCCTGATTATCAATACAGGGTTAATGTTGTAGACGGCTCAGGTAACCAGGTTATTAATAGAATAGTAGATGTAGAGAATTGTGATCTTAATTTTGTGCCGACAGGCTCTTATGTTGCTAGTGTTACTTCTTTAAATACTTTAGGCACAGAATCAAACCCAGCTAGATTTCCAACAACAGGAACTTTTACTATAGGTGATGCTCCAGCAGGAACGCCCGATATAAAAGATGAAGCTATTACTGTAGACAAGTTAGGTGATGGTTCTGTTACTAACGTAAAAGTCCAAAATCTTAGTGCTGATAAAATAAACACTGGTGAGCTTAATTTAGGCCAAGCATCAGGAATGGCTGTAAGGCAAACTAAAACTGGTTACACATCTACAGCAACAGGTTTTTGGTTAGGTAATGATGGCGGCACTCCTAAATTTAATATAGGTACTAGCACTAACTACTTAAAGTTTGATGGTACTGATTTGGATATATCAGGAGAAATATCTGCCACTACAGGTGAGATTGGTGGATTTACTATTGGAACAACATCTCTTACCAATACAGCAGCAGATTCTAAAATACAAATAGGTTCAGGCTCTGATGTATTTACTGTTGATGGGGATGGTATTTATTTAGGTAACACATCTTTTGCATCAGCACCTTTTAAAGCACTTAATACTGGTGAAGTACAAACAACAAAAAGTTTTACAGCAGGTGTTGCAGGTTCAGGTGAGATTGCAAAAATGGCTGGAACTGGTGACTACAGATTTTGGTCAGGTAATGAAGCACCAGCAAATGCAAGTTTCTCTGTAGATAAAGCAGGTAAGGTTATTGCTAAAAACTTAGTCTTAAAACTAACAGATGGAACAGTATATTTTGATTCACAAACTGGTTTTAGTAACTCAGCACTATCTCAAATATCTTTAACAACAGGAACAAAGGTTTCTACTATATCAAACACATTTGATGCAGATACAGAATACGAAGAAATTACAGTAACAGAAGATACTGATGTAAATGTTTCAGTAAGTATTGATACAAACTTTGGTGGTAGTGATAGTGATTTTTCATATAATCCTGCTGTTGATGGTTCAGAAAATGACATACCTGATGAATTTACATTAACAATACAACATTCAAGTGATGGTGGTTCTAATTATACTAATGTTTTAACAGACACATTTACAAGAGTAAATGATAGACAAAATCCCAAAACAACACCTGCGGCAGATGAGTATAAAATTAATACCGATACAGATATTCTTTATTTGGGAGACCAAGGTGGTATAAGAATATTAGCAAGTACAACAACATCTTTAAATTTAGGTTGTGTAGATGCTGATGGCAGAACTACATTAACAACTACAGGATTAACATTAACTGGAATTAGTACAGGCACAACTCATAGAATTAAAGCAACAGTATCAACAACAGATACAAGTTATGACACAACAAATAATAATGTTAGCTCTACAGCACCAAGAGTAATTTCTGTAACAGACCCTAGTGGTGATGGTTTTTATGTTGGAGATGGTAGCGGGTCAACAGTAGCACCATCAGGTGATATCACTAGAGTGCAAATAACAACCGCATCAAACAGTGGTTTAACAGGAGGGGCAAATTTTGCTTCAGGTGATGCTTTATTTAGTCTTGCACTAGGTTCTACTTTTGCTGGCAATAAAACCTTTTCTAACAATGTAGTTATTCAAGGAAATTTAGACGTACAAGGGACTACAACAACTATTGATACCACCAACCTAGATGTCAAAGATAAGAATATAACCCTTAACTATGGTACTGGCGATACTTCTGCTAATGCAAATGGAGCAGGATTTACAATACAAGATGCTGTAAGTGCAGGTAATGATGCTTCTTTGACTTGGACTACAGCCAACGATACTTTTAACCTATCGCATCCACTTAGCATAACAGGTGCTTTAACTCTAAATAACACTGCAATATCAGGTGTAAACCAATTGGCCTTTAATGACCCAGGGGTTAACGAAGGTATAGAGTGGACTGGTGGTAATACTAAAATATTTGAATCTCCTGATAACCTAACAAATGCTGCTGGTAACTTACAGGTTGTATGGGGTGGCACTAGAAGACTTACTGTTAATAATAGCGGTATAGATGTTAATGGAAATATAACAGCTTCAGGAAACGTAACAGCAACAGCATATTATGGAGATGGTTCAAATCTTACAGGTGTTACTAGCACCACGATCAACAACAACGCTGATAATAGAATTGTTACAGGTAGTGGAACTGCTAACACGTTAAATGCTGAATCAGGCTTGACCTATAATGGTAGTGCTTTATCTGTAACAGGAACTATCAGCAGTGGTCGTATCGCAGCAACTAATGGAATTGAAGCACAAGGTATATGGATAAATAATAACCAACCATCTTCAAATAATGCAATCTATAGTGGTTATGGTGCTATAGGTAATAGAGGAACATTCTATATTACTAATAGTGGCAATGTTCAAATAGGCAATGGTGCTGGTCATAATGCTAATCCAGCAGCTACATTTACAACTGCTGCATTAATCTTAGGTGCAAATAGAGTCTTACAGATGAATGGAACAACCATTGTGGATGCTTCAAGAAACATATTTACTCCCGAAATAGAACTTGGCGGAGATGCAGAACATAAGCTCCGTTATAGCATTGGGTCAATAATTAGTGGCGGTACAACCCATACCACTGTTTTACAAGGTAGGCAGGTAGATATTTATGGTTATGATGATATTCAAATTAGAGCAGGGTCATCAGATAAAATTGTTCTTACAGCATCAGGCTCTTCTAAAATACAACTTGATGCCAATACTAATATTGTAAATGGAATCCTTAAAATAGGCGGCTCTACTTTTGCAGATCAATCAAGAAACATAACAGCAGGTACTATTAACAGTGGTGCTATAACAGTAAACTCGGCAGGTCAAGGTTCAATTGCTGGGTTTAGAGGAGACAGTTATAACCAAGTCAACATAGCTCATAGTTTAAATACTGGTTGGGGGATGCTACTTACAAACAGTAACAGTGCAGCTAACAGTGGCTACCATAACAGTACTAGTGGAGCAAATAACAGTATAGCAGTTGTAAATGTAAATAATGATGCACTACATTTTGGTACAAATAATGGTCTAAAATTCACCATAGACCATTTAGGAAATTTAAAACATGGTACATCACAAATAACTATCGTAGATACGTCTCGTAACCTAACCAATATAGTTACTATATCTTCAGGCAATATAACACTAGCAAATAATAGCAAGATCAATTTATGGACTACAGCAGGAGCTTCAGGTACTGGAACAATACACATGCCAAGAGGAGGAGCTATAACATTCTATGGGGATGAATCACTTTCTCATTCAATAAGCTCAAAAAACAGTGCAGGTGCTGTTGCTGATGATTTAAGAATTAATAGTTATGGTGCAGTAAATATAAACTTAGATTCAAATAATAATAATTCCTCAGCAGCAGATTTTTTAATTGGTCGGCATGGAGGTGTGGCTGGAACTCTAAGTGATTTCTTTAGAATTAATGGTGAAACAGCAGAAATTACAACCATAGGTGCAATTAGACAAACAATAAGCAATGTCGGTATTCCAACTAATTACAGCTCTTTTACAATGGAAGCAGCAGATGCACAGTTAGACTTAGTTTCTTCAAGTGCAGGTACATGGGGTTCAGCAATAAATTTTGTAGAGGGTGCATCTACTACAGCCAATACAAATAATTGGTCTATAGCTAGAAAAACAAGTGGTGGTGGCAATACTTTAAACTTTAATTTTGGCATAGCTAATCAGCACGACAATACAACGCGAATGACCTTTGCTTCAGATGGTGCTATTACTGCTACAGGTTTTATTACTGGAACACGATTGAGAGTAGGTGATGGTAATGATGGCTATTTCTATAGCGATACAAATGGTAGAACAGCTTTCTCTAGTGGAGACTTTTACCTTCAAACAAGTGTTAATAATTTCTATAATTATGCTACTAACACTTATATGGGTAATACTTCAGGTGACACTATTCACTTTAGAGGTAATGTAATAACAGCAGATAACTGGGGTATACCTGCTTCAGGAACTATAACTAGTACAGGAATAAGAACAGGAACAGCTCAAGCAAGAGTTAAGTTAGGTGTTTGGTCAGGTACTACCTATGGAATAGGTATGCAATCAGCCATGACATATGGAGGTCTTAATGACTATGCCATGACATTCCAGTTTAATAGTGAAAGTGATAGAGGTTTTTGGTGGGGAGATTCTGTTCACACAAATGCTCAAGGAGCAATGGCACTTACCACTAATGGTTTATTAACAGTAGCTAGTGGAATAAGAGTTGGCTACGGTGAAACTGATACAACTATTCCAAGTGCAGGATTAGACGTTAATGGAACTATATCTGCTGCACCCATACATATTCTTGGTGCTACTGGTGGCGATAAACTTGCCTATGCTTCAAATTTTGAAGCTGATGGTGCAAATATACAATTAACCTTAGAAAGGACTAGTTCAGGTTGGGGTGGTATAGGTGCAAGTGGTAACAATGCGTTCATGGTTTATTCTTCATCTATAGTTCAAAGATTTGGGGTTACACAAGCAGGTAGTTTATTAGCAAATGGGGGTACAGAGTTTTTAACAGCAACAAGAGACTTAGTCAATATAGGAACTATCCAAACCAATGGAGATGTCCTTGTTGGAGAGTCAGGGGGTACTGCGTATAACAGTAATGCAAATGGAGTTTTGTACTTTGGAGATGATGACCTTGGCGATCGTCTTGGCTACTCAATAGGTACAAAAAGAAAAGAAAATATAGGTGGAAATTACACTAAATTAAATATTGATTGGCATACAGGAATAACTCTAGGAGCTTCTCAAACTTATGGCGGTGTTAGATTTTTTGATAATTCAGTTGGTTATTACAATAGTACAACTAAATTATTTTCTGTTGGAGAGGGCAGTTCTGATGTAAAAGTATATAACGATTTACAAGTAGATGCAGGAATTAAACTTGGTAGTTCAGCTACTAGGCTAAGCCAATCAGGTGTGCAATTAAAAATACAAACAACAAGTGGTTATTGCGAAATCGGTCCATCAAATAGCAGTTGGATGCACTTTGAAACAGATAGAGCAAGGTTTTATTTTAATACCCTAATAACTGTTGATTCAGGTATTGTGCAATCATATGACGAAGATTTAATTTTAAGAAGAGCACAAAATAGTGCACATCAATTAACAGTTGGTACAACTGGAATTACAGCTACAGGAAATTTAACACTTGATAGCACACTAATGCTCAATTCAGGAGGTTGGTATAAGCAGATTAGAAACCCAAGCACACATGATGCTGTTTTCGGTACTTGGACTGCAAGTAGTGGTTCAAATTCTTGGGGTAATATAAAAGTAGGTGCAGTGGGTTATGCTTATACAGATACCGCTAATGGTTATAAGCAATACAATATACCAACAGGAGCACAAACTGCTTATATGTCCCAGCTTAAGTGGCATAATTGTGGGTATGTTGATGTTCATGGTGTTCAGACGGATGGTGATTTAGTATTTTTGTGCAGAGTTAGTTCATTTCAAGATATTGAAAATTCAAACCATGGTAATGTAGCCAACCATGATGGCCAAGAAATTAGATGTATTGGAACGCGATTGGGAACTGCTGGATTTACAGCAATACGAATAACAAACAGAAGTGGTAGATTTCATTTTACTGGTATAGCTTTTAGCAATCAAAATGTAGAAAATGTTGATAATGGCATTTATCGTGCTGAACAAATAAGAGGCGGTGCTCTTACAGGTATTTACAGTGTAACTACTACAAATAACATTACAGCTTATTCAGACAGACGATTAAAAGAAAATATACAAACACTAGATAGTAAAAAAGCATTACAAATGCGTGGTGTTAGCTTTATTAAAGATGGTGTTGAGGGTAGTGGTGTTATTGCTCAAGAAATAGAAGAAATAGCACCTGAACTAGTAATGACAGCAGATGATGAAATGGGTACTAAATCAGTAGCTTATGGCAACTTAGTTGGATATCTTATTGAAACTGTTAAAGATCAACAAAAGCAAATAGATGAATTAAAACAAAGGTTAGACAATGGCAGTTCCTAACTTTTTAAATCTTACCAATCTAAGTCTAAACAGCGTTCATACTTTTGTTGGTGGTTCTTCAGGAACAGGCGTAACTTTAAATGATTCTGATATAAGAGGGATTACCTATACGCATCCTGAATTTAATGGAGGTGGTCTAAATACAACATCAGGTACAACGATCTCTATGGGACAATTAAGAGGTGCTTCTAATATACAAGTATCAGCAGGTGTTATGCCATTAGGCTTTCCAAATAACAGATGGGGTGATGAAGATGTTACCACTACAAATACATCCTTTCCCCAATCTTTATGCAGAATGAAGGTCACTCTACAAACAGCAAGTAATAGGGTTAAATTTGAAGCTACTTCAGGAAATTCAATTGATGGTTTTGAAACAGTTACACAATATGTAACCTATACAAATTGTGAGGGCAATTCTGTTGATTTCCAAATCAAATGCACCTCTAATGCAGTAATAAACCCTTTATCACCATCTAACACAACTATAACTGGAACATTTAACAGTTACTTAAGCATGACCAATAATACAACCATTCTTTTTGAATGGAAGGCTCAAGCTACTAGCTCAAGCACTTTTGCACAAATAACATCATCAGCAAATATTGTTTTTAGCTTTAGAGTCAGATTTACAGTAAGTGGTGATTACCTCTACTTCCCAACATCAACAACTGCCCTAGAGACTTTTGGCAGAGCATTATTTTTAAGAGCTAATTATAGCTTTGGCGGTGGTGGTGGCGGAGGTGGCGGTGGCCCAGTATAATAATATAATTAATTTTTTAACAAGGAGAATAGAATGGCAATAACATTAACAAGAACAGTACAAAGAATAGAAACATATCCAGCAATGGAAGCACCTGAAGGCGAAACAACTTACCCGACACTTATGGTTGTTTACAATGATTCTTTTGATGACCCTGATGATGAACAGCTTCCAGTAACAGCAACTAAAGTTATACACTTTAACAAAGGTGATGATGTATCAGGCGAAGATCAGTTAGTTCAAACAATAGCAACTGCTATTTGGGCAGAATAGTATTTATTATAATAATATTTTATGTATAATTTAATTTTACTAAACTTATAGGAGAGAATAATGAGTAATGAAGAAAATAATATGGAAAACCAAGACCCAGTAATAATCACATTTAATGATGTTGAATATAGACAGGCAGATTTAAACGAAGAGCAAATGACTCTTGCTGCTAAATTAAATGTTGCTGGCAAAAAATTAGCTAGACTACAAGAGGATTATGATGATTATGTCATAACGAATGAATACAAGAATATTTGTATTGAATCGTTTGATAGAGCTATCAATCCTAAAGATGTAGAAGAAGCTGAGGTAGTAGAGGAAGAATAATGCCTGCTCGTAAGACTGCTAATGACGTACACTCAGACCTAAGAGTTCATGAGAAAATGTGCGAAGAACGCTGGAAAACTATTTATAGAAAAACTGATGACTTACAAGCATCAGTCAATAGTATGAAGGGTTGGTTATTAGCAGGTCTTACAACAATAATAATTAGTATGTTTACTCTAGTCCTTAGAGGTTTAATTTAATTTTAATTAATATATGATAGACAAACTTATCGAACCAGTCAGTGACATTTTAGATAAATTTGTTGTTGATAAAGATTTAAAAACAAAACTATCTCATGAACTACAAAAAGAACTTATATCTTTGGATAAAGCACAAATTGCTCTCAATTCTGAAGAAGCCAAAAACAGGAACTGGTTTGTATCAGGAGCAAGGCCATCAATTTTATGGATTTGCTCATTTAGCTTGGCTGTACATTATTGTGTATTGCCTATCGCAACTTGGATAGCTGTTGCCAATGGAGTTGATTTAAAACTTGAAGCTCTTGAGTTTGATTTTTCACAACTTACTACAATCCTTCTGTCCCTTCTTGGGATGTCATCACTTAGAACCTTTGAGAAAACAAAAGGCGTACACACAAAATAATATGGATAAAATAAAAGAAATGTTGGTCAAGCATGAAGGGTTGGTTTGTCATGTTTATGATGATAGTCTTGGGTATAAAACAATAGGCGTAGGGCGTTGCTTAGACAAGAACGGCATATCAGAAGATGAAGCTATGTATCTACTTGATAATGATATTAAAAGAGTCATAGAAAGCCTGGACAAGCACTGGCATGTTTGGAGAAGTTTCCCTGAACTTGCACAAATGGTTTGTGTTGATTGCACCTTTCAAATGGGCATAACAGGATGGATGGCTTTTAGACATACAAGAGCACTTATGGAAATGGAGTGTTGGTTAGAAGCATCAGAAGAATTACTTAGAAGTAAGTATGCAACACAAACACCTAATAGAGCGGCTTACAATTCAAGGCAGTTAGCCTTATGTCAAAATGCCAAGAAAGACATCAGACCAACATCAGGCTAATTCAAGACTAGGTGCTTTGGGTGAATCCCTAGTACAAACATTCCTTTTGGAATATGCAGACTTCTGCTATCCAACCCAAGAAAAACATCCAGCAGATTTGATCGTAGAATTTGGTAACGCTATATATACAGTGCAAGTTAAAAGCAGAAGAGCTACTAAAGAAAAGAAGTTTGTCTTTGCTGCTGAGAACTCAAGAGCAATGTCTGATACTTACAAGAACTATCCTTGCGATATTCTAGCCTTTGTATTCTTCTTTGATAGTCAAAAGAGAATCATGTTTAAATCTAATACATCCTCACAAAACTATTTCACCTTTGATAAGAAAATTATCACCGACACTATGGAGCTAGATTCACTTCAAGAATCTCTTGATACCCTAAGTTCAGTTCCTGTTTTAAATCCTATAATTTAATCCTTGC
>Ga0115103_1101435_pt1 | contig 14966 bp, 12 predicted proteins | sample MBTome_2_FD_89643 | JGI IMG/M metagenome (GOLD analysis project Ga0115103, IMG submission 89643) | Marine eukaryotic communities from Pacific Ocean to study complex ecological interactions - MBTS_5May14_M1_3um Metatranscriptome... | ecosystem: Environmental > Aquatic > Marine > Oceanic | place... | reverse complement strand
TTATACGTACAGAGAACCGCGAACGATTACTTTATGTACTGCACCTGCAAGAGCTGCAACGAATGATATTGTAGGAGAGTTTCGTAAAGCTCTGTCATTAGCTGTCATGTCTTGTACTAGTCCAGCCTTTACTTCGAATGCTTTGATAGTTTCTGGTCTACCCGCATCTGATGTTCTTGTAAGGAACGGTGAGATAAATCCCTGCTGTTGAGAACGTTTAATCTCAGTGGTAACAATTCCTTTAAGTACTCCTATTCCTTGCTCAGTGAGAGGGATTTTAGATCCTCTGTTTGCTGTAGTTACGAGAGCTCTAAAGATCTCGGTTTGTAAGCGTGCATGTAATTCATCTGCACCATGAATGATGTCAATGAACTCACCGCTACCTACTGTACCTTCACGCGCAATATTAACGCCTGAAATACCTTCGTAAGTGTTTCCGTTCTTGTTACGAATAGTCAAGGACTGTGTAGCTGTGAGATTGTCTGGAACAACTCCTGCAACAGTAGTGAATTTCCAAGTAGTAGCTCCTGGGATGCTAAGCATTTTCTTACCCATGATCGCCATGTCGAGGTATGTTGAATCAGCAGTGGCTGAGTATACAACACCTGTACGGTCATACTTTACTTCGAACACTTTACCTGCAATATCATCAGCGGTTGCTGCAGTGGTATCATTAACTACGTTTAAAGAGTCTGCGTGCTGTGTACCGCAGAAATAGAACTTCTTAGTAGTTTCTATGAGTGCTGCTATGGTTAGTTGGTCAGCAGCGTCTCTTGTAGTGGCTCCTAGAGCATACCAGTTGTCGTTAACTGCACGTACGGCAGCAATAGCTGTAGCAGCTGTTTCCATGCCTGTACTGGCCACTTCTAGCAAGCCATTAGTAACACCTGTAATCGCGTACTCTTTAGTAGCTACTTGAGTAAGGGAGAACTTAGTAGTTGCAAGAGTTCCTGATTGCACAACAGTAACTACATCCGTGATTAGAGAGTTAGCGTCAATAGCAACTTTAAGTCCAGTGAAGATTGCGTCAATGGCTGCTGGTTTATCTGCTTCTGCTGTAGCACTTGACGTGAAGGATACAGTCTGAGCTGTACCTACAGTTCCGTCTTTAGGAAGTACTGTGATGCTGTACGATGTACTATTCTTAATAGCTGATTCTGCCAGTGTGATTTCAGACCCTGTCCGGTTACGGTGTCCTAGGACAATCTGTGTAGGTCGAGGGTTCTGGGAGAAGAAAGCTTGAGCAGCCTTGTAAGTAACTCCTGACTCCACGATGCCATCCGTCTGCATAGCATTTAAGCTATAATACGTACGTACGCGGTCAAAGAATGGTTTCTCGTCTGTGAGTAAAAGAACCTTGTTAAAGTTCACGATATCGATTACTTGCGTGTCTCGGGTAATGCTTATATCTACAATTTCGTTAATCTTTTCGGCCATGTTAATTCCTTATGGTTGGTTGTTTGATGAAATCGTACTCTCTATTACGAACCTCTTAACATTTGTAGTTAAGTGATCAGCGTTTAGAGGTACATTTAGAACAGGTTGTATGGATTCATCAAACTCTGGATATCCTGGGAATCCTATCTTGGTAAGATCTTCTCCCTCCATGTTTTTGAAGTCACCTGTGGAAGCATTCATGCGTAGTTCTACCCATGCTCTGCCTCTGTGTTTTGTTTTGTCTATGTGGCTAATATCCACGACTGGACTTTCACTTATGTGAGATAATCCAGTTTCGTTTATTTTTTGGCACATGGACGGGTAGTTCCGTAATTGAGCAACTAAGCTAGTTACTCTGAACTTTGCTTTCTTACCGAACGACTCTACACGTATTACAAGTTCGTAGTCTGCAGCTAACTGTTGTCCTACGTTCTCTATGACACATGCTTGTTGCTGTCCGTACTGTCTTATCTTCATGACCTCTATCGTAGAGTAATCCGTTGCTGGAATACAAAGATCTGTTGGGATTGCCATTAACTGGTACTTAGACTGTTTGAGTCCAAGTACTGGTCGAAAGATAGGTACTAATAAATCCGTTATTGCTTCGTCTGCTAACATCCTCTAGCCTCTCTCCTCAGTACGTATACGTAATGCCTGAGTGTTGAACTTAAGTTGTCCCAGTCTTCAATGCCTTCTACTTCGTGACGCTTTCCTTTATGAAATACTATGTCTCCCATGTCCAGTGATTTGAGTGTCCATAATTGGAACAATGACCCTACTTGTCTTCCGTTCTTTAATCTTTCTAGCTCAGCACCTGTTATAGGTTGAATATTACCTACAAATTCTGTAAGGACTTCTTGTGCTTCCCCGTCTGCGCGTCCGGTGTCTAGGTTAATTTCAGGTTCTCCAACAGTCATTAGGCTAAACTTTTCTCTACGAACTAGTTTATGGTTTCTGCTCATATTATGTTATCCTTGTTTCTATTGAATTTACCATGTCTAAAGTATCTAGACCTATCCGATCAGGGTATAGGGAACCCTTCTCTTCTTTTCTATTTACTGTAAACGGTAGGAGCTCTGGGATCTCTAATGGAAAGTTCTGTGCGACTATGTACTGACGCATAGCGAATGACATATCCTTTCCTAACTTCTCCAGAGAGCCTCCTCTAGATCTTAGTACCATTGTCTTTAAAAACTTTCCAGCGACTACTTCAAGCATTCCCGAGTGTCTAAATGCTCTGAAGATGGGACGTGCTTCTTGTCTTGGAAGGTTAGATGCATATTCTAACATCTCTGCTTTATTTATTTCTTCAAACGGAGCTACTTCCAGTACTTTTTCATGTGCGTCATCAAAGTTCTGGATCATTAATCGAAGTTTAGAAAAATCGGAGGATACACTCACGATAAGTTTGGCATCTCGCTGGTAAGTGCGAATGCGTCTCCTGTACGTGGTCCGTGTACTATTTCCTTGTTCCGATGTCCTTCATGGTACTCGGTAGAGTCCAGTCCAGTAGCATGTATATTCTTAGGAACTGCTAATTGCTTATTCAGTTCGTCGCGTAACTTGATCAAGTTGTCAAATAGCTGTGAGCCATTCTCTTCTACTTGACCTGTTTTCGTATCGGTGAATTCGACTGCTTGGGGTAGTACTGAGTTTATTATGTCTCTAGCGCTTTTACGTTCATTTCCTTTGTTTACTTTATAGAAGTATTTGATTTCCTCATCAGTTGTCTGAAATAAGAAATCTTCGGAAGTGAGCCCTGTCATCAATCGGATACGGAATACGTAACTGTCTTCAAGCTGTTTTACATCATATGAGAATGCCATAGGTATAGTATTTCCTGCTTTGAAGTGGACTTGTACACACTTAATGTGTACAAGTCCAGTTAATTAAGCTATTGCGCCTTTGAGTATAAAGGCAAGCTCAGGAGCAACTACCTTGTAGTCTAGAGAAATGAAACCGTCAATGGTGTATGCCATTGCGATCTTGCTCTTGTACGCGTGCATGAAGAAGTTACCGAGGTCAGCGCCTTCACCGCTTGGATCAGAGGCAGCGTCTGCGATATCTTTCATAGCACTTGTTAATCCTGTCCAGAGGAAACGTGACGCAGCTGTCTTAGTGTACTGTCCCATTGCTTCACCTGAGTACATGAACAACAAGTCTTTCTTCGCCAACCAGTCCATAGTACCGTCGAGTGCTATGTCAGATGTCTCACCGCTCAATCCGTTCTGTAGGTCTACCAATGTACGGTCAGTACGGGTAATTGTAGCACCGTCATAATGAACCGCTTTAACGATCTGAATGTTCTCGATAGGGATACCGAGGTTCTGAGACAGGATAGCCTTAGTTTGATTAACACCACCAAGCAATCCGATTGTGTTAGCAACGGCAGCTTTAACAGTTGCGTTAGACTGAATCTTACGGAAAACATCTTTAGGGATCAAGAGCTTGTTAGGTACAAGTCCTGTGTTCTTTTCGATGTGGTCCATCATCTCAGTAAGGATAGCGATTACATCACTTGCAGCTTGGTCGAACTGACGGAAGTTAGATGCTGCGAACGTGTTAGTAGGGGCAGCACTGAAGTTATCCATGCCTCCACCTGGAGTTACCGTACCTGCTTGTCCTGTAGCACTGAATGCCCAAGGAGTAGTTGCAGCAGTAGTGTTCATGAGGCTAGCAACGAATTTCTCTTGGTGCCACTTCAGGAAGTTGCTTGCCAAGAACTTTGTACCGTCTCTGAAGGGGTCAAGTACTGAGGCAGATGAGTTAGCGATACGCTCAGGTGTGATGTCGTGACCTAGAGAGGCCTGAGAGATCGTGAAGGTATCAGTAGTTGTACCGTAAGTGGCTTTTGGAGTTGCTGTAGCTTCAGTACGTGTCTTTACCTGAGAGCTCATCCAGTACTCTTTCTCGAAGATGCGGTAGAGCGCGGTGTTAGTTTGGGAGGTCATGTCAGGGACAATGCCCTTAGTGAACAAGTCGTTCTCGTTCTCGAATGCTGTAATTGCGACATCGCGGAGTTCGGCTTGAGTGTGAACGTTATTAAAATCTATGACGGCCATATTGGTATTCCTTGTACTTATTTTTAAATTAAGCACACGTAATATTATACGTGTGCTGTGAGGTATTACTTAGTATTTATTTACTTCTTACTTAGAGACGAACAGTGATGCTTCGTACTCTTTCGGGAAGTCTTTCTTATACTTATCACGGGCTTTCGCTGTGAGTTTACGTCCGGTGAGGGATACGTCTTCTTCTGACAGTTGCTTCTTGATGATCTCAATTTGCTCGGTCATGGACTTTGCTACTTTCGATTTAGTACTCTCACCTTTAGGCTCTAGATACTCTCCACCCTCCACAACGTTCTTCATCTTGACGATATGTTCCAGCATTACTTCGTATGCTTCCGGAGCAAGTGCCTTAACTGCCATAAGAGCTGGGCCTAACTTTTCAGCATCTTCGTCCCCTGCACCGAGGTCTTTTGCCTTGGCTACGTAAGTGACTTCTTCAGCTTTTGCCTTTGATTTACGAAGTTCTTCAAGTTCCGCCTTATCGTCTTCACACTGTTTAAGTGCTTTCTTAAGCTTCACAGCGTCTTCAGCTTCTTTAATCTCTTTTGCTTTACGTATTTCTACGAGCTCAGCATCCTGTACTTTCTTGGCTTTACGGAGTGCTTCGAGTTCTGCCTTGTCTTCCTTGCTCATATCTTTGTTCATGGTGATTTCCTTCTCTTTTTGTTTGTTTGTTATTTTATTGTTCTTCTCGTCCTTGTTCTCATCGTCCTGCTCAGTAGATGAGTGCTTGGATTTCATAAGAAGGATCTGACATGCATTAGCTGCCTCATCTACCAGTGCGATAGAGCAGTCATCTAATGAGAAGTCAAAGTCAGATAATCTCGTCTTGGCAGTCAGTCCTGTGTGTCCTGCTACCTTAGATTTAAGTACCTGTGTTCTGGCGTATCCCTGTATGGAGAATCCGGTAAATGTACCTTTCTTGACTTCTTCCCATAGGGCTTTAGCCTTGATTTTCATAGTACCTAACCATGTGCCTTTCTTTACTAAATAATCCTCTCCGTCTGGTCCTTGGAAAGTCATATCTTGGGGTGAAATGTAAGATTCTACCCATTCAGCTGCTTGGTCCGTTAATTGAACTGCGTGCTGGAGGTTAGCTGTCTTACATACTAAGTTGAAGTTGCGGCATGCCTTAAGCACTTCATCGTGACTGTATATGTCCTCATGATAGTCCACCTCTTCAGGTACGAGGATTGGAGCAGTTATTTCCTGCTTGTCCTCGTTATTTTTTATAATGAATTTTAGAGCCATTATGTTTCCTTATATGGATATACTCGGTTTTATGTTGGTTAAGGTGTCAAGACCATCCTGTATTTGACTTACGGGGTGGACGTGATCCGCTTTTATTTGAAACTCATCGCCATTAGAAGGTGTCACAGAAAAAGCCTCATCAAAGGTAATTACCTTAGTTGTACCATTGTAGCTCGTTACGATTCGTGCTTGTCCCTCCAGTACTCCACTTATGAATATAAGCGTCTGATCGGCATAGAAGCTACTCTGTGCTTGTGTTAGATCAGATATAAAGCTACTAGCAGACGGGGAAACATCGGAAACAGTCCCTTCAATAGCTAAGCTTGTACCTGCTTGGCGGATACGCTTTGCAAGTGACTTAGGCACCGTATGGTTGCTATTGTCGATAACCTCGTCAAGTGTTTGATCTACGATTTTAGTAATCTCTGATTGCGCAAGTACCTCAACATTTGAATCAACAGCTCCTGCTGTAAATGCTAGTTGATCTGTTTTAGCCTTAACCGCGTCAACGTTAGCTTCTGTAGCAAGTAGACTTGTATCAGCTTTAAAATCATTGATATTAGATACAGCCACTCCATTGACTTTAATAATGTTGACATCCGAACCGCTTCCTCCTGATGCCTGTGATAATGCTTTAGCTGTGAATTGATCGCCAGCGTCGTCTTCAATTAAAGCATCAACTCGTTGAGTATCTGTATAAATATTAGAAAGGTCAGATTGAATAATATCAGAGTTTGCCAATAATACAGGCGAACGCCATTCAACATCTATTCCACCACCGCCAGAAGTAGGATTAACAACAGGTCTTGTTAAATCATCCCTGTACAATCTTCTATTATCTAACTGGGACACATTCGTAGCTGTGGTGTTATCTAGCTTTATATCAATAACCGCATTATGGATATTGAAATTAGCTTCGTTAACTCCTGTTAATCCACCAAAGAAAGCACGGATACCTTCTTCACTATATCCAGCATATTCCCACCAAGCATAGAGCTCAGACAATAGGAAATCTGCGCCAATTACAATATCTATTTCGTCATTGATATAATCAGCAGTGAATTTCGTAATGGTCGAGCCGTCAATAGCAAGAGAATTATAAACAGAATCTAAGGTTTGCGTTACTAAGAAAGAGAATCCTGTAGCACTAGCAACAGCCGTTGCCTCGTACTCTTTATAGCCTACTAATCCAATGACATTGGTGGCTCTTAATCTAACAGTGTCACCGTCCGAAAATTCAACGCCTTCAGTATATGTACCATTTACCGTGACCCCGTTGACTGCGTTATATATCTCAGTCATGGTGCTAGTGTTATAAAGTTGGATTCTTGAGTTGTTCACGAGGCCAGTAATAGAATATTGTAATGCTGTAGTTGCTCCACCAGTATCTGTTAGCGTTCCGATATTTACCGCGCCATTCAATAGTGATATTGTTCCTGTAGTGGTTATACTCCCTGTGAATGTACTCGCCTTAATTGTAATCTTTGAACCGTTGAAAGCAAATGCGCTTCCTGCTGTTGCGTCAATATCAACGTCATACGATCCTACATCAATTAAATCCCCACTTCGAGAAACTAAGAAAGCTTGCTCCTCTGTGATATTTGACTCAAGCCATGATACGGCCCTATCATAAAATTTATGTGGTGTCTCAAGTTCTGTATAAGCGTCAACAGTTGCTTGAGTTGATTCTGTGATAATAGAGTCATTAAGAACTACAATAGAGGATTCGAAGGTGTCCTCGACTGATATATTGGTCAATCCAAACAGCTTGCCGTATTGGATGCCTCTAAGTGTGTAAGGTGCGTATAAAGTTCCGTCTGATAGGTCTTTATCCCCTGTCGTTGTAAAAGAAATATCAGTATGTCTTGCGAAGAACTCTGTATAAGCTCCGCCTGTCACATCTTCGCTATTTACTGAGGTCGCAGTGGCATCGTATAATCTAGTGACTAATGTTCCTGTAAGCGCAGTCCCTGCCGAGTCTATAAAAGCAGGTCTTAATAAATTACCATACCTTAAAGTTGTATTAGCTGAAGCGGTGGCGACATCTGCGAGTACAGGGATTAAATCAAGCTCAGACTTTTTAGCTATTACTGTATATATGCCATTGCCTGAGTTAGTAAAACGAATGACCTTCAGTGCTACATCCCTTAATTGGGGGAAATTAAACGCACCATTGGGAGCTAGGCCTAAATGACCGTACCCTGCTTGGTCACATCCTGTTGCTGATAGCTCAACCCGTGCAACTGGCGTGAGGGGATTACCAATCCCAACAGCAGTGCTGCCCGAAACGGCATTAATAACAAGCATCGACCTGTTGCCGTCATACCGGCCACCGACTTGGCCTTTTTGAGTTACATTGATCATTCTAACTTGATTCAATGTAGGCTGAGAACTATTTTCATACCCCCTTAAAAAGCAACCTGTTGAAGCTCCATTATAGTAGCTTCCTCCGTAAACATCGAATAGGCCAAAATCAGAATTCCCTTTTCGGATTGAGTGTCCACCCCAAGAATCAAGATTATCAACAATATTACAGGAGTCTTTAGGGTATCCATCCTCTCCCGAAACATAACCATAATAACCAAAAATCATCCCTCCGTCACGTCCAATATCTATCTGATTGGAGTTCCATTCTATGTGAAGGTTTTTAGCGTGAATATAAGCACCGTTACTTGCCCCAAGAGTACCGCTTACAAGTACATGGTTATCGTCTGTTAAGGTAAGCTGTGCGTCTCCTGCGATTAAGTCAGCAAGATCATAGCTGATTACAATCGTGTCGCCATTACTGGGGTTTACATCTGTTGCTCTACTGTCAGAAGACGGGTCAACAAATGGGTTTGTATCCCAAGCGTGTGCGATGGTAATATCTTGACCGCTGACACCTGTAATCTCTCGGTGTTGAAATTTCCCACTACCGCTATTGATTACTAAGAGACGACCAACATCACCTGCCGCAGGAGTGAACCCTGAAGCTGTGACTGTCGTCCCACTAAATGACCCTATTGTTCCGCTCTTATATGCTGTATTGTATGTGGCCATATTCTATGCCTTTACTATTATTGGATTTGTCTTTGAGGTAAGTATATTACCAGTATAGGTAAAATCTATCACTACCGTCCACACCTGCGAATCATACGTGAAGATCTCTGTGGTCTTGGTTAGATTTCCTGAAGTATACGTGAATTGCTTGGTGTGGCTGGATACTCCGTCATAGTCTAGGTAATCTATCCTGTCCAGTACATTTCCTATGTATACAAATGATGCTCCAGCTGTTGCTGCTAAGTGTATTACCTGAGCGTCTGTAGCTGCTCCTACTGTGGGAGTATTTGAAGTTACTGTACGTACACCTAGAGCAACCGTAATATCAACATCTTTGGACTTTCCGTTAGCATAATGTACCCGTAAGTATCTCTTGCCCGTGTTCAAGTCTTTGATTTCTTCAATATCTACTACAGGTGTTTTTGTCTTGTTTTTACGTAACCAAGGGAGTATTTGCTTTAAAGAGTCTTCTACTAGAGCGTTGTCTACTACACCATCCGCTCCTCGCTTTCCTTCAGGTCCTGAAGGTCCTATAGGTCCACGTACTCCGTCATTACCTTTAAGTGACTTTAACTGTATTGATGTAAAATCCTCGAATTTAAAGTCTTTTCCATTGTCTCCGTCTTGACCATCTTGACCATCTTGTCCTGAGTCTCCTTGAGCTCCTATTAACTGGTGCTTGATACTCTTTACTACTTCAAGTATCTGACTGTCTGTAGCATTTAGTCCAGAGTCTCCTTTGATGCTTGCTTTCTGGGCAGGTGTTAGGTCCGCAAATACAAATGGTTTTCCGGTGTCTCCTGTATATCCTCGGTGTCCTCTGTCGCCTCTATCCCCTTTTATTAAGTGCGTGTGTCCACTTATAGGAGATATTGTATGTACTGGTATAGGTACTATGTCCTCTTCCAATAACTGGTTTAGGGATATTATTTCGGAGTCAGACATAACTCCTCCCACTCTCCGGATTCTTTACTCCTAGTGTGTATTTTACCGTTCTGGTCTCTAGTGGCTTCTTCAGCTATAAGTTCCCATTTACCTTTTTGTACTCTATATAGCGACGCACCTTTCATACCGTATTCTCCTTCTACAGGTTTAGGCGATTGAGCTTTAGTGACTTCCTGCTTAGGAGCTGTATTTACTTGAGATACGGCCTTAGCTTGATCTACTATTAGTTTACGATCCTCTTCGTCCCGTACTTCCTTTTCTTTCCAAGCTGCGTCACCTGCTGCCGTAGGCAGTTCTAGTTTCTTGAGGGTTGCTTCCTGTACTTCGGCTGAAGGTAATATAGCGCCTTCTTTAAGTGCTTTAGTGACATTGTCCACGTATTGAGTGACAGAGTCCTTCTCAAGTCCTGAGAACTCGATATAGGGTACATGGTTCATGTCCATGCCGTTGGCACGGAAAAGTGTTGGTATAGCTTCAGAGTTAAGTATGTGCTTTATACGGTTTAGGTACGTGCGCATAGCTAATATGAACATAGAAGTTTGATCGTTCGACAACGCATTTGATCCTCCATCACCTAGTTTGATGAAACTGGATAACATGCTTTCTGCGATAAGTTTTTCTTTGTCTTTAATAGTTACTCGTGAGGAGTCTAGGCGAGTGTTATTTGCTGCCGTCATTAACTCAACATCAACTAATCTGTTTCCATTATCATCGAACATAGCAGGAAGTACTAATCCTGTTTGCTCGTTGTATTTGAGGTTTTGAGATATATTGATTAAGTACTCTACAAACTCCTGTTCTTCAGGTGTTGCGGAATCGCTTAAGTACTCTGGCGGTGCCCATACTTTAGGTATACCTTCGAGGTTTCTAGACTGCGCCACTTCTTCAAGCTTAATAAAGTATTCTTTAGATTTCCATGTTGAATATGCTCCATAGAACAGGGATTCTCCTTCAGGTAAGTCCCCTCGACTAGTAGACCTGAATAATAGCATTCTATTTCTAGGAATTTCTGATACCTTACCTCTAGCACTTCTCTGGACGCATCCTTCAAGTGCTGAATACCCTTCTCCGTCTTCAAGTATCCAACGGTCAATACTCATGGGATCAAGTGTTTTCCAAGACTTCCAACCGATACGCATGTCGTCATGTATAGAGTTCCAGCTTGGCTTGTTAGGGTAGTATCCTCTACGTACTTTAAACTGAGGTATCTGAACGTTGTGTCCTGCGACTAACATATCTAGTGCCGCTTCCACTATATCATGTATGGATTGGTGCATGTCTTCCCAACAGGACTCTAAGAATTTCTTCTGTTTATCTGCTATTTCGACATTTACATCTGGCCCTACTTTGGCGTTGGTTGACCAGTCCACCATACCTGCAATATTTATAAATGCTTGCAGGGTGCCTGACGCTGTAGGGTCCTCTTCCATCTTTCTTAAATTGTTTATAGTAGCTAGTCTACTGGACAGCTCCGCGCTTGAATGTCTACGCGTAAGGTATCCCGAACTCATAAGTAATCCCGCAGAACCTAAATCTGTAGGTATTCTGTCTTGACGTAACCTGTCTTGAGGTACTGAGTTCCTTGCTTTATGTCTTTTTGTCGGCCTCACATTGTACCTCGTGGTGTTGTCATTAATTTACTTTAGAGTTATAGAAAGCTTCATAGTTGGTGTGTAGTGTATGTAAGTACGCCCACTGATTGAATGAAGTTGGGTGTGGTCTAAGCGTGTTAAACATACTCAGCATTGCGTAATGTAGCGTAGTACTCAGTACTTTCGATGTCTCAAGTTCTGCTAATTGAGAGTCTAGCAAGTTAAGGTAACGTACTGGCTGCCAGTGATTCCTTTCCTGTGCTTGCTTCCGAACAGTATCTACTTCATTGCGAAGATCTTGCTCTTTCTCGTCAGTGATCGCTTCGATTTCGGGCTCAGGCTTATGCACTTTCTCGATTTCAGGTTCTTGGACTGTATGCTGCTCTTGTTCTTGTTCTTGCTGCGTACTTTCTTCCTCGATTTCCACTGTCTCATCTGAGACAACAATAACTGGTTCTTCATTTACTTCCTGTTTATTTTCAGTAGTTGGGCTTGGGCTTGGTTGTTTTGCGCAAACACTTTTTACATATGATTTCTGAGTATTAACTTGTTTTACGATCTCGTCTATTGATAGACCTTGTGCGTATAGTTCTTTAATCTGCTCTGTTTTAGACATTCTGTTTCCTTTAGTGTTTTAATAACTTGTTCCAATTAAATTTCTTTTGCTTTGAAGGTTCTTTACTTTTACTTTCACTTTCACTTTCACTTTCACTTTCTCGTTCTCGCTCTCTTTTATTCTTAAGTACTTGTCCAAAATTATGTTTCTTGGTCATAGGTACTTTGGAGAGGCCTGCGGAACTTGGTGCTTGTGCTCGGTGAGGAACTATAAAGATGTCTACACCGTCAATAATGGTATCGATCATATCATCATGAGGGTATTGACCAAACATGCTGGTCTCACGTCTAAGTTCTTTTAGCCATGGAGCTCGTTTAGGTACGTATACGTATCCTGTCTCAATGTATGGAGCTACATCCATTGCACGATTAACTTTATCGTTCTGTGCTATACCTTGTCTAATAATCTTTTTGATTATCATCCGGTACTTAGACCTCTTAAGCATTTGGATAAGTCCTATTCCTGAACTCGCGTGCTCTATGTATAGTTCTCTTGGTTGGTGTTTGATAAAAGCTTTCTCTACCTCTCTTACGAGGTCAGGAAGTTCTAGCTTCTTTCGTACCATATCAAGAACATATATACCATTGTCTGCGATTCCCAGTGTCGTAATCACTGAGTAGTCTGAATAAGTCTTTATTGTGGATGCGGTGTCGAGTATAAGTACTTTCTTTTTGAATTTTATATTAGGTAGTTCAGAGTTCTCGTATTCCTGATACCATTCGTCGTGAAGTATAGATGCTTGAGCATTTGAAGGGTCTTGCATCATCTGTCCAGCGAACCAGTAAGGATTTGAGTCTCTCATGGTCCGTAGCTCTTTCAGACTGTGTCTAAAGGGCCAAAGTGGGTACTCATCTGCTTTGGGGTCTCCTTCGAGTCTAGAGGGGTCGTCTGCTGGGAACCCGTGAAGGTCTAGCTGTGCTTTATTAAGTATTGCTGGGATGTTCAGTAGTTTGAACTCTTCCCCGAACTTAGAATCTTCTTCTGTTAAGTAAGCGGTGGGGTCGTTATAACCTAATCGCTGATTAATAAATATGAACCCAGTTCTACGTTCGTTGTTCCTTCGGGACTTTAAGTCATCACTTATCCAAGTATTTGTTTTGTCAACAACTACAGGTGATCTAGCATCACTAGAGTTTAGAGCATCATCTACTATTATAGCTCCGCCCCAATCATCGCGCATGAGTCCAGCGCCTTTACCTGTTAGGGCCGATCCACATGAAGCAGTATCAAGTATTCCGTTCTGAGTGGTCTTAAAAGTGTGCCTAGCGGAGTTCATTGGGTCCACTGTGGCTGGAAAGATATCTTTGTAGAAGTCTTCCTGCATTAAGTCCCGTACCTGTGCCGAGTTTATAGTGGCTAGACTAGCTGAGTAACTTAAGAGCATGTTCTTAGAGTCTGGGTAGTGCCCTATTGAGAATGCAGGGAAGTAAATTGAACCTATCTGTGTTTTACCGTATCGAGGTGGCATACATATAATTGTTCTTGGATTGCTTCCTTGTGTTCCCATCATAATATCTTGAAGGGTAGTGCATATAATTCTGTGGAAGTGAGCTACTTCAAAACTGAACTTGTACTGCTTCTTGAACATGTATTGAACAAATGTAAGTAGGTCCGATGCTATTAAGAATTTCTCAGCACGTGTTAGTGGTGCGTCATCGTCTTCTTCAGGGGTTATGTCCCATTGCTCGCAAAGAGTATCAAATACGTGCTGTTTTAGGATGTCACGCTCTATGGAGGTTAAGTACTGAAGTATGCGTATAGCATCATCCATGCTCTGTACTTGGTCGAAGTCGAAGTAAGTGTAATCAAGATTGATTATTTGTTCGAACTCTGTCAGTGCCTGTTCTAGAGCTCGGAGTTCTTTCTTCTGTGCTTGAGTGGCTCTTCCCTTCTTAAGATCGGCTATAGATGCTTGTACTAGTTTGTACTGACTTAATGTTTTAATTGACTCAGTGTCTTGTACTTGTATCATAAGTTGGGAGTTCCTGTGTTAAATGGCGTTCATGGTCAAGTCTGAGTGCGACTAGGGATATGGCGTTGACTTGAAAGGCAGCAGAACCCTGTCATAAGGACTTATTCTACTTCACTTCGCACTATGAACGCATGAACATAAATTTGGAATAAAAGCTCCTTGTCCGACTCGAACGGACGACCTGCTCATTACAAGTGAGCTGCTCTACCAACTGAGCTAAAGGAGCGTTAGTTATAAGTATTTAGTTATAAGTATTTCCAACAAGCTGATCTAAGTATTGCGTGAAATACCTTGAGGGAGCAACTACGTGTATGAAGTTTAGAAGCTCTGCGTTTAATTACTGGCTTACCGTCTACGATCCATATAAGGCCTGCGTATGGTGGGAGCTCACTGACTTGTATTAAGTTCTCCTGACAGCAATAACTAAATTTACTGGGTATACAGTTACCTGCTTTAAGTGCTTTGTGTTTAGCTTTCTTTTTGAAGTCTGCTAAGTAGTCTGAGTGACTTACTTTGATCTCGATCTCAGCTACTTCCTGCTTCTTGGTAACAACTACTAAGTCTGATTCGTTACGTCCGTACCAAATACTCTTCGTATTCGGTACACAGGCTATTTGTCTAGGTAAGTAAGCATTCATTAAGCATCGAACTATAGAGTCCTCGGTGTGTATCAACCTACACTTTCCGGAGAAGTTGTTCTCGTGCTTGTGCAAGTTCTACTATGCTGAGTGGTCTAGTCTCTGCTAGAGCTTCTCCTCCTGAAGTAATGTCAGAAGTTGATTCTATTACTGAAGCTGCTTTACTTGATTCATAAGCTAGTAAGTCTGTATTCACTTTGACGAAGAGTTGGTACTGAGCAGCTGTTGCTTTCCCTGATTCAATTAGTTTTAGGAGCTGTGCGGCAAGTGCTGTTTGCGCCTCAACGGGAGAGTACCCTGCTTTGGTAAATGCTTGTTGGGCTAAAGTTTTTTTACCTAGGCCTCTAGTCTTTTTTGTTTGTGCTTTGTTGCCTGGCTTGAAGCTAGTGGATGATCTCATAATAT
>Ga0115103_1471896_pt1 | contig 15025 bp, 10 predicted proteins | sample MBTome_2_FD_89643 | JGI IMG/M metagenome (GOLD analysis project Ga0115103, IMG submission 89643) | Marine eukaryotic communities from Pacific Ocean to study complex ecological interactions - MBTS_5May14_M1_3um Metatranscriptome... | ecosystem: Environmental > Aquatic > Marine > Oceanic | place... | reverse complement strand
TTGTTTTGGAGACGGCTCCTAGTAGAAGTTGGTATTGGCTCCTCACTTTTGATAACCGGTTTGCGATATCAAGGCGGAGAGCTTTGTCAACTGATCCCTGTGGTGGGGTTCCCGAGTGGCTAAAGGGATCAGACTGTAAATCTGACGCGTAAGCTTCGGTGGTTCGAATCCACCCCCCACCACCATTTATTGCAGTAATTAATGCTACTGGTTAAATGGGTTGTAAAGCGGGTATGGTACAATGGTAGAACCTCAGCCTTCCAAGCTGATGATGCGGGTTCGATTCCCGCTACCCGCTCCAATTACAAGGTGTGCTCATATAGCTCAGTCGGTAGAGCACTTCCTTGGTAAGGAAGAGGTCACCGGTTCAAATCCGGTTATGAGCTCCATATTTGAAGGTGCTTCGGTTTATTGTGGCATTGGTTTTTTTGCTTGAGACTTAAGTGTTTCGAGATTAGAAAGTAGATTTAGGTTTGACGTCGAGGGGTGTAAGTGGCTCTTGATGATTACAGGCCAGTGGCTCAATTGGTAGAGCACCGGTCTCCAAAACCGGTGGTTGGGGGTTCGAGTCCCTCCTGGCCTGCCATTATTTGTAAAGTGTTACTTCGCCGAGTTGTTAAGAAGGTGAAGTAATGCTTTATGCGTATTTAAAAGGTATAGAATTAAGTAGCTGTAGTGCTGCGCAAAGGGCGCCTTAAATTTTATGAACGCAAGTACAAATGCACAGGGCAATAGTTTAGATGGCCTTAAGTGGCTAGTCGTAACATTGTTAATAGTTGCCGCTGTTGGTGGCAATGTTTATTACGCCGATCAATCCTTGTTATATCGGGTGTTGGGTTTGCTGGTTGTTGCTGGCGTCGCTACTTTTGTTGCGATTCAGACCGCACAGGGTGCTGCGTTCTGGAAGCTTGCAAAGGAAGCTCGGACGGAAATTAGAAAAGTAGTGTGGCCGACACGTCAAGAGGCTACTCAAACAACGTTTATTGTTGTTGTATTCGTGCTGGTGACATCGGTGATCTTGTGGGGTTTGGATTCCCTGTTAGGTTGGTTGGTTTCGTTGGCTATCGGCTAGAGGTGGAGAATGTCTAAGCGTTGGTACGTGGTTCACGCCTATTCGGGCTACGAAAAGAAAGTGGCAAATATGCTAAAAGAGCGTATTGAGCTACATAAAATGCAAGAGAAGTTTGGCGACGTCTTGGTTCCGACTGAGGAGGTTGTTGAAATGCGAGGCGGGCAAAAGCGTCGCAGTGAGCGAAAGTTCTTCCCTGGCTATGTGCTGGTAGAAATGGCGCTCGGTGATGACACTTGGCACTTGGTGAAAGAAACTCCTCGGGTTTTGGGTTTCATTGGAGGTAAGGCTGACAAGCCGGCACCCATCACTGAGGCCGAAGCGAATACGATTCTTCAGCGTGTCGAAAGTGGAGAGGCGCCTAAGCCGAAGACTTTGTTCGAGCCGGGAGAAATGGTGCGTGTTGTCGATGGTCCGTTTAATGACTTTAACGGAGTTGTCGAAGAGGTGAACTACGAGAAGAGCAAGCTGCATGTTGCGGTATTGATTTTTGGTCGTTCTACACCGGTGGAATTAGATTTTGGTCAGGTAGAAAAAGCCTGATCGTTAGGAAGGTGGGGTGACAACCCCATGTTGCGTATTGCCGAGTGTTTGGCGGGCGTGTAAATAAATCGGGAAGCCTGCGACCAGTTGAAAAATTGGTAGGCGTTATACCCAAAGGAGTTGTAAAATGGCTAAGAAAGTTGAAGCTTATATAAAGCTGCAAGTGCCTGCTGGTCAGGCCAATCCCAGTCCACCTGTAGGACCTGCGTTAGGTCAGCACGGTGTCAATATTATGGAATTCTGTAAGGCGTTTAACGCTGCGACCCAAAGCCTTGAGGCGGGGTTACCTATTCCTGTGGTAATTAGCGTCTACAGTGATCGCAGTTTTACTTACATCACCAAAACTCCACCTGCATCAGTATTGTTGAAGAAAGCCGCTGGTATTACCAGTGGTTCCGGCACACCTAATACTAAGAAAGTCGGTAAAGTCACTCGCGCGCAGTTGGAAGAAATAGCCACGACTAAAATGCCCGACTTAACTGCGTCGGATATGGATGCGGCCGTTCGTACTATCGCTGGCAGTGCTCGCGCTGCCGGTATTGAAACAGAAGGTGTGGTGTAATGGCTAAGTTAACCAAGCGTCAAAAAGCGATCAATGAAAAAATTGAAGAAGGCAAGCTGTACTCTATAGAAGATGCTGTTGCTCTTCTGAAGGATGTCTCAAGCGTTAAGTTCGGCGAGACAGTTGATGTTGCCGTAAACTTGGGTATTGATGCGAAGAAGTCAGACCAGGTTGTCCGCGGAGCAACTACGTTGCCACACGGAACGGGCAGTGAAGTTCGTGTTGCTGTTTTTGCGCAGGGCGCAAATGCTGAGAAGGCAACTGCTGCCGGGGCTGATCTGGTTGGCATGGATGATCTCGCTGAGCAGGTAAAGGCTGGTAAGCTGGACTTTGATGTTGTTATCGCGGAGCCGGCAGCAATGCGCGTGGTGGGTCAGCTGGGAACAATCCTGGGTCCCCGCGGACTGATGCCTAACCCGAAGACCGGCACTGTCACGCCTGATGTTGAAACGGCAGTTAAGAATGCGAAAGCAGGTCAGGTTAGATACCGTATCGACAAGAATGGCATTATTCACGGTGCGATTGGCAAGTTAACGTTTGATGCGAGTGCGCTGAAAGAAAATCTTGAAGCATTGATTGGTGATCTGCAGAAGGCTAAACCCTCTGCGGCCAAGGGTGTATACCTGAAGAAAATGGTACTTTCATCTACCATGGGTCCAGGCTTGGCATTAGATCAATCTTCTTTGGAATTCTAAAGAAGATAAAAGAACTTTGTGGTCTGCTAGGTTCTGTCCGGGCTTTATTGGGCAAGAGTTTAGCGGGTCGTCAAAGACCGTAGGTGTTTTTGGTGGCTGGTTGATGTTTGTTGTCACTGGTTGCCAAGCTTAATGATGCTAGTGTTAGCTTTTATTAGAAAAGTTGGTATTCAGCAGAACCTACGCAGACGGTGACTCTTAACAGAGTGTGGGGCTAAGTGTTTCGCGGCCTGTTGAGTGACCACCGAAATAATTTGTCGAAGTGTAGTTTGTTAGCTTCGGCAAAAAAACTGAAACGATGAGATGTGTTTGTTGCTCTCATCAACTTCCGGAGAAAAATTGTGGCAATAGGACTCAAAGACAAAAAAGCGATTGTCGCTGAAGTCCAGCAAGCCGCTCAAGGTGCCTTATCTGCAGTAGTAGCCGACTCGCGCGGTGTTTCTGTTGTTGATATGACCGCCCTGCGCAAAGAAGCTCGTGAAGCAGGCGTGTATGTGCGCGTTGTTCGCAACACGTTAGCAAAACGCGCTGTCGAAGGTACAGAATACGAATGTCTTGTTGATACATTTGTAGGTCCAACTCTGATTGCATTTTCAAACGAACATCCAGGTGCCGGTGCGCGCATTCTGAGTGCTTTCGCGAAGAAAAATGACAAGCTTGAGTTGAAAGCTGCTGCCTTTGAAGGTGAGATGACTGACATCGCTATGCTGGCAACTTTGCCAACATACGACGAGGCAATCTCAAAGCTGATGAGCGTGTTGAAAGAAGCTTCTGCTGGCAAGCTGGTACGCGTTATAGCGGCCATTCGCGATCAAAAAGAACAGGAAGCCGCGTAAACAATTTACGAGTGTAAATTGCGTGTGGTTTTTATGAATTTACCGAGCCTTGTTATTGAAAGCAAGTGTTCAACAGATAGGAATTGAATCATGTCTTTATCTAAAGAAGATATCATCAATGCTGTTGCTGAAATGTCAGTGAAAGATGTAGTCGAACTGATTGAAGCAATGGAAGAGAAATTTGGAGTGTCTGCGGCTGCTGCTGTTGTTGCTGGTCCTGCTGGCGATGCCGGCGGTGCTGTTGAAGAGCAGACTGAGTTTGACGTAGTATTGACGGCTGTTGGTGATAAGAAAGTAAATGTCATCAAAGCGGTTCGTGCGATCACTGGCCTTGGTCTGAAAGAAGCCAAGGGTATGGTTGACGGTGCACCATCAACTGTCAAAGAAGCCGCGTCTAAAGACGATGCTGAAGAAGCTAAGAAGCAGCTTGAAGAAGCTGGTGCATCTGTCGAGCTTAAGTAAGCTGGCCGATGAAGTGCGCTTTTCAAACGCTGAAAATCTGTGTTTGAGGAGTGTTGGGCTGACGGGATAATCTATGGATTATCTAGTCGGCCTTTTTCTGTTTCTAGGTTTCGTTCAATGTGGGATTGCCATTTTGAATGAAACCGGCTCGATTTGATCGGTCAATTATTCTTAGAATAAGAGGCGGGATTAAATGGGGACAAGACCTGATTTCAGGACTGTGATGGCTAGTACTTCTTCGGGGTATTAATCACAAACGAAAGCTGGGGAGCGCTAATGGCCTACTCTTATACAGAGAAAAAACGTATCCGTAAGGATTTCGGCAAAATGTCTAGTGTTATGGATGTTCCATATCTACTGGCAATACAGTTGGATTCATACAAAAAATTCACTCAGGACGACACTGCTGTCGGAAACCGTGCCGATATCGGTTTGCACGCGGCATTCAAGTCAGTGTTTCCTATTGTCAGTTATGCTGGCAGTGCGGCACTTGAGTATGTCGATTATGTCTTGGGCGCGCCTGCTTTTGATGTGACGGAATGTCAGTCGCGGGGGGTTACTTACGCGGTTCCTTTGCGAGTGAAGGTTCGGTTGATTATTTATGATAAAGAATCTGCTGCCAAGACCATCAAAGATATAAAAGAGCAAGAAGTGTACATGGGCGAAATTCCGCTCATGACTGAGAATGGTACATTTGTTATTAATGGTACCGAGCGAGTTATCGTCTCTCAGTTACACCGGTCACCAGGTGTTTTCTTCGACCATGACAAAGGCAAAACTCACTCATCGGGTAAGTTGCTTTATTCGGCAAGGGTAATTCCTTACCGTGGTTCTTGGTTGGACTTCGAGTTCGATCCAAAGGATATGGTTTACGTGCGGATTGATCGTCGTCGTAAACTACCGGCCACCATCTTATTGCGGTCTTTAGGCTATAGTTCAGAAGAAATTCTGGGAATGTTTTACGAGTCAGATAATTTTGCTGTTAACAAAGACGGCAACTTTAATTTGGAACTTATTCCAGAGAGACTGCGTGGTGAAGTAGCGACCTTCGATATCGTCAGTAAAGGCGGTACTGTTATCGTCGAGTCTGGCCGTCGTATCACCGCACGGAATATTCGTCAGATAGAAAAAGAAAAACTGAAAACGCTAGCTGTCCCTGAAGAGTATATTTTGGGTCGGGCATTGGCTAACGACATTGTCGATGAAAAGACCGGAGAAATTCTGGCCGAATGTAATACGGAGTTGACTGGAGAGTTACTGGTACAGCTGTCTGAGGCCGGCGTTAAGTCGATTGCAACGTTATATACCAACGAGCTGGACTGTGGTCCATTTATCAGCGACACGCTGCGTATCGACCCATCTCGTAATCAACTAGAAGCGCTGGTAGAAATCTATCGGATGATGCGTCCTGGAGAGCCACCGACTAAAGAGTCGGCGGAAAATTTATTCCAGAACCTGTTTTTCTCTTCAGAGCGTTATGATCTCTCAACAGTTGGGCGAATGAAGTTTAATCGTCGTCTCGGTCGCGAAGAGGTACTAGGCGATGGTGTTCTGAGTAATGATGACATTGTTGACGTACTAAAAACCTTGGTTGGAATTCGCAATGGTAAAGGCGTAGTTGATGATATCGATCACCTCGGTAACCGTCGCGTTCGCTCTGTTGGCGAAATGGCTGAAAACCAGTTCCGCGTTGGATTGGTTCGAGTTGAGCGTGCGGTCAAAGAGCGCTTATCGATGGCAGAAAGCGAAGGCCTAATGCCTCAAGATATGATTAACGCGAAACCCGTTGCTGCTGCAGTGAAAGAGTTTTTCGGCTCGTCACAGCTGTCGCAGTTTATGGATCAGAATAATCCCTTGTCAGAAATCACTCACAAGCGCCGTGTCTCTGCATTGGGGCCAGGTGGTTTGACGCGTGAAAGGGCGGGATTTGAAGTCCGGGATGTACATCCGACTCACTATGGTCGCGTTTGTCCGATCGAGACGCCGGAAGGTCCAAACATCGGGTTGATCAACTCATTGGCAACGTATGCCCGTACCAACGAGTATGGGTTTTTAGAAAGTCCTTATCGTAAGGTTGTCAAAGGCGTAGCAACCGAAGATATCGAATATCTGTCGGCGATTAACGAAGCTGAATATGTCGTTGCACAGGCATCTGCTACCCTCGACAAAAAGGGCAAGTTAATTGATGAGTTGGTAGCAGTGCGCCATCAAAACGAATTTACGGTCAAAGCACCGGAAGATGTCGAGTATATGGATGTCTCTCCGAAGCAGGTTGTTTCTGTGGCAGCGGCGTTGATTCCATTCCTCGAGCATGATGATGCTAACCGGGCCTTGATGGGGTCGAACATGCAGCGACAGGCTGTCCCGACACTAAAAGCTGAGAAGCCGTTAGTGGGTACAGGCATCGAGCGATTTGTTGCATCCGACTCTGGGGTGTGTGAGGTAGCTCGCCGCGGCGGTGTTATCGATAGTGTTGATTCAGCGCGTATCGTTGTTCGAGTTACCGATACTGAAGTTGAAGTTGGTCAGTCGCCGGTTGATATCTATAATTTGACTAAGTACACGCGTTCTAATCAGAACACTTGTATTAATCAGCGCCCTATTGTGAAAGAGGGTGATGCAATACGACGCGGCGATATTCTGGCTGACGGTCCATCGATTGATCTGGGTGAGCTGGCTCTGGGGCAAAATATGCGAATCGCATTTATGCCTTGGAATGGCTATAACTTTGAAGATTCTATTCTAGTCTCTGAAAGGGTGGTAAAAGAAGACCGGTTCACTACGATACATATTCAGGAGTTAACCTGTATTGCTCGTGACACTAAACTAGGTTCTGAGGACGTGACTTCAGATATTCCTAATGTTGGTGAGGGCGCGCTTGGGAAACTGGACGATTCGGGTATTGTCTATATCGGTGCTGAAGTGGCAGCCGGTGATATTCTTGTTGGTAAAGTAACGCCTAAAGGTGAAACCCAGCTAACGCCGGAAGAAAATCTGCTTCGCGCCATCTTTGGTGAAAAGGCATCTGATGTTAAAGATACGTCGCTGCGTGTCCCCTCGAGCGTTAAGGGTACTGTCATCGACGTCCAGGTATTTACACGCGATGGTCTGGAAAAAGATCAGCGTGCGCTGGAAATTGAAAAGTCCCAGCTGGACGAATACCGCAAAGATTTGAATGAAGAGTTCCGTATTGTTGAAGGTGCAACCTTTGCATTGCTGAGTGGCTCATTAGATGGTCAAAAGGTTGTTAGCGGTGCCGGTGTTAAGAAAGGCACTATCGTTGATGATGAAATGCTTGAAGCGCTTGAAAAAGACCAGTGGTTTAAGCTGCGTTTTTCTGATGATGCAATTAATAGCCAGTTGGAGACCGCTGAAACGCAGCTTACGGATCATCGCACCGCTATTGAAGCTCGCTTTGAAGATAAAAAACGCAAACTGCAGAGCGGCGATGATCTTGCTCCTGGAGTGTTGAAAATCGTCAAGGTTTATCTCGCTATTAAGCGTCGTATTCAGCCTGGTGATAAAATGGCTGGGCGACACGGTAATAAGGGTGTTATCTCCGTCATTATGCCGGTTGAGGATATGCCTTATAACGAGCAGGGTGAGCCCGTTGATATCGTACTGAATCCGCTTGGTGTTCCTTCGCGGATGAATGTCGGTCAGATTCTTGAAACTCACCTGGGCCTGGCAGCTAAGGGTTTGGGTGAAAAGATTGACACCATGTTGCAGGAGCAGCGGAAAATCGCTGAGCTGCGTAAATTCTTGGAAAGTATCTATAACGGCGATGGCGGTCGCAAGGAAGATCTTAAATCCTTTACTGATCAAGAAGTCATTGAGATGGCGGGGAACTTGCGCGGCGGTGTTCCAATGGCTACGCAGGTATTTGACGGTGCGTCTGAAGCTGAAGTGAAAAACTTGCTGACCCTCGCTGATTTGCCTGATAGTGGGCAAATGCAGTTGTATGACGGTCGTAGCGGCGAGGCTTTTGATCGTAAAACCACGGTTGGTTATATGTACATGCTCAAGTTGAATCACTTGGTAGACGATAAGATGCACGCTCGGTCTACCGGTTCATACAGTTTGGTTACTCAACAACCATTGGGTGGTAAAGCTCAATTTGGTGGGCAGCGTTTCGGAGAGATGGAAGTGTGGGCGCTTGAAGCATATGGCGCCGCATACACCTTGCAAGAAATGTTGACGGTGAAATCAGATGATGTCGCCGGTCGTACCAAAATGTACAAAAATATCGTTGATGGTGACCAGCGCATGGAGCCTGGTATGCCTGAATCCTTTAACGTGTTGCTGAAGGAGATTCGCTCTCTGGGTATCAACATGGAATTGGACACGGAATAAAAGTAACCATCGACAATCGATTATGTGGGACTCCTTGCGAGTCCCTTCATAGCGGAGGAACGGCGTGAAAGACTTATTAAATTTACTCAAGCAAGGTCAAAACGAAGAGTTTGATTCCATTCGGATCGGCCTGGCGTCTCCAGAAATGATTCGCTCGTGGTCTTTCGGTGAAGTTAAAAAGCCCGAGACCATTAACTATCGCACGTTTAAGCCCGAGCGTGATGGTCTGTTCTGCGCCAAGATTTTTGGTCCAGTAAAAGACTATGAATGTCTCTGTGGTAAGTACAAGCGTTTAAAGCATCGCGGTGTTATTTGTGAGAAGTGTGGCGTTGAAGTGGCGTTGGCAAAAGTTCGCCGCGATCGCATGGGTCACATTGAACTGGCGAGCCCGGTCGCGCACATTTGGTTTTTGAAATCGCTGCCCAGTCGGATCGGTTTGTTGCTAGATATGACGTTGCGCGATATCGAGCGGATCCTGTATTTTGAATCTTATGTGGTTATCGACCCTGGTATGACGACCCTTGAACAGGGCCAAATGCTAACAGACGAACAATACTTTGAGTCGATGGAAGAGTTCGGTGACGAATTTGAAGCGATGATGGGTGCGGAAGCTGTTCAGCGTTTGATGCAGGATATTGACGTTGATGCAGAGGTCGAAATGTTGCGGGAAGAAATCCCGGCGACCAACTCCGAAACAAAAATTAAGAAACTGTCGAAGCGTTTGAAGCTTCTTGAAGCTTTGCAGTCGTCAGGCAATAAAGCTGAGTGGATGATCCTTAACGCTCTGCCGGTCCTGCCACCTGATTTACGCCCGTTGGTGCCTTTGGATGGTGGCCGCTTTGCGACGTCTGATCTTAATGATCTGTACCGTCGAGTGATCAATCGTAACAATCGTTTGAAGCGTTTATTGGATCTTAATGCTCCCGATATTATCGTCCGGAACGAAAAGCGGATGTTGCAAGAATCGGTCGATGCGCTGTTGGATAATGGTCGTCGCGGTCGTGCCATCACTGGTTCCAATAAGCGCCCGTTGAAATCATTAGCGGACATGATTAAGGGTAAGCAGGGGCGTTTCCGTCAAAACCTTCTTGGTAAGCGAGTGGACTATTCGGGTCGTTCGGTTATTGTGGTTGGGCCAACGCTACGTTTACACCAGTGTGGTCTTCCTAAGAAGATGGCCTTGGAATTGTTTAAGCCGTTTATCTTTGGCAAGTTGGAAGCGCGTGGTTTAGCGACCACGATTAAAGCCGCTAAGAAAATGGTTGAGCGGGAGCCGCCTGAAGTTTGGGATATTCTTGCAGAAGTCATCCGCGAGCACCCGGTTATGTTGAACCGTGCACCCACTTTGCACCGTTTGGGTATTCAGGCTTTTGAGCCGGTTCTAATCGAAGGTAAAGCGATTCAGTTACACCCATTAGTCTGTGCTGCGTACAACGCTGACTTTGATGGTGACCAGATGGCGGTACACGTACCGTTAACGATTGAAGCGCAGCTCGAAGCTCGCGCTTTGATGATGTCAACCAATAACATTCTTTCACCAGCGAGTGGTGAGCCGATCATCGTGCCCTCTCAGGACGTTGTCTTGGGTCTCTATTGGATGACTCGGTCTCGAATCAATGTTGACGGCGAAGGGATGATTTTTGCTAACCCGCAAGAAGTTCACCGCGCCTATAACACCCGTGAAGTTCATCTGCATGCGTGTATTAAATGCCGCATCAGCGAAGTTTCATTTGATGAAGAGACTGGCGAGCGCCACGAAGAGTCGAAAATAGTCGACACCACTGTGGGCCGTGTATTGCTGTGGCAAGTTGTCCCCGAGGGCTTGCAATTTGACCTTGTAAATAACCCGATGGTTAAGAAATCGATCTCTCGCATTTTGAACGAGTGTTATCGTAAGGTGGGTTTGAAGGCGACGGTAATCTTTGCTGATCAATTAATGTATACCGGCTTCGCGTATTCGACTCGGTCTGGCGCTTCTATTGGCGTCAACGACTTCGAAATTCCTGCGGAGAAGGCAAGCATAATCGACAGTGCCGATGTCGAAGTTCGTGAAATTGAGATGCAATATTCTTCAGGTCTGGTAACCCAGGGTGAAAAATATAATAAAGTTATTGATATTTGGTCACGTGCCAATGACCTTGTTTCTAAAGCGATGATGGACGGGATCTCAAAAGAGACGGTTGTAAATCGCGACGGCGACACCGAAGAGCAATCATCTTTCAATTCGGTGTTTATGTATGCTGATTCAGGTGCTCGTGGTTCTCCTGCTCAGATCCGGCAGTTCGCAGGAATGCGGGGTTTGATGGCAAAGCCAGATGGCTCGATCATCGAAACACCGATTACCGCGAATTTTCGTGAAGGTTTGAACATATTACAGTACTTTATTTCGACTCACGGCGCTCGAAAAGGGTTGGCGGATACAGCGTTGAAGACGGCGAACTCTGGTTACTTGACTCGTCGTTTGGTTGATGTTGCTCAGGATCTGGTTGTTACAGAAGAAGATTGTGGCACAAGGGAAGGTTTGGTGATGACGCCGGTTATCGAAGGCGGTGACGTTCTTGAGACACTGGGCGAGCGCGTATTGGGCCGTGTTGTTGTCGGCGACGTTATTAGGCCGGGAACTGACGAAGTCGTTTTCCCTGATGGCACCTTGATCGATGAGGCTGGCGTTTTAGAGTTTGAGAACTTGAGCATTGATGAGGTTGTCGTTCGGTCACCCATAACGTGTGAGACTCGGCATGGGTTATGCTCTACCTGTTACGGTCGTGACCTTGCGCGTGGCCATAAGGTCAATGTTGGTGAGGCAGTTGGTGTTATTGCAGCCCAGTCTATTGGTGAGCCGGGTACACAGTTAACGATGCGTACCTTCCACATTGGTGGAGCTGCTTCGAGAGCAACCGCTGTCGATAATATTCAGGTTAAACAAGAAGGTGTTGTGCGTTTGCACAATGTCAAGCTCGCTGAGAAATCTGACGGTACGTTTGTTGCAGTCAGCCGGTCCGGCGAATTGGCGGTAGCCGATCTTAATGGTCGTGAGAGAGAGCGTTATAAACTCCCTTACGGTGCACTCATTAAAGTTGCTGATCACGGTAAAGTATCGGCCGGCGATGTAGTGACTTCATGGGATCCACACACACACCCTATTGTTACTGAAGTGGCGGGTAAGGTGAAGTTTAGCGGTATGGAAGAAGGCATTAGCGTTCGCCACCAGACCGACGATTTAACTGGATTGACGTCTATTTCAATAATCGATCCTGCAGAGCGCCCAGCCGCCGGTAAAGATACGCGTCCAGCGGTGACATTGGTTGACGCAAAAGGTAAAGAATTGTGTTTGGCAGGGACAACAGTTCCGGCCCACTATTTCCTTCCTGCAAACGCAATGGTCGGTTTGACCGATGGTGCAGATGTCGGTGTTGGTGACGTTATTGCTCGTATACCGCAGGAGAGCTCAAAAACCCGTGATATAACCGGTGGTTTGCCACGAGTTGCTGACCTATTTGAAGCGCGTAAGCCTAAAGAGCCGGCAATTTTGGCAGAGATTTCAGGAACGGTTAGCTTTGGTAAGGAGACTAAAGGTAAGCGTCGCCTGGTAATTACGCCAACTGACGGGTCACTTTACAAGGGTGCAGATCATTATGAATCTTTGATTCATAAGTGGCGTACTCTGAGCGTTTTCGAAGGCGAGAATGTCGAAAAAGGCGAGATTGTGTCTGAGGGTCCATTAAGCCCGCACGATATACTGCGTCTCAAAGGCGTTGAAGAGCTGGCTAAATACATTACCAACGAAATTCAGGATGTTTATCGTCTTCAGGGCGTAAAAATCAATGATAAGCACGTCGAGACTATTTGTAGGCAGATGTTGCGTAAAGTTGAAATTACAGCATCTGGCGATTCCAGTCTGATTAAAGGCGAGCAAGCTCAGTACACTCATGTGCTTGGCGAAAACGAGCAGTTGGTAGCTGATGGCAAGATTCCTGCAACTTACGAGCGTCTGTTACTCGGTATTACTAAAGCTTCACTGGCGACAGAGTCATTTATTTCAGCGGCTTCGTTCCAAGAAACCACGCGAGTATTGACCGAGGCAGCGGTAACCGGTAAGCGCGATCATTTGCGCGGATTGAAGGAAAACGTTGTTGTTGGACGCTTGATTCCGGCGGGTACAGGTTTGGCTTATCATGCCGAGCGCAAGCGTCGTAAGGATGAAAAGTTTGCAGCAAAGCAAGATCTAACAGTCAGTGCAGCAGATATTGAAGCAGCATTGACCGAAGCTTTGAAAGAAGAAGGTTAAAGTTCAATCGGTAGTTGAAGTCAGTTTCGGTTTAAAGGCGCGCTGAGCAGGCGTCTTTTAATCGAAGAACTTTGGCTTTGATGTCCCGACAGCCGGGTATTCAGAACACCCAGCTATTGACTAGGGGAGAGTGCGTCTATAGAATTCGCGCTCGCCTTTTTAGTGTAGCGTCGTTCATATTGTTTGAGCGGTGGTATCGCCATAGTGGGCAATTTGGGCTTAACGGCTCAATGTTTGCGACGGCATAATTGGTAGTAGTTTTTTACATTTAATTGGAGTTTGTTTAATGGCAACGATCAACCAGTTGGTTCGTAAGCCGAGAAAACGTAAGGTTCAAAAAAGCGACGTGCCTGCATTGCAAGCTTGTCCGCAGCGTCGTGGGGTATGTACTCGTGTATATACTACTACGCCGAAGAAGCCTAACTCTGCTCTGCGTAAGGTTTGCCGTGTTCGTTTGACCAATGGTTATGAAGTGACTTCATATATCGGCGGCGAAGGACACAACTTGCAAGAGCACAGTGTTGTGCTGATACGCGGTGGTCGTGTTAAGGATTTGCCGGGTGTGCGTTATCACACAGTTCGTGGCAGTTTGGATACCTCAGGTGTGACAGATCGTAGACAAGGTCGCTCCAAGTATGGTGCCAAACGTCCTAAGTAGCCTGTCTTGCAGGTAATTCCTTAAGACGTGTTTCTGGGGGATCTCGTGGCGACAGCATCGAGACTGAAAAGCTGTCATACGTTTTTGAAGCTAAACACGTGTAACAACGTGAAATAATCGGTTTAAAAGTAATAGCGGTGTTAACACTGCAAAGACATTTCAACCTTAGTAAGGCCAAACCCCTGCTACCCACGCGCTCATCCTTCGAGCAACCGGCAAAACAGTGTTTGGGAAACCTGAAGAAAAGGGCTCGTACAATGCCAAGAAGAAGAGTAGTCGCCAAGCGCGAGATTTTGCCTGATCCAAAATATGGCAATCTCACCCTGGCTAAGTTTATGAACCACGTGATGGTCAGTGGTAAAAAATCAGTCGCAGAAAGTATTGTTTATGGTGCCCTAGACATCGTAAAAGAGCGACTAAACAAAGATCCAATCGAATCTTTTGACGAAGCGCTGGAAAATATTGCACCGATGGTCGAAGTTAAATCTCGTCGCGTTGGTGGTGCAACTTACCAGGTGCCTGTTGAAGTACGTCCCTCTCGTCGCGCGGCCTTGGCTATGCGGTGGTTGGTGGAGTACTCTCGTGGCCGCGGTGAAAAATCTATGCGTCAGCGCCTTGCTGGTGAAATCGTTGATGCTTCGCAGGGTAAAGGTTCTGCGGTTAAAAAGCGTGAAGACGTTCATCGGATGGCGGAAGCTAACAGAGCATTCTCTCACTACCGTTTCTAATGGCAGTGTCAACAGACACTGGTTAGAAAAAAGTAGAGTAGCTCTCAATTTATTTGTTTCTCGTTTGAGGAAAAAGCAGTGGCACGTAAAACGCCTATAGCTCGATACCGGAACATTGGTATTTGTGCTCATGTGGACGCGGGTAAAACCACGACTACAGAGCGTGTCCTGTTCTACACTGGTCTATCTCATAAGATTGGTGAGGTTCACGATGGCGCTGCCACTATGGATTGGATGGAGCAGGAGCAGGAGCGTGGGATTACCATTACGTCCGCTGCTACAACTTGCTTCTGGTCCGGCATGCAGCAGCAGTTCGAACAGCATCGTATTAATATTATTGATACCCCTGGGCACGTTGACTTCACTATTGAAGTTGAGCGGTCGCTGCGAGTATTAGATGGTGCTGTTGTAGTTTTATGTGGTTCCTCTGGCGTTCAGCCGCAAACCGAAACTGTTTGGCGTCAAGCAAATAAATATGAAGTACCGCGCATGGTCTTCGTTAATAAAATGGACCGTGCCGGTGCAGATTTCAAGATGGTTTTAGGGCAGCTTGGCGAGCGACTAGGCGCAAACGCTGTGCCGCTGCAAATGACCATCGGTGCCGAGGAAAACTTTAAGGGTGTTGTCGATCTGGTTAAGATGAAATCCATACTTTGGAATGAGTCGGATCAGGGTATGACCTTTGAGTACGGTGAGGTACCTGCAGACTTGCAAGACGAATGCGAGGAAATGCGCGAATACATGGTTGAAGCGGCTGCAGAAGCAACCGACGAGTTGATGGAAAAATACCTTGAAGAAGGGCTGTTGACCGAAGAAGAAATTATTGCCGGC
>Ga0115103_1838407_pt1 | contig 15032 bp, 12 predicted proteins | sample MBTome_2_FD_89643 | JGI IMG/M metagenome (GOLD analysis project Ga0115103, IMG submission 89643) | Marine eukaryotic communities from Pacific Ocean to study complex ecological interactions - MBTS_5May14_M1_3um Metatranscriptome... | ecosystem: Environmental > Aquatic > Marine > Oceanic | place... | reverse complement strand
GGGTAGTCATTGTAAATTATTACTATAGCTAATATTGTTTAATAACACGTGATTTTACAGCTGTTTCCGCTTAATTGTTATAATAATCACCGATAAATGACATTTGATGCGTAAAAATGCTCCGTAGCTAGTGCGCGCGTAAATAAAAGTGACTATAATTGCAAGATGTGCCTTTTTGCAATGTTGCTAGGGCGGTGTTGGATTAAGCAAAATGGAATTATTACTATGGCTAAGATAGATGTAGATGAAGAAAGTATTTCCCTTTGGGAGCTTTTAATCGAAAATCACATAGTTGAAGAGACTGTTTTGACCGAGCTTTACGAAGCACACTTGGATACCGGTCAGTCCTTGTACAAAATTTTGATAAACAGTGGTCTTATCGAGGAAGATGTTTTACTAGGACTATTCGCGGACTTTAAAGGTCAGCGCGTCGTGGACTTGTCACATTTTGATGCATCAGAAGAATTACTTGCAAAAGTGCCTTTTAATATTGCCCGTATGTACTCAATCATTCCCTATGAATTTGTTGATGGTAAACTCGGGCTAGTAGCTGTTGATGCGCTTAGTTACAAGTTGGATGAACTTCGTTATGTTTTGGGAGTAGATGTATATGTACTGATAGCTAAGCCAGTGCATGTACAGATTGCTGTAGATCATTACTACCCCAATGTCAATGATCTTGAAGCAGAGCTTCTTGAAGAGCTGGAAATAGAAGAGATTGTAGAGGAAAGAGAGGAGGATCTTGAGGTAGAGAATGAGACCTCAATTATTAGCTTTGTCGATGCCGTTCTGCGTAAAGCAATACGCGAGAAAGCCAGCGATATTCACTTTGAACCCTTTGCCGAAGACTATAAAATTCGCTGCCGTATTGACGGTGCATTATACGAAGTCCACTCTCCCCCGAAAAGTTTACAAGCGGCCATTTGCAGCCGTATCAAGGTATTGTCTAATTTAAATGTGTCTGAACGTCGAATTCCACAAGATGGTCGTATTGACTATCATTTTCAAAAACGTTCGGTTGATATGCGTGTTTCAACACTGCCGACCCAATATGGTGAAAGTGTTTGTATAAGAGTTTTAGACCGAGAGAACACAACACTGGCACTAGATACTCTTGGGTTTTCTGATAAACTTAAAAAGTCACTAAATGAACTTATTCGCAAGCCTAATGGCATCTTCATTGTAACAGGGCCAACGGGTTCAGGAAAGTCAACTACTCTGTATTCATGTTTGAATGAAATAAATAATCAATCAACAAAAATACTGACAGCTGAAGATCCAATCGAATACGATATTGAGGGGATCATGCAGGTGGGTGTAAAAGAGAATATAGGTTTAACTTACGCCTCAGTTTTAAGAGCTTTCTTACGGCAAGACCCAGACCGAATAATGGTCGGAGAAGTTCGCGACTCAGAAACCGCAAATATTGCCATTCAAGCAGCTCTTACTGGCCATGCCGTTTATACCACTTTACATACGAATGATGCACCTGGTGCCATTGCGCGTTTGTTAGATATGGGAATTAAATCGTTTTTACTGGCGGCGTCAATTGTGGGAGTTTTGGGACAACGCCTTTTACGGCGCATTTGTCCAGAATGCAGCACTTCATATAAGCCTCGTAAAAAAGAGTTAGAAGACTTGGAGTTGCATGAAGAAGACTGCAACGGTCGCCCTTTTTATTATGGGAAAGGTTGTGAAGCTTGTAACTATACTGGTTATAAAGGCCGTGTGCCTTTGCATGAATTGTTTGAAATTAGTCCTGGAATTAAAACCCTTATCGCCAAGGGCGCCCCAGCAGCAGCATTAAAAAGCCTTGCTTTAAAAGAAGGCATGACTACTATGAGAAATCATGGTGTCGAAGAGATATTTAACGGCTCTACTACCGTTGAAGAAGTTTTGAAGTATACCTAAATAAACTAGGAGAATGATTACTTATGATCGAAATGCCCGATCTATTACAATTGGTTGTTGATGAAGGCGCCAGTGACTTACATATAACAGTTGGAGTTCCTCCAATGTTGAGAATGAATGGCTCATTAACACCTTTGGATACCCCTCCTTTGAAGCCGGAAGATACAGAACGCTTGATGAAAGCGATAACTTCAGATGGACGACGGGTGGAGATAAGTGAGAAAGGCGGAGTCGACTTTGGTTTTAGTTTTGGCGAGGCATCGCGATTCCGTGTAAGTGTTTTTAAGCAAAAAGGTAGCTATGGTATGGTTTTGAGAACTATATCAAACACCTTATTAACTCTGGAAGATATTGGTTTACCAGCCTCAATTAAAGACTTACTTTATAAACCGAGAGGTTTAGTGTTAGTCACGGGACCAACAGGTTCAGGTAAATCTACAACTCTGGCCTCGATGATCGATGTAATCAATAATGAACGTGATGTGCATATTATTACCATTGAGGACCCGATCGAGTTTTATCATGCCCATAAACGCAGTTTGATTATGCAACGTGAAGTTGGCGTTGATGTGCCATCATTTGCAGAAGCCTTGAGAAGAGCGTTGCGTCAGGACCCTGATGTGATTCTTGTAGGTGAGATGCGTGACCTTGAGACAATTGGTGCAGCGGTAACCGCAGCGGAAACTGGTCACTTAGTTTTTGGTACTTTGCATACAACGGGAGCAGCAGAAACAATAGACCGTATTGTAGATGTATTCCCGACAAATCAGCAAGAACAGGTGCGTTCTCAGTTAGCCAATGGCCTAGAAGCAGTTATATCTCAGCTCCTTTTACCACGTGCTGATACAGGTGGGCGAATTGCAGTATTTGAAATTATGGTGAAAACACCTTCAATTCAGGCTTTAATTCGCGACAATAAAACATATCGTATAACGTCGGATATTCAGACTGGTGCTAAATATGGTATGGTAACGCTGGATGCCCACTTATTGAATCTTTATGAACATGGAAAAATTAGTTACGCTGACTTAATTACCAAGTGCCGCGATGCACAGTCAATTAATGATAAACTTCAGGGTAAATAAACTTCACTAGAAGAAGGAATGTACAATGGCTAAATTTCAATATACCGCAATGGATAGTCAGGGTAAAGAGAGTAAGGGTACTCTTGAAGCTGGATCTGAGCAGGAAGCAAGTAATAAACTTAAGGATCAAGGGCTATTCCCAACATCGATAAAAAGTTCTGGTGGGGGAAAGAAGAAAGCTAAGAAGGCCAAGAAAGATATCAATATCACTTTTGGTACTCCTAAAATTAATAAAAAGGCTCTTACTACCTTTACACGTCAGTTGGCGGTATTGCTTGATGCTGGTTTGCCATTGGTTCGTGCTCTACGAACTCTTGAGAAGCAAGCGAAGAAAGACTTGGTCTTAAAGGCTGTACTGACAGATGTTGCGAATAATGTAGAGGCAGGCTCAACCTTTTCTGAATCATTAGCGACCCATAAAAAATCATTCAATAGATTATATGTAAATATGATCAAGGCTGGTGAAGCCTCTGGTGCCATGGAACAGGTGCTTAATCGCTTGGCTGAATTTATGGAAAAAGCCCAGAGACTTATCGGTAAAGTGAAGGGTGCGATGATGTATCCGGCTGCCGTTATGGGAATCGCGGTTGTTATTACCTGGGGTTTGATGGTTTTCATTATTCCTAAGTTTAAGAAGATTTTTGCCGACCTTTTAGATGGTAAACCACTGCCGGGTTTGACTAGCTTTGTTATTGCCATAAGTAACTTTATTAGTGACCAATGGTTACTGACTGTCTTGGGTATAATAGGTTTTGCCATTACTGCCCACTTAGTTATGAAGTCTAAACAAGGCAGTTATATGGTTGATACAGTCATGCTGAAAGCACCACCTTTTGGTTCTTTATTTACCAAGGTAGCCGTTGCTCGTTTTTGCCGTACTCTTAGCACATTGCTGTCTTCAGGTGTTTCTATTCTTAATGCCTTGGAGATTGTAAGAGATACAAGTACCAATCAGGTGATTTCAACAGCAGTACAATCAGTCCACGATGCCGTTAAGGAAGGTGAAACGATTACAGTTCCATTGGAGAATGCCAAAGTATTCCCTGATATGGTGATCTCCATGATCGAGGTAGGTGAGGAGACTGGTGCACTACCGGAAATGCTTACTCGAATTGCCGATGTTTACGAGGAAGAAGTTGATGTTGCTGTAGATTCATTAACTTCACTTATTGAGCCTATAATGATTGTTATGTTGGCTGTCGTTGTTGGTACCATCGTTATCGCGATGTTTTTACCGATGATTAAGCTAATGGAGAACATGGGCTAAGCCTTAAAGAATCCCCCCATTACATTACTGAAATACCACAAAATGACAAATGTGACAAAAATAAACTTGTTGAATTTGTTATTTTCGTTTAGTGGTATTAAAGTAATATTGAAAAAAATCACTTAGAATGTCTTGATAGATACTTAAGTGACCTTAATATATGGTCAAATTATGCGAAGAAGCGAGAGTTTTCATTATGATAGATGATAAAAGACTAAATCCTAAAAAGTCGACTTTGGCGTTTTTAGGTATTTCTGCCCTAAGTTCCTTTGTTTGCTTGCAGTCGCAAGCACAAAATAAAGAGGATGACCTAGCACTGATTGACAAGATGCTTGAATATAGCCAGCAAGTAGACCTCGAAAAAGAAATGAAGTTGCAGCTGCGCATACTTAAAGATCGATACAATGCAACAGTAGTTTCTATCCAGCAGGGTAAGATTAAATACTACAGTCAGCAACCCTCCAGCGCCCGCCGTGCTTTCATGGCCATTCCTAAGACAGATCCCGAGTTCGAGGAGATGATCTTTACATTTTTTGCATACGCTTCGAAATATGAAGATAATGCTGGTAAAAAAGAAGCAGCAACTCTCCTAATTGAAAATAATATTAAAGCCCCTAAAGATGGTGTTCGTCGCCGACTCATAGAAGATGAGATGACGATGGCATACCTGAGAGCTAATAAAAAAGATAAAGCTAAGTTCGCCTTACTGGGGAAATACTGTAAAGCTAATGGCTTCGAAGTACCTCTTCTAAACCCTATTGATGATCTCATCGCAATAAATGATGCTGCGGAAAAGATTATAATGCAGGACTTAGGAGTTGAAAAAGGCGCCAAGGTTGATACTAAAGCTCTAGAAAAATTGATTAAAGACGTCAAGGATATGGAATGGGGAGAGCAGAACTATAACTACTTCCTCAGTGTAAATGAAAAAATACGCGCCATGATTCTTCTCGGTCAGATTGATGAAGCCCTAAAAGAGCTGGCGAAGGTTAAAAAGCATTTTACCACGATGGATGATATGGTAAAGAAAAGCTTTGAAGAAGATAATGCTAAAGCTCCGAGAAAAGAGAAAAAAACAAAGCAGGAGCTCGGGGATATTTATAAGGCGATTAGCCTCTTCGCAGGTGCGCGTTACTCAAAAGGTCTTGCTTATTATATCCTTGCAAAGAAACTTAAGAAAAATAATAGCGATAAGACAAAATCGGTACTGAATAAAGCTGCTTCAAACTTCTATTTGTGTAATGTGAAAAACAAAGGTAGTCAGCAAGCCTATAAGTCAATACTGCGTTTCGATTTGTGCCGTGATCTAGCTAAAGACTGGTACAAGAAGACGATTAGGTCTTTACCGGTAAGCCAACTCGAACTCGGTAAAGCTTATTATGGGCTGGGGTACTACGAACGTGCGCTTAGCTATTTTGATTCTTTCTTGCCAAAAGCTGCAAGTAAAGAAGGATATGAAGCCATTTTCCTCGCTGTCCCAACATTGGTTAAGCTAGAGAAAATTGAAAATGTTGAAAAGTACCTCACGGTTCTCGAGAAGAAATACCCTTCTTATGACTCTAAGCCAGGCTCTAAGAAAAGAGTAGAGGGCAGCTTAAAATACATGTCCGGTGTTTATAAAGTTAAAAAGGACGCCGAAAAAGACGATGCTAAGAAAAAAGTTCTTGAAGCCAAACAATACGAGTATTTTGAAAGAGCCAATAATATCGGCACAGGTTCAGCTCCTATTACGTACGCTCTCGCAGCTAAAAAATTCGATAAAGTTATCGATGACGTTAAAAAAGGTGACCGCAAAGTAGCCGCCGAGTCCTACACTGCTTGTATTGCAACTTACCAGGGGATTATTGATAAATACCCTTCATCAGAAGAAGCAGTTAAAGCTTATCGTCAAATTGCGAAAATGCACTCCTACTTTAAAAAGTATGAAGAAGCAGCGATGGCTTATGAAGAGTACTATAAAAGACTCGCTACTCCAGATGTCGCTGGTCGAGTAGAAAAAGCTAAAGTGATTTTTGATGTTGGTAATATCTACTTCAAAAAGAAAAACTACGCCAAAGCTCAAGAAAATTTTGACGCTTTAGATAAATTCATGTCTACACAGGACCTAAAAAGTGACGATGCTAATCACAAAAAAGTCTTAGCTTCTCTCGAGGAAAACGGCAGCCTTCTTAAGATTTTTTGCGAAGACTTCCTGAGCTTCCCTAAAAAGAAAGAAGTGATGCGCCTCAAAAAGGAACTGAAAGCTAACCCAGAAAATGCTGAGATTAAAGGTAGTCTCAGCAAAGCTCAAGCTGAAGTTTTAAAAGATTCTAAAACAATGATCACAAGCTTTGATAAATGGCTTAATAAATTCCCTAAGTCGATACAAAGACCAGTCGTCATGGCTAAACTGGGTGGGATTTACCAGGAGATTGGAGATGATAAAAAAACACGTGTCATTTACAATAAGCTAGAGAAGGACTTTCCTGATCACCCAATTGTAAAGCAAATTAGCTTAAATATTGTTCGAGTTCACCTCGATCGTGGTGATATAGCTTCTGCAGCAGATTCACTGGATAATATTGTTTATTCAGAGCAAATCGATGCAAGCCTTGAGTATCTCGCGTCAAAATTCTTAGTGACAGACTTCAATGAAGACGAAATGAGTAAAGAGACTCTGAAAAAGTCATCTGAAATTTTACTCAAGGTAACTACAGAATTAGATAAACGCTTGGTTGCAGCCAAGGAAAAAATCAATAAAATTCACTATAACCAATACCGTCGTGCTTATGGTTTGTATCACCTTGGAAGACTCGATGAGTCTCAAGTAATACTTGATAAGATTGCTAAAGAAAAAGAGCGTGGCCCTTATATCTTTAAAATTAGCTTCTTGCAGGGAGCAATCGCTTCTCAAAAGAAAGACTACAATAAAGTGATGGGTGTTTATGCCAATCTCGTTCGCCTCAATGCCTCTCAAGGAGATAAGAGAAACTGGGCTCGCGAAGTACAGATTCTTACAGAGTGGTCTTCAGCTTATATGAGCGTTGATGGTAGTGATGAAGCCTCAAAAAGACTGTTGTTGCGCGGTTATGGTAGCGCCAATCAAGCGAAAGATACCAATGTGCTAGGTGTAAAAGATCAGGAGACTGCTCAAAAAGCCGTCGAAAAAGGTTGGTACTTAGCAATCTATTATGGTTTTAAACTTGGTAAAGTTGAAGAATCAAAAGCGATGAAAGGTGAATTTACCAAAAAATTCCCTCGTTCAGCATACGCACAACGCGTCAGAAGACTTAAGGAGTAAGAGGTATTATTATGAAAAAATTATTAATTGCATTCTTTGTATGTAGTCTCAGCTTTAATGCCTTTTCTCAGATAACACTGATCAAAAGTAATGGACAAAAGATTGAAGGCTCTATTATTACTTATAAATCAGGAAAGGTTTCTATCTCAGAAAAGGGTAAGGGTGCCATAGGCTTTAAGATCTCTGATATTAAGCAAATTATTTCTTCTGCTCCGGCATCAGTTCGCGGTATGAGAGATGCTTATAATAGAGGAAAATATGCCGGAGTCGCTACTCCTAAGGGAAAAGCGGCTGCAGATAAAAATAAAAATTTAGGTTGGGGAAAGAGAGCGGCATTTTACTACGGAATGTCCCTCTTGCGTAAAGGTGACGCCGCCGCAGCTGAAAAAGTTTTTAAGAACTCAATCAGTTGTGTCGATGGAAATGACCCGGAATTGGATGATCAATTAGTCAAGCTTGGCGAAGCTTTTTGCAAGCTAAAGACTCGTGGCGGTGCCGGAGTTGAGACAATCCTAAAGTCCTTGGCAAAAAAACTTAAAGTAGATGCGAAACCTTTCTTTTATAATATTCAGGGTGATCTTCTTGTAATACAAGATAAAAAACCTCAGGCAGTTCTCGCTTATTATAAAACTTTTATGATTGATACCAGCTGTGGCTGGGAAAGAGGCTATGCAAAAAGCCAAATCGCAAACATCTATAAAGAAAATAATGATCCCCGTGCAGAAAAAATTAAAAAACTGCGCTGAACTTTAACAACCTAACCAAGTCTAATATAAACACAGGAGTAAATTAGTATGATTAGAATTAAGAAAACATGGGCTGCCCTGATAGCAGTAGTATGTGTGTATGGCGCGCAACTAACAATGATGGCACAAGATGCCGGTGTTGAAGCAGCAGATGCTCCAGCAGCTGAAGAAGCAGCGCAGAAAACTGCCGGCTTCATGACAATTGTTTTTGGTGGCTCTATTGTTGAAATCGGTATTTGGTTGACCATTTTCGGTGCATCAGCAGCTACACTGGCTTTTGTTATCGACGCCATGGTCTCTATTAAACGCGACAAACTACTTCCTGAAGACTTGGTCGAAGGTGTTAGAGAGTCACTTGAAGAAGGCGACCTCAACTCTGCGATTGCTGCCTGTGAAGAAAACCCTAGCCCATTGTCAAACATCCTCATGGTTGGTTTTTCCAATATTACTGAAGGTTTTGAGGTTATTCAAGATTCTATTTCAGCTTCTGCGGAATACGAAAGTGAAAAACTTCTCCAGAAAGTTAACTACCTCAATATGCTCGGTCAGATCGCTCCAATGCTCGGTCTTCTCGGTACTGTTGTTGGTATGGTTGGTGCATTTAACGGTCTTGGTACACTATCAGGTGCTGCAAAAGATGCATTCCTCGCAAAATCTATTGCGGGTGCTTTGTGGACAACTTGTGCCGGTCTGATTATTTCTGTTCCTGCTCTACTAGCTTACACATTCTCACGCAACAATGCTATTCGTATCATTCTTGAATCGGAAGCTACAGTTATCGACCTCGTTAAGACTCTCCGTGGCGCTGAAGTTGATGAAGATGAAGAGGACGAAGAAGAAGAGGAGTACTAAACCATGAAGAAGCGTGCGAAAGAAGATGCTGAGGTACCCATTTCCTCACTCATTGACGTGATCTTCCTACTCATTATGTTCTTCGTTGTTACTGCAGATATGGCAAATGAAGCTGAGAGCTTGGATATCAAGCTCGTAGAATCAGTAAATATGCCTCCTGTGATGAAATTGCCTCCTAAGCGAGTTACTATTAATGTTATTAGGAAAAATCCTAAAATAAGTAATACGAACGACCCGAAGTATGATGAAGGTTCTATCTATCTTGGTGGTGATCAAATGCTAACTTTAAATACCTTGAAGCAAAAGTTGATTCAGCTAAAAGAGCAGATGGGTATGGGAACTGTAGTAATTTTGCGTACAGATAGAGATGTACGTTATAAGTTTACTGCAGATGCCGTAGAAATGATCAAGGCCTCTGGCCTGCGCTGGGTGAAAATCAGCGCCGTAGCAATAAGTGAGGCGGACTAATGGCTAGAAAGAAGAAAAAGAGAGATGAAGCAGATGCTGATGTGCCCATAGCGGCAATGATCGATGTTGTTTTCCTTTTACTTATTTACTTCATTGTAACGATTAAGACGACAATTGATCAGGCATGGGTAGCGGTGAACTTACCTGGACCTCCGGCAGAACCACCGCCAGAGACTCCTCCGCCGCCAATTGATATATTTGTGCAGTCAGATAGCTACATCTATATGAATGGACAGAAAAGTCTGGATGATATGGAAGGAACTTTGAGAAATATTAAAGCTATGAATAATGAAGATGTCATGGTTAATATTAAAGTTTCACTGAAGGCAAGACACCATAAGCTGGTTGATCTGCTTGACCTACTGAGTAAAGTTGGATTGAAAAACTTCAACTTGCACTCCTTGAAAGGACCAGTGAGTCACTGATGCTGTAAAAACCGGATTCTGTTGAATTCGGTTTTTTTTTTGAACTGATTAATTGGAGGATCTAATCAGGCGGCCCTATTGGGCTGTTACAATAGAGAGGTATATCCGCTAAGGGGCGGAAAGTTCGTTTTACATGAACATGCGGTCTCAACCTGAGGCTCGAGGGCGTTATTAATAACGAAAATATGAAGAGAAGTACAAATGAGCAAAAAAAAGAATAGCACAGATAAGGGTGTGCCCATTTCAGCAATGATTGATGTAGTTTTTTTACTATTGATCTATTTTATTGTGACGATAAAGACCACTATTGATCAAGCGTGGGTCGCCGTGTCCCTGCCAGGTACAGGACCAACACATGGTACTCCTAAGCAAAGTGTTGATGTGTTTGTGCAGTCTGGTGAATATGTTTACCAAAATAATACTAAGAACCTGGCACAGCTCGAGGCGGTGTTTAAGAGTCTAAAAGAGCTGAATGATGAAGATGTTGTCATCAATATAAAGGTATCTTTAAAAGCACGTCATAACAAGTTAGTCGATTTACTGGACCTTCTGAGTAAAGTAGGACTAAAAAACTTTAATTTACACTCTTTGAAAGACCCTTTGAGTTTGTGAAAATCCTAAAGCGGGGCTCAATTCCCGCTTTTTAGTGTTTTTCTCTCATTCTACTGTCAAAAGTGTCCATTGAGTATGGTAATTCTATATGTAAATAATTTATAAGACATAAGCGCTAATTGTTACTCGACAAACAGCGCTTTTTTGTTTATATTTGTTTCACCCATTTTTCCGAGCTGCTTAGTTGACTTCATTACACCTAAGTTAAATGAGCTCTTTGTTTTTATGTAAATACAGGACCGGATTTTGTCAGAAGAAATTAGTAAAGAAGAAACTATAGATGCCGTAGCCGCACCATTCAGTGGCAAGGCGAATATTCGTTGTTTTGTTTGTGGCCACAAAGTTAGTGTTACTGGATGCGTGCCGGGGACCAAAACAAACTGTCCAAAATGTGAGACATCTCTCGACATTCCCGATGAAAATGTTCTGAAAAAGATGGCTGTATTTGAAGCTGCCGATGAACAAGAAGCAGAGAAAGCAAAAGAGCCCGAAAAGACAAAAGAGCCCGAGAAAGAGACGCCGGTAGAAGTAAAGCTGGAGATGTCTTGTAAGTCCTGTAGCGTTAAAATTGATGTGACAGACAAAAAAGAAGGCTCGCGCTTTTCGTGCTCGGATTGCGGAATGGTTCTGAAAGTTCCAAGCAAAGAAGAATTATTGCCAAAAGATGAAAAAGATAAAGTCGAAGAAGTAAAACCAATAGAGTTTCTCGCTCATCGAGACGCCAATGGCAAAGTTAAGATCTTCTGTCATGGCTGTAATAGTAAAATTGATATTACGAAACAAGATGCAGGGACGAGGTTCTCGTGCCCTTCATGTGGGGTAATTGTTACTGTACCCAATGAAGATCAAATCGAAGATAAATCATCTGCGGCATCAGGCAAGTCAAAAGAAAAAGTGAAGACCGAGTCAAAAGACTCAACAAAAGAAGAATCCTCTAAGGAGTCCGCCAAGTCTGCGACAACATCAGAAGAAAAAGACTCAAAATCTCCTCAGCCAGAAGATAAACTTAAAATCAATTGTCATACTTGCCAGGCAAAAATTGACTTGACTGGGGAAGAGCCTTTTAAGGTTGTTAATTGCCCAGCCTGTAATGCAGCCTTTCAAGTACCGAAGCGCTTTAAGCACTTTTTACTTGAAGAACGTCTTGGAGAAAGCAAAAACTTTTCTGTTTATCGTGCTCTGGATTTAACGCTGAGCCGTGAAGTTTGTTTGAAGGTCATGAGTAAAGAACTTTCACAAGACAAAGTGGCAGAAAAGAAATTCCTCGCAGAGGCAGCGCGTGTTGCTTTGCTTAGTGACCCGAATATCGTCCCTATTTACTCATCAGGCGAGCACGAAGGTTGCTCTTACTTAGTCATGCAGTACATGGGCGCCTCTTCTCTAGCTCCGTACTTGGAAAAGGCTAATGGGATGTTACCTCTTACTAGCGTTTATCGCTGTATTCGCGATGCCGCCAAAGGTTTACACGGAGCTTTCGCTCAGGGTGTGAGTCATGACAATATATCTCTTAAAAATATTCTTGTTGATGGTGATGGCCATGTAAAAGTTTCCGACTTTGGCTTTAGTTACTCGCTCTTCAATATTGAAAAAGATAAAGATAAATTCCTCGATTTCTTTGCCCCACACTACATGAGTCGTGAAATGGTTAAAACAGGGGAGAACACTCTCCTAGGTGACATTTACTCTTTGGGTGCGGTATTTTATCACCTGATTACTGGCGTTGCTCCATTTCCGGGAAGTAGTAAAAAAGAAATGATCAATCAACGTCTCGAACGCTCTCCAGTTGTACCTCATAATGTTAGGCGCGAAATTCCGGAAAATGTCAGTGAGTTCATTATGTTAATGATGTCCGAGAATGCAGCTGATAGACCTGGATCCTTCAAAGAAGTGTCGGCAAAAATGGAGCTGTACCTAAAGAAGGCGAAAACTCCTAAAAAATCAACTACGCCAACAAAGGCCATTAGCCTTTCCTCCGTGAAAGAAGTTGCCGCAACTGGTGCCGGGGTGGCCGCAGCAGTTCCTGAAGAGGAGCCTAAGAAACTGCCACTACAGTTGATTGGTGGCGTGGCTGCTTTTGTTGTCTTGCTTATAGTAATAATCAGTATGATGGGTGGGAAGAAGCCAGAAGAGCGTACTCGAGCAGGTAACCCTAATAATACGATGCCGAACCCGATAACGCCAATAGTTGATCCACAAGTCAATCCTGTTGGGCCTAACGCTTGTGAACCATTCATAAGGACAGACGATGCCTTTTCGCCATTGTTGCGGCGTGGGTATCCTGTAAAACTTGCCACGAGGCCAATGCCTAAAGGTATTGCTTTCAATGCTTATAAGGCTAAGATGGCAGATTATATCCTGTCCCATGAAGGCGAATCGCTCAAGCAGGAAGAAGCTCGTTTCGAAATGCTTAAGTATATAAAGCCTTATATTGAAAAAATGCTTACTAGTGTACCTTATGAAGGTAAAATCTACGCTCGCGGAAAAACGCTTGAAGGGAAGATTTTTTCAGCTGATATTAAAAATATTAGCTTTAGAGTAAATGATCAGGAGTTATCCTTTAATTGGCAGCTTTTCGACGTCCGTCAATTTGTTGAAATTTTAAAGTACTATATAGATTTACGCCAACAGCAAAAATCTTCTTTAAGTGGTGAATTTCTTGAAACAGTTAAACGCGACCTAGCCTATGATTATTTTTGTCTGGCTTTACTAATTGACTGGTACAAGTACGACGAAGACCTATCTGCCGTTACGAAAGATGCTCTGGAGAACAATCCTTCCTTGAGACCACAGTTGGAAGCTCTGATTCCTTCAATGGCAGAGTAAAGAGTATGGCTAAGAAAAAACGCATCAACTTGCAAGAGTCTGGTTTTTCTACTAACCCTTTTGAGTCATTAGGTGTAGACTTTTCCGCTGAGGAAACGTCGGCTTATGAAGACCAAAAATTACAGGAAAAAGAACAACTACAGAATGACACCCCTACATTTCCTGGTGGAGTTGTTAGAGTACGCCTTGAAAAGAAAGGTCGCGGTGGTAAGTCTGTTACAGTTTTCTACGAATTTGATAAAGATCAAGCTGGGGCTTTGCCGAAACTGTTGAGTGCTTTGAAGAAAGACTTGGGGATTGGCGGGAAAGCCACAGATGAGCTTATTGAGTTACAAGGCGATCAACGCCGAAAAGCCGCTGATTGGCTTAGCTCTCACGGTTATAAAGTAAAAGGACAGATTTAAATGACTATCGATGAAATTCAAAAGCAGGTGAAAGAAGCCGATGCGCGCTTCGAGCACTTGGGGAGGTATCTTTGACATTGCTAACAAAGAAGCCGAGCTTGCACAACTAGAACGCCGTATGACCGATCTAGATTTCTGGAATGATAATGAAGCAGCCCAGAAAACAGTAGATAAGGTGAGCGCATTTAAGAGTGTTATTGGGCCATATCGAAACCTCGATAGTCAGGTTGAAGATTTTAAGACTTTGGCCGAACTGGCTGAAGAAGAGGGCGGCAATTCCCCCCTATTAGCCGAAGCAGATGAAGAATGGTTGTTATTAGTTAAGGCTTTGGATGACTTGGAGCTCTTGAGCTTTCTTTCAGGCAAGTATGATTCAGGAAATGCTTTCCTTTCCATAAATGCTGGTGCCGGCGGGACAGAATCATGTGACTGGGCGTCAATGCTCTTTCGGATGTACACTCGCTGGGTTGAAAAGTCGGGCATGGAATACAGTATTATCAATTATCAGGATGGTGATGAAGCCGGTCTTAAGACTGCGACGATACATGTAAAAGGCCTCAATGCTTTTGGCTTTTTAAGAGCTGAGCGCGGAGTTCATCGACTAGTTAGAATATCGCCTTTTGACAGTAATAAAAAGAGACACACTTCCTTTTGTGCCGTCGAAACTGTCCCGGACATTGATGATGATGTTGAAGTGGATATAGACCCCAGTGACCTACGTGTAGATACTTATCGCGCCAGTGGTGCTGGTGGACAGCACGTGAATACTACTGATAGTGCTATTCGAATAACACATGTACCTACTGGTGTTGTAGTGTCATGTCAGAATGAGCGTTCCCAGCACAAAAACCGTGCAACAGCGATGAAAATGTTATCCTCGAAGCTATATGAACTTAAGCAGGAGGAGCAACGCCAAGAATTAGATGCCCACAGCGGCACTAAGAACGATAATGCCTGGGGTAGTCAGATTCGCTCCTATGTATTACACCCGTATAAAATGATAAAGGATTTGCGTACTGGAGAAGAAACAAGTAATACTAATGCGGTTCTAGATGGCGCTCTTGATCCTTTTGTTCATGCTTTTTTGCGTAGTGATGTTAATCGCGATATCAATTAAGTAATAGCTTCGGGTTCTGTACAAGAAGGTTTTTGAGTGGAT
>Ga0115103_1192843_pt1 | contig 15241 bp, 18 predicted proteins | sample MBTome_2_FD_89643 | JGI IMG/M metagenome (GOLD analysis project Ga0115103, IMG submission 89643) | Marine eukaryotic communities from Pacific Ocean to study complex ecological interactions - MBTS_5May14_M1_3um Metatranscriptome... | ecosystem: Environmental > Aquatic > Marine > Oceanic | place... | reverse complement strand
GTGTAATGTTAAAAGACGTTTTTGAACTAAATGTATTCTTACCAACTAGATTTTCGAATTCCACTTATATAACCAGATTTTACAAGTTTTAAATAGACTGTTCTAGAAAAATTTGAAAATTTGTGAAATGTTTTTTTATTTATAGTTTGGATACATCGGTTTGAAATAACCGTTTTAGAACTATTTTCTGATGTATTCGAAAGTTTATACAACGCGTTCCACCTAACAGTTTTCAAAAAGTTCGAGTTTATTGATATTTGTTTTAATATAAAATGCTTTAATTCTAATTGTTTCACAATTTTTCGATTTCTTCTATCTTTAGCAAATAATTTCTTCATAGATATTTAATTTAGTTCAAGAGTTTCCCAAGGTGATGTGAATTTAAAAGCTCGATACTCTTGACTCAATTCAACTCGTTCATTGGTTGCGTTTTCGAGTATAATCATAACTTGATTCAACAAAACCGCTTAATGGAAAATCTTTCCGCAAAGGATATCCCTCAAATCCGTAGTCAGTTAATAATCTAGTTAAATTTTCATGATTGGCGAAAAATATCCCATACATGTCCCAAGTTTCTGATTCATACCATCCTGCTGCTGGAAATATTTTGCAACACGATTCTATTGGTGTAAGTTCATCCGTTAAAACTTTTACTCGCAGTCGTGTGTTATATTTAACACTTAATAATTCGTAAACGACTTTGAACCGGTATTTTTGAGATGGGTAGTCTACGCCAGAAATACAGGTAAGGATTTTAAATTGATATTTTATGTGATTTTTAAGAAAAGTCAATACAGGGATCAAATGATTTCTCTTAACAATAAGGCTAATCTCTTTTTGGTGTATTTGGATTTTTAATATTGGTAAAACTTTTGTCATAACCTTAAGATTTTCAGCAATAAATAAATTGTTCATATCATTTCCTATTACGATAGAAAGATTTGTTATCACAAAAGAAACGGAGGTTTTTAATATTTAGGATGTGTTTTCAATGAACTAGATAAGATCCGAAATGATACTAGACGTTTTAAAAGCGTCTACCTTTTCTAGAAGACCTTGCATTGGTATGAGTTCGCTGTCCTCTAACAGGAAGCCCACGAACTCTTCTCAAACCTCGATAAGACTTTATAGCAACCAAACTTTTAAAAGTTAAAGATCGTAATTTCTTCAATTCATTATTCAATATTAAGTTTGATGAATCAATAAGTTGTAATAATTCTGTAATTTGTTCTTGAGTTAAATCTTTTGTTTTTAAATTTATAGAAAAACCTAATTTTTTACATATGAAAAAAGCTGTGCTCTTACCTATTCCATAGACGTTGGTTAAAGCAAAAAACACCGATTTATTTTCAGGTAATTTTGTTTCTAACAAGTAAAGCATTCAATTAAAAATACATATTTTCTATAAGGTTATTTACACTCATATGGATTGAATTTAAATACGGATCAGGCGTTAAACCAAAAACTATTGTATAAAAGATTAAAGGAGCAAAAATATAAAATTCACGCTTGTTTATATCTAAAGTTTGTTTGATATACTGACTCTTTAAATTACCGTATGCAATCCTATTGAATAACCATAATGCATAACAGCCACCTAAAACCATACCTGTGGCACCAAAAAATGTTACACTTGAATTAACTTTAAAAGAACCCGCAAAGATTAAAAATTCACCAATAAATCCGCTAGTACCTGGTAAACCGATATTGGCCATAGTAAAAAACAAAAATATCGAAATATATAACGGCATCGTATGGACAAGTCCTCCATAGTACTTAACAAGCCTTGTTCTATAACGCTCATAAACAACTCCAATAATAACAAATAGAGCACTAGCAACAAAACCGTGACTTAAACTTTGCAATAAAGCTCCTTCAATACCTACATTGTTAAAACTAAAAATTCCCAACATTACAACATTCATGTGGGCAACAGATGTGTAAGCAATTATTCGTTTAAAATCAGTTTGTCTAATAGCGGTTAATGAAGCATATACGATACCAATTAAAGAAATTGTGTAAACAAACGGTGCAAAATAAAATGAAGCTTGAGGAAACAACGGTAAAGAAAATCTAATGAATCCATAAGTTCCTAATTTCAATAACACAACAGCAAGAATAACAGAACCTGCTGTGGGTGCTTCAACATGCGCTTCTGGCAACCATAAATGAACAGGCATCATTGGCACTTTAGCTGCAAATGCCAAAAAAAAGTAAACCATAAAAGTTTTTGTTCTAAATCTGAAAATGCAAATGTTAATAAAATTTCGTAATCAGTAGTTCCAACTTGATTGTAAATGTACAAAATAGATAGTAACATCACAACAGAACCTAATAAAGTATACAGAAAAAAATAGTAAGAAGCCCAAATTTTACGTTCTCTTGAACCCCAAATACCAATTACCAAAAACATTGGAATTAAAATACTTTCAAACAGAATATAAAACATTAGTACATCTAATACACAAAACACGCCAATTAAAAAAAATTCTATTGACAAAAATGCTATTAGATACCCTTTTAAATTTGCTTGAACACTATTCCAACTAATTAAAATACATAGTGGGATTAATAAAGTTGTTAATAACAAAAAGAATAACGAAATTCCATCAACACCCAAAGTTACGTTTAAGTTCAATACGGGAATCCATAGAAGCTTTGTTACAAATTGAAAAGTTCCTATAGACTTCTTAAATCCACCCCACATAAGTACGAAAATAAGGAAAGGAAACGTCGAAAAATTCAAAGCAACTATTTTCAATAATTTCTTATGTTCTGAATTAATTAAAATCAATAACAAAATTCCTATTAACGGAATAAAAGATGTGTAAACTAAAATATTTTCAAAATAAAATGTAGAAGTTAAAGTCATATTGGAATAAAAGGATTCGAACCTTTGAATGCTCGTACCAAAAACGATCGCCTTGCCACTTGGCTATACTCCAAAAAATATAAAGATATTATTTCAAATATTTTTTTTTATAATAAGATGATTGTTTAGAATCAATAATTGCTTGTTTCTTTTTTTGATTTAAACTGAAATTTTTATCATCTTGTTTTTTGAAAACAACTAGTTTATTAGGTAATAATATGCTTCCTAAATTGGAAAAATAACAACTTCCATCTGAAGAAACTACAATATTCTTTAAAATTTTCATCTATTTTCTAAAATCTATCGATCAACTTCTCCGAAAACAATATCTTGAGTACCAATAATAGTTACTACGTCAGCAATCATATGTCCTTGTGACATCATATCAAGTCCTTGTAAGTGTGCAAATCCAGGAGCTTTGATTTTACATCGATATGGTTTGTTAGTATCATTTGCTACCAAATAAACCCCAAACTCCCCTTTAGGTGCTTCAGTTCCTATATAAGTTTCATTTGCAGGAATAATAACACCACTTGTATAGAATTTAAAATGGTGAATTAAAGCCTCCATAGATTGCTTAATATCAAACCGCGATGGAGGTGTTATTTTATTATCAGATGTTTTTATAGGACCTAATGGGATGTTATCTAGACATTGTTCAATTATTTGTAAAGATTGTTTCATTTCAAAAATTCGAATAAGATATCGGTCATAACAATCCCCATTAGTACCAGCCAAAGTATCAAATTCTAGTTCGTTATAAATTTCATAGGGCTGATTTTTTCGTAAGTCCCATTCTAAACCAGATCCCCTTAACATAACACCACTAAAACCCCAATCCTGTGCTTGTTCTAATGAAACAATACCTATATCAACAAGTCGCTGTTTCCAGATTCGATTTTCAGTAAGCATTTCTTCAATTTCAAGTAATCGAAGTCGAAACTGCTCTTTGAAGATAAAAATGTCGGTTAATAACCCCTTTGGTAAATCTGTATGAACTCCTCCAGGTCGAAAATAAGCGGCGTGCATTCGTGCACCAGACACTCTTTCATAAAATTCCATTAATTTTTCTCGTTCTTCAAATCCCCACAACATTGGAGTCATAGCACCTACGTCCATAGCATGACAACCTACAGCTAGTAAGTGATTTAAAATTCGAGTAATTTCTGCAAATAAAACTCTTATATACTGAGCTCGCTTGGGTACCTTACAATGCACTAAATTTTCAATAGCCAAACAATAAGTATGTTCTTGACATAACATTGAAACATAATCTAATCGGTCAAAATAAGGTAAAGCTTGTAAATAATTTTTGTACTCAATTAATTTTTCGGTACCTCGATGAAGAAGGCCTATGTGTGGCTCGACTCGTTCAACAACTTCTCCTGTTAACTCTAAAACAAGTCTTAAAACACCATGTGCTGCTGGATGTTGAGGTCCAAAATTGACAGTGAAATTTTTAATCTCTTTTACTAATTTTTTCTTTAACGCCATAACAAATATATTTGTAAGCTTGAGTAGATTTGAACTACTGACTTTACGCTTATCAGGCGTACACTCTAACCAACTGAGTTACAAGCTTTCTGATTTCTTATTAAAATAATTTAGAAACCACAAAATAATGATACTGAATTGATGGAACAACTAAAAGTGCAATAGGCATAAATCCATGATTTACTCCACAGATTTCACTACATTGACCAAAAAACATACCAATTCGTTTTAAAAATACATTTAATTGGTTTAATCGACCAGGACAAGCATCTACTTTTACACCAAAAGACGGAATAGTCCAACTATGTAAAACATCTACCGAAGTGACTAACAATCGCAAGTGAGTATTTGATGGTAATAAAACACGCTTGTTTGTTTCTAGTAATCGGAAGAATCCTAAATAGTTTTTTTTGTGAAATACTTTCTTCGGTTAATAAATAACAAGTATATTTCAAAGTTTTATCAGAATCCATACAAGTTGCCATAGTATCGAAATCAGAAATTTCATAACTCCAATACCACTGGTGACCTATAATTTTAACTGAAATTTCAGGAGTTGAAATTTCATCCATTGAATATAATAGAGTAAATGATGGTGAAGCTAAATTTAATAATGTTAATGCTGGTAAAGAAGTCCAGACAATTTCTAATGCATTTGAATGAAAAAAACTCTGGCTTTTTTGTGTATTGAATTCATCATAATTAGAAATTGTTGCAAATAATAACCAACCTACTAGTACCACAATCACAGTCATAACAAATAATAAATGTTTGTTAAAGGCTATTAGTCCTTCCATGGTAGTTGTAGATGGGTCTTGTAGTCTTAATTGAGCGAACTCGGGAGCATCGCAAAGGAAAAAGATTTTTTCTATACTCATTTATGGTTTAAATTAATATTCTTTTATTATTTTTTTGAACTTAAGATAAGAAACACAGAGATGAAAATAAGCACCAATCCTCGGTAATCCATGCTATGTTCAAATAATAACCAAAATTTTCTCATTGATAATATCAGAGCAACAAAAGCTAGAATAAGCAATGTATAATGATACAGTGAGCCTGTTTGAGCTCCATGTAGTTTACGAGCAACATTGGATGCTACAGCAGATAAACCTGCAGGCCCCATTATTTCAAATGCTCCTCTATCAACAGATTTATAACTAATTGTATAACCAAATTTAAAGAAAAATTGACCGAATAGTTCGTTATAAAGTTTATCAAAAAACCATTTCTTATTCAAGAAAGTGTAAATTTTTCGACCTAAAAATGACACTTTAAGATTAAACAAAATTGAACTTTGAAAATTGTATAAAACAAAGGATAAACTGGCACCAAACAAACTTAATGTTACAGGTAATGACTTATAAAAAAACTCAACAAACTCAGCATCAAAAATATGAAGAGTTTTAGGATTGTTATAAATTGCTGCTCCAAAAAAATCACTACCCACACCTACAATCATATCTTTTGTGCAAAAACCGATGAAAATACTAGGAATAGCTAATATACATAAAGCAATAAACATATAACTGAAAGTTTCGTGCGCAAAACCTATTACAGGTCTAACTCCATTTGGTTTTACTAAAAATGTTAAACACGCTAATCTTGTTGAATAAAAAGCTGTTAAAAAGGCACCAAATGTCCCCAAATAATAACTAAAATGACTAAACGGAGTAAATTTTCCGTAAGCTAATTCCAAAATTAAATCTTTTGAGTAAAAACCAGCTAAAAAAAGGAAACCCAATTAAAGCTAACGAAGCAATTGTCATCACTGAATAAGTAAATGGAACTAATTTTTTTAATCCTCCCATTTTTCTCATATCCTGTTCGTCATTAACTGCATGGATAACCATTCCTGCCCCTAAGAATAAAAGAGCTTTAAAAACAGCATGATTCGCTAAATGAAAAATACCAACAGCGTAATCAGAAAGTCCACAAGCAAAAACCATATAACCTAATTGGCTACATGTTGAGTAGGCAATTACTAGTTTTAGATCATTCTGTAATAAACCTACACTTGAAGCAAAGAATGCTGTAGCTGCACCCAACGTAGTTACTAATTCTAAGCCGTTTGGAGCAAGCTCATAAAGAAACGATGACCGTGCAATTAAAAAAACACCTGCAGTAACTAGTGTAGCTGCGTGAATTAAAGCTGATACTGGGGTTGGGCCTTCCATTGCATCGGGCAACCAAGTATGTAAACCTAATTGAGCAGATTTACCGACAGCACCTAAAAATAAAAAAACACAAATTAAAGATAAGATATTGAAATCCATATTCAAAAAATTAACTGTTTGCGTTTTGAAAAATGGAGCTAAAGACGCAACTGTTGCATAATCTACAGCCTTAAAATTCACATATAAAGTTAATATAGCCATTATTAAACAGAAATCACCAATTCTGTTAACTATCATAGCTTTAATAGCGGCTTTGTTTGCTTGAACTCGAGTAAACCAAAAATTTATTAATAAATAAGAAGCTAGACCAATGCCTTCCCAACCTAAGAACATTTGAATATAATTATCTGCAGTTACCAAAATCAACATAAAAAATGTAAACAACGATAAATACGACATAAATCGTGGAAGGTGTGGATCGTGAGACATATATTCTATAGAATATAAATGCACTAACGATGACACAAATGTAACAACAATACACATGATAACAGTCAAACTATCGAATTGAAAGCCCCAGTTTATCAATAAAACTTCAGAGCTAACCCACGTAGCTAACCTAATATAAACAGGACTTCCCATTAAACCTACTTCGTAAAATGCAAAAAGAGATAAGAAAAATGTTAAAATTAAACAACTAGTAGTGACAATAGCTGCACCTTTGGGACCTATATGTCTACCGAATAATCCAGTAACACTGAAACCAAAAAATGATAAAAAAACTAATGGAATATACATATTTAATAAAGGATTTTAACCTCTCACCGTTCTAGAAACTAACATCTTAAGGGATTTGAACCCCTGACCGTCAGCTTAGAAGGCTGTTGCTCTATCCAACTGAGCTAAAGATGCATGTATTCGTAATTATTACTATTTGATGTAAGATGGATTTTTTAAATAAATTTCTCCGTAAGAGTCAAATAATTGAATATATTCTTTTGATAAATTTAACTCGTTTGTAGAAATTTTTGAAGTTTCGTCTTTTTTTTTGAAATTTTTTTCGGCTAAATAAGTTTTTTGTAATACAATATTGTCCGGGTTTATCAATTTTAAAACATATTTGCGCGTTTCATTCTGATCAAATATCCCTTTAACTTCCAATTTTATTCCTGAAAAACTTAAATTTTTTAATCTTTTCAGAAGTAGGAAAAAAATTCGCGGTTTGAAAGATAAAATTAAAAAATGTTTGGAAAAAAACCGATATTCAAACTGTTCTTGAGCAGTTTTATTAACATGCGGTGATTTCAAGATAGTGATAAACTTCCGTTTTTCACGCTTAGGAAAAGGTTTGATGAAAATTGGTAAAGATTTTATTTTTGTGAAAAAATGTATAAATTTTTTTAATACTCCTTTGTCTTTAGAAGAAACTTTTAAATAAAAAAACATTCTTAATTCATAATTCAACTGAAAAATCAACGCACAATAAAATTGTCAAATTGAGAATTTATTTTGCAGAAGAAGTGGGATTCGAACCCACGATACAATTATTTTTGTATAAAGATTTAGCAGATCTTCGCTTTAAACCCCTCAGCCATTCTTCTAAATGATTAATTCAATAATAAAGTTGCTTTATAAAACAAAAGATAAATTAACGTAGGATCTAAACACAAAATAATCAATGAAAAAGATAAAACGGCAATTAACAATGATTTGTTAGTGGTAATTGGAACGTATAATTTTCCAACAAGAGTATTTTCAAAATATAAGATTTTAATTAATCGAATATAATAAAAAGTTGAAATCACAGTTAATAATATACTTAATAGTGAAATGAGATAGGCCGAAGATTTAACCACAACGGAAAAAACTCCTAGTTTTATAAGAAACCCTACTAAAGGAGGAATACCAGCAATCGAAAACAATGTCATTGTTAAAATAAGCGCTAACATTTGGGTTAGATTCTTTTAAAAGAACCAAATCACCTAGTTCTTTATTATTCTTGTTAAAATAGATATCAGATTTATTAATCAAAAATAAGTAAACAGCCCAAAAAGTTAATCCTGAAATCATATAAATTGACAAATAATAAAACATCATTTGTAACCCTTCTATGTTGCATGTACTGAAAGATAATAATAAATATCCAGTATGACTAATAGAACTATAAGCAAGTAAAGTTTTTAGTTTCCGTTGCTCAAGACCCCCAAGAGACCCTACAAAAACACTTAAAACAGCTAAAGCAAAAAAATATACCTGAAAATCTTCTATAAAAATTTGATAAAAACTAACATAACAAAGCCTCATTAACAGTACAAATAAACTAATTTTTGGAACAACTGCAAAAAAGAAAGTGGTAGTATTTGGAGAACCTTCATAAACATCTAATGACCAAAAATGAAATGGTGCAATCGAAAGTTTGATAAATAAACTTACACAAATTAAGAAAAAACCAATTGAAACGAAATTTAAATTTAACATAGATGAATCTACTTGGGCAAGTATTGAAGAACTTGAGTTAAAATAAAATTCACAAATTTGTTTGAAAAGTAAGAGATTTTCCTTTGTCTGTAAATTTCCTGAAATATCTAAATTAGCTAACAAGTCTAGAGATCCAAGTGAATTTACAAAATGAATCTCTTGGCAAAAACTTGTTAAATCAAAACTTAATCCTTTATCTATAATTAAACTTGACGGAAGAACACTTATTAAAAAACTTGTGTTTAAATTTGTTACCTCAAACTCATTAAAAAATGTAAGCGAAGCTAGACTTCCACAATTTAGATAACACCACTCAATCAAACTGTCCGACGATGAGGCAGAAACCTGTGAAAAAACTATTTGAGGAATTTCGGCCGTAGGTACGCTAGAGACTAAAATTGAAGTAAAAATTGAAGGGTTTAAAACATCACTAATACCTTCAACGATTGATGAAACTTCTAAACCAGTATCAGCTTTAATTGGTAATGAAAGAAGAGAAAAAAACACTCTAAGATCATCGAAAATTAAACTTCCCATACAACCATAAACAATAGAAGATCCAAATAAAAAAAAAAGCTGAAGATAGTGCTCCAATTATAAAATATTTCAAACCACTTTCTATAGAATAGCTAGAATCTCGTTTAAAAGCAGCCATTATGTAAAAAGCAATACTGTGCAATTCAATTGCAAGGTAAGCAGTAATAAGATCATTTGCTGAACACAAAAGTAATAATCCTAAAATTGAAATAGTAATTAATATCACGTATTCAAAATTGTTTTGAATAGGCTCATCACGAAAAGAAATATTGATAATTGTTAAAAACGCAGCGGAAGTAATACAAATCATTAATTTTGTAGCAAAACTTAAATAATCGTTAATAATAAAATTATTACTACCAAATAAATTCATTGTTAACAAATCTTCGTTCAACAAAAGAAATAATGATAAAATAATAAGCAGAGAACCTATGTAATAAATTTGTTGATTTAATATAACAAAACCAACTTTACGTTCATATGCTGTACTAATTGCATAAAAAGTAAGCTGAAGAATAGAACAGCTTAAAAAAAGTTCTGCCGAAAGAGACATCTCTTTTAAATGGTATATTTGAAATAATTCTAGATTCATCATAATTTGTCAAGAATGGGGCTTGAACCCAAAAATTTATAAAAGACCTACTGTTAGTCTTTTTCTTAACTGTACTATTCAGAGTTTTAATCAATTTTATAATTTACTAACTTTGTTTCAATTATTCCTATAATTGGCACTAAAACCAAAAAGAATCCGAAATAGTAAATAGATGCAATTTGACCTAATAATATAAATGGATCTGTAATAGGAGCTTGCCCAACCCACATTAGAGTTGCAAAATCAGCTACTAACAACCAATAAAAAATTTTGAATAAAGGTCTATAAGTAGTATTTCTAATGTAACCTGTATAAGAGAATGGAATAACAAGCATAACTAAAATAGCTCCTACCATAGCTACAATTCCAGCAGCTTTGTGAGGAATAGATCGCAAAATCGCATAAAATGGTAAAAAATACCATTCTGGAACCAAGTGTTTTGGTGTTTCCATAGGGTCTGCTGGAATACAATTATCTGGGTGATTTAACAAGTTTGGAAAGAAAAAAACAAATGCACTAAAAAACAATATAAAACACGTGAATGCAAATAAATCTTTAGCAAAGTAATATGGGTAAAAAGGAACGTCGTCTACTCCAGTATCTGAACCTATAGGACTAGTTGAACCATCTTTATGTAATAAAGCTAAGTGAACAATGGTTAACCCAGCAACAATAAATGGTAGCAAAAAATGAACACTATAAATACGTCTTAAAGTAGGTGCGTTTACAGTAAATCCCCCCCAAAGCCACTCTACAATTGTTTGACCTCCGAATGGAATTGCTGTAACCATATTTGTAATCACAGTTGCTCCCCAAAAACTCATTTGTCCCCAAGGAAGAACGTAACCAGTAAATGCTGCTCCCATAACTAACAAGAATAATACCACCCCGGAACACCATAATAATTGTCGTGGCTTCATATAAGAACCATAATATAAACCTCTAAAAATGTGAGAATATAATACAATGAAAAACATCGAAGCGCCATTTGCGTGCACATATCGAATAAACCATCCATTAGGTACATCTCTCATAATATATTCTACACTTGCGAAAGCTAGATCTATATTTGCTGTGTAGTGAGTTGATAAAAGAATTCCTGAAAGAATTTGGATCACAAGACATATTCCCGCTAAAGAACCAAAACTCCACGCATAAGTTAACCCTATAGGTGTTGGGTAATGGATTAGATGGCAATCAACAAAACCTAAAAGGTAAGTTTTATTCCATCGAAATCTGTTTAAAGATACATTTCTAACTCGAGTCCGTGTTGCCAATGAAGTTTGTTTTACAATTTCATTTAAACCTAAGTCATTTTTTAAGAAAAAGTTAGTCACCATTTATGAATTACAAAATTCTATAATAAAACAGTTGCAGATAAACTACTAGGTTCAAGATTACCCACCAATAGATATTGATAAACAAAAATAACCAAACTACATCAACAAAATGCCAATACCAAATTGCTGACTCAAAACCAAAATGATGAGTAGTAGTTTGCTGGCCAAGTATAATTCGTACAAAAGAAATAATTAAAGCAATAGTTCCAACAAATACGTGAAATCCGTGAAATCCTGTTGCCAGATAAAAGCAAGAACCATAAATCCCATCACTGATATTGAAAGGAGCTGTTACATATTCTAGTCCTTGGAAATAAGTAAATAAAGTAGCTAAAACAATAGTATAAATCAGTGAAATCACAAAGTGTCTTTTTGCCCCTAAAATGATAGCATGATGAGCCCATGTTACAGTAGCTCCAGAACTTAACAAAATAAATGTATTTGTTAACGGAACTGTATAGGTATCAATAACTATAATTGCTTTAGGAGGCCAAACACCACCAATGCTAAACGTTGGTGCTAAACTTGAGTGAAAAAAACCCCAAAAAAAGGCAAAGAAAAACATGATTTCTGAAACAATAAAAAGAATCATACCTAACCGTAAACCTCTCTGTACAGCCACTGTGTGATGTTCTTCATAGGTAGCTTCTCTTACAATGTCACGCCACCATACGTACATCACTAAAAGTATAAGACAAAAACCATTCAAAAAAAGGCTAAAACCCCCTATCATCTTTTGCATGTACAAAACTAAACCACTTGTTAAACATAATGCACCAATTGATGCTACAAGAGGCCAAGGACTAGGATCTACTAAATGAAACTGATGAGCTGTACTTAAATATTTAAAATCAAATCTAGTTTTTATATCACTCATGTTGACGAATAAAATACATTACAGAATTGTATTAAAATTTGAACTGAATAAAATACAAAATACCTTTATTAACTCCACTCAATAGCACCTACACACCAAACATAAATAAACCCAATTCCTAGTTCAGCTAAAAATTCAACCATAGACCAAAAACCTAATAAATCTAGCTGTGAAAGAGAAATACACCAAGGTAGTAAAAAAATAATTTCAATATCGAATAGAACAAATAATATAGCAATTATATAAAATCGAATATTGAATTGTTCTCGGGTATCTCCATAAGGATCAAAACCACATTCATATGTTGAAAGCTTTTCCGTCTCTGGACTTTGTGTTACTAAAAAGTAAGATAGTGAGATAATTAATAAACCAAGAAAAGTAGCAAAACATAAATATATAAAGATACTTAAATATTCTTCTTTTACTGCTGAACTTTTCAATACATCAAATTGTTCTAAATAACTATTAGAATCTATAAAGCTTTTAATAAAAAAATTAATATCCATAAAAATAAACTAAAAAAAATTAGTAGTACTCGATCGTACAATTTTTGAACAATTTATCAAAACAGAAGAATTATAACTGAATGAATCTTTACCATTACTATTAAAAAAATCATCTAACCAATTTTTTAATTTCGTATCAATAACTTTAATCTTTGGAGATTTAATCGATGAAATTGCTGATTTAAAAATTGGTGAATTTTGCTTATTCAAATAGAAACTCAAACTTGTTAAAGTTTGTGCTGCATTAAATTGAAAATTGATATAATTTTTGAAATTGAATGAATTCACTGAGTCAAAATTGACAAGCTTGTTATCTTTCTTATTGTTAAAAAACATTAAAGAGTTGCTAACAGCATATAATCTCCTTATGATTTGCCAATTAGTTTTAGCTTCTTTTTTGAACTGTAATAATTTAGTAGTTCTTTTAATCAATCCTTCCGTATTGATATAAGTCTCATTATCCTCTAAAAACAAATTACTAGGTAAATGGTAATAATTTTTAAACATATTACCTCTTAATTTTTCATAAGATACTTTATTTGAAAGTTTAACATTCTGATCTACGAAAATTTTATTCTTAAACGAAGAGTTTGAGAAGGCATTCAGCAAATGTAATTCTGTTAATTTTTTCATATTGGCAGTTGAACTTAAAGAAACATTGATGTAATACAAACCGAAGAAATTACCTAAGTCGTCTGAAGAAAGAGGCAAAAATTTGTTTAATGATTGAATCCCAACGTTACTAATATTGTGATTTAACACATTTAAACCGCTCCAAGCTGTTTCTAATACGTGAACATATTTGAAAACTTCAGTGAAAATTTTTGAATCACTTCGTTTAAAAAATTCAGTATTAGTAATGATTGTTGGAAATTCTGCATTCTTTATATCTTGACAAACTAAATTAGTTCCTTCCGCCACTGATCTTAATGTTTGTAAATTTGAACCTAAATTGTGAGTTGGAAAAGTTAAATCCAACATCGAACCAATGTTAAATAATTTAAAATCTCCCTTCAAAAAACGCTGTCGCAAACTTAAATTTAAAACATAACCTTCATATCTAGGATTTGTATTTAAAAGAATACCTAACGTAGACATTTGAAGTTTAGGGGTTTGAATTAAAGGTGTTAGTTGATAATGAGATTCTAAATCATTTGGAATTTTGTAACTTTCAACCTTTCTAAGCTCGATTAAAGAGCAATTTTGTTTTAAAAGATACAGCATGTTTAAAGTTTCTAAACTAATATTTTCAAATGCTAAAATCAACGATAGTGCATTCTGTTTTTGAAAATTCAAATGATCTACGAAATATATCAATTCTGAAATTTCTTTGAAAAAGTTTTCCCAATCAGTAGGCTTTGATGAAGTTTTTTCAAACATTCCATCAAAGAAAAGTCGCCCTTTATCCGTTAACCAAGGGATGTTAACGTCACTAGGTTCTGCTAAAAAAATTTGATTTTCCCTAATAGATAAACGCAAATTTACTCCGAAACTGTCAGTCGGATCGATTCCTTCACCCTCTATAAATTCCCATTCTCTTAGCTCGTCTGAAAATGATTTAAGTGTTAATGCTCCCATTTCTAAATATTTGTATAAGCGATAGCGGGCTCGAACCACTAACTTCCTCGTTGTAAGCGAGACACTCTACCAATTGAGTTAATCGCTTGTGACGGAAAAGGGACTTGAACCCCTGACATTTGGATTATGATTCCAACGTTCTAACCAACTGAACTATTCTGCCAGATCTGGAAAGTATATTACAAAACATTCTTTCTTGACAATTGTCGTGAAATTGATTGTTCTCTCACAGTTCCTCGGGTAAAAGCAGTTTTAACGGTTAGAAAAGCCACAGCAATTGCTGCTAGATATAATATCAAACCAGCAATTAAAATTTGTAAAACATACTGTGTATAAAAAACTTGACCAAATACCGATAATCTGGTAGTGCGTCTAAATTTTCGTACCAATTAAGATAAGAGTTGTGATCGTGGAAACTGAAATTTGTATTTTGCGAAAATACTTTAGAAAATGCTCCGTAAATTTCGACTAGCATTGTTGTACCAATCAAAATACCAACAGGAAAATAAAGTTTACTCATTTGTAACTCGCGATATTTGATATCTAACATCATAACTACAAATAAGAATAAAATAGCAATCGCACCTAAATATATTACTAGAAAGAAAAGAGCAAGGAATTCATTTTCAAACAAAAAAAGTAACATCGAAGCTGATAAAAAACTTGCTACTAAAAATAGAACTGAATATAATGGATTTTTACTGACAATAACCATTGAAGCACTTGTAAGCAATAGTGCGCACATAATATATGTTAAATAAATCATTTTATGTCAGAGGCAGGATTTGAACCTACAAACTTTAGGGCATGAACCTAACATGCTAACCAATGCACTTCTCTAACAAACGAC
>Ga0115103_1079837_pt1 | contig 15318 bp, 25 predicted proteins | sample MBTome_2_FD_89643 | JGI IMG/M metagenome (GOLD analysis project Ga0115103, IMG submission 89643) | Marine eukaryotic communities from Pacific Ocean to study complex ecological interactions - MBTS_5May14_M1_3um Metatranscriptome... | ecosystem: Environmental > Aquatic > Marine > Oceanic | place... | reverse complement strand
CGTCAGTCCCGTTAATAATTATTACATCATTTGATATCAATGGATATCAAATGATGTAAATTTAGTTTATAGCTTATACTATTTTTCCAAAACTTAGGTTAGAATACGAAGGTTAGATATTAATCCAAACTTTTAATTTCAACATCTACGCCTGCTGAAAGATCTAAATTTTTTAAATGTTCCATGGTACTCTCAGATGGTTCATGAACATCGATTAAACGTTTATGTACACGCATTTCAAAATGTTCGCGAGAATCTTTATTTACGTGCGGTGAACGAAGAACACAATAGATACGTCTTTTAGTAGGCAAAGGAACTGGACCTGTTATTTCAGTATCGTTTAATTTTACAACTTCAAGAATCCGATGGCATGATTCATCAAGTAAACGTGATTCATACGCTTTCAACGCAATTCGAAGCGTCTTTGGCTTCAAATTTAATAAACTCATATAGATAAATATTTATTCTAAAATTTTTGAAACAACTCCGGCACCTACTGTTCGACCACCTTCACGAATCGCAAACCGCATACCTTGTTCAATAGCAATAGGGTTAATTAATTCAGCGGTCATTTTAATTCGATCTCCTGGCATAACCATTTCCGCAGCACTACCATCATCACCTGTAAATTGAAGAATTGTACCAGTTACATCTGTTGTACGTACATAAAATTGTGGACGATAACCAGTAAAAAATGGTGTATGGCGTCCACCCTCGTCCTTATTAAGGATATAAACTTCAGCGTCGAATTTTTTATGTGGACTAATTGTTCCTGGTTGAGCAATTACCATACCACGTTCAACATCTGCCTTTTGAATACCACGAATTAAAATACCAACATTATCGCCGGCCATACCTTCATCCAATGTTTTTTGGAACATCTCAATACCAGTTACTGTCGTATTTTGTGTATCCTTTAAACCTACAATATCGACTGTTTCACCAACTTTAACAACACCTCGTTCAATACGACCAGTAGTTACAGTTCCTCGGCCAGTAATTGAGAAAACATCTTCAATCGCCATTAAGAACGTTTTATCTGTATCACGCACTGGTGTTGGAATATATTCATCCACTGAGTCCATTAATTTAAAAATTAAATCAACCCATTTATCTTCACCTCTTGCTTTTTCACCACTTTCTAACGCTTGTAGAACCATTAAAGCCGAACCTGAAACAAATGGAATTTCATCTCCTGGGAAATCATAATTTTCTAGAAGTTCTTGTACTTCAAGCTCTACTAACTCTAATAATTCTTCATCATCCACTTGATCTGCTTTATTTAAAAAGATTACCAGATGTGGTACACCTACTTGTTTCGCAAGTAGAATATGCTCACGTGTTTGAGGCATAGGACCATCAGCTGCTGAAACAACAAGAATTGCACCATCCATTTGTGCAGCACCTGTAATCATATTTTTAACATAATCGGCATGACCAGGACAATCAACGTGTGCATAATGACGTGTTTCTGTCTCATACTCAACGTGTGCTGTATTAATAGTAATACCACGTGCTTTTTCTTCAGGTGCAGAATCAATTTCATCAAATTTCTTTGCTGATTTAGCACTATTAATTGCTAAAGTAGCTGAAATTGCAGCTGTTAATGTTGTCTTTCCATGATCAACGTGACCAATTGTACCAATATTTACATGTGGTTTTGCACGTTCAAATTTCTCTCTTGCCATAATTAAATGTTGGGTTAAATATTGTTAATTATCCTATGATACTTTTGGCGAAATAAATAAAATACATTAATACCGAAAATGTGCAAAGGCTTTATTTGCTTCTGCCATTCGATGAGTTTGCTCACGTTTTTTTATCGCATTTCCACTTTCTTTTGAAGCATCAATTATTTCATTAGCTAACTTAATAGCCATACTTTTACCAGAACGCGATTTTGCGGCTTCGTTAATCCACCGTAAAGAAATATTTGTCCCTCGATAAGCACGAATTTCAATCGGAACTTGATATGTTGAGCCACCAACTCGTCGTGCTTTAACTTCAACTTGTGGCGTTACATTTTTTACAGCTTTTTCTAAAATAAAAATTGGATGCTCTTCAGTTTTTGCTATAATAATTTCTAAAGCATTATAAACAATCTTTTGTGCTATCGACTTTTTACCCGATTGTAATATTCGAGCTATTAATAAATTTACTAATCGACTTCCATATATTGGATCAGGTTGAATCAAAACCCTTTTGGCTCTATTTCGTCGCGACATAATTTAATATAATTAATTTAATTTTATTCTTTAGGTTTTTTTCCACCATATTTAGAACGACCGTTTTTACGATCTTTAACACCACCAGCATCTAAGCTTCCACGAATAACATGGTAACGACACCCTGGAAGATCCTTTACACGACCACCACGAATTAAAACAACTGAATGTTCTTGAATATTATGACCAATTCCCGGAATATAAGCTGTTACTTCAAAACCAGATGTTAATCGGACACGAGCAACTTTCCGTAATGCTGAGTTTGGTTTTTTTGGAGTTGTTGTATAAACTCGTGTACAAACACCACGTCTTTGCGGACACATTTTTAAAGCTGGAGACTTACTTGTTTTTTTATTAGTTAAACGTTCAAATCTAACTAACTGTTGTATCGTTGGCATAAATTTTTTATTCTAAGTTTGATCATCAATTCCATATTTACGCATGAAACGTTCTACACGGCCTTCTGTATCAATAAGTTTTTGCGATCCAGTATAAAATGGATGCGTGCCAGACCAAATATCAACTTTTAATAGTGGTTTTGTTGAACCAACTTTCATAACAAGTTGACCATCACAATACACCTTTGCATTTGCATAATAGTCTGGATGAATAGATGTTTTAGGCATAAAAATGAATTCTAATAATAATAAAATTAACGTTTCGAATATTGCGGAGCTTTTCTTGCTTTTCGTAGACCATATTTTTTTCTTTCTTTAGCGCGTGCATCACGCATAAGGAAACCTTCAAGTTTTAATTGATTCCGATTTTCACTGGACATGTAACAAAGAGCACGCGCTAAACCTAATTTAATTGCATCGGCTTGACCACTTAATCCACCACCATGCGCATTCACATAAATATCATAAGAATTTTCAAGCTCGAGTGTAATTAATGGTGATTTAGCAGCATTAATATATTGCGAATTATAATTTAAATATAATGCGCCTGGTTTATGATTAACAATCAAGGAACCATTGCCAGGGATTAAAGTAACTTTTGCTACTGATGTTTTTCGACGACCAATTCCAAAATAAATTGGCTGTATATCTGAATTATTGAAAGACATAATAATAGTGTTCTTTCGTTATATATATAAGTAATTAAATTTCCGTAATATGTTTTTAAAAGTTCAAAGATTTTCTATATCTATTAAAAGAAATTAATCTTGCCTCTTAACAGTCGTTAAATATAAGTTTAGATTTTTATTTTTGGTAGACTAATACCAAAACGATTTTCTAGTTTCCAACAAACTTCGTCTGCTGATTTTTGTCCAAAGTTTTTAAACTCCAGTAAATCTTCTTGTGAATATTTTAACAATTCACTTACACTATGAACATTGGCACGCTTTAAACAATTATAAGCACGTACTGATAATTCAAGCTCCTCTAACATAATATTATCATATTCATTTTGAGGTTCTGGCTTATCAACAACTAGTAATGGTTGTGAAATTGTCTCATCTTTACTTGTAAAGGAAGCAAAAATCGTCTCTAAAATTGAAGAAGCGTTAATAATTGCCTCAATAGGCTCAATACTACCGTTTGTGGCTACTTCTAAAATCAAGGTTTCAACTTCTGAGAACGAAGTATTTTTTGATGTTTCAATAAAAAAATTTACTTTCTGTACTGGCATAAAAATAGCATCTAATGCTACGAACCCTTGAGGAAGTCTATTAACAATTTGCTCACTTACTGAATAACCATAGCCAAATTCAAGTAATACTTCCATTTCAAGATTAATGGGTTTGACTAAACTTGCTATATATTGATTTGGGTCAACTATTGAAATTTCACTAGGTAATTCAATATCTTGTGCTGTAATTATACCCGATCCTTGAAAACTAACTCTGGCAATAACAGGTTCGAGTAATTTACCTTTAAATACAATTTGCTTTAAATTTAGTAAGATTTCGATAATATCTTCTTTTAAACCAGGGATGGTTGAAAATTCATGATTAACATTACTAATGCGGACACCAACAATTGCTATACCTGGAAGATCTGAAAGTAAAACTCGTCTTAACGCATTCCCAATAGTAACACCTTGGCCTTTTTTTAATGGTTCAATACAAAACTTTGTAAGTATACTTGTTGGGTTTTCAGTTTTTGAATTTAAACACTGTATTTGAAACATATATTAGCCATAAATCAAAAAATAACAAATACTAAGCTTTATTTTTAAACACGTCGCTTTTTAGGTGGTCGACAACCATTATGTGGAACAGGTGTAATATCCCTAATTAATAAAATCTCTAAACCACAACCTTGTAATGCACGAATTGCCGTTTCACGCCCACTACCAGGACCACTCACAATAACTTCTGTTTGACGCATTCCTTGTTCATATGCTAACGAACCAGCTTTTTCTGCAGCTGATTGAGCTGCGAATGGTGTACCTTTTTTCGCACCCTTAAAACCACTTCCACCAGCAGAAGCCCAAAAAAGTGTATTACCTTGTTTATCTGTAATATTAACAATAGTATTATTAAAAGTTGATTTAACATGAGCAACACCCATTGCCGGTGCTTTTTTCGACTTTTTACCAGTAAAACGTTTAATCTGTTTTATCATAAACTATAAAAGAAATATTAATTTATCGAATTTTAACGTGCTTTTTTCTTTGCTGCGACTGTTTTAATTTTACCTTTGCGAGTACGAGCATTTGTTCTTGTTCGTTGACCACGAACAGGTAAACCAACACGATGACGACGGCCGTGAGCAGAACCAATATCTGTTAACCGTTTAATATTTAATGAATAAACACGTCGTAAGTCTCCTTCCGTTTGATATTTTTCATCGATAAGTGTTCGTAATGCATTAATTTCGTCATCTGTTAAATTTACACAACGGGTCGCAGGTGAAATACCGGTTAATTCTAAAATTTGTTTCGAACTTGTAAGACCTATACCAAAAATATAAGTTAAACCAATTTCAATCCGTTTATTACGTGGAAGATCTACTCCTGAAATACGTACCATTTAAATGTCTTTTTATTATTTACGTTTCATTTTTGCTCGACCTTGTCGAACTTTAAGACGAGGATCACTCTTACAAATTAAATAAATTCGACCTCGACGTTTAACAACTTGACAATCTTTTGATCGATTTTTTAAATTCCCGATCGAACTAACAACTTTCATAAAAAATGATTTTATTAAAATTTATCTAAAATTTAATCAAAAAATATATACCATTTTTCTAATTAATGCTAAAACAATTATTGAAAAAAGTCTATTAATCTATTGTTTAAACCCTTCATATTTACGAGCTACTAAATAACCACGTATTTGTGAAATAACATCGGTAATAACTCCTATTAAAATTAATAATGACGTCACATTTTTAAAAATATTAATCTGAAAGAAATTACTGATAAGTATTGGAAAAAAAGCTAAAAAAGATAAAAATAAGCCACCAATGAATGCCAGACGAGTAATTCTCTTTTCCAAATATTTGGTAGTTTCCTTACCTTGTCTTACATTTGGTATACTATAAGCCATCTTAGCTAAGTTTTGCGAAATATCTTCTGGTTTTAAGACTAAAACAGCATAAAATCGACTGAAAAATAAAACAAGAACAATATTCAACACAACCGAATAAACACTTAAAAAACTATTAGCAATAGTTGGATTAAGATTTAAAACCGAACTTAATAATAACTGTACAGGATACGAAAGAAATATAGCTATTGTTGAGCTAAACACTAATGGCATTATTCCGCCTTGATTTATTTTAAGTGGAATATAACTACTTGCAAGATCGGAAAGGAAAGTTTGTTGAGAACCTACATTTAACTGTTTTGCAGAAACAATCGCAATTTTTTTATAAGCGTCTTGAAAAACAACGATTAAGGTAACAATTAAAATATAAAATAAAAGACCTTGACCAAAAACTGAAACTGTACCTAAAAATGAAGGATTACTAAATAAACTTTCACCTACGTTTTTAAAATTAGTAGGAATACTGCCAACAATATTTATAAAAATCAACATAGAAGAACCATTGCCAAGACCTTCTTCCGTTATTAATTCCGCAAACCACATAGATAAAATCGATCCAGTTGTAAGAGCTAAAACTATTTGAAAACCTAAACTAAGACTCCAATCAAAAACAATAGGCTTTACCAAAAAAAAAGAAATCCCAGAGCTTAAAAAAATTGCCCAAAGAAAAGCTAAATATCTCGTATAGCGAGTTATTTGTTGTCGACCATATTCACCTTCTTCTTTTTGTAATTGTTCAAGCTTCGGAACAAAGGGTAATAAAAGTTGAATAATTATAGATGCGTTAATGTACGGTAAAATACCTAACGCACCAATACCTAAAAATGAACTTCCAGTTAATGTTTTTGCAAACCCAAAAATTGGATTAGCATTTTGATTTTGTGAAAATAGATCCAGATCAATATTTGGTACTGGAATATATAATCCTAAACGTACAAGAAGTAAAAGAAACAAAATTTTTGTTACTTTTGCTTTTAAAAGAACAAATGTTTCTGATGGCGCCACTAAAATTATTATAAAGTATATGAACGAAGTGAGCTTAAACCTTCTACTGTTGCACGTGCATTATTTAATAAATTATTTGATCCGAGTTGTTTTGATAAGATATTTTTTATACCTGCTAACTCAAGAACAATTCGTGTAGAACCACCAGCAATTACACCACAACCCGATGCAGCTGGTCGAAGAACAAGTTTTGCAGCACCAAAACGACCCGTAGTTAGATGTGGAATAGAATTCACACTAGTTAACGGAACTGTAATAATATGTTTTTTTCCATCTGTTACACCTTTTTTTACAGCTGTAATAACGTCGCCTGCTTTACCAACTCCAACTCCAACTTTACCTTGTTCATTACCAACTACAACGACTGCACGAAAACTCATTTTTTTACCACCTTTAACTACTTTTGTTACACGTTGAATTGCAACAACACGTTCTTGCCAATCGGTTCTAGAGTTTTGTAGTTTATTTGATTTTTTGGAATTCATTATAAAAATTAATTACGTACAAAAATTCATTAAAGCTTTTTATTTCCCTGTTTTACCTGCTTTACGTCGAATTACTTCGCCCTCATAAGCGATTCCTTTACCTTTATAAGGTTCTGGTGGACGAACAGCACGAATTTTAGCTGCAAATTCACCAACAATATCTAATTCAATTCCTGAAACGACTATTGTTGTTGGACCTTCTAAAATTATTGATACCTGAGGCGGCGGAATCATACGAACTGGATGACTATAGCCCATATTTAAAACTAGGTCTTTTCCATCCATTTGAGCACGATAACCGACACCTGAAACTTGTAATTTTTTCGAAAAACCATCTGAAACACCTGTCACCATATTAGCGACCAACGTTCGTGATAATCCGTAAAGTGCTTGTGCTAATCGAGTATTTTGTGCTTTTTCAACAAACAACTGATTACCTTCTTCATTTAATGTACAACAAATAACTGACGGTAAAATTCGAGATAGACTTCCTTTTGGTCCACTCACCGAAATTTTCTGCCGTTCAAGTTTTACTGTAACCTTTGACGGTACAGTAATAGATTGTTTACCAATACGAGACATATTTTACCTCAAAATTACCAAATATAACATAAAATTTCGCCACCAATTCCTTCACTACGTGCTTGTCGATCAGTCATTAAACCACGTGAAGTTGAAACAATTGCGATACCAAAACCACCTAAAACTCGAGGCATTTTTTTACTCCCGCTATAAACCCGTAGACCAGGTTTACTAATACGTTCAATTTTTTCAATCACTGGTGTTCGGTTACTACCACTGTATTTAAGTGATACTAAAAGTGACGCTCGTAAGTCATTACCTAATTCTTCAAATGAATCAATTAAACCTTCATTAAGCAGTAAATTTGCTATTGCTTTTGTGATTTTTGTCGAAGGTATTTGTACAATTTGATGCTTCGCTAAGTTAGCATTTCGGATACGAGTTAACATATCTGCTATAGTGTCACTTGTCATGAATTTATCTTTATTGTTTTTTAATCTACGAAACTGCCAATGGCATACCAATACCTTTCAACAGAGCTAAGGCTTCTTCATCTGTTTTAGCTGTCGTTACAATCGTAATATCAAACCCACGCATTTGATTAACTTCGTCATATGATATTTCAGGAAAAATGAGTTGATCTTTTAATCCTACGCTATAGTTACCACGACCATCAAACCCAGTAGCACTGATACCACGAAAATCTCGTATTCTGGGTAAAACAATATGAATTAAGCGCGCAAGAAAATCATACATACGTTCATTACGTAAAGTAACCGATAAACCAACTGGCATACCATCTCGGATCTTAAAACCAGCAACCGATTTTCGTGCTCGATTAACTACTGGTTGCTGACCTGTCACAGTAGCTAATTCTTTTAAACAAATATCAAGCTCTTTTGAATTTTTTGCAGCTTCTCCAAAACCACGATTAATTGAAACTGCAACAATTTTTGGAACTTGTTCAATATTTTTATAACCAAAGTCATTTATTAATGACGGTACAATTGTTTCTTTATAAAAATTTTTTAAATCTTTTTTCATTAGCTAATTTATTTATAATACTTACATAAATCGAAGCTTTTTGTACAAATGTTATAACACTTCTGGTGCTAATGAAATAATCTTCGTAAATCCTTTGTCTTTAAGTTCACGTGCGATGGAACCAAAAACACGAGTTCCTCGTGGATTATTTTCTTTATTAATAATTACAGAAGCATTTTCATCAAAACGTAAACGACTACCATCTTTTCGTGGAATTGAATGTTTAGTTCGTACAATTACGGCGCGTACAACATCAGAACGTTTTACTGTAAGATTAGGAGTAGCATCCTTAACAACCCCAATAATAACATCACCAACGAATCCATAACGACGATTACTACCTAGGATTCGAATACACATTAATTTTTTTGCCCCGCTATTATCGGCAACTTTTAAACACGTTTGTGGTTGTATCATTTATAAAATTTAAGTTGAAGATTTTCTCAAAATACTCTCAATTATCCAAGTTTTTGTTTTACTGATTGGAACAGTCTGTTTAATCCGAACTTTATCACCAGATTTAGAATTAAATTCAGAATCATGTACCGCATAACGTTTAGTACGTGTAACAACTTTTTTGTAGCGTTTATGGATAATTCGATCACTAACAGCAACAATTCGCGTGTCAACCATCTTATCACTAACAACAATCCCGATTTTTTCTTTTACAACCATTTTTAAAAAAATATCTATTTTATAAGACTAAATCAATAAAAATCTACACATTCAGACGTGCAATAATTTTCGTCTTAATCGGTAATTTATACGACGCAGTTTTTAAAACTTTATACGCCGCTTCTTTTTCAAGACCAGTAATCTCAAAAAGAATATGTCCAGGTTTAATAACAGCAACCCAATAGTTTGGTGTACCTTTTCCTGAACCCATTCTTGATTCCGCTGCACGTTCTGTAATTGGTTTATCTGGAAAAACGCGAATCCAAATTTTTCCTTGTTTACGAACATATCGCGTAATACTTCGTCGTGTTGCTTCAATTTGTCGCGACGTTAGCCAAACTGGTTCTAACGCTTGAATACCAAAATCACCAAAAACAACAGTATTAGACTTTGTCGCAATTCCTTTAAATCTTCCCCGATGTAACCGACGAAATTTCGTTCTCTTAGGAAGTAGCATAACTATAATATTTAATTTATAAATTTAAACGAATTAAATGAGTTCTTTATCGAAAATCCAAACTTTGATTCCTAAAATTCCATAAGTAGTTAACGCTTCATATGTTGCATAACTAATATCTGCTCGAATTGTCTGAAGTGGTACACGACCTTCACGGACCCACTCGGCTCGAGCAATTTCAGCCCCGTTTAAACGTCCTGAAACTTGAATTTTAAACCCTTTTACACCACTTTTTTGAAGTCGCTGAGCAGTTTGACGCATTGCTTTTCGAAATGCCACTCGTTTTTCAAGCTGATCTGCTAACGATCTTGCAATTAACAGACTTTCACTTTCACTTTTAGCAATTTGAATAACTTTAATACGAACTTTTTTGAATTCCTTAAGCTCGGACTTTAATTTTAAAATTATGTTATCAATTGAAAGTGCATCTTCAGAACTTGTAGCAATTAATTTTGGACGAGCAGCGTGAACTAGTAATTCAATTTGGTTAACCTTTCGATTAATTTCTAATTTAACAATTCCAGCTTTGCTATAAATTGTCCCCCATTCTTTTTCAAAAAATTGACGAATTTTATAATCTTCTTGTAAGACCTTTTTATATAAACCGTAATTTGTAAACCATGTCGACGAATAAGGCTTATTAATACCTATTCGAAAACCCGTTGGATGTGTTTTTTGTCCCACAAAAATTTTGTTAATTAAAAAATCTATTTTATTTTAATCCACTATGAAGCTACTATGATTGTTATATGAGAAGTAGCTTTCAAAATTCGATATGCTCGACCTTGGGCGCGTGGACGAAACCTTTTCATTACTGGACCCTGATCTGCAAAAGCCGATTTTACAAACAAATCATTTTCGCTTAGATTCATATTATTTTGAGCATTCGCAGCTGCCGAACGTAAAACCTTTATAATTGGTTCACATGACGCATATGGCATAAACTCTAAAAGAATAAGTGCATCTTTGTAGCTTTTTCCTTGTAACTGTCTAAGAACACGTCGTACTTTACTTGGTGACATACGAACATATTTAGAAACAGCTTTAACTTCTGTATTACTCATAAAATTAAATTATATAAGCTTAACGCTTGGATTTTTTGTCTTTCTTAATATGCGAACGAAATGTTCGTGTAGGTGAAAATTCTCCTAATTTGTGACCAACCATTTGATCAGTTACAAAAACAGGAACGTGTTGTTTACCATTATAAACAGCAAACGTATGACCAATCATATTTGGAAGAATTGTTGATGCACGTGACCAAGTCTGAATAATGTCTTTTTTACCAGACGTATTCATTGTTTCGACTTTTTCCATAACATATGATGCCACAAAAGGACCCTTTTTTAATGAACGTGTCATTCAGATAATACGAATTATTTAATTTTTCATATTCAGCTTTAACGGCGTGAACGAAGTATATACTTACTGCTTGCTTTAGTTGGTTTACGTGTTTTAATACCAAGAGCAGGTTTACCCCATGGATTTACTGGTCGTGATCTACCAATTGGTGAACGACCTTCTCCACCACCATGTGGGTGATCAATTGGATTCTTAACAACACCACGAACGTGTGGTCGTCGACCTAACCAACGATTACGACCAGCTTTACCTAATCGCACATTTGCAAACTCAATATTCCCAACTTGGCCTAGTGTCGCATAACATTTTTTAGAAACTAGACGAATTTCATTAGAAGGTAACTTTAATGTAACAAAATCACCTTCTTTTGCGATCAACTGTGCATATGTACCAGCTGCTCTAGCAATTTGACCACCTTTACCGGAAGTTAATTCAACATTATGAATAATACTACCTAAAGGGATAGATGAAAGTGGCATTGCACTACCAACTTCAATTGGTGCATTAATACCAGACGAAACAACCATACCAACCTTCAATGAACGTGGGCACAAAATATATTTTTTGCACCATCTTGGTAATGTAACAATGCAATATGAGCATTGCGGTTCGGGTCATATTCAATACTTGCAACTTTGGCAGTAATAACATCGTTATCCAAATTTGGGACTTTTCGATTAAAATGGATAATTCGATATTTCCTTTTATGGCCACCACCTCGATTTCCAAGCGTAATTACACCACGATTATTTCTTCCACTGATAGATTTTTTACCAAAAGTTAAAGCACGTTGTGGTTTACTTGTTGTTATTTCGTCAAAGAATAAACTTGAACGGGAACGTGTGCCTGGGCTATATGCCCGATACAAACGAATTGCCATATTATATTAAATTATGTGTAGAATAAATGTTACTAAACCTCTTAAATACGAAGCAAATTCTTTAATTTTCCTCAAAAAATGTAATTGAATTTTCTGGTGCTAATGTAACTATTGCTCTTTTATGTCGAGGTTTTTGACCGATAAATTTCCCAACCCGGCGATTTTTAAGTGGGCGCAGTGAAGTATTAACTGAAATCACTTTAACGTTAAATAAATCTTCAATTGCAGTTTTAATTGAAATTTTATTTGCTTTTTTATCAACAGCAAAACTGTATTGATTAGCTTGTAAAAGTTGAATTGTTTTTTCAGTTATAATGGGATATTTTATTAATCCAATAAATGTTTTTTGATTTAGAGCCATACTTAAAGATAGTTAATAAAACATGGGTTTGTTTTGCAAATTTTTGTTAAAAATATAAATGTTTATTCGACAATTGATATTTTTAATATATTTTCTTTTTTACCAGGTAATGAGCCTCTTAAAACAAGAATATTTTCTGATTCACTAACAAACAAAATTTCACTGTTTTTAATAGTGACAGTTTTATTCCCTAATTGGCCAGCCATTTTTTTACCAGGATAAACACGACCAGGTGTACTTCCTGCACCAATTGAACCAGGTAAACGGTGATTTTTCGATCCGTGAGTCATTGGACCACGGCTAAAATTATGTCGTTTTTGATTGCCAGCAAAACCTTTTCCTATACTTTTACCTGTTATATTAACTTTTTGACCAGTTGTAAAAGCTTCAACATTGATTAGCTGACCTAATTTATAATTTTCAGGGTCAGATGTTAAAAATTCACCAGAATATTTGAAACCTTTAACGCCGGATTTTTTTAAATGTCCAGCTTGCGGTTTAGTCAATTTTTGTAATGTTTGTTCGACATATGAAACTTGGATAGCGTTGTAACCATCTGTATCAATAGTTTTAATCTGGCTTACTTGACACGTTTCTGCTTTAACAAATGTAACTGGAACAGCACTACCATCCTCAACAAATATTTGAGTCATTCCAAGTTTTTTACCAAATAAACCGATAGACATATCAACTTCTTATTCTTAATAATTTAAACAATGCAAAATTCAACATAAGCTTGAATTTTTGTGTTCGGTTTAAAATATAAGCCGGACCACATACAGTATAAATTAAATTTTAATCTTTTGTCTATATAAACCAAGTGATGAAAAATCAATTATATTCACAATCTCAAAAAGAGGGGGTAAATACCTCTTTAATTTTAGATATAAAGTATTTATAATTACTTTTAAATACAAATTCGCTAACGTACAAACAACAAAAAGATGGCAAAAGTTATTGGAATTGATCTTGGTACAACAAATTCTGTTGTTGCTGTTATGGAAGGTGGAAAACCGGAAGTAATAACGAATACAGAGGGGCAACGTACAACTCCTTCAGTAGTAGCTTATACAAAGAAAGGTGATTTACTAGTTGGTCAAATTGCTAAACGTCAAGCAGTTATTAACCCAGAAAATACGTTTTATTCAATTAAACGTTTTATTGGCCGTAAAACTAATGAGGTTACAGAAGAGCTAAGACAAGTTTCGTATAAAGTTATTCAGACTGAGGATATTATTAAACTTGACTGTCCAGCGTTAAGTAAACAATTTGCCGCTGAGGAAATTTCGGCTCAAGTTTTACGAAAATTAGCTGAAGATGCAACAAAATATTTAGGTGAAACTGTTCAACAAGCAGTAATAACAGTTCCAGCGTATTTCAATGACTCACAACGTCAAGCAACAAAAGATGCAGGTCGCATTGCGGGTCTAGAAGTTTTACGAATTATTAATGAACCAACTGCTGCTTCATTATCATACGGACTAGATAAAAAAGATAATGAAACAATTCTTGTTTTTGATTTAGGTGGTGGAACGTTTGATGTTTCAATCCTGGAAGTAGGCGATGGTGTTTTTGAAGTACTCGCAACATCAGGCGATACACACTTAGGAGGCGATGATTTTGATGAAAAAATTGTTCAATGGCTTGTTCAAGAATTTAAGAACGCTGAAGGAATAGATTTAACACAGGATAATCAGGCACTACAACGATTAACTGAAGCTGCAGAAAAAGCAAAAATTGAACTTTCAAACCTAAGTCAGTCATCAATTAATTTACCGTTTATATCTGTAACACCAGAGGGGCCTAAACATTTAGAAAAAGACTTAACACGAGCAAAATTCGAAGAGCTATGTGCAAGTTTAATCGATCGTTGTGAAACACCAATTAAAAACGCATTAAAAGATGCCGAATTAACGCCCGATGCGATTGATCAAAATGTTTTAGTGGGTGGTTCTACACGAATTCCAGCTGTACAAGAATTAGTAAAAAAATTACTTGGAAAAGATCCAAACCAAACTGTAAACCCAGATGAAGTCGTAGCAGTAGGTGCAGCTGTTCAAGCTGGAGTATTAGGTGGTGAAGTTAAAGACATTTTATTATTAGATGTTACACCATTATCGCTTGGCGTTGAAACATTAGGTGGTATAACAACAAAAATTACACCACGAAACACAATTATTCCAACGAAAAAATCCGAGACTTTTTCAACTGCAGTTGATAATCAACCAAATGTCGAAATTCATGTTTTACAAGGTGAGCGCGAGTTAGCAAAAGATAATAAAAGTCTTGGAACATTTCGTTTAGATGGTATAGCTTCGGCACCACGTGGAGTACCACAGATTGAAGTTACGTTTGATATTGATACAAACGGTATTTTATCCGTGACAGCAAAAGATAAAGCGACTAATAAACAACAATCTATTACAATCACAGGTGCGTCAACATTACCCAAAGAAGATGTTGAACGTATGGTTAATGAAGCAGAATCAAATGCAGCAGCGGATAAAGAAAAAGCTGAACAAATCGAAATAAAAAATAACGCTGACTCAGTTTGTTATCAAACAAAAAAACAGCTTGAAGAATTAGATTCTAAGATCGATGCAAATGAAAAAGAAAGTGTTCAGTCATTAATTACTAAATTAGAAACAGCTATTCAAAACGAAGATACAAATTCCATGAAATCATTAACTGAAGAAGTGAAGCAAGTTATGATGGAAATTGGCCAAAAAGTTTATAGTCAAACTGATACACCTGATCAAAATCCAAGTGCAACAGATTCAATTGAAACTGATTTTTCAGTAGG
>Ga0115103_1370158_pt1 | contig 15338 bp, 19 predicted proteins | sample MBTome_2_FD_89643 | JGI IMG/M metagenome (GOLD analysis project Ga0115103, IMG submission 89643) | Marine eukaryotic communities from Pacific Ocean to study complex ecological interactions - MBTS_5May14_M1_3um Metatranscriptome... | ecosystem: Environmental > Aquatic > Marine > Oceanic | place... | reverse complement strand
TGTTGCCTGACTCTTGGCGGAATACGCTACCTACAGAATCACCGTGAATAACAAACTCTTCATCACCAATATAGCCACTAGCTGCAGCGTTAACTTCAATACCTACAAGTTGACCGAACTCAAATCCAGCATTGTTACCTACACCACTACGGCGAATACCACCAATTAGCCCTAGAGAGTTTTGGTCAGCAAAAAACAGACGAAATTGAGATTTCTTTTTTACGACTACCGTACGAATAGTAGCAAGGTCTTCATTGTCAACGTAGTCTTCAAAGATAGATTGAATAGGTTTAGATAGTGTGGCAAGTTCAATGTCGCCAATGCGCTCAGTACCTGACACTGGACGCAAGCCGTCTGGCGCTAGGAAAATAATATCACCATTAAACTCAGCAACACTGTCAGGCGCAATACAACCAAGATTATTAGTCACATTTTGTAGTACAAAATTAGCAATGTTATCACCAACAAGGCGTTTAATATTGTTTGTACCAAAAACAATTAACTGATCACGAAATGCTTTAAGTTGAACTACTTCAAAACCTACGTTAATTACACCTGCACCTGCAGCCGGATTAAAATTAGTTTCATCAATGGGTGCACTAAAGTATATGTTATACGGCTCATTAGGATCACCAGATAAAATTAAATGGTTTTTAAATGCTGCTACAAGTGAGGGATCAGTAGGAGCATCAGAATCTGTAATCTGGACATACGTAGTTCCATCATATACTGCGGCAGGATTAACACCATCCACTAATGCAAACTTAGGTGTACCCCAGTTAAATGTTTCAAATCGCACTTGTTCTACGCCCGTCATAGTTGGGGAACCTGCCGTAGTTACAGCTTGCCAACCCTTAACCGTAGGAGTTGTCTGGACTGTACCTGTAGCAGAAGAATTAGCACCTGTTAATATATTATTTGCTGCAAAAATACTTTCAGGAAGTTTACCAAAATCAATTACTAAAGCATCAGAAGTTTTAGAGATAACCGTACCAGAAGCAGCTACACCAGTATTGTCACTAGAACTTACTACCCCTGTTACAGTTTCACCTACAGTAAAGCTATTACCCTCACCTGTATCCAGTGTCACATCATAGTAATGGTTATACCAGTGCAGATAGTTATTGCCAGACGCTGGTTTACGGCAACCAAAAATACCTTGATTAACATTAGCGGAAACATGTAAACCCAAAACGGGTGTGTTAGCTTCGCCCGTAAGTTCACCATAAGATTCTGTGTAGCCCGATACACGACGATAGCCACCATTGAGAGATGGCTCATAGTTAATCATGCGATAAGCAGACCCAGCAAACTGCGATCCATGAGTTAGAGGGTCCACGTTATTGACAAGACCACCCAAGCATGGCATAGGAAACGTGGCTAGATTATCTGCCATTACAGTGCGCCTGTGTTTTGATTAAAATACTTGTTTGCTTTTACAGTAGAAGTAATGTACGAAGGACTATCTAATAGTAACCTACGCATTGTGTCAATACCTTTTTCAAAGTTTTGTTGGTGTATAGCTGCGCTTTGTTCATTACTGCGAAAACGCATCATGTACATCATTGCACCATCAAGTACCACGTGTCTAAAACGATCTGGTATAATAATCGTACTGTCGTATTCAACTAGGTCACTTGGGAAAGACCAATAACGATATTCAATTTCATATGCATCATCAGGCAGTGGAGTGATGCCAAACTTACGTTCTTCTGTTTTGTAGATATACTGAGGTGTAGCATAGCCACCCGTACCCGAGGTATCTTCATTTGGTCTATAATAACGAAGGTAGTCTACAAATGTAAGTACTGTAAGTTTTTTAGGTTCATTGTCTTTAGAAGACAAGCGTTTTAAATAAAATGAATCCCAATCAATCTTAGATACGTCAGCAGGCCAATCGTATGTTCCAGTACCAGATGCAAGGGTCTGAGTGTACGTAGTAAATGTAAAAGGCCACTCTTGGGACGTTTGTAGTATTTCACGGGTACTAGAATTAATGGCATCCTTAGCAATAGCCTGCAAGTTACGTACATCGTTAAAACCATCTCCACCAATATCTAGTGTAGTTTCGTTTATACGACGAAGTAATTCATTTACAAGTTCTATATACTGAGCCATTATAGTATCCTTAAAAACGTACTAAAGGGCCAGCCTCCGAAAAGACCAGCCCAATAGATTACGTAAAGTTAAGCCAAGTTGTAACGTGCTGTTACGAGGGCTTCAGGACGCAAAATCTTGCGACCATATAGATGCATACCACGAACAATGTCAGCAAAGCTGTCTGGGTCACGATATGTTTCAGTCTTGTTGATCTGCTCTGCAGTTGCAACAGCTGAGTCATGACCAGCTACGATTACACCGTAGTTGTCATCTTGAGCAGTTGTACCTGTAGTTGCAGCACCAGTACCTACTGAAGGCAGGTTGTTGGATACGTGTACACGGAAACCGTGGAAGTTATTCAACACCAAACCATTCATCAAGCCTGAACCACCGAAGTCTGCGTTCAAAAGACGTGAATCTTCATCACGAAGGATTTCCATCATTTCAGGTGAAATGACAACCCAACGACCTGTAGTTGGTACGCTCTGACCATCCATGACACGAGCCATGCGGGACAGAACCATTGCAGGTGATGCATATGCAGTTGGCAAAGCTGTTGCACCCGGCAGACGTGCTGCGAGTGGAATAGAGTCACCAGTTGTACCTGCAGAAGCTGAAGTGGTAATGTTACCAAAGTCAGACATGTCCAGCTTGTTAGCTGCCAAGAGTTCGTCAGTACCAGCTGTAGAGTTGGCTTTAGTGCCATTTACTGTAGTGTTGACGCCATCAGCATTGCCATGCAAAGCAGACTGAGCATAACCAGACAAGTAGCCAAGAACTTCTTGGTCATACTGGTCAGCCAAACGATAGGCAGCACGATCACTTGCAAGGCTTTGGAAATTGACGTGGCTATGAGCCTCCTCAATATCGTCTACTTTGAAAGCAAAATAGTTAGCTTTATCAACAACTAACGAGAAATCTGCATCAGCCAAATCTTGCGGTGCGATTGTTGTACCACGTAGATATGCCGACACGGAAATTTCGGGTTCTTTGATGATTTTTACTGTATCGCCCATGTTGGCGATTTCTCCAAAGTAATCATTATTAGTGATCGCTTCAGTGATAGATGCTTTGCGGAATGCAAGTTGCACCTGTTTGGAATAGATAACTGGGGAAAAGTTACCATTGGGGAGGTTGGTATAACCCCCTGCGGAACCGAATGCCATTGTAATTCTCCTTAGCATTAGTTTTACAGATGCAAACTATGTATTACTTATTGTAGAGGCTAATCGTTTATGGGTGCATTTAATGCCTAAAATATGATGATCAGTCATACTCTAGTTTAAATGGGCCATACGTTTTTAGGTGATCCGAAAAGTTATATTGTTTGCTATATTAGTGTTTATAGTATGGGTAACCGTAGTTAATACCTAGCGGGGCCATACTATTACACTTATTCACATATAGTTATATCATATATAATCTATATGTCAATACCATTTATCGGGCAGAACCGGATAAATCGTAAATAAAGTTGCCTGTACGAATAGCTTCCATAATTTCGTCAGCATTTTTTTCGTACTCTATTGCAGACATCTTTTGTACTTCAGACTCACGAATAGCACTACCGCTACCATTAGCCTGAATATTGCTGCGCTCACTTCGTGTATTTACAGAACGAGCTGCGTCCTTTGAGGTGGATTTCTTTTTAGTAGAAATGCCACGATCTCCTTTATAAAGATCAATTGCACGAGCCGCAGAACGAGCATCGTTATCATTTTCGTACAATGCATCCTGTACCCATTTGGGTTGTTCATCTGCCCATTCATGAAAGTCATCGTCATCACGAATGTCATTAAAATCTGGATGCAATTTAAGCAATTCAACTTCAGCTTTTTCACGTACTGCAGTTTCACGCATTTCGTCTACTGCCTTTACACGATCTTCTAACTGAGCCGCTTGCTCTTTTGCTTTCTTAATTGCAATTGTTTCAACAATAGCAGAAACGTCAGGATAACGTTTAGACCAAGCTTCAATGTCTTCATCTGACTTTGGTAGCTTGATCTCTTGTTTAGTTGACTCGTTTAATTGTTTCTCAAGTGCTACAATACGATCTTCATATTCTTTTTCTTTAGCTTGCTGGTGTCGCCGTAGATCACCATAACGTTTTTTAAAACTACGTTCTTCTGCATTTGCAGGTTCAACTTCTTGAGGTTCGTTAGCTTCTTCTACTTCACCTTTTTGTTCTGCCATCAAACGTTCTAGTTCTTCTTCTTCTCGTTTGTGTCGATCTTCGTTTGAGTACTTCTTATTAGCAAATGCTACTTTCTTAGGGGCTTCCATAGTTGAAGCCATTACTTCCATATTTTCTGACATTTAGTCTTCCTTACTGGGGCCACCGTAGCCTTGTTGGAGGGGGATGGGTAGGCCAGTCAAATGAGGTGCTTACTTTTTCTTTTTTCTTTTTTTGGCAAAGCCACCTCTGTTTAGTCCACTTATTCCTAGTGCACTATCCAATTCTGCACCACCTGTTACTTCGGTAGGTGATAGGTTGTCTGTTACTGCTGCTACGGCTGCTGTTTTATCTGCTGTAGACATCCCTTGAAGATTGCCCACATTAGATGTAGGTGCAGCTGGGAAGCTCGGACCATCATCGTCATCTCCACCACCCTGTACAGGCGCAGTAGTAGTAGGTGTAGTAGTAGGCGTATCTGAACCTTGTACAATTGTATCTACATTATCCATAGCTTTTTCAAGATAAGATTTAATAGCTTGACTTGACGCATCCTCACCAAAGCCGGATAATGAGGACATAGCTGTAGCTCTACTTTCATCATAATTTAAATCAGCTATACTTTTACGAAGATCATCTACGGCAGTTGTAACATTAGCAGGTGCATTTTCTAACGTAGCTCTAGTTTTATCTTGAATTAGAGAAGTGCGTATAGGTAGCGTATCAGGTTCAGTTAACGAGGGTACAGTTACAGTAGGTTCCTCTGGCATAGCCACAGTTGGTTCATCTGGTTGTATGTCCATGCCTTCAGGAACATCAAATGCAACCGGACCTTCAGGATCAGTAGGAATTGCAGGAGCACTTGGGGCAGGACTGTACCAAGAACTAATATCATACGTGCCATCTTCTTTTAATGTAGAACCTGCAATTGCTGCTTCATCTGCAGTTGCTAATGCGTCTGCAAGAGCGTCTGGGTCTTGAGTACCACCCGCAGTTTTATCTACAATATCAATTTTTTTGCTTGTGGCGTCATCTGGTTCATTTGAATCTGAACTTGCATTTACTACTGTATTAACTTTTGCTTTTTTCTTTTCTTCCTCACCCAAACCAAGTGCATCAGATACAGTATCTATAATTCCACCAACTACAGTAGACAGTATACCTTTACCTTTGTCTGTTGTCAAACGAGTTTTTAAGTCACGTAAAGCTTTAACTTGCCCTGCAATGGGGGTCTTTTGTGCTTGAGCGATTTTTTCGTCAAGCATTGCTACAATGTCTTTCTTTTGTTTTTTATTAGCAAGTGCAATAGCTCCACCTATTAAAGGATTAATAGCAGCAGCAATACCTGCAACCACATTACCAACAGTACCTGCTCTTTCCGCTTCTTTAATCCACATATCTAAAGCTTTACCGTCAGTGGCTGAAGTGTCCATACCAAAGCCGCCAGCTTTCTGGAATTCAGATTGTGGTGGAGGAGGCGGTGGATCACTGTCATCACTTACCGGGATAGCTTGTTCTGTTTCTGTTTCTACTGGTGCTTGCCCTGCGGGAGAGTATCCTGTAGGAATCGGATAAACTGGTTGACCATTAAGAAATGGAATAAATAAACTATTGCCTTCTGCATTTTTATACTCACGTACATCTTGATTTGATGGATCAAACATAGGAGTCACAAAAGTGCCTTGATTAGCGTGAATAACACCACCCTGTGCTTTCTCTTGTGGTTCTTCCTCACCGTCAACAATAATTAAATCCATTACATTAAACGGCATATCGTCAGGTATTACAGCTTCATCACCATTACCCATCTGACCCATAGCATCCATTTGTTTTAGGCCTTGCTTAGCGTCTTGTCTTATACGCATTAAGTTTTCTAAGCCAATATAACGAACTACATCCGCTGGAAAAACAAACTCACCCTCACTAAGCATAGCAGGAATATCATCTCGTACTTCTTTACGAGTACTTCCGACTGGTACATCGTTACCAGATACCTCGTCTACCATGCCACCTTCATCACGAAGGCCACCGTCTTCAAAGAGTTCCATTTGTTTTTCGTACATAACGATTTCCTTATTGAGCTTTTAGTACTTCGTCACGCAATAGTTTAAGCCTACGTAACTGATATATGGCACCTTGTGCTCTATGTAGTATGAGAGTATCATTACTTTGTTCCATAGATCGGTGTTGTTGCGAAATTAATAAATCTAAATATTCTTCAAACTTAGACCATTGGGCTTGGTTGCTGACCATCGCCTTGAGCTTGTTGAGGTGCTCCTTGTCCTTCTGCATTACCACTAAATCCTTGTTCTCCCGGTACTGGTGCTTGGCCTACGCCAATGTTACCACCACCTGCTCCTGATGTGTCCATTGGGTTTGCTCCTGCAGGTGCAGGTCCACCTTCTGGGGCTGGTTGCTGTGCTTGCATACCTTTCATAAGTTCTGCTTGCAATGCAGCCTCGTCCATATTGTTGGTTACTTTGTCAGGGTCAAGTTCAAGAGACTTTGCAATCTCACGAATAATGTATTGAAACTTAGCAAATGGTGCAAGTGCAGGGTTGGAGGATACTTGCAAGAATTGCATCAAGCGTTGGCTACGTACTTCATTAGCCATAAGGGATTCAGTACCACGTGCTTTAACTTCTAAGTCCCCACGCATTTCTGGATCAAAGTCAAACTGCATGTTAAAGCGGAATAGACCTTCACCCATTGGGCGCAGTAGATAGTCATCAATATTTTTAATTACGTTCTTGATACCGCCACTAGCAGCACCCATCAACATACTAATACCGCTTGCAGTACGACCCACACCAGACACGCCTGTTTGACCGTGCGCAAAAGAGGGAAAGCCTGTTGATTCATCTGCAAGTACTCGTGCCTTGTCAAACAGTTGTAAGTTTTCGCCTGCGACATTGGGGAACTTAGTGCCGAAGATAGCCTGTCCCGGTGCACCACCTTGTCTACGGAAGACTTTGCCGGGGTACACACTTAGGTCTTGACCGGGTACTAGATTAGTTTCATCTACCTCAATCAAAAGATTACCTGACAATACAGCATTATCTACAGCCATACGCATGAAACCATTCATAAGTGTTTGAGTATCATCCATATTTTCAGCAATACCTACACCAAAGAATGAGTATGGGTTCAGTTCGTAGGGTACAGCTTGATAAGGAATACGTGCAGGTTTAAATGGGTTAAGTACCATACGAATAAGTTTGTTATTGCAAATCCACACGTTTGCTTGCAATTCATCAAAGGCCGTTAATTCTTCTGGAATATCTACACCTTGCTCTTCTAGCATTTCAACATCTACCATGCCCCAATACTCTAGGACTTCGTAACGTTCAATACCATGTTCTGGTGCGTAGTCAGAAAGATCATCTTCCCAATATTGTTTATCGTAATTTTCACCTAATGAGATTGCTTCGTCAATAACTGCACTACGGAAGTATGGTCTTTTCTTTAGTGCCCGCATTTGTGTGCGAGAAAGTTTATGCCGTTCAATTACATACTGAGCATCGTCCATGCTATTAGAATCTGGATCAGGGTAAAAGTTCCAAACAGATACATGAGATACCTGTGGTACAGTTTTAAATACTGGATCATAGTTACCTTCTGCGTCCCAGTTAGGATATTCTTTATCTACAGCAAACGGACCCTTCATTACGCCAGTACCAAACAGTGCCATTTCAAAGGCAGTACTACGTAGGTGTTTAGATGCAGAAGATTCCTCTAGTTGATCTTGAATTTTCTTTTGCATCTTTTTAGCTGCAATCATGGCAGGACTAAAAGTAACTGCTGTAGGAGTTTTACCTACACCAGCTTGTACATTGTCAACACCTTCAAACTTATCCTTAATGGGGCCAAGCATATCATTTAAGGTTTTAAGGGTTGCTCCTGCAGGAAACTCTTTACCATCACCTTTAAACCCGTAAGGGTTAATCTCTTCATCTAAGCCGTTCTCACGCATTTGCTCAGGTTCAGCAGGATCAAAGTGTACGTCTGCAACCACACCTTCTGGAAGTTCTGTAGGCTCAATAGATAAAGGAAACCGATTGTTAGCAAATAGTACATCTACAATCTGCCCGTACGCAGCTAAGGTTTTTGTCTTAGTGACTTTAATAAATACACGAGACTTTTCAGCATCTGTAAATTGTACATCGGGTCCATAGATACCACGATAGTTACGATACGAGCGCAACCAACGTTCTTCATCTTGGCGGCGATAGTCCTCTGAACGATGGTAACGTTCCATTACATATGGAATAATCTTTGAAGTATCTGCGTCAAATTCGGTAGAGTTATCTGTATCCTCTAGCGCAATTGAATTGTCTTCAATAAAGATGTCATTTTCTTCAGCCATTTACTTTTCCTTAGTAACCAAACGTTGCGTCTGCTACACGCATACCCCTTGAAGGACTTCCGTGTGTATCGTAATCAAATATACTAAATCGTGGTCGGGACATTATACCATAGCGTAACGCATCATACAAGTGGTCTTCAGAGTGTGTATCAATGTCTTCTGGGTTCTTTTTATCCAAAGGTATTGCAGGCAATTGTGATACTATATTTGTACAAGTATTAAAGAATACCATTCTAGGATTTTCTGTGAACTCATCTATTTGTAATCGTCTATGTACTTCGTTTTTACCAGCTACCCGTGAACCTTTAGAACGATCTGATGGCCTCCAACGACAGCCCCGACTAATCATTTGTTCTGCAAGGCTAGGCCCAGTGTCACCACGTTTATGCCACAAAGAAGAGTCAAGTACGCCGTACTTAATGTTTCCATCTTCGGCTTCTAAGTCTAGTACCATATCAGCTAGGTCAGTAGCCAAAACTTTACTAACGTACAATTCTCTATAGATTATTAACTGTTCATCAGGAGAAACTGCAAACCAAACAACCCCCGATTTACTTCCGTACCCATAGTCACATGCCCTAAACTTAACCCAGTTGCTGGGTATTTTAAATGGCTCAATGACGTGGGCGTTTCTGTCAAACTCAGTAAAGGCTGCGCCTTCTTTAATATCCCAGTCACCCTCTAACAATTGCCTACGCTGTTGTTCAGGCAATGACAAAAGCATTGCTTCGTAGTCACCTTGCTTACTTAGATAAGGATTGTCTGAAAGACGTGCAGGTATAAACCTACGTTTGAATAAAGGTTTTCCTGCCTTTTCGTGTCCTGCAGGATATTTAAGTTCTTCACCAGATTCAATATCAGTTGCATTATACGCCTTACCTGCAGGTGCGGGGTCAATAAACATTTTCTTAACCCAATGATGGCCCCTGCCGCCGGGGTTAGTAGTTGCTCTCATAAAGATAGGCAAGTCAGGTGCTGTCGATCTCAAGCGACTTCGCATATAATTCCAAGCGAAGGGACTGGCCCATTGTGTTAGTTCGTCAAAACCTATCCAACTAAATGCCAAACCTTGATAACGTAATACGTCATCTTCTCTGTCTAGGTAGGACATCCACAGTCTTGCACCAGAGGGTGCAGTCCATTGCATCTTACGTTCTGACCATTTAATACCGGGCCAGATTTTGGGGTACATTTCCTGCGACTTAAAGATAAGCTCACGAAGTTCTTCCGTAGTATGACGTAGGAGCAATCCTGAGAAGGCTGGGTGGCCCATGTAACGTAACGGGTCTGCCAACATGGCGTAGCTCTTACCCCCACCAGCAGAGCCTCCATACAGCACTTCACGTTCACCTGCTGCTAGAAACTCTGTTTGTGGTCCTGCATTAGGCTTGAAGATTACGTTATGTTGTTCTTCAATTGGAATCTCTGCAACAATCTTTGCAGGTTCAGGCTTTGACTTGGCCTGTGTCCGTTTCTTCGTAGTAGTCTTCGCCTTCGTTTGCTTTGGCTCCGAGTCTTCTACCTTCAATTTCTTCCGCTTTGGCGATTGCCTTTTTCGCATAGTCTGCCCATCTGCGTAGGCTTCTAGCTTTGTTTTTTCGTTGTCGTTCATTTTCCAACCGTTTACGTAATCCTACGTGAGATATATCCCTACCTGTATTTCGTGTCAGCCAATTCGCTACTTCACGATATGAATATTGCTTGAGGTACTTTTGTGCTTGCTCAAGCATGTCAAGTTCATGCTCAATAGGTAAGAGCACATCAGGATCATCGGGGTCTACTTTGTAGCCATATGGAACGGTCCTAGATATACGGGGAATAGGAACCCATTCATTGTCTTCTTTTATGTCTGTTGGTTGGGGTAACTTCCACTGTTTTAATGGTTTAGTCATCTTCTTCCATTTGTTTTGGTGGCATTAACATTACTCCACCTTTAGCTTCCACTTGCATCTTCTCTGTTTTAACGAGGCCAGTACGATCAAGTAGTTCTTTAGCTGCTGACATCTTATCACGAATACCAAGCTCTGTAGGATCGTATAGGGCACCTACCATAGCCATAGCGGCTTTAGGAGCATTACGTGCCATGTACGTAGATGTAGCATCTAGTATTTCTTCTTTAAGAGAGTTAAGAACTTCAGTAGATGAAGTAGCATCTGAATAACCTGCAAGTTTTTTTGCAATAACAATATCCCCACCAGCCTCGTCAAATAAGACTGCAAGTAGCTTTTGTTGTTTTTCTGTTAATGCTCGTGCCATTATAACTCTTTCTTTTAGATATTACAAGTATAATAATTTTTTATTATTACATTAGTTCAAAGTGTGGGCCATCAATAAAGGGTCTACGGCCTTGTGACCTACGTAAATCTACGTATGCCATCATTGCATCTTCAGCTGTACCTTCATATGTACGAATGTCACCCTCTGACCAAGCTGCACCCCACTTGATTGCCACACCAAGTTCTTTAGCTGCCTCTTTCATTGCATCACAGAGATCATCATAGACATTTAGTTCCCATACGCCCTTACCATCTACATAGGCCATGAGGTCTACGGCACGACCCTCTAGGTGCTTAGACTTCATTGTTTGTGACTTACCTGCAGCTACAAGTTTCTTTTGCTCTTCTACTGTACGTAGACCATAGATAACTCCAAAGTCTATCTTAGTAAGTTCAATAGCACGTTTTACTACAGCTACTAAGCTTTCATCTACGCCTTCCATTTTTGATAGGCTACGGTTTGATAATTTAAATGCCATATTATTTTCTACCTGTAAAGAATTTAGATACTGATCTCATGCCAATACTTGCACTAACGATTCCACCGAGGGAGTACTGATACCACGTAGGCATAGTCTCTAGTGATGTAAATCCAGCTTGTACTATCTGATTACCCCATTCGCCACAGAAAGCTAAGATAAGAGGAATACTAAACAATAAAGTAATCCACTCATCCTTCCAGCTATTCTGAGTGCTGTTCATTGCAGCTATGTCCCAGTCAAGCTCACCTGTGGCTTGCTTAACACGTATCTCTGCGTTAGCCTTTTGTACTGCTACCTTGCCATCTAAGTAAGACGAAGCTAGTCCACCTACGGCACCTATGATCTGACCTATCATTTGCTATACTTCTCCTCGTGTACAACCTTAGTGGGTGTAACTGTAGTCTTAGACTCTTTGCCCATCCAGATGCCAAAACAACCAGTTAGAGCACCCATACATACCGATACAAGTCCTGACTGTGCTACGCTTGGATCGGGCAGGGACATAAACCAATGTACTGCTTGATACGTCAGCACAGTGACTGCCAGCATCATTAACCTTGGTAGAACTTTCCAGTCATCTAATATCGTTTGTGCCATTACCACTTGCCTTGTTGCTTACCGAGAAAATAAATCCCCACGCCAAAAAGACCAACTCCTGATACCACAACCAAGATACCAAGACTCCACTCCATAATAGTCTGCTTGATCTCAGCCTTACGATACAGAGTTTTCTGACGATCCTTACGCACTTCAGCTTCAATCTTGAGTAGTTCTTCCCAAGCACTGTGACCATACCCAAATTGAATATACTGTTTAATTTCAGCACGTAAAGCCTCTGCTTGTTTCTTCTTAGCAAATATGTCCATTGCACTTGGGCCTGAACTACCAAATAATATGGCATACCAAGGTTGATCCTCAGCCCTCTTATGTGCAAAGTTAATATCAGAGATAGCCCCAGCAAACTTAGCTAAATCATTGGATATACCACCAATGTCCTTACCTAACTGGATACCCTTCTTTATAGCTGATACGGCTGTCTGTGCCGCAGCAAACGCTGTAAAGGGATCAATCATTTAAACTTAACCTCTATGGGACATACGTAGTTATAACTTACTCTATAAATCCTATCGTAGAATAAACCGTTCTTAGGAAGACCACAATCGTAGTAACAATACTGAAATAACCTATTGCCACTGTCCGTCCATGCGTGGGCAAATGATACAAAGACCAACGCACACAACAAGTCTATTTATCCATTGGAGATATAATAGAATTATGATCACGGTTTATATATTTAAGCTCATTTTCAATTAAAGCTACACGTTGCTGCAACGCAGTAATACTAGAGATAGTTCTAGTCAGGGCATCTAGCTCTTCCCATAACTCTTCTATGTCTGTCCAGACGTACTGTATTTCTACGCCATTACCTTCAACGTCACGTTTAAGGTTAATGTTATCCTCAATAGCCATACGTGAGCCTAGCTGATTAACTGTTTCTTCTAGGCTGGAGATAGTAGCTGCCTGTTGAGACACCCACCATACTCCACCTGCAAGTTGAGCAGCCATTGCCAACACAAGGGCAATAGGCAGTTTTATATTGTCCATAGCCGTACTAGCCTTTATTTACGTGCGCCTAAAACGTTTAGCCTTTTGAGCTGCCGCTTTAGGTTGTTTAGAAAATTGCTTACCCGCTTTAGTATCTTTTCTTTTTTTAGCCGTACTAGCTGCATACTCTCCACTAGACATAGCTTTAATTGCTTTAGCCGGGAGATAACGTTCACCCGTAGCTTTTGGGCCTTGCGTAGAAGGTTTACCACTTTTGGTTCTCCAATCTTGCTTTGTCCATTTGTTAAGACTTTTCTGAGATTTGGAGAGGGCCATTATTTATAGCCCCCACCCTTTGCTTTGTATTGCTTTGCGACCATTTGGGCCTTCCTTGCGCTCCACTGTCCGGGCTTTCCACCCTTGCCGCCTGCCTTAACGGAGGCAACAAGACGCTTGCGCATAGTAGGCTTAGTATAATTACCAGCCGCATTAACCGTTGAAGATTTTTTGGTTGATTTCACCACGTGCAATTCCAATATCTTTTAGTTCTTTGTCAGTCATGTTCTGAAGTAACCAAAAGTCTGCACGGCGTTGCTGTGCTACTGCGATTGCTTCAAACCAATTAATTATCCATTTCATGTTTATAACTCCTTGTTGCATGAACATTACGTATACTTGTTTGTATACATAGGAGTTATACCATACTTAGTTATATCATACTACAGACAATAATGCAACCCCGCTATTACCCTACTGGGACGAAGGTTTCAGTTACAGTCAGGATGGTGTCGATATGCCCCACACTTACTGGGGTTACTTGTATCTTGTCACCCGATTGAAGTACTAAGTCTATGTCAATAAAGGTAGTGTTATCTCCTGCCCCTAGACTCTTACCAGATAGGAAGTGTGACGTGTAGTTATCTGCGGCTACGTACCACACAACGTCTACAGAGTTAGTACTACCTCCACCGTTTACTATATGTACAAAGGTAAGCTCCGCTACACAGTTAGCTGGACATGTATATACATCCTCTGTAGTAGTGCCACTATTGTGACCATACACAGAACGCATACGTGAGGCTTTACCTTGATTTACTAGACTCATTTCTTCTTCACAGCCTTCTTGACAGTCTTAACTACCCAAGCTTCATTTACTTCAGTGTCAGGATCATCAGCAATAAAATGACCGTTCTCATCACGAGCACGTACCATCTCAAGCTCTGCATCTGTTTTTACGATCTTTTTAACTTTAGCCGTTATTTTTTTAACAGTACTAGGTTTTTTACTTATGATGTCCTGAATACGTGAGTCATTAACATAGTAGTCGCCGTATGGGTCTTTACCCGCAAGTACATCGCCACGCCCATTAGTTACTACATCTTCTGTTACTACGTAGTTACATTCTTCTAGTTCATTCTTCCAGTCAGTAAACTTCATTGTTTTTTGCCTGTCTTCAAACACTTACCTGCAGCCAAGCAGTTACCCCGTGTTTCACAACCTTTACAAGTAGTCATGCGTTCTCTCCTATTTTTATACACATTGGAATAGCATATACATTTTTATTGCGTAAGTTGTTAGCAACCTCAGTTCCTTCAGCTATGCACTCTTGTTCACTATAAAACAATTGATCTGTTTTCGCCATAATGGTACAAGAAGTTGCAGAAGGGCTGAGACACGCTAACAATAAACCTATCCACACAGCATTACTTCTTTTTGACCATACCACCGTATGCCATTTTAGTTGATTTCTGAGTAGCCCCAACAGAGGCACCACAGTTAGCGTATCCACCGTCTTTATACTTTTTAGGCATACCACCCTTAGCCAGTCCCATTGGGCGTGACTTTGGACGAGGTGATGTTGTTGGTTTAGTTTCTACATAGTCTTTAGCTTCCGCTACAGCTTTTGTAATTGCTTCACGAAGAAGTGCACGATCCTTTTCGTCCTTTGCGGTTTTCAAACGATCACGCATTTCATCTAGTGACATCTTACCTACAACTGCTGCAGTTAGTCCTGCTGCACCAGCACCTGCTGCCCCACCTTTAATCTGACCACGAGCATACGCACGTTGTCCCTTAGTGGCTTGTTCAACCTTAGCTTGGCCCGGTGTTTGTTTACTTGCTGCTTTAGCTACACGTTTAGCTAGTTTACCTGCGATACCCATCAGTTAAATAATCCTTTTTTACGATAGTCCATATGTCCTGCACGTGGCTTACTCGTAGGCATACCACCTTTACTTAGTTTAGTTGGCTTACGTGGCAAGTCTTTTGCATCTAATCCCATGCTCTTATCAATAGTAACAGGTTTAGCTTTCTTATTAGCAATGCCCTGTTCCATAGAACGAACATTCTTATCTACTTCCGCAGCTTCAATACGTGAAATAATAGTTTCGTATTGC
>Ga0115103_1275459_pt1 | contig 15356 bp, 7 predicted proteins | sample MBTome_2_FD_89643 | JGI IMG/M metagenome (GOLD analysis project Ga0115103, IMG submission 89643) | Marine eukaryotic communities from Pacific Ocean to study complex ecological interactions - MBTS_5May14_M1_3um Metatranscriptome... | ecosystem: Environmental > Aquatic > Marine > Oceanic | place... | reverse complement strand
CTTTTTGGCGCTGCTCCGCTGGAGTATTCCACTATTCATGTTTGGCATGGCCATCGATTGGCTAACCTATACGCCCACAGCCGGTCGAGTGGTGATTTTGGCAATCGTTTTAGGGGTTTCCCTCTACCAAGCATGGCGAGCCGGCTGGCAACAGCTGCGCGTATTTAACGCCACACGCACCGCATTGCAGGTTGAGGAACAACATGGTGGCCTTGAAAGCCTGCTTGCCACCGCCGTTCAGTTTGGGGAATCAAAAAAGACAGATGGATCTTCGTCGAGCCTCATCGACGCCACTTGTAATAAAGCGAACATCACCGCTGGGGATCTCAAACCAAATAAGATCATTAACTTCAAGAGCCTGAAGACACCAGTCTACATCGCAGCAGGACTGGCAGCTCTCGTGCTCCTTTTTGCCGTCATCAACGGCCCGTTCCTCGCTGCAGGTTTGGCTCGTATCTTCACGCCATGGACACAGATTGCCTACCCAACCAACACCAATCTTGATCTCAAAACAAAGGACATGGTATTGAAAGAGGGTGATAGCGCCAAAATTATTATCGGAGTCTCAGGTGTGATCCCTGACACCGCCAAGTTCTACCTCCGCACTGGTGACGGTGATCCTCGCGAAATTGAACTCCCAGTAGCCAATGGTATGTGCGAATACACACTCGCCTCCGCATCCCGTGGCTTCAGTTACCGAATCAAAGCCGGCGACGCCCGTAGCGACTGGCATCAAGTCCGCGTGGTCGCCGCACCACGCATCGATGACGTTCAGGTCGGACTCGAATTTCCCAGCTACCTCGAGCGTGAGACCAAAACCGTAGAGGCGCTTACCCTGACCGTGCCACAGCAAACCAAACTCAAATCCCAAATCACCCTCGACCGCCCCGTCAGCAAGGCCATGCTCATCCGCGACGGCGAAGAGCCACTGCCACTCGAAGTGACCGGTGATGGTCGCCAGATTGTCTTTGATGAAGAAGCCAACGCCTCACGAGGCTACAGTTTCACATGGGTGGAAAAACAATACGGATACGAATTCACCAGCCCACGCTACTACCTTCAAGTCGCCTCAGACCAAGAACCACGGGTCGAACTTACATCCCCCGAATCCAACCTCGTTGCCATGATAGGTCGCCCGCTCAGCCTCGCCGCCCGTGTCCAAGACGACCACGGCATCGGCTCAACAGCCGTCGCCTATCGTATCAATCAACTTGATGAAGTAGCCGTCAAACTTAAGCTCTCACCGAAAAATGGACAGGGCGACCAACCTGTCGATTGGGATTACCGAAAAGCCATATCCGACATCAAAATTGGCGACACCGTATCTTTCACCATCGAAGTCAGCGACCGATATCCCGGAAAAGACGGCCCGCATGTCGTTCGCTCGGACACGCGCCGAATTACTTTCCTTTCTAAAAGAGACTATCTCAAACAGATGCTGAAAAAGAAAGACCGCCTGCTTTCGCGCATGCTGACAATCTACAGGCAGCAACGATCGGCATTTGATAACGTGCGTAGACTGGAACCAGACGCCGACACCTATATGCAGACCTGTCAGGTCGAAGCGATCCGACAAGAACTCGTCCGCGACCAGCTCAAGGAGATTGCATCGCAGGTGAAATCCTTACTTGATGACCTCGCCGCTAACAAGCTCTCGGACGTTCCCCAGGCCGAGTCGCTTGAACACATTCGTTTGGCATTACTCACAATCGCAGACGAACACCTCGCGAACGCGGCGTCCCGCCTACGTCATCAGTCCGGCGTTATAACAGGCAATACTCAAGAAACCCCCGATCCCTCATCCGCGGCCACCGCCGTCAATACCGCCGCCCGCGAGCTGGGTAGCCTGGTTTTACTTCGATCCATTGATATGGCCCAAGAAGTCTATGCACGCGAAACACGTATGCTGGCACAAGTCCAAGCGTCCTTGCGCTGGCGCACCGTGCAAGCCGAATCGGCCAAGTCAGCACCCGCTCTCGCGAAAGAACAAAAGAAACTCGCTCAGTGGACAACCCGCCTGATCACCGATTTACAAAATGGAATGCGCTACGAGAAACGACCCTTAGCCGTTCTTCGCCTGGGCCAAAGCTTGAAAAATTTGCAGGCAACCGAGACCGAACAACGGATGCTTAAAGCCGCCACGCTGATTACTCAGGGCAAACCCGATCAAGCGGAGCTTCTCCAAACCGGATTGATTAAATCCCTGCTCGATGCCGAATTTAGTGTGCGCCTGAGTGGTGCATACGCAACGCTGATCAAAACCCGGAACCAGATGCGCATACTTGTCAAAGTGCAGGAGATACTTCGCAAACAATGTTCCGACATGTCGGCCGATGACTTCAAGGCAGGTAGTGCAAAGACCGCACAAGCCCAAAAGAAACTTCGCAAACGCCTGCTAACCTTGCTCTTACCGACAGTCCCCGCACCACGCACCGAGCTGTTTGATGAAACATTCCCGCAAGCACCCGCAGTTCAATCCCTGCTCAAAAAAGCCGATCTTGCGATGGTGGAAGCCCTCAAGCAATTCGCAGCCGGTCAACAGGACGCGACCACCGCACAGCAACACAAAGCAGAAAAGACACTGACAGATCTAGTAAATCTGGTCGATCGCTGGTCCGTGGAAATGGGAATTCAAACACTCGGCCTGAGCACCATAGTCGCCAAATCAAGCGAACGCCTTGCCCTGATGGAGGAATTCGAAGCCAAAGTCATCGCACTTCTGGAGAAAACCGATGCCGCTGCGGCAGACGAGAAAAAAGTAGATACTCTGGAAAAACCCCAGCTACTCCTCGCCAAAGAACTCGCTACCTTCGGCAACGACCTCGAGAAACAAAATCAGGCAAATACAGACCAAGACGTGCCGCCACTTCTCAGCCGGGTTCGGCGCGCAGAAAAGGCACTGCAGAGCGCCGCAACCTCTCTGAAAGCCAACGATGCCGACCAAGCCATCGGCCATCAAGAGCAAGCGGCCGACATTCTCGCCGAGGGCTATGCAATCGTTACCCGACAAAATGAGCAACTCGGATTGCTACAAAGTTTGCTAATGTTCCAGAGATCCGTCACGTTTGCCAATGGCTACATGGGCGACATTGTTGCTGAACAAAGAGACCTGATCAGGGCAACCAAGGCGTTGAAAAATGATGACGCCTCAGCCATCCTGCCCATGTTCGCTCACTTGGAACGCTGCATCGAAGAGGTCGCACCCTTGCTCAACCTGGTAGCCGCCAGAGTTGATGCCGGCACACCATTGACCTTTGCCGTCTCAGACCTGGCAGACGCCGTCGACTCGCTGGAAAACAACGACAAACTCGATGCCATTGACGCTCAGGAGGTCGCCACGGAATCACTCGCAAAAGTCCACACTCTCGTCAAGGAAATGAAATCACAGACAAACTACGTCGCTGAGATTATTGAGTTCCTCCATGCATCCGTCGCCACCACCACCATGCTGGAATATCAACAAGACGAGTTAATGCGCAAGACCCAGACGACCAAACAAGAGGATTTGAAAGCCCTGGCAGAGCAACAACGCAAGCTGCTCGACAAAGCAGAAAAAAATGGACAAATCCTCGAGTTAGTTACCGGAGGCATTCCATCACACAGCGTGTTTGTTGAGAGAGCAAAAGCTAAGCACAGAGGCAACGGAGAACTCGTTTTACCTGAGGAAATGCCAGCATACACCGAACCCGCCAAGTTGATGCGCGAGGCATTGATCCGACTGGAATCAACAGACGCATCTGCACTCGAGCAGATGGAGCTCGCGGCAGCAACGCTCAAACAGAATACCGAATCCCTGTTTACTGTGATTAGCATGCTCCACGGCCTACCTGATATCGAGATCATGACCCACACCGATCCGGGCGTTACCCGATTGGTCGATGTCCTTGCCGTCGCCAGCTCACACAAGGTGTTGTTCCGCCATACCAACGCCGCCAAGCAGCAGGAAATCAAGCCCATGGCCACACGCCAGAAAGATCTCGCCGAACGATGCCAGAAACTCGCCCAAGTCGGTGAGCCACACCCGATGCTCCAAGCCGCTGCCACTCAGCTTGCCGCTGCCAACACTGCCATGCAGTCGGCTAACCAGGACACCATCAAACGCAGCCAGAAAGTGGCAATGCAAACCCTACAGCACTTTATCATTGAGCAGGCACTGATTTTGGAGACCGCTACTCCTCCGCCGTCACCTTCCCCTGGTGACCCGGACGACGGTGGAGACGGCAGTGACGGTGACCCAGCATTTACCGCCGGGTTTGCCTCCGAATTTGCCAGTGGCGAAGCACCCAAAGACAAGCGTGCTGGCTGGGACGTTCGCGGTGAACGTAACCGGGCCGCACTGAATCAAAACTTCGCACGTGAACTGCCACTAGAATACCGAGGCCTATTGAAAAACTACTACGAGAGAGTTGCCAAATGAATAAAATAAGAAATCACAAACATCGTTATCTTTCCGCCGCTCTGTGCATGTTGATGGCCGGCGCCTTCATCACGCCACTTGCTGCACAGGAAAAGCCATCGGATACAGAAGCACCCGAGATGACCGAGCAGACCGAAAAGGCCATCGATCGCGGACTCAAATACCTCATCTCCAGCCAGAATAAAGATGGCTCGTGGGCCAGTCAAGACCCTGCCAAAGGTGGCGGATATGCAATCGCCGGCACTAGCCTAGGACTGATGGCATTCATGGTCGAGGGACATTTCCCCGGCTTTGGCCCTTACGGCAAAGCACTGGACCGTGCAAAAGATTATCTGCTCAAACGATCCAAGGATTCCGAGACAGGCACCATGGGCGTGAAAATGTACGAAATCGGGCTCTACACCATCGCAATGTCAGAGCTCTGGGGCATGACCAGCGATCCCGAGGACAACAAAGAGATCCAAAAGGCTCTGGAAAGAGTCGTTGACATCATCTTACGATCACAGAGCCCTCTGGGCGGCTGGCGCTACGCACCACGCCCCGACTCCGGCCAGGACACATCCGTCACCGCGATGGTTTTTGTCTCGCTCGCATCCGCGCGTGAAGCAGGTGTGCTAGTGCCCACCGAGACGATCAAAAGACTAACCGGCTACCTCCGCGACCAGGCGTTCGACGAACAACGCGGCGGCTTCGGTTACCAAGGGAAGGGCTACACCATCGCTTGCACCGCCGGCGGCGTCTATGCTGCCCAACTCGCTGGCAACCGCGACACCGAATGGGTCCAGGCCGCAATCAACTCTCTTGAAAACAACCCCAAAATGTTCTCCAGAAAAGACAACGGTCATTTCTACTACTCACACTACTATGCCATGCAGGCCATGGTGCAGGCGGGCGAAGAGCGCTACGCCAAATGGTATCCCAAGATCCGTGACGCACTGCTCACACTACAGAAACCTAACGGATCATGGCAGGAAAAGGAGCTGGATTATCCACACAAAACTCCCATGTCGATCATCATCCTCGGCACCCCTAACAGATACATCCCCGTCTACCAACGCTAAAGCGCAAGATCACCCATGTTCAATCAACTTAGTATGAACCATAAGCCTGCACGCCTGCTGCTACTCGGCTTGACAGTTGCGTTGACCTTCGTTGCTCAGGCATCTGCTGACGAACAAAAATCCGGCAAACATTTATTTATCCTCTCCGGCCAATCAAACATGACCGGCGGTCTCAAAGCGGCATTCGCTGCTCGTGTTGAAAAACATTTAGGCAAAGAGAATGCCGTCGTCGTCATGCGGGCGAGGGGTGGCCGTGGTATTCGATTCTGGGTCGCCGATTACCGCCAGCCGCCCGGCCGAGGACTGTCCGAAAAAAAAATGAAGAATTCCAATGGCACGGAATACAAACGCCTCATCGAAGCCACCTTGGCCGCCACCAAAGATCAATCATTTGCCTCCGTCGGCTTCATCTGGATGCAGGGCGAGTCAGACGCCAATAACCGACTCTCCGAGACATACGAAGAAAGCTTTCACAAACTCGTCAATCAGCTCAAAAAGGACCTCAAACGAAACGATCTCTACTTCGTCATCGGCCGTATTAACGACTATGCCCGCAGCAGGCAACCCAATGACCACTGGATTCAAGTCAGGGAAACTCAGGTCAAGCTCGGCAAGACCCCAGGCAACGCCTGGATCAATACCGATGACCTCAATGGCGGCGATGCCAAGCAGCCCGACGGTGACATCCATTTCCCCAAAGAGGGAGCCGTCGCCCTTGGCCAGCGCTTTGCTGACAAAGCCATCGAACTGATCACCAAACCCTAGTGATATCTCGAATACCATCTCGAATCGGTGAAATATCACACCGTTTCCCGACGTCCTATTGAAACCACTTGCTACTATGAACAGACAGCTCCGGACCATTATCACCTTATTCTCTCTCGCCAGCCTAACCGTAGGATCACTGCCCGTGATGGGGCAGAACCAGATCCCCGATGCCAAACTCAGTAAGCTGGAAGCAGCGCGGGTTGCCACCGACAAAAGCCGCTCAGCTGCCAGAAAAAAACTCGCACTGCGACGCGTCATCCGTGAGGGAGAAACTCTCGTCAAAAATCACCCCGCCGCAGCCAACCGCTTCGGCGCCCTTCACATCATCTTCCGCGCCCAACAATCACTCGTCGGGATAGATAAAACATCAACCACCCGTAACGCCTTACTGGCGACTTGTGAAAAACTCGCCGCCGCACCCAATGAATACGCGGCACTACGGCTCGATGCCGACCTCCTGCTCACCCAAGCAAAATCAGCACGAGAAGGAGCAGATGCCGACGGGCGAGCCGATGCGCTCCGCCCACTAATCAAACGCTACCGCGACACCGAGGTCGAGTCAAAGGTCATCCGAATCGCCATGATCATGGCACTGGAATTAGGAAATACCAAACTCGTCAACGACCTGCGGAGAGTAGTCGCCGAACGCTTCCCGGGCGATATGAGCCTGATCAACTTCCAGCGCGAGAAACTCGCAGGCCAAGTCTTCGGCGCGCCGTTCATCGGCACCTTCGAACGCAGTGACGGCAAAAGGGTGCGCTTCCCGATGGACTTTCTTGGCACAACCACCGCGATCTATTGCTGGTCGAAGGAGAATGATGGGCTCGAAGACCTAAAGGCACTGGCGACCGACTGGAAAAAAGCCAAAGTCGAACACAAGGCCGCCGGACGTTTCCAAATCGTCAGCATGAACATGGACGACCTCCCTGATGCGGGCGAATCCATTCTACGCAAGCACGGGGTCGACTGGCAGGCACTCAAGATGCCCAAAGGTCAAGACAGCCCGATCTATCAAACGTATAACAAACGAGCTACGCCAAACATCTTACTCATGAGCCCTACCGGCTATGTCGCTCTCTATCAGTCAAGAGGAGGACGTAGCAGCCGAAGCTACGAACGCCGATTCCAATCGATGCTTGCCAGCATGTGGGCACGACCTGGCTACTCCAGCCAGCTCCAGTCGACCTTCTCCGGCGAATCCCTCGTCATGTCGCCACAAGGTGATTTCGATCCAGCCGCGCCACCTGAGTATAAAGCCCTCACGTCTGGCATCAAAACCCAACTAGCCCCACTCCCACGCACCGCCGCTTCCATCCCCGAGGACAAACTGCGTGCCATCCAAGACTGCTTCATCAACCCACCACAGCGCTACTCCACACCCTACGACCAGATTATCGCCAGTTACAAAAAGGCCGATGAACTCTGCAAAGCAGCGATTACCGCCCACCCGAATGCCCCAGACCTCTGGATCGTTCGTAACCGCCGCATTAGCGCACTGATGGGTCTGTGGAAAACCGCCGGCGACACCCAAGCATTCACCACCGCTCTCGCCGAGGCTAAATCCACCCTCGAAAGCAACCCACCTCAAGGAACCGATGTCATCGCACGACTCTGCCTAACAAGGCAAGATCTGCGCGCGAATAAAGCCGATCCCAAAACGATCATCAAAAACTTCATCAAAGAATCAGGAGGCAAACAAGCGTCCGCCCCGGCACTCATCGCAGCCTCACTTCTCGCACTGGATACCGGCGAACGCCTGCTTCACGATACCTACCGCCGCGCCTTCCTGGACAAACACGCCGATGACCCGACGATGTGGACTGCAACCGCATTTTTCCTCGAGCGCTACCATCGCTACTGGCTCTTCCACCCGCCCTTCACCGCAGGCTGGACCTACGGCCGACGCCAAGGGCACTTCCTCGCCATCGGCACACCTGAAGATGCAAAACGGACTTTCTCCGCCGAACTCAAATCTCTCGATGGAAAAACCGTCAAGATCCCCGAGTCATCCAAGGGCAAATGGACCGTTGTCTCCTTCGTTCCCACCGCCGCAGGAAACGGATACCTGCCACGCTACACCTCCTTCATTGCAAGTCGACCATTCGAAGACACACACCTGATCGAAGCCGTCCTCGATGACAATGTCGAAACAGCTAACAAGTTCATCAAGGAAAGAGATGAAGCACTGGCAAAAAGAAGACAAAAACCTCCAACATACCCCACTCTGCTCGTCCCAAGCGGAATGAAAAACCTCATCGTAAGCAGACTCGGTATCGTCACAGATACAAAAGACCCCAAAAGGCCCAAAACCAACATCCTGCTAATCCGACCTAATGGAAGCATCGCAGCCTCACTCTCTAGCCTAACCATGAGCGCTCAAAAAGGCTCCGTGATCCAAAACCTCATCGAGACCCACGACGAAAAACTCGTCGATGACGCACTCGCTCAAAACAACCTGGATGAAGCCAAACGACTCGCTTTCGCTCACGCCCCGGTAAAACAGGAAAAACCAGAGGGCGCACCCCGAAACTGGAAACCCAAAAAAATCAGTATCCCACACCTCCGTGGACGGGCAAAGGTTTATCAAGCCATGGGTAAACTCGAAGAAGCGTTTGCCGATGCCGAAAAAGTTTACTTAGATGTCAACCGCACTGCTGGATACATCAGCATGCGCACCGATGAATTGGAACAAGCCCAAGCGCTCAGAGACACTATTTCCGCCGCTCTGCAAAAACAGAGATAAAACCAAAGAGGCAACATTGGCCACCTCGAGCTTGTTTCCGTTTTGCTGCCAGAATTAAGACGCTAGCCATGAATGGCACTTAGTTAAATTGTTTTACTGGATTCCCCAACGGGGAAATTCATACCAGCTTGGGGATGGAGTGAAACGCAATCCCAGGGTGATCGAAAACAATTCATGTTGGCTGGAGGCCAACATGATAATCCAACACCCTTGTATCAGCATGCGTCTGGCCTTCAGCCATCCTCGCTAGGTTTACTAAAATATGGCAGGTATTTTTTATTCATGCAAAATATCTGTGTGCTTTGCAGGATGGTGCCGTATAAGTATGACACTTACATGTTTTAACACTCATCCACTTCAACGATTGCGATCTGGATTTGTGGCAAATTTAGTAAGGCGGTTTAATAGGAACTGTAAACATGGACCAGCAGCATGAAATCAACTTATCGAAAGAGCAGTGGCAGACACGGCTGTCCTTGGTTGACCGTGCACGCGATCTCGACGACAACCAAGCTTGGAACGAATTCACCGACTATTACGCGGGCTTTATTCGCATGGTGCTGTTGCAACTTCAGGCGCCATTGGATGATCTCGAAGATCTCAGCCAAACCATCTTGGTGAAGTTGTGGAAGAATCTTTCAACCGTGGAACTGGACCGCGACCACGCTAGGTTTCGCACATGGCTGGGAAAGATCATCCGCAATACCTACTATACACATTGCAGCCAGGCTGCCTCGCGCAAACGTCGTGAAGCCGCCGCCGCCACCGCCGATGTCGTGCCGCCGGATATTGAGGACATCATTGAAAGCCAGTGGCGCAAACACATCATTGCGCTGGTCATCGAACGCCTGAATGCTAGTTTCTCAGGCAAAGCAATGGACGTCTTTACGATGACTCTCGATGGTGAGTCCGCTGACGATATTGCGTCGGCACTTGAGTTGACCAAGGACTCGGTCTACGTTCTGCGCAATCGTGTCCAGTCGCGCTTCCGCAAGGAAGCCAGACAATTGCGTAGTTATCTGGAGTTTGACCAATGACGGAAGAATCGAAAGACCGAACCCAAGCCTTGAACAATCTGTTTGATGAGGCGTTCGAGGAGATTGATTCAGCAGCAGAGTCGCCTCTTTACGGCCAGCTTTGCTCGCTTGAAGAGCGCTATGGAGACGCTGAACTGATTGCGGTTGGCGGTATGAAACGCATCCTCAAGGTCCTCGACCGACACGGCAACCGTCACGTCGCCATGGCCCGTCTGCATGAAGAGGCAAGCGATTTGCTCTTTGATCCATTAATTCGCGAAGCACGGCTAACCGCGCTGCTCGAGCACCCGAACATCATCTCCGTGCACGATGTCGGCGTCGACGATGGGGGACAACCGTATTTCACCATGGATCTGAAAGTCGGTGATGGGCTCGATGTGGTTTTACAGAAGGCCATCGCGGATGGGGGATACCCGCTATCGGATCGACTCGATATTTTCCTCAAGGTTTGCGATGCGATCACCTATGCGCATTCGCGCGATGTCATTCATCTGGACTTGAAGCCGGCCAACATTCAAGTTGGTCATTACGGCGAAGTGCTGGTCTGCGACTGGGGCTTGGCAAAACTGATCGGCGACACGGATGAGATCGATGATGACGTATTACTCAATCCCGATCTGTTAAGTGGAATGACGATATATGGTAAGGTCAAGGGCACTCCCGGCTATATGGCACCCGAGCAGATTCGCGGCGGAACCCGTGACAAAGGCACTGATATCTATGCATTGGGCGCCCTACTCTACACCGTGCTGACCTGTCGACCGCCTCTCGAAGGAGATACCAAAACCATGCAGCAGGCGGCGTTGTCTGGTGATATTATACCGCCAACCGTGCGCGGGAGCGGCGTTCCCGAGAGCTTGAGTGCCGTGGTCATGAAGGCGATGGCACTAAAACCGGCCGATCGCTATGTATCGGTGAGCGCATTAATCACGGATGTCCGCGCATTTATTGGCGGTTTCTCTCCCGTAGCCCATGAAAGCGGGCCGGCGACCGAGTTTTTATTGTTCTACCGCCGGCATCGCGTCAGTTGTAATGTGGCCGCCGTATTCATGGCGATGGTGGTGGTGGTGACTGCCTTATTCGTCGACCGCCTAAGCGCCAAGCGTAACCAGGCTGAGACGCTCGCGGAGCGTCTGCGAGAGGAAAAGCAGGAGACCGAGACACTGGCGGTACGGTTGCGAGTTGAGAAAGAAGACTCAGAGGCCTTGCTCAGTGAGGTAGGAAGACTGGTCACGGCTCTACCCAGCGACTTGGTCGCCTCTGGAGGTCAGTTCAGCTCTGACTTCTTTCATCATCGACCATTGGTCTCTTACGAACTGACGGCGCGTTCCGTGAACGAGATGATCCGTACCGAGCCGAAGCGCGCCGATGAGGCGCGCATACAGCTTGCGTATCTCTACTTCATCAGCGCGGAGTTTGCGAAGGCGAAGCCGTATTTTGAGATCAACCCCACGCGCAAGCGCGGGCTGGCGAGGGTCAATGAAGCCTTGGCTAAATCGTTTGATCCAGATAAGCATAAGACCTCGGCAACCCAGCTGGCTGGGATCATTGAGACGGTGTACTCGATGAACCGAAAGGCACTGGCAGCAAAGATCCTCTCCTACGACTACGCATCGTTAGGATACCGTAAAAACTATGCACTGGCTGTCGCGGCCATGTTTGGCGATCATGCGCACTGTTTCCAATACGAGGCAGAGACCCAGACACTGACGATCAATGGAAACGGCAAGTCTTTCTCTCTGCAAGCCAAAGACGAGCAGTATCCGCTGCGATTCCTGCCGATCAAGCGCTTGATTCTTATCGACACAGTGATTTCGGACAGTTCGGAAATCGCCGACCTGAAGATGCTTGAGATTGCAGATTTGCGCGGTAGTCAAATCAGCTCGATCGATGATTTGAAAAGGTTTCCACGATTGAAAACTCTGATTGTCCGTCCCGACCAATTGTCTCAGGAAGAAAAGAACAGACTAAGTCCGCAGGTTAGCATTGAATAATGAGCTTCAGTCAGACCGTCGAGGACCTTCATACGACAGTACAGGAATACTCTTGCTTCCCGTGGCTGATGTTTTTCGCCCAGCGCAAAGAAACATCCGCCGGCACCCGCAGTCCCCGGTGGTCCAGGAATTGGAGCCTGGCGATGTATCCCGCCGCGCTGAAGAGGAAAATCGCCGTGGGCGGAGTGCGGGCAAACAGGGATTCGAGGCATCATCGATGCTTTGGCGTATCAGGATCCCTTTGCAGAGGGTTCCAGAACGGGTGTTCCGGATTCGTTGGTATCTCCTCGAGCCGGAAGCTTTCCACGTGACCGTCGAGGAAAACCACATTGGCCTTGCCGTCGTGGATGAAGTTCTCCGGTTTGACCCACTGGCCGATCCGGGCCAGATACTGCCAGTAGGGGCCGGTGCCCGCCACCGATCCGTCCATAAAAAAGGCGGTGGCGGAAGGGTTGACCACTCGGGTGGAGCGGAGACCGGGGAAGACCCACTCATCATCGCTGTTCTTTGTTGGACCGATCAGGTCGTGGTTCATTGAGTATGTGCGGATGTGGCGGTTGTCAGGGTTGGTGCCGGGTCCATGGGTTCTTAGGCATTTCTTGCACGTGGGCATTATATCGGCCCGCTCAATGACGGCGGCGTTCGTGCCCGGCTCAAACCCTAGCTCCACCTCCAGCGTCTTAAACCAGAAGGATCTGCTGCCGTCCCTCTGCGACCCGTGGTTCGGGTAGACTCCGTGCTCGGCTTCGTAGCTCATGCCGGCGGTGGCCAAGTTCCGGAGATTGGCCACGCACTCTGCATTGTGCGCCGTATTAATAGCCCTACGCGATATGATAAACACAAGGGCCGCAAGCACAATCACAATGGTGATTGTGACCAGTAGTTCGACAAGGGTGAAGCCGCGGCGCTCCGTTGCCAGGCGATTGAAACGCACGGTTTTCACTGCTTGAGTTTGTTTTTTACTAGGTATCCTTAAAGGCGATATTGTGGAGACCGGAGGTGGAAGAAAGGGGGTTTAATTACCTCAAGCTTAGCGTCTGCGCCGTAGGGTCAGCGCCAAGGTGCCAAGGCCCAGCAGAATCCCTACCGAAGGCTCGGGAACCACTTCACCATTGAGCACGAACTCGTCGATGTTGTGGAACGAGTTCAGAGCCCCGCTATTCAGGTTGAACGTGAAGGTCTTGGTCTGACCGGCTCCGATCACCACGGGGGAAGCCAACAACGAAGTACCTGTCCAGCTACTGCCGCCGTTCAGAGTCACCTCGGTGCCGACAGTCGCACCCGCTTCCTGAAATTGAACGATCAGGTTGGCCCCGGGATTGGCTGCTGCGACATTTGTCGTCAGGCTATCGATGCGCAAATCCTGGGCACCAGCGGTGACCATGAAAGAAACCGGCGCATTTCCGTCGCCCAGTCCTGCTGCCGTCCCTTGCGAAGCGCCTGATCCGAGCGAGGTATAGGAACTTGCATTCGGACCCGAACCGTCAAAATAGTTGGCGCGATGGGTGAACATTACTTTCACCCCCCCGCCAGCCCCACCAAAGCCGTAACCGTCGTTGACTGAGTTGGGAACATTGTTGAGTCCGGCGAAATCAAATCCGAATCCGCCGGCGCTGTTCATTTGAAGTCCGGATACACTGCTGACGCCTGCGTCGACGCTGCTGGAGGACAAGGCATTCGCCAGGCTGGAGGTATTATTAAAGGTCCATTCGGCAAGAACGGCTGCCTGAAGCGAGGCCGTGGTCATCATGCCTAGGCATGCAAGTGAGATATGTGCTTTTTTCATAATGTGTTCGATATTGGGTGGTGGTTTATGTTCGTCATAAACACCAAATTTATGACCAATTAAGAAGATCCTGAGGGAATTCATCATTTCGGTCAACCCGGCCATTTGGCCCATATTTAGGAGATGCGGGAGATTATACCACTCCCCCCCAATCCCTACTTCCCCTCAACCCGCCACTTCTTCATTAAAGAGATGTTCTCCTTGATTCGCGTCGCCTGCCCGGGATTCTTGCGGGCGACTCTTTCGACGTAGACCTTCATGTCGCTGTCTAACATCCTCATCGGCTCCGGGTAGCGGCCCTGATCGTTAGAATCCATGATCCAGCGCCCGAGCAAGGCCCGGAAATCGGACAAGCGCTCCTGCTGCGCCGGATCTCCGGCGAGGTTGTGAAGCTCCCAGGGATCCTGTGACAGATCGTAGAGTTCTTCTTCGGGCCGCACCTCCGCCATTTGCAGTGACTGCGGTTTGTTGAGTTTACCGGCCGCATACAAGTCCCTCAGCACCGGCATGAACGGCTTGCGGTCTTTGTAGTCACACGCTTGCAGGTAGGGACGCAGCGGGTGGAAATTGCGGATGTATTTGAAATCGCCTTTCCTGATCCCACGGATACGATCCACGGTTTCATCGCAGCGGTCACGTGCAGTCACTGCGAAGTCACGCGGTTTTGCCTTCGGGCCGAACAAGGGACGACCTTGCATGCCGGCCGGAATCTCAAGACCCGCAAGATGTAAAGTGGTCGCGGCGAGGTCGATGTGTTCAATGAATTCCTCACGGAGGATCGTTTTTCCCAGTTTCCCCAAAACCCCAGGCGCCCAGACGACAAAAGGAATCAGCACCCCTTCTTCGTAGAGGAACTGCTTGCCCCGGGCGTGGCTGATCCCGTGATCAGTGAGAAAAACGACGACGGTATTCTCGAGGACACCATCCTTCTTTAACTGCGCAAGAATTCTCCCTACCTCGAGGTCGGTGTAATTGACCGAATCGAGGTATTGAGCCCAGTCCTCACGAATGACCGGATGATCTGGGTAGTAGGGTGGGAGCTTAACCGCAGCTCGATCGATGGCCTCGCCCACTCCCGATTTCACCTCGTCATACCATTTTGCCACATTGCGCAACTTGCCGCCGCGGAGCTGGAATTGAGCGAAAAACGGCTGACCCTCGGCACGACCGCGGTAGTCCACACCGTCGTAAAGATCTTGTTTCCTGTAGTTGAAGTTGTAGTCCTCCTTGCCCGGCCGCTTGCCCGAGGCATCCGCATTGGTGGTGTAGTAACCGGCTTCCCGCATCAACTCAGGAATCGTCCGCACCCCTTCCGGTAACGAGATTTTTTCCACCCCTCGCGAGCTCCGATGATGATGCGCACCGATCGCCGTCTGATACATCCCGGTGATCAAGGCCGAGCGAAAAGTCGAGCAAACTGGCGCGGTCGCGTAGGCACGGTTGAAGACGACCCCTTCACGGGCCAGCCGATCCACGTTAGGAGTCGTGACCAGTTTCTCCCCCTGATAGCCGAAGTGCGAGGACATGTCATCAACCAGAATCCAAACGAT
>Ga0115103_1210097_pt1 | contig 15442 bp, 3 predicted proteins | sample MBTome_2_FD_89643 | JGI IMG/M metagenome (GOLD analysis project Ga0115103, IMG submission 89643) | Marine eukaryotic communities from Pacific Ocean to study complex ecological interactions - MBTS_5May14_M1_3um Metatranscriptome... | ecosystem: Environmental > Aquatic > Marine > Oceanic | place... | reverse complement strand
TGAAAACTTCTCTTTTTTCCAAACTTGTCTCGCAACCGGACAATCAACCTAACCAACCATCCATACCGGTACGGTACAACCATCAAACAACCATTGCATACAGCACTCGTACTCGTACTCGTACTCGTACTTGTACTCCAACATTACGGCGTGGTATACGAGAAGAAGGAAGGGTGCAATACACCATACATTCAATACTAGCAGTGAACGACCGACGGTGGTTGTCCCAGTCGGTATCCTAGCCTAGCTTGCCTGGCCAAGCGCGGAACGAGGCTGTGTCTTGTACTGCACCGTAGCGTACGGTACACCAAGCGACCGGCACAACTCTGTCGCCGTCTTTTTGGTGTGGCTAGGAACCGCAAGAAGTTGTTTGAATAGATAAACAACAAACAAACCGCAATACAATACAAAACACAATACAACACAACACAACACACACAACTCATACCATTGGACTTGGAAGAAACAGCCAGTATCGGCGTCGGTAGCCGCAAAGGATTGCAGTGCCTACCGTAATACTTAGTCCACGCGTCGTATTGCTTTGCTTGTAGAGACTAGATAGCAGCAAACACCCTACAACACAATCAGCACAGGACAACCAGCACAGCAATACTACACACATACCGTACACACACACATACATACCAGCAAGGAAAAGAATGTCGCAAGACAATGGCTCTCGACGCGACGAGATCAATCTCTTTGCTGCTTTTGCCAATGGCGGCTTCGCTTCTGAAATAGATGCAACCCCTACTAGTACCGATGCTGCTGCCGAAAAGGATAGCGGTAGTAATACTGTTAACAACAACAGCGGGACGTTTGATTTCAGCGCTGCAATCCGAGTGGACAATAGTAGCAGTAGCAACGCCAACAGTAGCAACGCCAACAACAATACTACTACTAGCGAGGATCCATTTTTAAAACACTTGAGGCAGGCAGTCGGTGCGGACCATCCGGAAACAAGCAAGGCCGGATCCAGTTCCTTCTCGGTATCAAACAACGAAGGCAACGGTGGTAATGGCAGTACTCGTACTGGTAGCAGCAATAATCGTATTCATTCCAACAACAACGACGATTTCGATTCCGCTCTGCGCGGGTCGTCGTCCTTTGCTGCTGCTGTCGCCCACCACAACGACGACAAGGTGCCGGAGAATACTAGAAGCACTACTACTAGTAGCAGTAGCAGCACTAATTATTCGGGAACCTTTTCCCGATTGACGCCCAAGAAATCGCAGCCCTCCGGTTCGGCGCGGCAGCGCTACCAAAACCTAGAAGCAGCGGCCCTGGCTTTGGCGGACGACGACGACAGCGGCGGCGGTAGCAGCATTGGTGGACTCGATGGTGTGCACGGTGGTAGTGGTGGCTCGATCCGCATGTTGTCGTCGTCGTCGTCGTCGTCCAAGGGCGGCGGTGGAACCTTTTCGTCCGACGCGTTTGCGTCCCAGCAATCCTCCCTGCCGGGCAGCAGAGGCAGAAGAAACAACACCAATTACAACGGCGGCAGCAACAACACCAACGGCAGTGGTCTTCTCCAATTTCCTTGCGGAGCGGCCATGAACAATCCAAACATGATGAACAATAGCAACAATCCACTGTTTAGTGGTGTGGGTCTGACCGCTACTAGGAACACGAACGTGAACGCTACTAGGAACGGTATCCAGGAGGCAAAGGTTGGTGGCATCGACAATGGTGCTGCTGGTACTGGTACTGCTGCGTGTGCCACGGCCAGTGGAGCGGCGGCGGCCGACAACAAAACGCCCATGCACGCCCAAGAGGTGAACCTGCCGAGGCCGTTGTTTTTCGGCCCACGCTTGCCACCGCGGGTCCTACGAGAAGCCAAGCGCATCGTCAACGAAGCGGTGGACGAGCAACGCCGCCAGTACCAGGAGTAGCAGCAACAGGAAAGTGGTGGTAGTAGTAGTAGTGGTTTTGGTAGTAACAACGAAGGATTGCGCAAGGTTCCTCCTTACACTCCCAGGCTCGCACAAATGCCTCCCGGAGTTCGCAACTTGGTGAGCGCCATTCGATGCTACGGATTCGGGTTGGATGTTTTCCCGAACGAAGGCAATGGCAATGGCAATGCACATGGCAAAGAAAACGACACAACGACTGCGAACTACAAGTATAATTATAACAACCCGTCTCCGTACGTATCGGTCTTTTGCCCGCAGTGGAGCGAGGATCGGAAACGATCGCCCACAACGGTTCCGGTGTCGGGCATTGATGTTGATGCCCACAGTGCCGTCGGCGTCGACCTTGACGTTGACGATGCTATTATTATTGACGTTGACATTGACGACAACAACGAGGCATCCTCATTTGTGAGCAACGACAGCTTCGGTGCTGCTGCTGCTTCCAAGTTTGGTTGTGATACTACTACTACCACTAACGAGCCGCCGTTTGCGGGACGTGGACACGGACGTGACAAAGACGGCGTGCTGGATGCATCGAAATCGAAGCCGAACGACAACGCCACGTCGGCGACAAGTAGTAGCTCCGCTTTGCAATCTTCCGCGAGTGGCTCGCGTTCCCCACACCGACAGCGGCAAAACCACACTGGCGCTGTGTCTGCGTCTACTACGTGTGGTATTACTACTACTACTACTACTAGCGAATGTGAACCAACCAATACTAGTACTAGTTCGAGTACTACATGTACAACTCGTTCTTCCTTGGATAATGCCGGCGGCAATAGTAGTATCACGGAGCGCGACATGTTTTCTGCTTTTGCTCGGCACGGGAGTGATTACAGCGGATTTACCCCTAGTAGTAGTAATGCCGATGACAACAACAACGAGAACAAGGAAGACAACTTTAACGATTCCGACAATTCCTCGAGGATAACCAGAGAAGCTTCAACACACAGTGCAATCACCAGCCCTACTCCACCAGCGAGAATAATACGAAACTCTAGTTTCAACCAACGACAAAGCAACGGAATGACACCCGATCCTAACGATTCATTTGTGAACATCGATGTTCCTGCTACCCCAGAACTATCGGATCAGGCACTGTTTACTCAGTGGGTCCACGGGGGAGAATCGCCTGCCAATACGGGTAGCAGTAAAGTCAATACTACCGGAGGAGGGACCTTTATTTTTTCCGACACGAGTGGAGGGAATGCTAGGAAGAATAATTTTTTCAACAAAAACATCTTTGCGGCAACTGGTGACGACGACAGCGACGATGATTCCGTCGTGGCAGCGAAATGAAGAAAAAGGTTGGAGTGAACGAACACCTCAATGCTGCCCTAGCATCACTCGAGGACGAACAGAGCCCCGCAGAACCCGAGTCGAATTGTTCTGGTGGGGAAGACATAGCTGCTGGCGAGTGTACACAAGTTCCACTCACCGAAGATGGTGGTCGCCCCCTATCGAATCAGGAACTCATGAATGCACACGCACCACTTTTTGCCATTGACGGTCCTCCATTGCCTTCCGAAGCAGATTTGGGCAATCACGAAACACGAGAAGAGCAACAACGGAGCAAGGAACAGCGGCGGATCCAATCCTTTATCGAAAAGTTTTGTCCGCACAATATTTTTGGGCCACTAGCTTGTCCCAATCCTGCCGTGGGTCCGGATGACAACCACAGCTGGAACTCTATGTCCACCCCTCTGCAACGCAACCGCAGTATATCGCCTACCTTATCTAGCGCCGATAACCCTGGATCCATATCAACTATCCCCATGGGTCATTCGGTATCTTCTGATGACCTTGCTTCTATGTATTCCTCTAATGGGTACGGAATGGCAGCTAAAAGGATATCTGAACTCGCTTCTGCTCCCAAGGTGCACGATCCAAGGACCCGATATGGGTGGTGGAACAGACCAATCGACAACGACACCGAACCTACTAATCATACCAACACAACAGGAAAGGGCGCTGGAGTCAATTCCAATGGCATGTGCGAAAGTAACGTTGAAAATGAAGTATCGAAAGAAGCTCCTATTCAGTTGCCTCCAGTAGAACACTCTGCCAACGCATGTCTTGTTCAGACTCACTTAGAACCTTCGCCAGAAATGCTTCACAAGCAGAACCGCCCCCTCTGCGAACTGCACCCAGCAACGTCTTTGGCCCAGGCGCTGCCGTTTCTTTCGGATCGACCGCCAAGCCATCGTTACCTTCAAGTAGATACTCAGTCAGTAGCTTTTCCAGAGTTGAATGGCGAGATAGAACCTCTCTTCTGTTCCCTTTCTATCTATCACGTGGAAACAAAGTCTCATAGCCTGGGGGATCGAGGTGCGGCACCAATTCCAGATCTACAGCGCTGTGGAAAGGTCACAGAAACCCTCAACTTTGATTTCGTCAACGATTCACAAGTTGAGAAACGCTGTTCTTCCTCTCTTTCTCCATATACAAAGGATAGGGATTATAATGAGAATGAGCCATCACACTTGACTCGTTGTGGTGTGTTTCCACTTCCATCAAACCTTAGTGTGTACAAGCTCTATGCAATAATCACGGTCAGCAAGGTTATATCGGAAGGCAGTGATTTCGAACCATATCTTCGTGCAAAATCAAAGGCCAAAGGTGAAGGTATTGACATGGAAACACTTCGTGCAAAAGCTCAAAAAGCAAGCGACAATCATGGCGATTTTATCATACCTTTTGCCTTTGGCGTAGCGCCGCTGCTGCAAGTTTTTGGTGCAGATGTCCCTCATGTCCCAAGTAGTCGAGCGGTTCAGATCCCATTATTCCGATTCTCTGCAGGAAAAGGTGAACGGCAGATCATAGATCATATCATGGTCATGCTCTATCCTAGGGCTGACCATCGAGCTTCTGGTATTGGGGGGCCCGCTCAGGTTACAAATGGCGGAACTGCTATGCTCGTCATGAGAAATTTTGGTTATCTTGGTCTTCATGAAGTAGTGAATGGCAAGAGTTCTTTAGCAAGAGATAGATTGGTTGATTTCACTGGCGAGATGCAATTGCGGCGCAATGACGACGACGAGAATGATACCGAACAATCAAGTACAAGAAAGGCATTGCATGACTCAGTTCCCACGTGGCGACCGCAGTACAAGGCAGAACCAACGATTGATGGGGGTCGTTCCTCACAGCTTCACAGTCTCCAATCTGGAAAACCCCATTCTTCCCTTTATGCCCAGGAGCTTGCTCCGGTACCATTGTTAATGACACCGCTCGGAAGGCCCACCGGAGCATCCCTTTCAGTTCCCAAGTCTCGAATAAGGAATAATCATTCTAGTGGTGAGGATATTGAACCGTATTTTCATACAACCTTTTGCAATGAACTTTTATGTCATCCAAGGATTCTCCATAAATGTCAAAAAGGAAACATCGTGATGAAAGTTGAAATGAGAGAAATAGAATGGAATTCAGAACATGGTGTATTTTTGGCCCACATGCCCACATGCGGTCCGGTTGTCCATAATTCAAGGCGCGGTCCATTTCTAGTTCAAGGCGCCTACACGTCATGTAGTGCACGATGTTCCGACCCTCAATTCTTGGACGAGTTCAAACTCAAGCTTCCGCTGCTACTCGGTAATAATGAATCGAAGTCTCTTGTGATATTTTTCACAGTTTATAGGCTATCCTTTAGCTCAAGGAAAAAATGGGGACTGCGGCTTCTAGGTAAGAAACGTTCATCAAACAAGATTGACGAAATCACTGGCGATGTAGTAGGGGAATCAAACGTCGTGACAGGTAAGGACCGTCAACTAATGCAATTGGGCTGCGGTTTTCTTCCTCTAGAGAAGAAACAATCGTTGATTGAAAATGGGATTCATGATGTTAAAGTATCATACCTAGCGAAATACCCTCTTCAAGAATTCTGTGACAGCCAAGGTTTTAGCTCCGACACGCTTGTAATGTCTGACTTCACAGTCGGAAAAGGAGACCAAGCTGGAGATGAGAGTGTTATCGAAGATTTCGAAAGTCAGGGCTCGGATCGCTATTTAGTTGATACCATGTCAGCAACAAGCGCATCCGATAGAGACACAGTAATATCAGAACAAATGGAAGACGGCAGAACGAGGCAACAGAAAAAACAAGCAGGAATGCTCCTCCAAGTACGGATTTCAGTTCAATCTTCTATTCATTCACAAAATGCCATATTGAACGAATTCTTGAGTCAAGAACCCGACGTGTCCCTTCCTCTGCAAGCGGGAGGGGAAAATATGAAGTCATGTCTTCGTTCGGGAAAAGAAGCAATCCTTCGTCAATTGACTTTACCTTTGGTATTGAAAAAGAACCCATTAGAGGATATTGAGTATGAAACACAAAAACTTCTGGTTTCGACCATAGATCTCGCGAAGCCAGATATGTGTTCCGTCGCAGACATTTCTTCACATCTGGTCCGGATATGCAAGCAATTGTGGAAAGTTACCGTTGTAGGCACTGGCAACTACCACCTGATGTGGGCAGATCCAGCAGCTACCTTGCCATTGCGTGTTAACGCATTTGCCACTTTATTACAAATTTTAGGGTCTTCCACCTTATTTTTATCCAAAAGAGGCGTGGCCCAGCTTGATGGAACTAGCAAATGGAACTTTGTATCTCTAAGTCGAGTGGTGGGTTTGTTATTTGATGAGAAAGAAATGTTCGGCAGTTGCTGCGATGAGGACCTTTCAAAAGAGTTTTTGTCCGTTTTATCCGGATCAAAAGATGAGAAGCTGCCACAAAATCCGAAGAGGAGACACAGGTCACGCCATGTTCGCTCTAATTTCGAATTCGGTAATGGATCTGACGGATCGGGTGCTATCATTAATGAAAATAAGCCGACGTCTAGTGAAGCGCCATGTTTGACGAAAGAGAGCACGGTAATCTCGTCTTCATCAGATTTGGAACTTCGCGATAAACCTATCCTCGGATCCGAAACTCCCAAAATAGACACAGTGAGCGATTTCAGGAACGCGATGCAAGCTGGGAACATTGAAAAGGAGTACGAGGACGATATTCATGAAGGGCAATTCAGTGGGAATGCAGCGGCGGATGCATGGATCGCTGCATTTGGTGGCTCGTCGGGTGGGAACAATCGGAGATGGATGACGGCACCTGGATTATCGACAATTCAAGAGGACGCCGATGATGGCGAAGAACGCAAGATGAGTGATAAAGAAGAAGCGAAAGTAAAGCTAGGGCCATTGGACTCCTTGGACTCCGAAATGATTCTTACCAAAGACAAAGGAGCAAATAACACCCTAAAGCTCCCTGTGAAACAGTTTAGAGTCCCCAAGCTATCAACAAACTCATCTTCAAAGAACGGCAACCATTCAATTGATATAATTGGTAATAATTCGAAGGGATCGGTACCACCCTTGCCAAATGTAGATGAAGATTTAGATCTAAGTACCGGAGTAACCCGATTATCTATAGAATTGCTGGAACCACAAAATACGAGAGAGGAAAGAAGGAGAAAGCGAGGTCAGACTTTGCCAACAACAGAAGCCGATATGGTTAGAGCCGGGTCATCCTTTATTGATGCAATCGAAAAATCTCTTGGACATGGTCCATCCTTTACTAGTAATTATCCTCAGGAAGAAGAAATTCGAGTTAATAGCAAACACCATCGGAAGACAATCAGTCACAGTAGTATTGATTGGACGATACCTAATGATGATCTAAGCAACTTGTCAACTGAGGCAAACCCTGAGAAAAAACATAGTATGCAGGGAGGGAAAATTGGAAAAATTGATGAATCCATGAGTGCCCTATCGCAAGAACTCGAACTCAGCTTGAAACTTCCGAGTTTTGCCGATCGTTTAGCCTCACTTGGCGACTCCAAAACTGGGAGATGGTTTCCCTACACATATGAAGTTATCATTATGCAGTGGGCGGCAATACTTACCGAGCAGCAAAGGTTTACATACGACCCGAATAAAGATAGTGGGGGGAAAGCAGAAGTTGATGAAAACAACGAAGCGATTAGAGATGCTGCTTCTAGAACAACTGGCGTCATTATTGCGTGTGCACCAGTACTTTTTGAAGTCATCAAGCAAAGCCTTGGGTCAAGAGTTACAAGTTTGATTCGTCGTGTAAAAAGGAAAGTACATGTCAGCATCCCCCCTCTAGTTACACTCGACGACGGTATGCTAGCTAATCTAGAACAGTTGATTGCTATGATCACCGATGCTTGTCTAGACAGCCGCAATTTCGATTCCTACGAAACGCGCCAAAGTTGTGTTGACGTCAATGACTCGATTGTTTTCTTCTTGCGCGATATGTTCGCATTCTTGGACCCAGCATGTGTCTACCGCTTAACGATGCTGTATTGGTCTCGACTAGTTGCGAAGGACGGAAGACTATGTGACAGAGATTCAAAGATTGGACTGAGGTGTTCGCATGAGATAATAAAACTTCAGATGAATGCAATATCGGCATTTGTTAGGTTTCCAGATCTCATAAAGGTAAATTCTCCGCAAATGAATAGTTGGGCAAGTCTGTGGACATTATCCCCCGATCTGTCAACTGTAAATTTCTTTGATGACGTCCTTAATCGTTACGAAAAACTCGGACTCCCATCAATACTCAGCGACTCAACAAACCAAGAAAGATTCGAACTACCTAGAATGAGACCCCATTGGCTGGTAGAGATTATTGTTGACATCTGTTTTTCAGGTATAGAACACTCTGAGCGGATAATCCAACAAAGGTCTGCATCTCTCTTACTTGAGTTATTTTGGTCTCACGGTCAAAAGAGTCTGAGAGAAGGATACTCTCCAATTGTTGCCAGTATGTATGTGACGTTTATCGAAAAAGCTCTTTCAAGAACTTCATATTTGAAATGTGGATTCACTGCGAAGGGCCAAAAGAGTCAAGTGCGTCACGATGTCATCCTTTGTTTGATATTTGTTCTTCAAAGTGCCCCGCCAGGACTGCTTCGAGCCTTATGGCGTAAGCTTTTTACGCGATCTCCGGGGAAAGGATTACTTGGAAAATTCGGCGGTATTTCTTCGTCGGTTTCATCTGACTCGCTTGATGAATCTAAAGGAAACGAAACCCAATCAAACAATACGCCAGCCAATGATAGTGAAGGGCCTGATATTTATGATATGTTTGGGCTTCTCAATGTTTGTCTAGCAACTGTGGAATACGAAGGCAGCGATGAACACGCCGAAACAAATGGAAATGAGAGCCACGGGCCTCTAGGGTTTTGGCCAAAGGAATTCTTGATGACGAGAGAGCGCGATACTATAGATAATGCAAGGCAAAAGCGTTTGCTTTCCATTGTAACGACTATACCTGAGGCGAATGAGAATTATAACGAGGACGAATACGCCACAACGAGTTCGAGAAAGTGGCTTGCTCACGACGCTTCAATGGTTCTTATTCGGACTGCACAACAAATCGTTCGTGAGCTAAGATTTGTCCTGGAGCCAATGGAAGGGTCTCAATCATTATTCAATCCAGCACGAAGGAAGGCTAAAGTAAACAAGTCGCATCGTTACAAATCAAGCTATGCATCTCAAAGAAACTACGATTCCGAATCTTCTGCTACATACTGCCTAAAGTTCACGTATATGGACACGGTTGTTTTTGTCCGAGGTGCAACATCTGTATATCTGAACTCACTGGCCTTGAGGGAAAGTGACATTGCTATCGTTAAAACTTTGAACGCCTCTGTCGAGATAATAAAGATATTTGGCATCAAAATATTTAATGAGGCGGTAGGTGAGACTCTTCAACATTGGCTCCGTATGATCACTTTCCACTGCGGATCACGAAGGGCGGAAGTACGTGTTCCAGCTTCAGACTTTGCTGAACTCATTTTGCGAAGCACGTGGGACTGTTTTGGAAGTTTCTTCAGGATTCGAATACCCCTTCTCGCTGTACAAACCGAAGTTATGGAAAAAATAGTAGCAACAGCAGTAGCAAGGTATTATCGAGACCAGCGGAAAACGGGCATAAATCTTGATTTATTCTCGAATTCGTGTGCTGAAGCCAGTCTTACACCATTGTGGCGGACTACTGATCGTTTACATCACCAATCTGCTAGTCAGAATGTTGCATTTAGGTCAAGCTTAGTTCGGCTTGCACAGAAAATAAAGAAGTTACATAGAGCTTACATCGCGGCTCATGCGCTTTCTTTTCAAAATCGTTCGGGATCACCAGCCTATCACAATAGTGACTTTACTCATGTTGGAGGAATTTCTTCTGAGATAGAAACTCTAAAACGAGCAAACCGAATCAGTGTTATTCGTGTGGTTAATGCTTCGGCAGGCTATTCTAAACAATTTCTCGGATTGCAGATGGCAGCCAGTGAGAATACCTCGCTTGCACATCACGAGGCACTTGAAGATGCATTCTTGGACGCTGCGGATGTGTTTTCGCCGACTGAATTGCCAGACCATAGAATTGCTTGGCTGCGGAAGCTTGCTCAATTCCACGCAACTCGGTCGAAAAATGCCGAGCAGGCCACATGCCATTACATGATATATTATACGTTGAACAGGTCTTGCAGACTCAGTTCGACCTTATGGTCGAGTACTCCCTTCCTTCCGTGGATCGACAACTTATCAGATGGAATCCAACTGGTAGGCCCTTTTGGCGAATCCGATGGATCTGTTTGCGATCTCCCTTCTCTTGATTATGGCCGTCAAATCGACAAGACCAATTCATTTCGACGAATATTCTACCGAAACGAAAATTCAGTTAGATTAAATCATGGAGAACTCGAGGGTGGCGCTGGGAAGGCTGCTTTTTTTGGGGTTTCGCTTACATCCGAGTACTCCACTACGACTCCCCGGATAACGCATAGGGAAATGGAGGCAAACATGCTCGAAGAGGCAGAAGCTGCAGGATACCTTTTCCAAAAATCTGGTATCATAGCAAGTAGTCGATATATGTGGGGTTTGGCAGCCCAGTATTATGCAGAGAAATTCATGTACGGCAAACTTACCCATGTCTACGAACGTCTCGCTAGAACTCTTGTTGCAAAAGTACCGAACATTGATAATACGCTCGAGCAAGTTGTTGACGTTGGCATTCCATTGGGAAGATTCTACCGAGTTTGGTTTCACGGTGGTGCACCTGATGAGTTGATAGGGGCCGAATTTATATATCGGACTCGCACAAAGATGTCATTGACGACATTTGGAACAGAGTTACGTGATGTACTTCGATCCATCATTCCAGAAAAAACTCCGATCCATTTGGTTCTCGACGGCCGACCAGAGGAAAGTGTCCAAACCAATCCTGCTGGATTCGTTAGAATGGGAGGTGCACCATTGGAGCCGGTGAAGGTGAAGGTCACACCCCTCCGTCCAGTGGTTCGTAATGAAAGTAGGATTCGCGGCCTACCAGAATGGTTCAAACTGTACATCGATAGCGCTTTTTCTAGTCATACAAATTCAAGACGGTCCATCAACTCTAATGAGAACTATATGACGAGAAAGGATGGATTTCGTGATAAATATCTTCCTCACTCCCGATCATCGATGTACTCCTCGACTTCATGCAAAGGAAAAGATTATGGATATTCTGGTAATAACCATCGTCATTATCAATTCGAAACATCAACTGAGGGCGAGCTGGTTGGGGCTGATAAATTTTGGTTTATACAATCAAAAGACCGATCACGTGGCTCCCGAGATTGGCTAAAGGGAGCTTCGGAAGATTTTGCGGAAAAGACCATTCGGGTAACACAACTTCAAGTAAGACAAGCTTTTCCCGCTTGTGTTTCTCGCCAAAGAGTCATTGATCGCGATGTCTATTCTCAAAGTCCATTAGAAGCTGCAGTAGATAATTTATGTCTATGGTGTGCTGTACTTTTCAGAACTTCGATTGCAAGTAATGGTTCTGCTGTACTTGGTGAGGGTAATGATCCAGGAATTGGTATTGATGCTGCAAAGGTAGTTTCGGAATGTATTCACTCTAGTAGGGTGAAGGAAATAGGCTCAGTATTGCTCCGGAAAAATACCCAGGTGCGAGAAGACGACGATGACGTACTCCAAAGTTACGATCGTCTTGGCGTGGATGAGGTGCAGGAGTTCCAACTAAAACTAGCAAGAGCATTGGTTGTCTTTATGGAGCTCCTTCATTTGTTAATAGCAAGAAATAGAGATCTCCTTTTGGATTTGATTCAAAGAAAGATTCCGCGGAGCTACAGAAGACAGAGTGCACCTAATGAATATGCACCAGTCGCCGTTCCTCCTTCGTCAAATGCCAGAGAGGTGTCCGTAGGATCTCATCAATCAATGAATAGAATTTCAAACAGGGGAACTGATGAATATGCATCAGTCGCTCCCTCCCCAGGACATGTCGTTCGTTCTTCATCAGCCCCAACCCCGCATGGTAGAGATACATCTGTAGGATCTCATCAATCAATGAAGAGAATTCCAAGCAGGGGTGACATGTCGATTCCCGGTAATCGTACACCAACGCGCGATAGATCGAGACACATCAATTCACATCACAGGCACTTAAGCGTTCCCGTTGAAGCTGCTTCATCGTCCACGGACGGAAGAGCTCGGGAAGATTCTTCAGTTAAGACGGGCAGCACTAATGAGGATTATGATCCGGGTACAAATATAAGTATTTCGAGTCACAGGGACCGAACAGACTCTGCTATCGGTATTCAAAGAGAACTCCAACTAGCATTTATCAATAGTGCGAAGGAACTCTGGCCAATGATTCATGGCATAATGGGAGGCGATACGCCTCGTTGGCTAAAGCAGTGTTGCAAAGATAATTATTTTTCTGCGTACACTTACCGCCAAGTTAAGATCCCGATTGGCGAGGAACTTACTTTTGACGATGTGGACAAATCTAAAAATGACGCATCCAGCAACGCGCCGAAACATCCTACCGGGGAGAAGCCGGGAGCAATTGCAAGTTTTCATCGCACCGATAAGTCTTATAGCTCCCAAGCACCCGATTCTCCTAATGGTAGTATCGGAAGCGGTTCTGTGGTATCGAGAGGATCAGATACAGGTAGATCTGTTAAGTCTTCGAGATCATTACGATCGTTGAAGGGGCGTTCCATACCTCGGCAAGGAGGACCTGAAAGGCTGCCCTCTTGCTGAGGGAAAAATCCGCTGCGAGCGATTGATTCCACAACAAGGCGTCAAATTGTTTAGCTGTTGTTGATGTGATTGAAATATCTTTTTAAAACAAACAAAATAATATACTGTTTTCCTGGCTTCAATTCAAATGCTTGGAAAACCAATGATGAAACGATCAAAATAAGGTATAACGGTAATGATTGGCCCATCACTAGTCAACAGCGACATACCGCTTACGAAGTACGCAACATGTCATCATGGCCTGAAATATATGAGCCGCTATTGCCAAATTATGTTTCGTCTAGTTTTACTCAACCCCATATTAATAATTCTTAAATATAAAACGCGTTGTTAAACGTTCCTCGCTCTGATACTCATGGGCAGGTTGTCATCGGGCCGCTGGACGAAGCCAGAGATCATTGGTCTTGGTTTGTAGTCTGGGGAGACGACATCAAACTTGAGTTCCTTTACAAGACACGCTAATATTATGACGCTTTCTTGCACGGCAAAGATTTTGCCAACGCAATTACGCGCACCGGCAGCGAAAGCACAAAATGCATCGCGATTTGCGGGTGCAATAATAGCGTTGCTGTCCCTGTCATCATTTGGGTCTCGCTCTTCCCAGGCACTGGTATACTTACTTCTAGCATCTTTGGCGTCCTTATCTCCAATATTCTCAATACCGCCATCGTCATCGCCGTCAATTTGTATTTTCTTTCTCCTTCGTCGCACCCACCGCTCTGGGATCATATCGTCTGGGCGCGGGAAGTTGAACTCGGACCGTTGAACGCTCCAAATTGATACGTTTACCATCTGTCCCTTTGGCAGAACTTTTCCATTTGATGGTAGCCTTAGCGGTTTTTCCAGGTTGCGCCTCGTGACTGGTGCCGGTGGGAACAATCTCATGGCTTCCATGACCACCGCCTTTGTGTATGGGAGGTCATGCACACCAACGTCAGCGTTTTGGACTTTCAACTCATCATCGTCAGCACTCGTCTCAGAACGATTCGTTGTTCGTTTCTTTTTCATAACTGTCTCAATTTCTTCTACACAATTCTCTTGTACTTGGGGATGCGTGGCAAGAATATACAGCGCATAGGTCATTGTTATACTTGCCGTCTCGTACGCGCCAAACAGAAGAGTTAAATAAACATCTTCCAGAGTTTCTTCTACTAATTTGGTGTCACAACTATCGTTGCCATGGTTGCCAGCTTCCATCTCTGCTGCTGCCCTAACCAAGTTTGTCGTCAACTCGGACGATCGCTTTGGTATGCAATTATTGTTCTTAATCTGCTTACTATTAATATTGTTGTTGATGTCGTCTATTCGTTCTTCCTCCTGAATCCGCTCACGTGCTTGAGCTATCTGTTTTCGAATAAAGGTTCGGACATGTGTTCGGTGCCTTTCGTACTCGCGATTAGAGGCCGTGGGGATGCCATACAAAAAAGTGGTTGGATCCCACGGACGCTGGAAACGCCGGACGAATTCCGATATGAGACATTCGAATGAGACCGCCAGGGATTGTAACTCCAACAGCTGACTGCACTTGAAATCAAAGCCATCGAGGATGGCCAACCCAAACGCATCAACCGTGGCACATTTCATGAGTGGCAGGATCTCGCGAGTTACACTGTTCTCGTTCTTTTGTATTCTTATTTCTTGGAGGAGTGATTCCGCCATCGTGTTGCCAACTTCGTGCATGGTTTCTTGGGATTGTATTACGGAGGCCTGGGTGAAAGATTTGTGAACGGCGTTCCGAAAGGCCCGCCAGTCTTTTCCCACCAACGAAATCAGGTTTCGTCGACCCAAGAGGTTATGTACGTGCGCATCGACGAACCCGTTGGACTTTCGATACGAGGTAGACTGGAGGATTTTCTTTACATCCTGGGCCTGTAAGACGCTTATACTTGAAATGTTGAAAAACCAAAGACTTGAAGCACCCGATTTAGGATCTGCAGCGTCAGTGTACACCTTCTTGTAACCTTCCAGATATCCTTCTCCACCGAAATTAGCTTTGCGGATCAAAATTGTGTGGCCACAAAACCAGTGTGCACCTCTGGCAGAGGGAAAGCCCGGGACGGCATCTCGGGCGGCCTTTCTCTCCATTTGATCCTTTTTAAGTTTCATTAGTAGGACAATGAAAACCACAAGTCCTACCATATGGCCGGTGGTCCATAGATTATCACTTGTGCGAAAAACGGTAGTACTGATAGAAGCACCCATGAGAACCCCCAGGACTTTGTCGATGGAGCTCCTAGTGGAATTACTGTCGCCCGGATTTACAATCATTGCTAGTGCTGATTGAATGGGTGAAAGAACTTGCTCAAAGCGGGCGCTTGGCACACTTCTTTTCCAATCACAGTGGTTTGACGTCAATAAAAAATTAGAAAATGTGATTGCTGAGAGGCGTAAGCAACGCATGTAAAGAAAAATTCAATCTTCTCTTTCGGCCAAACTGAAAGAAATGTCACACACCAC